>JAESGH010000187.1_pt1 | contig 32392 bp, 28 predicted proteins | sample 9269641 | NCBI WGS metagenome assembly JAESGH01 (sample SAMN14515345, study PRJNA621665) | algae metagenome | isolation source: Phormidium tanganyikae FI6-MK23 and co-occurring heterotrophs from granitic... | place: USA: Fort Irwin, California | collected 1998-05-24
CGTTTTTGACGAGGTCGCCCATGTGGATCGCGCCATTGCCCTCGAGGTTCGCCGGGCGCGTTTCGAGCGGCAGCCAGTGCGGCTGTTGCAGGCGAAGTTCGGCAGCATCCTCAATGGTCAGCACGCGTTCGCCGGGGTCGATCATCTTTGACAGGGCGTTGAGCATCGTCGTCTTGCCCGAACCGGTGCCCCCCGAGATGACGATGTTGAAGCGGCTGGCGCCCGCGATTTTCAGCGCGGTGCACATTTTCTGGCTCATCGCGCCCCATTGGCAGAGCATGTCGAGCGTGATCGGCTTGGCCGAGAATTTGCGAATCGAGATCGCTGTGCCGCGAAGGCTCAGCGGCGGCACGATCACGTTGACGCGGCTGCCGTCCTTGAGACGGGCGTCGGCGAGCGGGGTGGTCTGGTCGACGCGGCGGCCGACGAGGTTGCAGATGCGCTGCGCGATCTGGAACAGATGCTGTTCGTCGCGGAACTGGATCGGGGCGATCATCAACTGCCCCTTCTTTTCGATATAGGTCTGGTACGGGCCATTGACCATGATGTCCGAGATGTCGGGATCGGCGAGCAGCTCTTCGAGCGGGCCGAAACCGAGCAGCTCGTCAACGAGCACCTTTTCGAGCGCGAACTGTTCGCGGCGGTTGAGCGTGATGCGCAGCTCGGCGAGCACTTCGAGGATGATCGGGCGGAATTCTTCGGTCAGCTCGTCCTTCGACAGCGTCGCCGCGGCCTCGGGATCGACGCGTTCGAGCAGGCGCGGCAGCACCTGTTCCTTGATCTTGTGGACGCTGGCTTCGAACCCTTGCGCCTTTTCGGGCTCGGCCATATCGGCGGTCGAACGCAGGTTCAGCCGCTCCATCGCCTCTTCTTCGGGCGACAGGTGCGACGGCATTTGCGGAATTTCGATCGCGGGCGTGTCGATGGCAGGGAATTGCGCGCCGCCACCCCCGCCCGATCCACCCTGCATCGGCTTCGCGACGCCAAAGGCGGGGCGTCCAGCGGTTCCGGGTCGGCGTCCGAATGCACTCATTCGCTTTGTCCTGCTTTCCAAATCCTGTCGGAAGTGTCGCCGCGTGTCTCTGACGCACCCCCATCCGACACGGTGAATAAAGTGGAAACTTTGACATTGTCCTAATGCGCGGGGCGATTGTGAAATGGGGCGGTGGGACTGGGAAACGGTTTGCGCCGCGGTCGAGCGATCCTCCCCGGCACGGGGAGGGGACCATGCGAAGCATGGTGGAGGGGCACGAGAGGCGTTTCCTGCCGCTGCGTCACGCAATCCTGACCGTGCCCCTCCACCACCCTCCGGGTGGTCCCCCTCCCCCGTTGGGGGAGGATCGGCGCACAAAAAAGCCCGCGTCCGATGGGGATGCGGGCTTTTGATCTGCCGTGGACGGCGGAAAGGATCAGCCGGCGATATGCTCGGCGAGGACGGTCAGGCCCGACTCGTTGACTTCTGCAAAGCCGCCTTCGACTTCGATCACCTCGGGCGCGGCGCCCTGCGTCGCGTAGATGGTCAGCGGCGCGTTGCGCAGCGTCGCCATGAACGGCGCATGGCCTTCGAGCACCGAAAAATCGCCTTCGCTGCCGGGCACGGTGACCATGTAAACCTCGATCGACCGCTCGAGGCGGGCCGGGGTGACGAGTTCGAACTTCAGAGCCATGATATGTCCTTAAACCCCTCCCGCGCGGGGAGGGGTGTAGGTTTGTTACGCGTCTTCGGCGAGCTTTGCGGCCTTGGCGACCGCTTCGTCGATGCCGCCGACCATGTAGAAAGCCGCTTCGGGCAGATGGTCATATTCGCCGTCGACGACTGCCTTGAACGACTTCACCGTGTCTTCGATCGCCACGAACTTGCCCGGGATGTTGGTGAAGACTTCGGCGACGTGGAACGGCTGCGACAGGAAGCGCTGGATCTTGCGCGCGCGGGCGACGACCAGCTTATCTTCTTCGCTCAGCTCGTCCATGCCGAGAATCGCGATGATGTCTTGCAGCGACTTGTACTTCTGCAGCGTTTCCTGAACGCGGCGGGCAGTTTCATAATGCTCCTGCCCGACGATCGCGGCGGTCAGCACGCGGCTGGTCGAATCGAGCGGATCGACCGCCGGATAGATGCCGAGTTCCGAAATCGCGCGGTTGAGCGTCGTCGTCGCGTCCAAGTGAGCGAACGAGGTCGCCGGAGCAGGATCGGTCAAGTCATCCGCGGGAACGTAAATGGCCTGCACCGAAGTGATCGAGCCCTTGTTGGTCGAGGTGATGCGTTCCTGCAGCGCGCCCATGTCGGTCGACAGCGTCGGCTGATAACCCACGGCCGACGGGATACGGCCGAGCAGTGCCGACACTTCCGAACCCGCCTGGGTGAAGCGGAAGATGTTGTCGACGAAGAACAGCACGTCCTGCCCTTCGACGTCGCGGAAATATTCGGCGATCGTCAGGCCCGACAGCGCGACGCGGGCGCGGGCGCCCGGGGGCTCGTTCATCTGGCCGAACACCAGCGCCACCTTCGATCCCTCGGGGGTCGGGTTGCCGTCGGCGTCCTTGGCGATAACCCCGGCGTCGAGGAATTCATGATAGAGATCATTGCCTTCGCGGGTGCGTTCACCGACGCCCGCGAACACCGAGGTGCCGCCATGGCCCTTGGCGATGTTGTTGATCAGTTCCTGAATAAGAACGGTCTTGCCGACGCCCGCGCCGCCAAACAGGCCGATCTTGCCGCCCTTCGCATAAGGCGCGATCAGGTCGATGACCTTGATGCCGGTGACGAGGATGCTCGATTCGGTCGACTGGTCGACGAATTCAGGCGCTTTCGCATGGATCGGCGAGCGCAGGTCGGTGACGACCGGGCCGCGTTCGTCGATCGGCTCGCCGATGACGTTGAGGATGCGGCCGAGCGTCTGCGGGCCGACCGGCACCGAAATCTGCGCGCCGGTGTCGGTGACGGGCTGGCCGCGGGTCAGGCCGTCGGTCGCGTCCATCGCGATGGTGCGGACGGTGTTTTCGCCGAGGTGCTGCGCGACTTCGAGCACGAGGCGGTTGCCATTGTTGTCGGTTTCCAGCGCGTTCAGAATCGCGGGCAGGGTTCCGGTGAACTGGACGTCGACGACGGCGCCGATGACCTGCGCGATGCGGCCGGTGGCGATGCCGGTGCTGGCGGCCTTGGGCGCAGCGGCCTTCTTCGGCGCAGCAGCCTTGGGCGCGGCGGCCTTCTTGGCCGGAGCCTTTTTCTCGGGAGCGGGAGCGGTTGCCATGGTCTTCTTCCTTGCTTGGATAGCTTACAGCGCTTCGGCGCCGGCAATGATTTCGATTAGTTCGGTCGTGATCGCCGCCTGACGCGTGCGGTTGTAGATGATGGTCAGCTTGTTGATCAGGTCGCCCGCGTTGCGCGTCGCATTGTCCATCGCGGTCATCGACGCACCCTGTTCGGACGCGGCGTTTTCCAGCAGACCCTTGAAGATCTGGATCGTGATGTTGCGCGGCAGCAGGTCGGCGAGGATCGCTTCCTCGTCGGGCTCATATTCGACCGCGGCGCCATTCGATGCCGGAACGTCGACGGGGGCGGGGACGGGGATCAGCTGCTGGCCGGTCGCTTCCTGAAGCAGCGCCGAGCGGAACTTCGAATAGAAAAGATGCGCGACGTCGAACGCGCCGGCTTCGTACATTTCCATCACCTTGGCGGCGATGTCCTGCGCCTGTTCGAAGCCGATGTCACGGATGCCGGTGGTCTCGTAATGCTCGGTGATCTGGCCCGCGAACAGGCGCGCGATGACCGGGCGGCCCTTGCGGCCGACGAGGAAGAAGAGAACCTTCTTGCCCTCGGCCTGCAACGCGAGTGCCTTGTCGCGCGCGGCGCGGACGATGTTCGAGTTGAACGCGCCGGCGAGGCCGCGGTCGCTGTTGAGCACGACGAGCAGATGCGTGTCGCTCTTGCCGGTGCCGGCGAGCAGCTTTGGCGCGCTGTCCGACCCGCCGACCTTCGACGCCAGACTGGCGACGACGCCTTCCAGGCGCGTCGCATAGGGACGCGCGGCTTCGGCAGCCGCCTGCGCGCGGCGCAGCTTGGCTGCGGCGACCATTTTCTTGGCCTTGGTGATCTTCTGGGTCGATTTGACCGAGCCGATCCGCCCTTTGAGTTCCTTCAGACTGGCCATACGTCCCGTCTTCTACCTTTGCTTCGTCATCCCGGCGAAGGCCGGGATCTCACCGTCGAGACCCCGGCCTGCGCCGGGGTGACGAGGTGGGTGGATTTAAGCGAAAATCTTGCCGAACGCTTCGAGCGCCGCGACCAGACCCTTTTTGGCGTCGTCGCCCAGATCCTTGGTGTCGCGAATCGTCTTCAGCACATCGGCGTGATCGCTGCGCAGATAGGCGAGCATCGCCTGTTCGTAGCGGTTGACGTCGGTCGTCGCGACAGTGTCGAGGAAGCCGTTGGTGCCGGCAAAGATCGACGCGGTCTGTTCTTCGAACGGCATCGGCTGGAACTGCGCCTGTTTCAGCAGCTGGGTCAGGCGCGCGCCGCGGTTGAGCAGCTTTTGCGTCGACGCATCAAGGTCCGAACCGAACTGCGCGAAGGCTTCCATTTCGCGATACTGCGCCAGCTCGAGCTTGATCGAGCCCGACACCTTTTTCATCGCCTTGGTCTGTGCGGCCGAGCCGACGCGGCTCACCGACAGGCCGACGTTGATCGCCGGGCGGATACCGGCGTTGAACAGGCCGGTTTCGAGGAAGATCTGGCCGTCGGTGATCGAAATCACGTTGGTCGGGATGTACGCCGACACGTCGCCCGCCTGCGTTTCGATGATCGGCAGCGCGGTGAGCGAACCCGAACCATTGTCGCTGTTCATCTTGGCAGCGCGCTCGAGCAGGCGGCTGTGCAGATAGAAAACGTCACCCGGATAGGCTTCGCGGCCCGGCGGGCGGCGGAGCAGCAGCGACATCTGGCGATACGCGACGGCCTGCTTCGACAGATCGTCATAAACGATGACGGCGTGCATGCCGTTGTCGCGGAAGAACTCGCCCATCGTGCAGCCGGTGTAGGGGGCGAGGAACTGCAGCGGTGCCGGTTCCGACGCGGTCGCGGCGACGACGATCGAATATTCCATCGCGCCATTTTCTTCGAGCTGGCGGACGATCTGCGCGACGGTCGAGCGCTTCTGGCCGACGGCGACATAGATGCAATAAAGCTTCTTCGACTCGTCATCGCCCGCGTTCGCGGCCTTCTGGTTGATGAAGGTGTCGATCGCGACGGCGGTCTTGCCGGTCTGGCGATCGCCGATGATCAGTTCGCGCTGGCCGCGGCCGACGGGGACGAGGGCGTCGAGCGCCTTCAGGCCGGTCTGGACGGGTTCGTGCACCGAGGTGCGCGGGATGATGCCCGGCGCCTTGACTTCGACGCGCATGCGCTTGTCGGCCTTGATCGGGCCCTTGCCGTCGATCGGATTGCCGAGGCCATCGACGACGCGGCCGAGCAGGCCCTTGCCGACGGGGACGTCGACGATCGTGCCGGTGCGCTTGACCTGGTCGCCTTCCTTGATCTCGGCGTCGCTGCCGAAGATCACGATGCCGACGTTGTCGGCTTCGAGGTTCAGGGCCATGCCCTGGACGCCATTGGCGAATTCGACCATTTCACCGGCCTGGACATTGTCGAGGCCGTGAACGCGGGCGATGCCGTCGCCGACCGACAGCACCTGACCGATTTCGCTGACCGTGGCGTCGGTGCCGAAATTGGCGATCTGGTCCTTGATGACCTTGCTGATTTCAGCGGCGCGGATTTCCATTGTTTAGCCTTTCATCGGGCAAATTTGGCGTGCGGGCTTTCAGCCCTTCATCGCCTGGGCGAAACTGTTGAGACGGGTACGGATGCTGCCGTCGATCAGCTGGCTGCCCAGCTGGACGACGAGGCCGCCGAGGATGGCGGGATCGACGGTCGTCGCGACGGAAACGTCGCGTCCGACACGGGATTTGAGGTTCGCGGTCAGCTCTTTGAGCTGTTCGGCGGAAAGCGGGTGCGCGCTGGTGACTTTGGCGGTCACTTCGCCGCGATGATCGGCGACGATCGCGTCGAACGCGTCGATCATCCTGGGCAGATCGGCCAAACGGCGATTCTCGGCGAGCACGCCAAGGAATTTCGCGGTCAGCGAATCGAGCTTCATCGCCTGGGCCACCGCACCGACCGCGTTGGCGGCGTCGGTGCGCCCTACAACCGGGCTGGCGATCAGCGCCGACAGGTCGGCCGATTCGGTCAGGCCAGCGCGTAGGTCGCTGAGGCTCTTGGCGACCGCGTCGATCGCGTTCGATTCGCGTGCCAGATCGAACAAAGCGACCGCATAGCGGCCCGCGAGGCCCGCCGTGATGTTGCCTTGAATGCCGCCGGAATTCTCCACGCGTGAAAGTCCTTTGCTACGATCCCGTGGGGGATGGGCCGCGCGGGTTTTAAGCGGATATTCGGAAATATCCCCCGCAGCGAAGTCGCGGCGCGCCTAGCAACGATTTTGCTGCAATGCAAGGCGGGGGTGGGGGCTAGTTGCAGGTGGATGAAGGAATCGACTTGGCTAGCTCTTGGCGCATGGCTGCAAGGCGTTTTAGCATCGCGCTGTTGCCAGCTTCGGCAGAGCCATTGCCGACGGTGTCGGCCGAGCGCCATGCCGTTTCGAGATCCTGAACCTGATCCATATTGCAAACGCGAAAGCTGTCCGGCACCGAGGTCGGATAATAGGATACCGTGCAGGCCTGATCGCCTAATTCGGGGTAGCAATCGCTGAGGCTGGCCAGAGGTGCAGACGATTCGGCGAAGCCCTCGCTTTGCAGCCCGGCGGTAGCAGCCTTCAGCGCGGCGTCGATCTTGCTGTGATTGCGACCGGCCAGTTCGCAAAGGCAGGATTGCTGCGTCAGGGTTTTGATCCGGTCGAAACGCGGATCTACGGTCATCTTTTCGGAAGTGGCGGGCGGATCGGCGGGCTTGGATGCGCCGCAGCCTGATAACATACATAGGGCGACCATCCACACAGCACTTTTCGGCCCGCCACCTTGCATTCCTGTCCCCCTCCCATAAACCGTCGCCGACAAACTAACATGGGAGACAGCGATGGGCGAGATGATCCGGATGACGATGGACGATGGCGCCGAAATCGCGGTCTATCATGCGCTGCCGAGCGGCGAACGCCGCGGCGGGCTGGTGCTGGTGCAGGAAATTTTCGGGGTCACCGACCATATCCGCGAGCTGTGCGACGACTATGCTGCCGACGGTTATGAGGTGCTGTCCCCGGCGCTGTTCGACCGCGAGCATCCGGGGTTCGAGAGCGATTATTCGGGGCCGCAATTCGAACGCGCGGTGCAGCTGGCGCGCGAGCTGCACCCGTTCGAGCAGAGCCTGAAGGACGCGCAGACGTGCGTCGATGCTTTGAAGGGCAAAGGCCCGGTGTTCATCACCGGCTTTTGCTACGGCGGCTCGGTCGCGTGGCGGATGGCGCAGATCAGCCCCGATGTCGCCGCAGCCAGCGCCTATTACGGCAGCCTGGTGCCGACGATGTTTAAGGACGAGGCGCCGCGCTGCGCCGCGATCGCCCATTTCGGCCGCTTCGATGGTGGTATCCCGATGGACGGCGTCGAGGCGCTGATCGCCCGGGATCACTCGACCGCGCAGATCTTCGTCTATGAAGCCGGACACGGCTTCAACAGCGACCGCCGTAAGGATTATCACGAACCGAGCGCCGAGTTGGCGAAGGAACGGACGCTGATGCTGTTCAAGGCTTGCGGGGGGTGAGCTTCGCCAAGCTTGGCCTGTTCTTCCTCATCTTTGTCGTGGCGGCAACAGCGCTGCTCTACACGCAGCAGCGGCGACTGATTTTTCCGGCGCCGAGCCAATATCCGCAGGCGCCGCCGCCGGGTTTCCAGCTGGTCCACACGCAGACCGATGACGGGCTGCGGCCTTCGGCCTTCCACCGCGCGGCGCAGCCGGGGCACCGCACCATCCTTTTCTTCCACGGCAATGGCGACAATCTGCTCGGCGCGATCGAAGCGACTCGCGGCCCGGCCGCGAACGGTACCGGGCTGATGCTCGCCGAATATCGCGGCTATGGCGGCAACCCTGGATTGCCGGGGGAGGCGGGGCTGTACCGTGATGGCGAGGCGGCGATACGCTGGCTGGCGGCCGAAGGGATTGCGGCGGACGATGTCATCATCGTCGGCAATTCGATCGGATCGGGTCCGGCGACCGAGATGGCGCTGCGCCACGATGTCGCGGCGCTGATGCTGGTGTCGGGCTTTTCCAGCCTGCCCGATGTCGTGGGGGAGGCGATGCCTTTCGTCCCGCGCTGGCTGGTGCGCGACCGTTTCGACAATGTCGGCAAGCTGGCGCGGGTGAAGGCGCCGGTCTTTCTGATGCACGGCGACGCCGATACGCTGGTGAAGCCCGCGAACCTGGCCCGGCTGCGACGCGCGCGGCCCGATGCGACGGTGGTGCTGGTGGCGGGCGTCGGGCATGAGCTGGCCTATACCGCGACGGCGCAGGCGATCCTCGCCGACTGGGTTACCGCGCTACCCTGATCGGGCTCTAACCCTCTCGCAACTTCTTTGCGCGATGATGGCGTTCGAGGAGAGCAGGATGTCGATCGCCTTTGCCCTGATGCTGTTGCCCGGAACGAGTTTTGACATCGACCCGGCCTATAAACCGGTGCGCGATCAGTTGGCCCCGGCGCGGGCGGGCCAGATCCAGTGCCATGATCCCGACACCGCAGCGCGTACCTGCCGGATCATGACCTGGCTCAGCGAAGGCGGCGATGGCCGGGTGCAAGTGCGCCAGCTAATCGCGCTCAGCGACAGTCCGGCGCTCGCCGCCGAGCTGCGGATGGCGGCAACACGGGAGGGCGACGCGCTCTGCGGGGTGGTCAACGAGGCCTATATGGCGGGGTTTCGTATCGTCAGCAGCCGCGCCCCCTATGCGCCCGTCGGCGACAAGCGCTATGCGATCCTTTACCGCGACGCGCTGGTCGCGACGCTGTGGAACCGCAAGACCTGCGCTTATGCCTATGCACGGCCCGACGATGCGATGCAGCTGGAGGTTGGCACCGTCGATGGCGCTTTTGCCGGTGAGATGATGAGCCAATATATCTGGATCAGCCCCGGCGCGGGCTATCGGCTCAAGGCGCGGCCGCGGGTTTGACCGCCGCGCCGCTGCCCATCGCGGGCTGGCAACGATACACCAACCGTTCGTTCGGGCTGGCGGGCAGCGCGCTGCGGATCGCGTCCTGCTGCGCGGCGAGGCCCGCGAGCGCGTCGGGGTTGGCGGTGCAACCCTTGACCGTCGCTCCCGCGCGGATCTCGCGCGCCTTGGTCATCGCTTCGGCGTCGAGCAGATAGCGATCGACGCGATAATCGCGCCCCGTCGAATCGATCGACGCGACGGTGACGGTCGCTTCCTCATTGGGGACGAGGATGCGCTGCCAGCGGTCATCGGCGCCCTTGGTATATTGGGTGCGGTCGTTGACGCAGCCGCCCGCGCCGATCGTCACCGGTACGTCGGTGGTCGCCGACACGGTGATCCGACTGCGGTCGGTGCGGATGGTGCAGAGGAAATTGCCCTCGGCCAGCTTGGGTTCGGCGGTGGTGGCGGCTGGCGCGCTATCCACGGCACTCTCGGCGCGCGCATCGGGGCGGGTGACGAACAGCACCGCGGCGCCGAGCATCAGCACCGCGCCCGCGCCGCCCGCGATCTTGGCGTTGCGCATATTCTGCTGGCTATAGAAAAGCAGCCCGGCGCCCGCTGCCAGCGCGCCGATCACGAACAGCACCCCGGCCAGCGCGATGCGGTTTTCGCGCGACGCCAGGGCTTCTTCCTCGGCGCGCGCCTGTTTGAGGTCGCGGTCGAGCTGCGCGGCGGCGTTCTTCGCGGCATTGGCTTCGGCGCTGGCGCGCGATTCGGCATCCATCGCGGCGCGATCGCGCGCGTCGGCCTCGGCCAGCGACAGGCACGGGGTGCCGACGCTGGCGTAGGACTGGTCGGCGTCGGTCAGAAAGCGCGTGAGTTCGCGCCCCGAAATCGCAAAGGCAAAGGGCGAATCGCCGTCGTCGGCGCGGGTAATCGCGGTGTTGATCCCGGTGATGCGACCGCACTGATCGACGAGCGGGCCGCCCGAATTGCCGCGCGAAATCTTGGCGGTGTGGATCAGCATCGCGACGCCGTCGACGCTCTGGGTGTTCGACAGATTGCCTTCGCTGCGCGTCGGGGTGCGCGGGGTGATATAATCATTGGCGCTGCGCGCGGTCGCGAGGTCGACATTGCCTGGATAACCGAGCGCGACAATATCGGCGCCCGATTCGAGCGGACCGGTATAGATGGCGGCGGCGGGCAGGCGCGCCTCGGTGATCTCGATCAGTGCGAGGTCGCGCGCGGTGTCGATCGCGATCAGTTTCGCGGCATAGCTTTTCTTCCCCTCCGACGGGACGACGCCGAGCGCGACATTGCCCGGATATTTGACCGCCGATTCGACGACATGCGCGTTGGTGATGATGCGCGTCGGCGAAATCGCGATGCCGCTGCCATGGCCGAACCCAACCACCTCGCCATCGACCATCGCGACGGTGACGACGCGCACGACGCTGCGCGAGGCGGCGCTGATGTCGTCGGCGGCGTGCGCGGGCAGGATGAAGGCGAAGAGGGCGAGGAGCAGGGGGAGGAGGCGGGTCATGGCGCGGAACCTAGCCGCTCGGGCTGCGAAGGCAAGCGGGCTGGAGTCTGACTGAAACGAATTGATTTATGATCCGTTCATGTCGAGCGAAGTCGAGACACCCATCGTCGGTGCGCGCCTTAGGGGCATCTCGACTTCGCTCGATGCGAACGGGTAAGTTTAGGCGCACGCTCTAGATGTACGGCCCCCACATCATCATCCACGCTCCGCCGCTGCCCGCGAGGATGATGAGACCGCAGACGATCAGTAGTGCCGCAACGCCCTTGCGCGCGGCCGGTGTGCCGCGGGCGCCGGTGCGCAGATAGAGTTCGGCGATCGCCAGCGGGATCAGCGAATTGGCAAAGGCGAGGAAGATATCGAACGGGCCGTCGAGCGCCTTGCCGATCCCCGCGCCGCCGGTCGCCATTCCCCACGCCATATAGCCGACGCGCATGAACCACACCGCGCTGGCGACCGCGAACAGGCGGATCGCCCAGCGGCGGTGATCGACGAACTGGCGGTGGTGGGCGGCCTGCCATGCGAGCGCGGCGAAACCGATGATGAGCAGCGCGTCGAGGGTGATGCCAAAAGCCCCCGCGAGCGCGAGCCAGCTGCCGCGCCCCCATGTCATCCACAAGCCGCCGAACGCGAGGCTCAGCGCGCTGAGCATATAGAGCCGCCCGTTCCAGCGGTGCAGCGCGGGCCAGCGGTTGCGGATCGCCGGGACCAGCTGGACCAGTCCGCCAAAGGTGATGACCGCCGCCATCAGCACATGGACGGCAAAGAAGATATTGCCCGCAGTGTCGCCCGCGACATAGCCGGTGATGATCGGCTTGTCGTTCCAGCCGGCAAAATTGCCGGAGAGCGTGCGCGCGTAATAATAGAGCAGGATGAACGCGACGAACAGCAGCTGCCCCGCCGCAATGGTCAGATAACAGAAGGTCGCCGCGCGGCCGAGCCAGTCGGTGCGGCGCGCGGGCTTTGCCGCGGTGATCGATGCGTCGGTGGTAGCCATGGCCCAACTCCCCATTTCAGGCGGTCTTCATGCGCTGAGCCACTAGGTGAGTCAATGATATAATACAGTAACACACCTTGGGCAGGTTTGAACGCAAGCATCGGGACGCGGTACGATGGGTGCCGCGGCATAGTGGGTCCGACAATCAGAAAGGACGATGCCAATGACCTACCAGATCCACGGGCTCAGCCCCGACCGTTTTGCCCCGCTGTTCGCGATGGACGAGACCGAACTCGCGGCGCTCAATGCGCGCCGGGTCACCGCGACATCCGACATGGGCTTTCCGTGCCGCATCAGCCTGCAAGATGCGCGCGCGGGGGAGGAGCTGATCCTGCTCCATCATGTCAGCCACGATGTCGCGACGCCGTATCGCAGCGCCTATGCCATTTATGTGCGACCGGACGTCGATGCCGCGAGCTACCGCGACGAACTGCCGCCGGTGTTCGCGGGGCGGCCCATCGCGCTGCGCGCCTTCGATGCCGCGGGCATGCTGCAAACCGCGCGGCTCGCGGGGCCGGGCGATGCCGATGGCGCGATCCGCGACCTGTTCGCCGACGCGGGCATCGCCTATATCGATGCCCACAACGCCGCGCATGGTTGTTTCGCGGCGCGGATCGAAAGGGACGGGGCATGAGCGCCGCCGACATCATGGCCGACGACGATCGCTGGGCGGCGGTGCTGCGCCGCGACCGCGCGCTCGACGGGCGGTTCGTCACCGGGGTGCTGACGACCGGCATCTATTGTCGGCCGAGCTGCGCCGCGCGGCACCCGCTGCGCGACAATGTCCGCTTCTTTGCCGATGGCGCAGCGGCGCGCGCGACCGGGCTGCGCCCGTGCAAGCGCTGCCTGCCCGACGACGTCGCGCGCGACGAGGGCGCGGTGCTCGCGGCGATTCACGCGATCAAGGCGAGTGAGGAGCCGCTGGCCCTCGCCGATCTGGCGCAGCGCACCGGCTATTCGCCGACGCATTTCCAGCGCGTTTTTACCCGCCACACCGGCCTGTCGCCCGCGGCTTACGCCCGCGCGCTGCGCGAAGAACGCGCACGGCAGGCGCTGAGTGAGGGTGGCCGGGTGACCGATGCGATTTACGACGCGGGCTTTTCGGGGCCGTCGCGTTTCTATGACAATATGGAGGGACGGATGGGGATGACGGCTTCGGCGTGGGTGAACGGCGGCAAGGGCGTCGAGATTCATTGGGCGGTGGTGCCGACCAGCCTCGGCGATATGCTGGTTGCCGCGACCGACAAGGGGGTGTGCCGCCTGTCGTTCGCCGAAGGGCGTGCGGCGTTGGAGCAACGCTTCCCCGCCGCCGAGCTGGTCGAGGGCGGTGCCGATTTTGCGGCGCTGCTGAAGCAGGTCGTCGCCGCGGTCGAAGCCCCCACCGACGGCTTCGACCATATCCCGATCGACGTCAAAGGCACCGCCTTTCAGGAAGCGGTGTGGCGCGAGCTGCGCAAGATCCCGGCGGGCGAGACGCGCAGCTATGCCGACATCGCCGCCGCGGTCGGCAAGCCCAAGGCGGTGCGCGCCGCGGGCAGCGCCAATGGCGCTAATAATGTGGCGGTGCTGATCCCATGCCACCGCGTCGTGCGCAGCGACGGGACGCTAGGCGGCTATGCCTATGGCCTGCCGATCAAGGAAGAATTGCTCAAGCGGGAGAGTTTCTGATGTCCGACAAAATTGCGGAGTTCCGCGCGCTCCACGTTCCGGGCGACCCGCTGATCCTGATCAACATCTGGGATGCCGGGAGCGCGAAGGCGGTCGCTGCGGCGGGCGCAAAGGCGATCGCCACCGGCAGCTTCGGCGTCGCGGGCGCGCAGGGCCGCGCCGACGGCGAGGATTTTCCGCTCGCGGATGTGTTCGAAAATCTGGCGCGCATCCTGACGGTCACCGACCTGCCGGTGACCATCGACATGGAATCGGGCTATGGCGAGGATCCGGCGGCGGTCGGCGTCTCGGTCGCCCGCGCCAAGGCGGCGGGCGCGGCGGGGATCAATATGGAGGACCGGTTGCCCGGCCAAACCGAACTGCTGGCGATTCCCGACGCCGTCGCGCGCTATCGCGCCGCCGGCGACACCGGCATCTTCGTCAACGCACGCTGCGACACCTTTCGCGGCGCCGATGTCGCGCAGGACGGCGACGCGCTGGTCGCTGCGACACTCGAACGCGCGCGTGCCTATGCCGATGCGGGGGCAGGGTCGCTGTTCGTCCCCTTCCTGCTCGACCCCAAATGCATCGCCGCGATCTGCGACGCATCACCGCTGCCGGTGAACATCCTGCGCGGCAAGGGCGGGCCGACGCACCGGGAACTGGCGTCGCTCGGCGTCGCGCGGATCAGCCATGGCCACCAGCCGTGGGCGGCGGCGATGGCGTGGCTGACCGGGCAGGCCGCGCAAGTGCTGGGCGGTGCTGAACCCGATTATTGACGGTCAGTCTTTAGCCCCGGCGGCGGCGCCTTCCTTGGTGCCGCCGTTCCGCTTGTCGCGCATCGCTTCGAGCCGCGCGAGGATCGCTTCACCTTGACCATTGTCGTGCGGGTCGAACGCCACCGTTTTCGCGAGCCGGATTGCCGGGTCGAACTGGCCCTGATTAGCGAGCGAGAAGGCAAAAGCGATGCGCATCTGGATATTTTCCGGCGTCAGCGCAAACGCGCGTTCGAGCGCCTTGATCGCCATGTCGCTCGGCCTTTTACCCTCGGCCAGAAAACTGTCGAAATAGGCGTATAGCGGCACCGCATCGTCGGGGTCGGTCCGGTTGGCGAGCTGGATCGGTCGCCGCGCCTCGCGCCAGGCTGCAGGATCGGTCTCGCCCTTGTCGCGCAGCTCGAAAATCTTGAGCCGACCGAGCAGGACATTGGCGCGGACATGATCGGGTTTCGCCGCCAGCACCTTGTCGACCGCGGCGCGCGCCGCCGCCATGTCGCGCGCCTCGCGGTCCATCTCCCATTCGGCGGCGGCCAGCTCGAACTGGACCTCGGGATTGTCGGGCAGCTTGGCCGCCAGCGCACGCAGCGCATCGCGCGCCTTCGTCATCCGTGCCTTATCGGCGCCGGCGTTCAGCCGCTCCAGCCGCGCCATGATCACCGCATCTTCGTTGGCGGACAGCGGGGTAATCTTGATGTCGGTCGGCACCGGAACCGGATCGCGTGTCGTGCGATAGGACAGCCGCGCCTCGGCATAACGATTGAGCTCCTTGTCGAGCTGGGCAAGGTCTCCGAACGCGTCGGTCGCGGCTTGCCGCGGCTCGGTCCCGGCGTTGATCGCGTTGGTATAGCCGTTGACCTGATTGCTGCGCACCGGGTTGTGGAACAGCATGTGGGTGAGCAGCCATGACCGGCCGTAATAGGTGTCGGTCTGCCCCAGATTGCGCATCGCACTCGGCGGTTCGAGCAGGACGCGCTCGACCGGCATCTTGGGCAACATCAACAGGCCATAGGCGCGGCGATAGACGGGCTGGCCGATCATCGCGCGGCCTTCCTTGTCGAAATCGACCGTCGAATAATATTCGGCAAAACCCTCGATGAACCAGCCGGGAAAGGCAGCGCGCAAATGCCGTTTCATGAAATGATGGCCATATTCGTGGAACAGAACTTGCTGCGCCGCCGATGTGCCGAGCGTATTGGCGTCTTTTTGGCGGTGCGACATCGCAAAAGCGCCGTCGCTGTCCTGGCGATAAAAGCCCACGATGGGCGCCTTGCGCGACCCGGTCGCGAGTTCCGCGACATCGTCACCCGACGGCAGTAGATAGATCGGCAGCCGGCTTTCCTCGCCCTTTGCGGCGACGTTGAACACGACGCGCAGCGTCGTGTCGAACCGCTGGAGGTTGGCCGCGAATTCCTGCAACTGCTTCTCGTTGCTCTCGCTATAGATGATGAAGCTTTCGGTGTCGGCGCGCAGCCATTTGGCGTGTGCCGGCGTCACCGTCGCGGCCATCGCGACCGCGATCGATATCAGGCGAATCCTTCGCATGCCGCTGCTCCCCCGGTTGGCATCTTGCCGCCTTGCTGCCAGCGCATCAGGTGACAGTAAAGCCCTGTCAGACCTAAACAAAGCTATATGGATCAATATCTATCGCCAGCCGCGCCTTGCTGGGCCAGTCGATGCTGGCGACCCAGTCGCGGATCGTCCCTTGCAGGTCGAAGCTGCGCGGCGCGTGGAGCAACAGGCGAAAGCGGTGGCGGCCGCGGAGCATCGCGAGCGGGGCAGGGGCGGGGCCATAGACCGCCAGACCTTCGGCAACCGGCGCTTTCGCGCCCAGCCGCTGTGCGACGCCGCGTGCGACCTCGATGTCTTCGGACGAAATGACGAGCGCTGCGAAGCGGCCATAGGGCGGCGCGCCCGCCTGTTTGCGCGCCGCGGCTTCGGCGGCATAGAAACCGTCGCGATCATTGGCGACCAGCGCCGCCATCACCGGCGCCTCGGGAACGCGCGTCTGGATCAGGACTTCGCCCGGCTTGACGCCGCGCCCGGCGCGCCCCGCGACCTGCGCGATCTGCTGAAAGGTGCGCTCGGACGCGCGCAGGTCGCCGCCGTCGAGGCCGAGGTCGGCGTCGACCACCCCGACAAGGGTGAGGTTGGGGAAATGATAGCCCTTGGTGACCAGCTGGGTGCCGATGATGATGTCGACCAGCCCGCCCTCGACATTGTCGACGAATTCGGCGGCTTTCGCGGGCGACCATAAGGTGTCGCTGGTGACGATCGCGACGCGCGCCGCGGGAAAGCGCAGCGCGATCTCGTCGGCGACGCGCTCGACCCCGGGGCCGCAGGCGACCAGGCTGTCCTCATCCTCGCATTCGGGGCAGAGGCGCGGCGGCGGCATGACGTGGCCGCAATGATGGCAGGCAAGGCGGTGGACGAGGCGGTGCTCGACCATCCACGCGGTGCAGTTCGGGCACTGAATCCGGTGACCGCAGGTGCGGCACAGGGTCAGCGGCGCAAATCCGCGGCGGTTGAGGAACAGCAGGCTCTGCTCGCCCTTTTGCAAGCGGTCGGCGAGCGCGTCGACGAGCGGCGGCGCGAGCCAGCGGCCGCGGTCGGGCGGGTCGCTGCGCATGTCGATTGCTGCGAGATCGGGCAGGGTGGCACCGCCGAAGCGCGCGGGCAGAACGATGTGGCGATAGCGCCCCGCCTCGACCATCGCGAGGCTTTCGAGCGCGGGGGTCGCGCTGGCGAGCACCACCGGCAGCCCCTCGAAATGCCCGCGCATCACCGCGACGTCGCGCGCGTGATAATGGACACCATCCTCCTGCTTGAAGCTCGTCTCATGCGCCTCGTCGACGACGATCACGCCGAGCCGGGCATAAGGGAGGAACAAAGCCGAGCGCGCGCCTACCACGATCTTCGCCTCGCCGCTGGCGATCGCGTGCCAGGCGCGGCGGCGCTCTGTAGACCGCAGCCCGCTGTGCCACGCGACGGGTTCGCAGCCGAAGCGCGCGGCGAAGCGGGTAAGCATCGGTTCGGTCAGCGCGATCTCGGGGAGCAGCACGAGCGCCTGCTTGCCCGCGTCGATCGCGGCGGCGATCGCCTCCATATAGACTTCGGTCTTGCCCGACCCGGTGACCCCGTCAAGCAGCAGCGTTTCGAATTTCTCGGCGGCAACGGCGGCGGTCAGCTGCGCGGCGGCGGCGGTCTGTTCGGCGGACAGGTCGGGCGGGGCGAAGGCGGGATCGGGCTGCGGATAGGGCTGGTCAGCCGATACCGTGACCGCTTCGAGCGCGCCGGTGGTCACGAGACCGCGGATCACCGCGTCGCTGACTTCGGCAAGCGCAGCGAGCTCGCGCACCATGCCCTGCCGGTTGCCGATCTTTTCGAGCGCAACCGTGCGCTGCGGGGTCATGCGGGCGGGCAATTCGCCGGTGGCGCGATATTCGACGATCGGGCGCTTCGCGTCGGCAAAGGCGACCCCGGGCAGCACCATCCGCAGCACCGATCCCGGCGGCGCGAGATAATAGTCGCTGGTCCATTCGACCAGACGGCGCAGCGGCGCCCGGATCGGGGGGACGGCGACGACTTCGTATAGATTGCGCAGGCGATTGTCGCCGACCGCCTCGGGCGCGCCGAAACTCGCATCCTCCCACACCACGCCGCCCATCCGCCGCGGGCCGAGCGGGGCGATGACGACGCTGCCGAGCGGTGCCTCGCTGCCCTGCGGGACACGATAGTCGAGCGGGCCGAGGGCGGCGGTGAGGAGGAGGACGCGGGCGCGGGTCATGGATGGGGGAGGATATAGGTTGCGCGGTGAAATAGGAAAGCGCGGAGGGGTAGCGGACGCTTCTTCTCCCCTCCAGCTTGCGGGAGGGGTCGGGGGTGGGCGACGACAGTGAGGCCAAGTACCCACCCCGCTGCAACTAGCCAGCAAGCTGGCAAGTTTCGCGGCCCCTCCCGCAGGCGGGAGGGGAGGGTCTCACTCAGGCCTTGGCCAACGCCGCCTTCTTCACCACCCGCTTCGCCGCCTTCGGCCGCCGAAACCAGAAGGTCCACACCGTCAGACTGCCGAGCAACGCCAGCACCAGTCCCGATGCGGTCATCAGCAGGCGATAGGGTAGCCCGCCGACCTTCGCCGCGTGGAGCGGATAGGCCATGTTGAACGCCTGCGCCCCGGCGGGCATCGCCAGCGCGTCGCGCGCACCCAGTAATTTGCCGGTTGCGGCATCGAACCACAGGGTCGAGCGCCCGTTGGGCAGCCATTCCTCGCGTTGTTTCATACGGATGCTGATCGGCTCGCCGACTTTGCGCGGCAGGCTGAGAATACGGAACTCGGCGCCCGGAAAGCGCGCCCGCGCGGTGGTCAGCATGGCGGTCCAGTCGGGATCGGCGGCGAGCGGTCCGCCCTTATATTTTGGCGGTTCGAGCGCCTTGGCCGTCTCGGCAACCGGCCCGAAGGGCGCGACGATGATCGCGGCGAAGGGGCGAAAGATCATCATCGTGCCGGTGACGACCGAGAGGAGGAGGAGCGGCGCGACGACGATGCCGAGGTCGCGGTGCTGCGTGACGATCGCCGGGCGGCTCATCCGTTTCGGCCACAGGCGCAGCTTGAACGTCTTGCGAGTGCGCCACCACAGGATCACCCCCGAGATGACAAAGAACAGCCCGGCCAGCCCCGCGATCCCGATCACCCATTCGCCGGCGTCGCCGGTGAACAGATGGTGGTGGAAATCGAACAGCCAGATTTCGGGGCGCTCCCACTGGCTCGCCCAGCGGGTAACAACTTCGCCCGACTGACTGGCGTAGAGCCCGGCGCCCTCCTCGAACCGCATCTGGTGCAGCCCGAGGCGCTGGCTCGCATAGATGATCCCCTGCGGATCGCCGGGCATCGCCATCAGCTTTTCGGTCGTAGCGGCGATGGTCGCGAGGTCGGTGACCTGCGCGTCGCCAGCATGCGGCAGGCCGATCCACTCTTCCTTATGGACCAGGATTGCGCCCGACAGGCCGAGCAGCGCAAGGACGAGGCCGATCAGCCCCCCGGTCCAGCGGTGCAGTGTGTCGAGCAGCTTCATCATCAGAAGTTCGCCCCTAAACCATCGTCCTTGCGAGCGAAGCGAAGCAATCCAGAGCAGTGTTGAGCCGCTCTGGATTGCTTCGCTTCGCTCGCAAGGACGGTTCTGTGGGCGGCGCTCATATCTTAGAACCGGTAATCCCAGCCCAACGTGACCGTCCGCCCGCGCCCGGCGAAATAGGACAGCTGGTCGGTCGGCAACCGCGTGTCGCTGGAATAATCGATATATTGCTTGTTGAAGAGATTCTGCACCGACAAGCTGATCCCGCCGATCCCGGTCTGATACCGCACATTGGCGTCGGTCAGCGTGTAGCCGCCGAAATCATTGTCGCCGAGCTTGAGCGGGCGCAGCGGGTTGGCGTCGTCGGCGGCGCGCGCCTTGCTGTCGAAGCGGCGCTTGAAATAGACCTGTGTCTGGAGGCGCGCCGAGAACGGCCCGCTGTTGTAGTTCGCCGCCAGGTTCAGGCGGTCGGGCGAAATGTTGGTGCCGTCGAGGTCGCTGTCGACGATGCCGTCGGGGACCGCATCGCTGTCGAAACGGCCGATCAGATGCGCGTAACCGACATTGAGCTTCAGCCCGTCGATCGGGGTCTGGATTCCGAGGTTCAATTCGAGCCCCTGGATCTCGACGCGCAGCCGCTGGACGTCAAAGGTGCGGTCGGGGCGCGCGATCAGCAACTGGCCCTTGTCGCTCGACGACCAGAAATAGGAGGCGCTGGCGTCGAGTGGCCCGCGCTTGACCTCGAACCCGATCTCGCGGTTGTTCGACACGATCGGCGAGATGTCGAGAAAGGTGTCGATGTCGACCCCGGCGGTGCCGATCGACCGGGTGATGCGCCCGACGTCGGGGACGGTGAAACCCTCGGCATAGCTGGCATAAGCGCGGATGCCGTCGATCGGTTCGATGATGACGCCGCCGTTGATCAGCACATCGTCAAAGGTCGGCGATCCGCCCGCGACCGACACCCCGCCGCGCGGCGTCGTGGTCGTTGCCAGCGTGGTGTAATCGTCGATCTTGATCTTCACATTTTCATAACGCGCGCCGCCTGCGACGCGGATCAGCCCGTCGAACAATTTGAGGTTCGCCTGCCCAAACGGCGCGAGGCTGCGGAAATCGGTCGGCGGCACCCAGGTGCGCCCGGTGGCGATCAGCCGCTGTTCGGTGGTGTCCCACAAGGCGTCGAAGCCGAGCGTCAGGGTCAGATCGTCGAAGCCGGGGAGGCCACGCTCATAGCTGAGCTTGCCGCCGAATTTGCGGCTGCGGTTCTGCGACTGGTCGAACAATGTGCCGATCGGCGCGATGCGGATGTCCTGAAACGCCGCCTGTGTCGCGATCTCGCCGCCAAAGGTGTCGCGGCTGCGGTTGAAGAAGATCTGGCTGACCAGATTGCCACCGCCCATATCAGTGTCGGTCAGCGACAGCGCGACGCTTTCGGTGCGGTTCTGCGCCGACTTGCCCGGCGGGGTGCCGCGCACCGCGCTCGTGGGCAAGCCAAGCGCGCGGTTACCGGCAATTGCGACATAGTCGCCGTCGCCCTTGAGCTCGAAGCGGCTGGCGATCAGGTCGATCCGCGCGCTGGGCGACAGTTCGTAACCAAAGCGCCCGAACAGCGAGAGCGACTTCGAATCCTGCGTTTCGCCCTGCGTCAGGTTGAGCCCGACGGGGCGGCCCTTGGCATCCGAAAAGACACCGCGGATTTCATAGGCGGCGCCAACGGTCGCATCGAACGCCCCGGCCTTGTACTGGACCAGTCCCGCCAGCTTGCCGCCCATCCCGGCCTTGGAAAAATCATTGTCGGCGGTGCCCTGCAACAAGGTGCGGCCGCTGATGCCTTCTTCGGTCGGCGCGCCGACGGTGACCTGGTTGACGATCCCGCCGGTGCCGCCGATGCCCTGCAAGGCGTTCGAGCCGTAGATCAGCTCGACGCGGTCGACGAAAAAGCCGTCGATGGTGAAACCGTCACGGCTGCCGTCGCGCAGCGGGGTCGATTGCGGAATGCCGTTGATCGCATAGAGCGGCGACCGGCCGCGCAGCGTCTCGCCCGCGCCCGATAATTTCTGCCGCGTCGGCGAAAAGCTGGGGGTCAGGTTGGCGACCGCGTCGGTGACCGAGCCCGCCATCGCGAGCTGCTGGTCGAGCGCGTCCTTGCCGATGATGTCGATCGTCAGCGGCAGCGCGCTTGGCGGCAAGATGGTGCGCGCCGCGGTGACGATGATCGTGCTTTCGCCGGTGGCACTATCGTCGGCGGCGTCCTGCGCATAGGCGGGGGCGGACAGCGCGGTGGAAGCGAGCGCGGCGACGAGCAATTTGCGAATCATTCTTAACTCCTGTTGGGGAGCCGCTAATGCGAGCGATTTGCAAAGGCAAGGGCTTTCGCGCCGAAGCTGGGCGGTTGTCGGTTTCGCCAACGCGCTTCTTTACCCCGTTCGTGTCGAGCGAAGTCGAGACACGTCGAAGGCGCGCGCCAACGATGGGTGTCTCGACTTCGCTCGACACGAACGGAAATTGAGGGCGACGCTTTTGCGCCCAGACAGACCTCTCGGCGGAGAGGGTGACGTCGCACCCCAAACCGCGCTACACCCCCCGCATGCGGGAAAAGGAACTGCGCTTCGCTCTGATTTGCTACGGCGGCATCAGCCTCGCCGTCTATATGCACGGCATCACCAAGGAAGTGTGGCGGCTCGCCGCCGCGTCGCGCGCCTTTCACGATGGGACCGCCTCAACCGGGTCGGGGGCGGTCTATGGCGAACTGCTGGCGGAGATTGCGGGGCGCAGCAATGTGCAGCTGCGCGTGCTCGCCGACATCGTCGCCGGGGCGAGCGCGGGCGGGATCAACGGCATTTTCCTCGCGCGCGCGCTGGCGACGGGGCAATCGCTCGATCCGCTCACCGACCTGTGGCTCGACAGCGCCGACGTCGACAAGCTGATTGATCCCGACGCGCGGCCGCTGTCGGCGGCGACAAAATTCTGGGCGGTGCCGATCGCCGGGTGGATGATGAAAAAGCGCGGCAATGTCATCGACCGCACCGTCGGGCATGGCGCGCAGGACGAGGTGCGGGCGAAGCTGTCGCGTTTCGTGCGCGCGCGCTGGTTCGAACCGCCGTTCGGCGGTGAAACCTTTGTGAACCTGCTGCTCGACGCGTTCGACGCGATGGAGCAGGGGCCGCGCGGGCCGGTGCTGGTGCCGGGCGGCCAGCCGATCGACCTGTTCGTATCCGTCACCGATTTTGCCGGGCACAGCGTGCCGCTGGCGCTCAACAGCCCGGCGCGGGTGACCGAGGACGAGCATCGGCTGATGCTGCATTTCCGCGAGGACAGCCGCACTGGCGCGCGCCTCGACGATGTTCCGGGCCTCACCGCGGCAGCGCGCGCAACCGCCAGCTTTCCGGGTGCCTTCCCGCCGTTCACGCTGCGCGAGCTCGACCGGGTGCTGGACAAGCGGGAAATTGACTGGCCGGGGCGCGATAATTTCATCCGCACCCAGCTGCCCGCGACCGCCGAGGGCGATCCCGCCGACCGGGTACTGATCGACGGCTCGGTGCTCGCCAACGCGCCGTTCCGACCCGCGATCGCAGCGCTGAAACAGCGTCCGGCGCGGCGCGAGATCGACCGGCGCTTTGTCTATATCGACCCCAAGCCCGATTACCGCGCGATCAGCTTTGGCAAGCCCACGGCGGCGGGCGAGGCGCAGCTGCCCGGTTTTCTGCCAACGATCCTCGGCGCGCTGTCCGAAATCCCGCGCGAACAGCCGATCCGCGAAAATGTCGAAGCGATCGAGGGCATGTCGCGCCGCATCCGCCGCATGCAGCATATCGTCGACGCGATGAAGGTCGAGGTCGAGGAACAGGTTGCGGCGCTGTTCGGCAGCACCTTCTTTCTCGATACGCCGACGGTGGCGCGGCTCGAAAAATGGCGCGCCAAGGCGCAGGATCAGGCGGCGGCGCGCGCCGGCTTTGCCTATGCGCCCTATGGCCATCTCAAGCTGTCGGCGGTGATCGAGGAACTGGCGTCGCTGATCGACCGGCTGTTGCCGCCCGAGGGCACGGTGCATCAGACGAACCGGCGGCTTGGCTTGTGGGACGAGGCGCGGGCGCGGGGGCTCGACCGGATTTCGGGTAAGAAGGGCGCCGGGGCGAGCGGCGATGCCATCGCCTTTTTCCGCACCCATGATCTCGGTTTCCGCATCCGCCGCCTGCGCTTCCTGGCGCGCGAGCTCGACACCGCGGTCGAGGCGACGCGCGACGGCCGCGACCCCGTGTGCGAGGATATGCGCGAGGCGATCTTCACCGCGCTGGGCCTCTATCTCGACCGGCAGGGTGATGCGTGGCTCGCGGGGCTCGACCTGCCAACCGATGCGGGGCCGGGCGATTGGATCGACGCGGTCGCGGCGCGTCGCGACCTGACCGCGATCGACGGTGAGGCGGATGCGCTGATCGCCGCTGCGCTCGCGGCGATGCCCAAGGACGACCGGCGCACGCTGCTCCTCGCCTATCTTGGCTATCCCTTTTACGACATCGCAACCTTGCCGCTGCTGCAGGGCGAGGGGTTCGACGAATATGACCCGATCAAGATCGACCGCATCTCGCCGTCGGACGCGACCGCGATCCGCAGCGGCGGCGCCGCGGCGATGCTGAAGGGGATCGAGTTCAACAGCTTCGGCGCCTTTTTCAGCCGCGCCTACCGCGAGAACGACTATCTGTGGGGCCGCCTCCACGGCGCCGACCGCCTGATCGACATCGTCGCGAGCAGCGTCGGTGGGGAAAAGGGGCTGTCGGGGGAGGAGCTGAAGGCGCTGAAGCGCCGGGCCTTCCATGCGATACTGGATGAGGAAGAGGGGCGATTGCCGAAGGTCGCCGGGTTGATCACGGAGTTGAGGGGGGAGATTGGGACACCGTAACCCGCGTCATTGCGAGCGTAGCGAAGCAATCCAGGGCGGTTTACGCAGGCTCTGGATTGCCGCGTCGCCTTTGGCTCCTCGCAATGACGATCGTATCGAGACTGCAGGCTACCGTTGCTTCCCTAAAGGCTGATCTCCCCCGCATCGACCAGCAGTTTCAGCATCACCGCCGCGCCGCATTGCTGTGATTTGGCCTTGGCGTTGAAGCGTCCGTCGGCGACAAATTTGCCGGCCTCATAATGGTTGGAAAAGCTCCACAAATAGGGCGTCGGCACCGCGGTGTTGCGATAGCCAAAGCCGTTATAGGCTTCGAAGCGAAACAGGATGCGTTCGAGGTTCCAGTCGGTCTTGCCGGTGAAGCCCAGCAGTTTGAGCGCATCCTTGGCGCTCCAGTCCCAATCGGTCGGCGGCGCCCAGGTCAGCGGACGTCCGGCGGGGACTTTGCGGGTCCGTCCGGTCAGCGGATGGTCGCCATTGTGCAGATGGGCCAGGAAATTGAAGCTTGCCTCCAGCCCGTGGATGATTCCGATGACAAACCATGGCACACCCGTGTCGAGCGCCACGCGGTCATAGCTCGGCCGCGATGTCTTCAGCATCGTCAGATACCAGTCGGTTGACGCGCTGTAATTGGGGCGCAACGTCATTTCGTCGAACAGGCGGCGATATTCGTCCTTCAGCGCCGGATACTTGCGTGCGCGGCTGAGCGGCGGCGGCGCGGGCTTTTTGGCGACCGGAGGAGCGGCGCGGGCCCAGAGCGTGCGTCGGCCGGGCGCGACAACGTCGCTGGCATTATCGCCAACATTATCGCCAACATTATCGAACGTGGGCGGCGCGAGCGAGAGCGGGCCATTGCCGTCCCCGTCGAGCTGCTGATCGCTGCCCGGGGCAAAGCCGCGCAACAGGTCGGGAATTTCATGTTCGGCGCCGTGCAACTGCGCGAGCAGCGCTCCGGCCTGGTCGGCGAGTTTCGGGTCGATACGTTGACTCCGGTCGATCAACGCGACCAGCCGCGGCATCAGCGACCTATAGAGCGACCCGGCGAGCGCGGCGGGCGAGAGGTCGCCGTCAAAGCGCAGCGGTGTGGCAGGCAGTTTTGCGTCGTCGGCGGCGCGTTCGAGCCTGATCAGGGTTTCAACGATGCCGATGGCATCGATCGCTTCGCTTGGTAGCAGGCGGCTCACCTCGCCGGGCAGCTTGAGGCCGAACAGCTCGGGTTCGCGCGCCGCGGCGCGGGATGTCGCCGTTTCCAGCGCGATCAGGCTGGCGCCCCACCCAAGCAGGGTTCGTCTGGGAATTCCGATGCTTGCCATCGACTCGCTCCTCCCGCCGGGAGGCTATCATGATGGCAGGCGCCTGTCTTGCCACGACGATCGCGCTCCCCAAAGTCGCGCTTCAGTCGGTCAGGTCGTCCCACATATCCTTGATCCGCCCAAAAAAGCCCTGGCTGGCCGGGCATTCGTCGCCGGTCTCGGTCTCCCGAAATTCGGCGAGCAATTCCTTTTGCCGCGCGCTGAGCTTGGTCGGCGTTTCGACATCGACCTGCACCACCAGATCGCCATGGCCGCGGCCGTTCAGCACCGGCATCCCGGCGCCGCGCTGGCGCAATTGCTTGCCCGACTGGATGCCCGCCGGGATGTTGATGTCGTGTCTGGCCCCGTCGAGGCCGGGAATGCTGATTTCGCCGCCCAGCGCCGCGGTCGTGAAGCTGATCGGCGCCCGGGTGAACAAGGTCGTGCCTTCGCGCTCGAATATCTTGTGCCGCGCCATGTGCAGGAAAATATAAAGGTCGCCCGGCGCCGCGCCGCGGGCGCCGCTCTCGCCCTCGCCCGACAGGCGGATGCGGGTGCCTTCATCGACCCCGGCAGGGATGTTGACGGTCAGCGTCTTGCGCCGGTCGACGCGGCCTTCGCCGTGGCAGCTGTTGCACGGGTCGGCGATGACCTCGCCGGCGCCCTGACAGGCCGGGCAGGTGCGCTCGACCATGAAGAAGCCCTGCTGGGCGCGGACCTTGCCATGACCGGCGCAGGTTGCGCAGCGGCTAGTCTGGGTGCCGGGCTTGGCGCCCGATCCGTCGCACGTGTCGCAACGCGCCGCGACATCGACCTGGATTTCGCGGGTGATGCCGGTGAAGGCGTCCTCGAGCCGGATTTCCATGTCGTAACGCAGGTCGGCGCCGCGCGCGGGGCCACGTTGCTGCCGCCCGCCGCCGAACGCCGAGCCAAAGATCGATTCGAAAATATCGCCGATGTCGCCGAAATCGGCGCCAGCCCCGGCGCCTGCGCCACCGCGCACGCCGTCCTTGCCAAACCGGTCATAAGCGGCGCGCTTTTGCGGATCGCGCAGGCAGTCATAGGCCTCGCTGATCGCCTTGAAACGCGCTTCGCTGTCGTGGCACCCCGGATTCTTGTCGGGGTGATATTTCATCGCGAGCTTGCGATAGCTGGATTTCAGCGTCGCATCGTCGGCGGTGCGTTCGCATTCGAGCAGTTCGTAATAATCGATGTCGAGTGACATAGGTCAAAGGCCCCCTCCGACCTGCCGGACCCGCGCGGGGTCCGGCAGGGGAGTTCTTATTTCTTGTCGTCTTCGACTTCGGAGAATTCAGCGTCGACGACATCTTCGTCGGCCTTGCTCTCGCCAGCATCGTCGGCGCCGGGGGACGCGGCGGCCTGCTGTTCCTTCTCGTAGATCGCCTGACCCAGCTTCATCGCGACCTGTGCCAGCGCCTGCGACTTTTCGGTCATTGCGGCGGGTTCGCCGCCTTCGACCGCGGTCTTGGCTTCGGCCACCGCCGCTTCGATCTCGGCCTTCAGCGCCGCATCGACCTTGTCACCATGCTCGCGGAGCTGGCTTTCGGTCGAGTGGATCAGGCTTTCGGCGTTGTTCTTTGCCTCGGCCGCTTCGCGGCGCACCTTGTCCTCTTCGGCGAACTGTTCGGCATCCTTGACCATCTGGTCGATGTCGGAGTCCGACAGGCCGCCCGAGGCCTGGATCTTGATCTGCTGTTCCTTGCCGGTGCCCTTGTCCTTGGCGTGGACCGACACGATGCCGTTGGCGTCGATGTCAAAGGTCACCTCGATCTGCGGCACGCCGCGCGGCGCGGGGGGGATGCCGACGAGGTCGAACTGGCCGAGGATCTTGTTGTCCTGCGCCATTTCGCGCTCGCCCTGGAACACCCGGATCGTCACTGCCGACTGGTTGTCGTCAGCGGTCGAATAGACCTGCGACTTCTTGGTCGGGATCGTCGTGTTGCGGTCGATCATCTTGGTCATGATGCCGCCCAGCGTCTCGATGCCAAGGCTCAGCGGGGTGACGTCGAGCAGCAGCACGTCCTTGACGTCGCCTTGCAGCACGCCGGCCTGGATCGCCGCGCCGATCGCGACGACTTCGTCAGGGTTCACACCGGTGTGCGGTTCCTTGCCGAAGAAATCCTTCACGACTTCGCGCACCCGCGGCATGCGGGTCATGCCGCCGACGAGAACGACTTCGTCGATCGCGCTCGCCGAAATGCCGGCGTCCTTGATCGCCTTTTTGCACGGTTCCAGCGTGCGCTTGACCAGCTCTTCGACCAGCTTCTCGAGGTCCGAACGGGTGATCGTCTTGACCAGATGCTTCGGCCCGTTGGCGTCGGCGGTAATGAAGGGCAGGTTGACCTCGGTCGTCGCGGCGGTCGACAGCTCGATCTTCGCCTTTTCGGCGGCTTCCTTCAGGCGCTGAAGCGCCAGCTTGTCGCCGCGCAGGTCGATGCCTTCGTCCTTCTTGAAGGTGTCGGCGAGGAATTCGACGATCTTGCTGTCGAAATCTTCACCGCCCAGGAAGGTGTCGCCGTTGGTCGACTTCACTTCGAACACGCCGTCGCCCACCTCGAGGATCGAGATGTCGAAGGTGCCGCCGCCAAGGTCATAAACCGCGATCGTCTTGTTCTCGGTCTTGTCGAGGCCGTAAGCGAGCGCCGCAGCGGTCGGCTCGTTGATGATGCGCAGCACTTCAAGGCCGGCGATCTTGCCGGCGTCCTTGGTCGCCTGACGCTGAGCGTCGTTGAAGTAGGCGGGAACGGTGATCACCGCCTGCGTCACGGTTTCGCCCAGATAGCTCTCGGCGGTTTCCTTCATCTTCTGCAGGATGAACGCGCTGATCTGCGACGGCGAATAATCTTCGCCGCCCGCCTTGACCCACGCGTCGCCGTTGGTGCCCTTGACGATCGTGTAAGGAACCAGCTCGGTGTCCTTCTTGGTGATCGGATCGTCGAAGCGGCGGCCGATCAGGCGCTTGACTGCGAACACGGTGTTTTCGGGGTTGGTGACCGCCTGGCGCTTGGCCGGCTGGCCGATCAGGCGCTCGCCGTCCTTGGCAAAGGCGACGATCGACGGCGTCGTCCGCGTACCTTCGACATTTTCGATAACCTTGGGCTTGCCGCCTTCCATCACCGCGACACAGCTGTTGGTGGTGCCGAGGTCGATCCCGATCACTTTTGCCATTTGTTACTCGTCCTTGTTGCTTCTGTGACGCCCTGAAAAGGCGCGTCGGTCGTGGGTCCCATTCGGGGTTTCAGGCCGCGATATAGGTGCGCTTATCCTTGGCACAAGGGCTTTGAGGGCTTATCGGGGATGCGAAATCATGCACCGTCACGGAGTCCTCCCGAAATGAAACCTTTCGCTGTCCTCGCTCTCGCCGCTACCGCGCTCACCCTGACGGGCTGCGGGGAAAATCTGGGCAAGGGGCAACCGCTCAATGTCGTGAGCGGCCATATCGTGATGGGGGCCACCGCCGACCGCCCCGCCGTTGGCTATTTCCGCGTCGAGGGCGGGCCGCAGCCGGTCGAACTGGTCGCGGTGACCACCGACCTCGCCCAGCGCGTCGAGATGCACGAAAGCGTGCGCGAAAATGGCATGATGACGATGAAGCCGCTTGAACGCGCCGCCGTCCCGGCCAAGGGCGAGCTGGTGTTCAAGCAGGGCGGCAAGCATCTGATGATCTGGAACATCAACGGCGCCGCGGTGCGCGCGGGCAAGCTGCCGATGGCGTTCGTGTTCACCAACAACGCCAATGAACGCATCCTGTTCGACATGGTGATCAAGCCTGCCGAGGGCGCGGCGGCGGGTAGCGAGGCGGCGATGGACCATGACGCGATGGGCCATGGATCGGCAGATAAGGGCGAGGACAAGGCGGCGCCGGACGCCGCGAAGAAATAAGGGTGCGTTCTAACATTTCGTCATTGCGAGCGAAGCGAAGCAATCCAGAGCGGCTTACGCGGGCTCTGGATTGCCGCGTCGCTACGCTCCTCGCAATGACGGGGTTTTGATGCCGCGCGCCTCGCGACCCCTGACCAGCGGCGAGGTCGCGCTGGCCCGAACGGTGTTCGGCGACGCGATCGCCTATGACCGCGTCCGCATCTGCCATCACAAGTGGATTTTTTTCCAGCCGCGCGGCGTCGTCATGGCGCCGATGGGCAGCCTGCATTTCAATCCGCATGGCGAGCTATATTGCGACGATTTCAGCGCCGCGTCGCAGCGGCTGCAAGGCCTGTTCATCCATGAAATGACGCATGTGTGGCAGGCGCAGACGCGCGGCCGCTGGTATCTGGTGCTGATGCGCCATCCGTTCGCGACATATAGCTACAGCCTGAAACCCGGCTGGCTGCTGGATCGCTATGGCTTGGAGCAACAGGCCGAGATCGTCCGCCACTATTGGCTGCTCACCCAGGGCATGGTCGTCGGCGGCGGTCCGGGGGTCGAAGCCTATCGCGCGATCTTGCCCGAGGAATGGGACGCGGGATGAGCGATTTCGAGTTCGTCTTTGCGCTCTACAGTCTGCTCCTCGGCCTCTCGATGGTCGAGCTGCTCGGCGGCCTCGGCCGCGCGATCGAGGTGCGTTTCGCGGCGCAGGCGGAGCGCGAGGCGTTTTCGATCGGCTGGCTGACCCCGCTGCTCGCGATCTTTGTGATGCTCGACCTCCTCTCGTTCTGGAGCGCGGCGTGGACGGCGCGCGGCAGCCTGACGGTATCGAACACTGTGCTGATGGCGGTTGCGGCCTTTGCCGCGGTCTATTTCCTCGCCGCGCGGCTAGTGTTTCCTTCGCATCCCGAAGGATTCGCCAATCTCGACGTCCATTATTTCCGCGTCCGGCGGATCGTGCTGGGATTGTTGCTCGTGCTGCTCGGCGCCCAGCTCGGCTTTTACCTGTCGCAGCCGGGCCTTGCCGCGAACCTGACGCGCCCGATCGCGTGGATCATGACCGCAGTGCTGGTCGCGCTGATGGTCGCGGCGATGTCGGTGAAAAACCGCAGCTGGAGCATCGCCATCCTCGCCGCGCTGATCCTGCGCTATGTCGTCATCTATCTGCTTTGATGTCTCATTTAACGCGGCCGTAACCCGGTTGCGCTAGGCGATCCCCGATCGAGGGGAGTTTCAATTATGACGAAGATTGTTGTCGCCGCGTTGGGCCTGCTGGCGCTGACAGGCTGCTCGGCGGCGCTCGATACCTATGATTTCGCGGTTGCCGACGCGCAGGAGCGGCTGGTCAACGGCACCTATCCGAAGGGCTCGATCCAGAATTTTTCGAGCCATAACATCACCCCGAGTTCGGTGGGTGAGGGGCGGATCGAATGGCAGATCCGCATGGACGATGGCAAAGTCGGGTTCCGCTGCGAATCGCAACTGACCCCGGCCAATGACGAGGGGACGCAGGTGCGCATCGTCAGCCAGTGCGGCCAGGACACGGGCGATGAACAAGATATGATTATCGAAGCGGCGCGGCGGTCGCTTGAGCGGCTGATCGAATCGAACCTGACCGGCAAGCCTTACGTAAAAGGCGACGTGTAGGTTTCTGAATCGCGACGCAGGCGCAATTACGGGCTAGCCAGCAGGGCGGCGTTCGTCCTATGTTCCCTCCATGGATGGAATGTCGCTTCTCGTCGCCCTTGTTGCTCTCGCCATCGGCGGTCTGATCGGCTGGCTGTTCGCCGGTCGGCAATCGGGCGCGCTCAAGGCCGAACGCGACGGGCTTTCGGATCGGTTCAAAACGGCGGTGACCGACCTTGCTGCCGAGGCCGAGGCGCGCAAGGCCGCCGACATCCAGCTCGCCTCGCTGCTCAGCGAACAGCGCGCGCGTGACGCCGCGCATGACGCGCAAATCGCGCAGCTGAAGGACGCGCAGGCGGCGCTCACGACGCAGTTTCGCGAGGTCGGACAAGTGATGCTCGACGGGGCGCAAAAGGCGTTCCTCGAACGTGCCGAAGCGCGGTTCAAGGAAAGCGAAGCGACCGCGGGGCAGAATCTGAAAGCGCTGCTGTCGCCTGTTCACGAGCGGCTGCAGAAATATGAGGAGGCGGTCGGCAAGGTCGAAGCCGAGCGGCGTGACGCCTTTGGGCTGCTCCACGGCCAGATCGCGGCGATGCGCGAAGGCACCGAACGCGTGTCGAGCGAGGCGGCGAAGCTCGTCAACGCGCTGCGTAACGCCCCCAAGGCGCGCGGGCGCTGGGGCGAGCAGCAGCTCAAGAATGTCCTCGAAAGCTGCGGCCTGTCCGAACACGCCGATTTCCAGACCGAGGTCAGCGTGACCGACGGCGATGGCACGCGGCTGCGCCCCGATGTTGTCGTCAAGGTGCCGGGCGGGCAGAGCCTGGTGATCGACGCGAAGGTGTCGCTCAACGCCTATCAGGATGCGTTCGGCGCGGTCGAGGAGCGCGAGAAGGCGCTGCATCTCGCCGCCCACGCCGCGGCGATGAAGGCGCATGTCAACACGCTGGGCGCCAAGGCCTATTGGAACCAGTTCGACGATACGCCCGATTTTGTCGTGATGTTCGTGCCGGGCGAACATTTCCTCGCCGCGGCGCTCGATCAGGATCCGACGCTGTGGGACTATGCGTTCGAGCGCAAGGTGCTGCTCGCGACCCCGACCAACCTGATCGCGATCGCGCGCACGGTCGCCGCGGTGTGGCGGCAGGAAAAGCTCGCCAATCAGGCGCGCGAGATCGCGGCGCTCGGCAAGGAGCTGTATGCGCGCATGTCGGTGATGGGATCGCACATCGCCAAGGTCGGGCGCAATCTCGACCAGGCGACGGGGGCGTATAACGCCTTCGTCGGCAGCTTTGAATCGCAGGTGCTGACGCAGGCGAAGCGGTTCGAGGCGCTCGACATCGAGACGGGTGACAAGGAGATTGCCGTGCTGCCGGTGGTTGAACAATCGGCGCGCCCGCTGGCGAAGCTGGCGGCGGCGCCGGCGGCGGTTAACGACGCGGGGGAGTAAGCGAACCCGCAAACCCGTTCGTGTCGAGCGAAGTCGAGACACGCTGGGCTCGCGCTCGACTTCACGTGTCTCGA
>JAESGH010000386.1_pt1 | contig 32391 bp, 28 predicted proteins | sample 9269641 | NCBI WGS metagenome assembly JAESGH01 (sample SAMN14515345, study PRJNA621665) | algae metagenome | isolation source: Phormidium tanganyikae FI6-MK23 and co-occurring heterotrophs from granitic... | place: USA: Fort Irwin, California | collected 1998-05-24
GCTCGACGCGCTGACCCTTCCAGGTAATCTTCGGCAACTTTTGCCATGAAGTCCCGTTTCCGGTTGCCTGTCAACTTTTGCGCTGCGTCTTTGAATGTCGCTTTTACCGCTTCGCTCAACATCTAGGTTGTCATCCTATTGTCAATTGTCACAGAGCAGGAGCGCAATTATTGAGATTCTTCATTGGCTCCTTTCTAGAATGACCGGGATTCTATTGGTTTGCAAGCCCCTAGGCAGCATAAGCAATGTCAGGATGCTGGAAGTAGCTTCTCACTCTTGCAGGCAACTTTTGCAGTTTGTGAAGATGACTCCGCAGCGGATGACGCAGTGGTTCAAAGCTACGACTCGGAGGCTTCGAGTGAACGCCTTGCTTGACATCCCCATGGAGATACTCAACCGGATTCAACTGCGGTGAGTACGAGGGCAAAAACACCCACTCAATCTCAGATTGATGCTGAGATAACCACTGCTTAACCGCTTGGGCATGATGCACGGGATGGTTGTCCACAATCTAATACAACTTGCGCGGTTGTGCTTCAACAAGCGCTCTAGAAACGTGATGAACACCAAAGTATTGAGTTTACCTGCATACAGCATGAAGCGCACCAAGCCCTGATTGCTCACGCTGGCGATAAAGTTGATCCGATCGGGAGTTTCTCCCTTCGGGGCATAGCCTTGCCCGACTTGAGCACCACTTCGCAAACCCGACTCATCGCCCCAAGCAATCTCTGCTGCTTCAGGTTCAGCACGGGCAACGACCGCAGGATAGGTTGCATCGAGCCAGTGCTGCACGACTTTCGGGTCTTGCTCGTAAGCGCGCTTCAGCGGTTTTTGTGGCTATAGCCCCAGCGTTTGAGATACTCGCCTACCGTCCGAATCGGCATCGCAATGCCAAATTCCTGCTCAATCAAGCTTTGTACCGCTCGCTCTGTCCATAAAGCGCTATCAATCCCCAACTCGGCAGGAAAATGCTTCAGCAGCTTCGCTTGCACTTGCCCTTCTTGCTCAACCGACAACCTGCGACCTTCTCCATACTTCGCTCCGCGCTGCTGTTGCTCAAGTCCTGCTTCGCCTCGCGTCTGATCGTCTTTCCCCCAGTCGGTAATCGTGTTGCGATGCACGCCTAGATAAGCCGCAATGTCGATGACCCGCTTGCCTTGTTGTCTCAGGCGTATCGCTTGTGGTCGCAAGTAGTTCTGTGCTGCTGGATTCAGCAATCGAGCATCAGGGTTCTTCATCGCTCAATTCTAGCAATCCGTTCACATTTCCTGCCTCCTCTTCAATTGCCAGGTTAATAGGTGGCAGCGAAGAGATTGAACAGCTTATGGACAATGTAAAGGTCATGATCAAGAGAATGTTAAAGTCGAAGCTATCTCTTATTTCGATAGAACAAGAGCAAGTTAACTGCTACTTCCACCTCAGTACGAAGCGCAACACGATCAGGGCAAAGTTGTAAAAACCTTAAAGCGTCAATGGTAAAGTAGAAAGTATCCCTGCAACGCAAGTCCAAACCGAAAAACCGCTCAAGTCTTCATCTTCTAAAGAAACCTTCATCTCATTCATTGAGAATACAAGTGAGATGAGTACCAGCAGCAAGAACATGGTGTCACTCAAATCAGGCATTACAAATAAATCCTCTACGATTCGTTCTACTTATACTGCTGTCCTGAAAGTGGCGCTTACTCCCCCTATCTGTTGAACCTGGCTCAGACTTTAGAGGCATCAATTGATCTCACTCTTTAGTTGCATCAGCAAGCTTTAACTATTGGAGGAGAACAAAGCTCAAATCTCTGAATAGGATGGGAAGCATCTTCAATAGTTTTAGGACATTAAAAATGCAAGCTCCCACAAAAGAAACTCGCCCTAGCACCGATCGTCCTCCCGTTTCAGCTGCATATAACGGTGCAGACCGTAATGCTTTTCTGTTTGGTTGGAATCCTCAAGCTGAACTATGGAATGGTCGCTTTGCCATGATTGGGTTTACAGCTTACCTACTCTGGGATTTAGCAGGTTATAGTGTGCTACGCAACGTGCTGCACTTGATTGGCTAAACCGTCTGTCAACGTTTCACGATTGTGGTTAGAGTTCAGACGTTCATTTGTATTTAATAAGCTCTTAATAAAGTCCCTAGCTTCATCTAGAAGCCGGGGACTTTATTGGTGTCAACCCGTTTACTGGATTGGCGCTCCATCGCTTCAAGACTTCTCGTTTATCTCTGCTCGTCCGGTTAGATGAGCAACGGACGCAATAACCTTATCCGGCAAAATCGGCTTTGTAATGTATTGCTGAAATTCTGCCGCAAAAACACGATCGCGAATTCCATCTCTACTCGATCCGATGATGACGATCACGGGAATTGAGTCTTGACCTTGTTCGCGCTCAAACTTTCTCATTTGCTCAATCAGCAGACAGCCACCTCATCAGGCAGTGAAAGATTGCCCAGAAAAATGTGTGGATTAAATTGCCCTACAGCCTTTAGCCCTGCACCCACTGAAGCACATGCTTTAACTTCTGAACCTACTGGCTCTAAAATGCAGGTCACCAAATCAGCAGAATCAAGTTCGTCTTCAACCAGTAACACTCGCAGCCCGCGCAAAACTAACGCTTCTTGGGAATCCATGATTGAAATAGGACGAATTACCACTTGCAGTTCGCTATGTACAGCGAACTGCAAGTGGTATTGCTTCTGTCTACGGTCGTAATGAAGGTGAATTGCTCATCAGAACTTTACCGCTGCGTAGATTACAGGTTACGTTCCTCTGGTAGGATGGCGCGGATACGGTCGAGCAGAATGTCAAAGTCGATCGGTTTGCGAATAAAATCATCCGCTCCAAACTCAAATCCTTCTGCTGGGCTGAATTGGTCATAGCCTGTGACTAACAAAATGGGAATAAACGGCAGGCGATCGTTCTGGCGAATCTGTTGCGTCACTTCAAACCCATTCATTTCGGGCATCATCACATCGAGTAACACCAAATCGGGGTGCTGCTCCTCAATCCTGTTTAAGGCTTCTCGTCCACTGCTGGCAAGCTCAACTTCATACCCTTCTTGCTCTAAGACGGCTTGAAGTAAAAAACAGTTATCAGCAATGTCATCGACAACCAGGATTCGATCAGCCACGGGGATTGTTAGAGGGGTTAAATGGTTCACTTTGTAACTCAATCAATCGTTACGTTTCAGTATGTTCCACACATGATCGTAATCGCCTCACGCGGTAGAGAGATCTATCCTAAGATGGCTTGCCTTCTGTGAGGTTTATTGCATTGAATCAGCAGCCAACCGAAGTCTATTGAGGGAATGTAAATAATCCTTTAAAATCTTCTCTACCAAGCGATAGAGTTGTCAACAATTCCTGATAGCAACAAGTTTACGCAATGAATCGTTCTCGAATGCGAACCTTGAGACAAATACAGCTGCGTACATCAAGGCAATTAGAAATGCCCAAAGTTTTAGCAAGTGATTTAGTTCTGTAACGACTACGGTTTATTGTTGTAGCAGTCCGATTACGGCTGTGACTAAATATTCTGGATCGATCGGCTTCGATAAACGTTGCTGAAAGCCGGCTGAGATCGCCCTTTTTTGATCAATTTCGCCTGCATACGCAGTGAGCGCGATCGCAGGAATTGAATTGCTTTGAGAAGATTGGCGAATCTGCCGAATCAGTATATAGCCATCGAGATCTGGCATTCCAATATCACTGAGAAGAATACTTGGTGCAAACTGAGGTAATACATCAAGTGCCTCAATTCCAGAGGCAACGGTTTTAACTTCTGCCCCGGCTTGTTCTAACACAAACGTTACAAATTTGCGCGAATCGGGTTCATCATCGACCACTAACGCTCGAATTCCTTGCAATGGCAGATCAGGCAGCGCTTTAGTATCGATTGAAGTTGAATCATCGGTTTGGTGTTCACTCACGTTGAGCGGCAGTTGAACTGTAAATGTAGATCCTTGTCCTTCACCCAAACTATCGACGCTGACCGTACCGCCGTGGAGGTCAACAATTTGACGTACGATCGCTAAACCCAATCCTAAACCGCCAAACTTGCGCGTTGTTTTGCTATCTTCCTGGCGGAAATACTCGAACACATGCGGTAGAAATTCAGAATCGATGCCTTTTCCCGTATCGATGACTTGAATTCGAGCATGATTGTGATCTGGTTCGAGCTGCACCTAGATCTGTCCACCATTCGGGGTAAATTTCACCGCGTTTGAGAGTAAGTTCCAAACCACTTGCTGCCATCGAGTCGCATTCCCTAGAACTTGCAAACTCGCGGGAGGTCGATCGAACTGAATCCCGATCGATTTCGCATTTGCCGCCAGCCGTACCGTATCGATCGCGGCGCTGGCTACCGCACCCAAATCGATCGTGTTCGCATTTAGTGTTAATTTGCCTTGCAGAATGCGCGACACATCGAGCAAGTCTTCGACCAGTTGGGTTTGCAGTTGGGCGTTGCGTTCGATAATGTCGATCGCTTGGCGAGTTCGATCAGCATCAACGCGACCCGCTTTCAGTAATTTCGTCCAGCCGAGAATCAGATTCAGCGGCGTTCTCAGTTCATGCGCCAAAACCGCGAGAAATTCATCTTTGATGCGATTCGCTTTCTCAAGTTCGTCGGCTTGCTGTCTGAGGGCTGCTTGTGCCTGACGCTGATAAGCGAGATGCCGCCACTGCGCTCCAGCACAGCGTATTTATCTCCCAATCAGTGTAATGGTTCCTTCAGAATGTGCAAAGCACTAACCGCCTTGACTAACGCTTCTGGTTCTACAGGCTTGGTCATGTGAGCCTGGAACCCTGCTTGAATTGCTCTTTGCTGGTCAACTTCTGTGGCATAGGCAGTGAGTGCGATCGCTGGAATCTGTCCACCTTTGTCAAGAGGGCGCGATCGGATCTGCTGAATCAGCATATAGCCGTTCATTTCCGCCATTCCAACATCGCTCACTAACACATCGGGAATGAACTGGTCTAAGACTTGCAGTGCTTCTAAACCAGAAGCAACGGCTGTTACCTTTGCACCACCTTGTTCCAGCACAAATGCTTGAAACTCGCGGGTGTCATTGTCGTCATCCACGACCAGAATTTGCAAGTTGCTTAATGGATTTTCGATGTTTACGCTAGTTTGGTCTAGTTCAAAAGTCGCCGGGCTTGCCTGTTGAATCACGGGTAACTGTACGGTAAAGATTGCGCCTTGATTTTCCCCCTGGCTTTCTGCCTTGACGGTGCCGCCGTGCATTTCCACGATTTGCCGCACGATCGCCAATCCCAACCCTAACCCGCCAAATTTGCGTGTCGTCGAGCCGTCTTCTTGCCGGAAATACTCAAACACATGAGGTAAGAACTGTGAATTGATACCCTTGCCCGTGTCGATCACCCGAATTTGAGCTAATTGATCGAGTTGCCGCAGTTCAACGGTGACTCGTCCACCGTTTGGACTGAACTTGATAGCATTAGTAAGCAAATTCCACACAATTTGCTGGAGTCGAGTCGCATCACCAAAGACCGGAGCAATTTCCTCACTAAGGTCAAGCGTAATCCCAACGTTCCTTGCTTCTGCTGCCAAACGCACGGTTTCAAGGGCAGCAGAAATCACAAATGCCAAACTAACCGGAGCCGCTGTTAAGGTTAGCTTGCCCTGCATGACACGGGAGATGTCGAGCAGATCTTCAACCAGTTGAGCCTGTAGTTTGGCATTGCGCTCGATCGTCTTCAAGGCTTCTGCTTGACGGGCAGCATCGAGCTTGCCATTTTGCAGCAGTCGCGTCCAGCCCAAAATCGGATTCAGGGGCGATCGCAACTCATGGGACAGCACGGCTAGAAACTCATCTTTAATTCGATTGGCACGTTCGGCTGCTTCACGGGCGGCTTGTTCTTGTTGCAGAAGGCGTTTGAGATCAGTGATGTCTCTCGACACGCCTGCGACGGCTTCTACTACGCCGTTCGCATCGAAAAGCGGCACGAAAACATATTCATACACATGATTACCAAAGGCGCTGGTGAATGACGTTTCATCCTTGAGCGGTTGGCGCGTCTCGATCACTTGTTGAATCTGATTCTGCAGCCGGGTTGCTAAATCAGTTGGGTACTCCAGGTCAAAGAAGTTTTTGCCCAGCACCTCAGCCGACGTTTTCTGTAAAAGGTTGAGCAACTGCTGATTAGTGTAGGTGAATCGTCCTGATCGATCGAAGGTGTAAATGAAATCAGGCACGGAAGTGGCGATCGCGTCAAACCTTTGCAGTTGTCGTTCGAGTTCGACAGAGGTTTGACGCAAGGCTACTTCAGCTTGAATTTGATCGGTGACATTTCTGAAATACATGGTGACACCGTTCACGGCTGGGTAGGAGCGGACTTCATACCAGCGATCGTGGTCGGAATAAAACTCAATCAATGACTCAGCCACACGATCGCGCATGACGCGGCGGTGCATCTGTTCAAACGCGCTGTCATTCATTCCTGGAAATTCTTCCCAAAATACTTTTCCAACTAAGTCGTCTGAAGTGCGATTGACCAGTGTTTCGGCAGTTTGATTCACATAGGTAAACCGCCAGTTCTCATCTATGGCAAAGAAGGCATCCATAATGCTCTCCAGAATGTTCCGGCTCTGCTCCTCGCTTTCCTGCAAGACGGCTTCGGCTTGTTTGCGATCGGTAATATCAACAGCAGTTCCCAAAAACTCAACGGCTTGCCGCAACGCTCCCTTACCCGCAAAAGTTGCCTGCCCGTTCGCGGATATCCACCGCTCGGTGCCGTCCTTCCAGACAATCCGGTAATCAATCTCGTACTCTCCTGCTGACATTGGATCAAGGGCAGCACCGATCGCACTCGTGACTTGGGCACGATCGTCTGGGTGAATCCGCTCTATCACATGGGAGAGCGGCAGCACGGTATCCTCCTCATCCCAAATTTCCCGCATCCGCTCATCTAACTCAACCAGATTCGTCGCTAAGACGTAGCGCCATGTTCCTAGTTGCGCGATCTGAATAGCAAGCTGCGATCGTTCCTCGCTTTCGCGCAGTGCTTGTTCCGCCCGTTTGCGATCGCTAATGTTGGTAAATAAAATGGCGAATTGGTTGCTTTGCGGCTCACCAATGCAAAAGGCGTTGACATCAAACCAACGGTTTATCGCGATCGATTGCTGCTCAAACCGAACTGATTCGCCTGTCAGCACCATTCTTCCATACGTCTCAAGCCATTCCACTTCGAGATTGGGAACCAGTTCCCGTGCTGTTTTGCCCGTCGCTTGCTCCAGTCCTGTCATCGCTTCAAATATCGGATTGACTTCGAGGAACCGATAATCAATCGGAGTACCGTTTTCGTCCAACAGTAGTTCGCAGATGCAGAAGCCTTCGTCGATCGACTCGAACAGTGTGCGGTATTTTTCTTCCGATTCGCGCAGGGCAAGGCTGGAGCGATCGCGCTCAAACGCAAGACTAGCAACTTGAACGCCAAAGGCTGCCAGTTGATATTCCCAATTTGTCGGCAACCGCGCTTCGTCAAACGCCAGCATCAATGCTCCGAGAGGCTGACCGTCTGCGTCCAGCACGGGTGTAGAATGACACGCCAAAACGCCGTGAGCAACACATAAATCTCGCCAATCTTGCGACCAGCGATCGTCATTGGCAATATCAGCACAGGTGACGGAATGACCGCGATACACCGCCTCGCCGCACGTCCCGATACATAGATCGTTGATCTGAGCATCTTTGAGTCCCTGCCCAAACGAGGGCGGAAAATCCGGCGTAATGGTGCGCCCTTGGGAATCGGTTAGCAGGAAGGAGGCACGGACGCGCGGATTGAGTTGGGCGATCGCACCACACACCGCTGAGAGGAAGTCATCCAGCGTTTGTCCTGAAGCAATTCCCTCCAGCAATTGCTTCTGCTCGATCAGCATCCGTTCTGCCCGTTGCCGATCGCGGCGTTCGTGTGCCTCCCGTAATGCCCGTTCGACACAAGGAACTAGCCGCCCTAACCGTTGCTTGAGGACGTAATCTGTGGCTCCTTGTTTGAGCGCTTCGATCGCTAATTCTTCGCCTAAACTGGCAGAGACAAAAATAAAGGGCGCGTCAGGACAGCGATCGCAGGCAATTTTCAGGGCAGCGATGCCATCTAAATCAGGCATTGAATAAGCTGCCAAGATCAAGTCAAACCTATCGGTTTCGAGTGCCGTCACAAAGCCAGCGCGAGTGTTTACCTGTCGCAGTTCATAGTCAATCCTGCCCTCTGTCAGCGTGGCTTGGATTGCCTCTGCATCCTGTAACTTATCTTCAAGCAGGAGAAACCGAAATGTTGCCATTAGACTGCCTTTTAAGCGTTCAAAGAATGAAAAGTTTGGGTCTGGTTGGGCTGATTCAGTCAAGACTTTTCCTCCTGATCAAATCTGCAATATTGGTGACTAACTCATTGGGTTCGATCGGTTTGCTCAGATGCCGTTGAAATCCGGCTTGCAATGCCTGTTGCTGGTTGAAGTCTCCAGCGTAGGCAGTCAAAGCGATCGCCTTGACCTGTCCCCCTTGCTCTGAAGGTAATGCTCGCACCTGACGCATCAACATATAGCCATCCATGTCGGGCATTCCAATGTCGCTGAGGAGAACATCCGGCGGGGATTGCGTTAACGCCAAAAATCCCTCCGTTGCAGTTGCGGCGGTGGTGACGATCGCGCCTGCCTGTTCCAGCACAAATGCCACAAATTCACGGGAATCGGGTTCGTCGTCAATTACTAATGCTTGCACCCCAATTAAGTTGAATGATAATTCATCAGCTAATTGATCAAGATCGATTGGGGTTTGGATGGGCATCAACGGCAATTTGATGGTAAACATCGCTCCCAGTCCTTCTCCAGCACTCTCGACTTCAACAGTGCCACCATGTAGCTCAACCAAATGACGCACGATCGCTAGCCCCAATCCCAACCCGCCAAATTTACGAGTCGTAGCACCATCCTCTTGTCGAAAATAATCAAACACATGCGGCAGAAAATTCGCTGGAATGCCTTTACCATTATCGCTGACAGTGATTTGCGCTTGATCGTCAACCTGCTCTAATCGCACCTCTACTCGACCACCTGTGGGCGTGAACTTCACGGCATTCGAGAGCAAGTTCCACACCACTTGCTGTAAGCGGGTTGCATCGCCAGCAACTTGTCCCGTTTCAGCATCCAGGTTGGCTTCTACCGTAATGGATTTGGCTTCAGCGGCGAGTCGCACGGTTTCGATCGCCCCTCGAATTGTTGATGTTAACTGGATGGGACTGACATTCAGGCTCAGTTTCCCTTGCAGAATGCGAGAAACATCCAGCAAGTCCTCAATCAGTTCGGATTGTAATTTGGCGTTTCGTTCGATCGTGGTGAGGGCTTGGGCAGTTTTGGTCGCGTCTAGATTGCCAGATTTTAGCAGCTTTGCCCAACCGAGAATCGGGTTGAGGGGCGACCTCAACTCATGCGACAGGACGGCTAAAAATTCGTCTTTAATCCGGTTCGCTTGCTCGGCTTGTTCTCGTGCGGCTTGCTCACGCGCTAGAAGCTGTTCCCGTTCTGCTTCAGCTTGTTTGAGATCGGTAATATCGATCGCTGAACCGAGTATTTGCGTCGGTTTACCTTGAGCATCGCGGACAAAAATCGTATCGCGGCTTGATAGCCAAAGCCATTTGCCGCTTGAGTGTTTCATCCGATATTCAAGGGTAAAAATATCATCTTCCTGTGCAACTCGAATCCTGTCATGATGCTGCTCAATGCGTTCAAGGTCATCGGGATGGAATAATTCAGCAAGAACCTGTGAATCAAGCACTTGCACATCTGCGGGCAAAACGCCCAACATTGGAAAAATTTGCGGACTGATGTACACATTTCGTCGTTCATTCAAATCGAAAATGTAAAGTAGATTCGGCGCGGTTTCGTTGATTCCCTTCAAAAATCTTTCCGATTCACGTAAAGCTGATTCGGCACGAGCGCGGTCAACAGATGCCCAAATGCGATCGGCGACTTCTTCCACTAGTGCGACTTCATCGAGTGTCCAATCTCGCGGTTTCGACGAGTGGACTGCTAAACCCGCGACGAACTCGCCGTCCTTGACTAACGGGATGCCGATATAAGCCCTAATTTGGATCGCAGCGTAGGCAGACCGTTGCTCCGGGGACAGGTTGGGATCGGTTTCCACGTTAGATGCGGACACAGAGCGACCCGTGCGGTATGCCGCGAGTAGCTTCGGCCCGAATGAATCAATCGGGTAGCCACCCGCGAGGGCTTCAGCGCCGTTAACGTAATCGCGCTCCACAACGTAATCAGTCCCGCGAACCTCGAAATACGCCACGCGGTTTGCGCCGAGATATTCGCCAAGCATTCGGCTGGTCGTAGCCTGAATCTCTACCGGATCGGCAAGCGGGCGGAGCGCGTCGGCAAGCGTGACGCGAAAGGCATCGCGATCTGCACTGTGGCGGAGCAATTCTTCGGTCTGCTTGCGATCGCTGATGTCAACGGCAGTCACATAAATCAGACGTTCTTCTGAATATGGCCGTACGTTCCAAAGAAACCAGCAATACGAGCCGTCTTTGTGCTGATAGCGGTTTTCAAATACAAAGGTTTCATTGTCGCTGATTCCCTCATCGCCTCTCTGTTTAAATCCGTCAATATCGTCCGGATGGGCAAGGTTGAACCAAGGCTGCCCAATCATTTCGGTTGCTGTCCAGCCGAGTGACTGCTCAAACGTTGGGCTGACCCATTTCAGATTGTGGTCAAAGCCAATAACCATTTGCAAATCCGCAGCGACCGCGAGAAACCGCTCCCGTTCCTGTTCAGCTTGCTGACGCTCTAGCTCGGTAGCAATTCGATCGGCGAAGAGCATCAGCAACGATTCCGCCAAATGCACATTCTCCAGAGGTTTACCATCCATTACCCCTAACAATCCCAATGGTTTGCCGTTCGAGTCAAGGAAGGGAGCCGCGACATAGCTTTCGACGGACAGCGGTTTGAGCCGAGGCGCACGGGGAAAGTGAGCCTGCACGTTGCGCGGGTAGCAGCAAATTCTGCCCTGCTGAAGCACTTCCCAGCACGGGGTTTCTTGCAGCGGATATTCCAGGTTCTCAACGATTTGACCCTGAGCGCAGGTGGCGATCGTTCTCAGCCTTCTGAGGTCATCCCCTTCAACTAAGCCAATGTAGACATACTCTACGTCTAGAATGCTGGCAAAGTGCTGTACCATCGCCTCGAAAAATGCTCCACCCGTAGCCGATGCTACCCCTCGCGTAATCTTCAGCAGCGCGGCATCCACCTGAGCAATTTTGCAAGCCGCCAATCTCAGTTCCAGTTCATCCACCACCATTGCGGCTAAGTCAACAAGAGTCGCCTGCTGCTCTGGAGTTAATGGGTCGCGAGGCTGAGTGTCGAGCAAACACAGTGTTCCCAGATTGAAGCCATCCTGACTGAGTAGGGGCGCGCCCGCATAAAAGCGCACCCCTGATTCCTGTTGCACAAAGGGATTGCAGGCAAAGAGATCGTCTTTGCGAGCATCGGGAATAATCAGCGGCTCATCCGTCAACACGGCAAAGCTACAAAGCGTGTCATCACGCGACACTTCACGCGCACCAAAGCCAATGCAGGACTTAAACCAGGCTCTCGATTCATCCACCAGCGAAATCAGCGCGATCGGCACCTGAAATAACCGCGCTGCCAAAGTGGTAATGCGATCGAATGCCGCTTCGGGAGGCGTGTCGAGAATCTTGTAGCGATGCAGAGCTGCCAACCGCTCATTCTCATTCGTAGAAATAGGTGTGGTGAATCGCTTTTGCGGCAGTGCGTCAGGCATATCTTAACTAGGACGTTGAATTAAGGGCGGAGTTGGAATAAGCCTTCATCTGTCCATCTCATTGAACGGATGCTTTCCTGGGAAAGGGTTTCATTTTGCCAATTCAAAAAGGCAAAATGCAGGTAACTTAAGAATGCTTATCATGTTTCTCCAGCCAGTAAAAGTTTCTCTAGACTGAAATTCTATTCTTTAGTCACATTTTTCCTAACAACCTCCGAGGATTAGCCACTGCCTAAAAACTTTGCTGTGTGGTACTTCCAGCGCTCGTCCGATCTTTCCCTTTCAGTATTCAATTAAATTTAACGAATCGGTGGCTGATCGAGTGGTACCCCTACACCCTGAAGAGTGGTTGCCGCGTCGAGCATCTGCAACTAGAAACTTTTGAACGGCTGCAACGCGCCATTGCAACTTATGTGAACGCTGCGTGGAGCGAAGCTTGCGTGGCATGAGACCCAGGGATGAAAAGATTTGGCGGGGATTGCGGCGGTTACGTGGGTAGTGTTCTAGACCTGTGGACTAGCTTTCACACCGCTCGACCAAATTCATAGCGGTTGATGAACAATCCAATCACTACGTCGTGCAACCAAGTGGACTTGGAGAAGCAAATCGTTTTTCTGGCTAATCGTTTGATTCGGGTTCGCAGCGTTTGCTTTTTTCGATCGTCAATTATTTTGGGCTAAGTCCCAGCTTTGCTGAGTTGAACTAAGTCTTAGAATCGCCACTTCCGAATATTGTCTAGCTGCAATTAAACATGCTGCAAGGAACATGCTAAAGTCTTGCAGCATGTTTAATTACTGCTGTGCGATTGTACCCACTTGATCTTGAAACAGTGAGTACGATCCCAATTTTTGATGCTTTTTAAACAGATTCCGAGGAGAACCTCATGACTCAGGCAGGAATTCAGCCGTCTCGTGACCAGATTGCTAAAGTAGACAATGCAGTTAAAGATGCAGACGCTAAATTCAAAGACCCGAAACTGCGCCAGAAACTCACACCCGACGAAATCAAGCTGCTCCACGAGTACTATCGTAAAGAGTATGGTGAGAAAATTTTCGATTTCCAGACTAAGAAAGGATGCGAGAAGGAGATCAAGAAACAAAAAGATTGGCATACGCTGGTTGACAACTACGCCAGACGGTATCAATGGGCAATGTACTGCTTGATTCTGTGTCGAACTGAGGTCGTCAATATCGTTTTGAAAGAATGTGCTTTAGCGCTGAAGTCTCCCTTGGTAGCGAAGTCTGTTGGCAGTACCGACCTCTCATCAGATTATGATGTGACGATCGCGGCTCCCGATGGCAATGATGTTAAGATTCTGAGAGCTTTCAATGAAGCCATCAAGAAAGAGTTTCAAGCGCAGCCTGGTACACTCTTTGACACGAACATCTACGTCAAAGACTACACAAAAGTAGAGAAGAACATTGAGTTTAGCGATGTAGAAGACTATAAAGACTCCGACTTAGCTGATGGCACAAAAGCAATGAGTGATGGCGATCAAGATATTGCAGCTTTAGTGAAGCAGCGACGGTTCAGCACAAGCGATGAATGGAAAAGCTATGTCACGAGTGTTTGCAAGGGGTTTGATCTTGAGTTGCAGATCAAAGTGAGAAAGCAATATGACATTGCAGATGCTTTGTTCAATCTTGCGGTTCGAGATTTGTTAACCGCTTTAGAAGATCAGTTCCAAAAGAAAAAGTATTTTGGACTGCAAATGCCGTTGATTGATGTAGATAAAGACGGTCAGCAAATCGACGACGCAAAAGCAGCAAACACTTTGTATCGAACACTGAGCGATCGCTTAGGAACAATCGCAATTCTCTACAAGCGGTTTGAGTCGGCAAAGAACGGGATCAAATTGAAATCGCTTCAGAAGCTCTGGGAGCCTGCTCAATCACCGGAGCAGTGGCAGAAAGTTTCAAAAAACTTGTTAGTTGAGCTTGCAACAGAAGCGCAAGCGAACAATTCAGAGCTATTGCATCTGATTCAAGATTACTCTGATACTACAAAAAGCTCAGAGTTGCAGAAGAATCCAGAGTTATTTAGAGATCTCGTCTTGAAAACAAGCAACCGACTCTATGCGGACGTGATGGAGCGAGTTCGTAAAGCACAGAAAAATCCAGAAGTTGCGAAATATGAGACTGGAAGAGCAATCTTCTTTGCAAGCGAAGCTTATGTTTCTGAAGGGGCTGTTTTTGATGTGGTTCTGGGTAATCAGGGCAGCGAGGAAGAAAAGCGGAAAGCGAGAGCCATGATTCGTCCTGTGCATCTTCTAGAATCTTTTAATGAGCAATATGCAGATTTCCTCAAAGATATTAAGCACTATGCTCACGGCAAAGCTTTGCAGGATTTGAAAGCGGACGAAGCAGGAAGGCTGTACTATCGCTCTTCTAAGTATCTCGATCGATTCTTTAAAGCAGGCGAAGGATTGCTAGAAAAGACAGGGGGTTCAACCACAATGGAGAAACTCGCCATGAAGCCATTGCAGCTTCAGTCAGAAAAAGCAGTGGGTGAGTTCAAAAATGCAGTTGGCGTTCTGGTGCAAATTCGCAAAGGGAACTATCAGTTCACCGAACAAGAGAAAGGTTTGAGTGTTGAGGCGAAAGCTTTTAGTTTGATGACAACTCAAAACATTAAGAATGCTCAAGAATTTGTCGATCGTATTACGGCTCTTGCTCAAACTTTTAACATTGAAGCCCGGAAACTGATTGAGTTGAAGAATAACATCTATGACGATGAAAAGACAACGATCTCATTTGTCAAAGCTTATGCAGAATTGCTAGGAAAGTAGACGTTCTCTCAGCAAATTTGTGTGATAGAATCACGGCGCTATTGCTTTGAGATGCAGCGGTAAATGCTTTCTTAAAGCAACCGTCGATCATTGGGTGCAAAAGTCCTCTGGTTTTTTATCAGAGGATATTCATGAATCAAGAGGTCACATGGTAGAAGCCATTTTGCCCGGAACTTACGTTACAGTTCGGGACGAAGGATTGATCAGTGTGGGTGGAGTTGCTTCGGGCAACATTGGAATTGTTGGAACTGCGGCGCGAGGCGATGTAGATACGGTCAAGCTGATCGGCAGTTTTGAAGAGGCGAAGGAGATCTTTGGGGACAGTAATGCTTGGCAAGGTGGGCAGGCGAATGAACTGACTTTAATCCGATCGTTAGAGCTAATCTATAATAATGGTGGGCGAACGGTCTATGCGGTGAGAGTGGCTGCAAAGAAGACATTGAAAAAAGCAATTTTTTCAGTCAAGACTGGAGATGTTGAATGGTGTAAGTTAGAGGCTAAAACTCCCGGAACTTGGGGTAATAGCATTCAAATCAAGATCTTGACCGAAGAAGCAACGAATTTGAAACGACTAGAGCTAATTTGCAACAATGTGCGTGAAGCGTATAGTCTTCAAAATGATTTTAGTAGCGCGATCTCTGGATCAAAGCTGGTCAATGTAATCTCTCCTACAAAAGGTCTTTTAGCGACGATGCCGGAGAATCTAGAAGGCTCGTTTCAAGAGGGAAATGATGGAGCCGAAGCCGCTGGAGAGGAATACAAATCAGGTCTGGCATTACTAGAAAATGAAGCTGTGAACATTGCGCTACTGGCAGGGCAAACGCAGCCTTGGGCAGCAGAAGCATTGGTCGGACATTTGCGAAAAACCGCAGAAATTAAGCATGAGCGAATGGGCTTAGTGGGAGGCGCGTTTGTTCAGGGCAAAGATGATCTGGATACGATCGCGAATCATCAATTAAACAGCGATCGCTTAATCTATGTTGCGCCTGGAATTCAGGTGAGTAGTAGAACAGCGATCGATCAACTTCCTGGCGCTTATACCGCTGCCGCAGTCGCAGGATTGATTGCCTCTTTTCCTGTTCAAGCGAGTCCGACGAATAAAGTGCTAACGATCGGAGGATTAACCAGTGTTTTCAATGCGTCTCAGTTAGAGACGCTAGTTGAAAAGCGGGTTTTAGCGATCGAGCGGCGGGATGGGTTCAGAATCGTCAAAGGCATTACGACAAACGATGGCGCATGGCGGCAAATTACGACGAGACGGATTGTAGACTATGCGATTTATGGTGTGCGATCGGGATGTGATCCTTATATTGGTAAGCTGAACAATGAGCGAGTTCGGGGAGCCATGAAGGCGACTTTGGATGCTTTCTTGACGCGCATGGTCAACGATGAGGCTTTGGTGAGATATACGCTGAGTGTTACCGCGACTCGCGATCAGGAAAAAGCGGGGGAAACGATGGTAGCCCTTACCTTGCAGCCTACGTTTAGTATTGACTACATCAAAGTGACGATGTATCTGAGCTAAGGAGATTTCTCATGCCGAATGTTAATGTATTTCAAGGCTCGGATGCCTCATTGGTCTTAGCCGTCGATGATAAAGCGACTGTCGAGGGAAGGCTTGCCAGTGATTTGATCACCGCTTACGATTTTTCTAGTGTGGTGGGACGGCTGCAAAATGTGAAAGTGCAGGTCGAGAATGTTCTCAAGCCTTATCACGAACTTGGAAAACGATTTGCAACCGAACTTCGACCTGGTAATATCAATGTCTCAGGATTTGTAGAGCGGGCGCATGTCAATGGTGCTTTGATTCGATTGCTATTGGGAGAAGGGGCAAAGAGTCCACCTCCAATCGGTGCGATCGCACAACCAACCTTTAACATTGTGATTCGCCTTGGCAATCCTGCTTATCCAACAAATAGCAGTACCTTGACTGTGTTTGGGGTGAAGTTTGAAAGCTGGAATTTTAGCCTTCCAGAAGATGACTTTGTGATGGAAGCACTTACGTTTCGCGCTTTGCGGATTAGTAGTGAAGAGACAGACGGTTGATTCGATCAGACCTTAATAAATTGAGCGATTATGATAAACTCTGTCACCATTAGCCCCGAAGATCTCTTTCTTGGAAGTTCCAATACTTTTGAAGTCGAGATTCCGCCAGAGGTTCTTAATCCGATCTCAGGTCGTACTTCGGAGAATTCTAACTCGATCGTGCGGCTGCGTCCTTTGACGATCGGAACTTTTCAATTAATCATGAAAGCGGCGCGTCAGGATGCAGGCTTGGTTCCTTTGCTGATGATTAAAGAGGCTTTGGTAGAGCCTGCTTTGTCGTTAGAACAAGTGAAGCAACTGCATTTAGGATTGGTCAATTTTCTGATTGATCAAATTCGGCAAGTTAGTGGACTGACTGGAAAAAAAAACTAATGTTGGATTTGAAGGCTTCTCCTTTAGTCCAAGCCTCGTTTCGTTTAGCTCGTGCATTTGGGTGGACACCTCAACAGGTTCAAAGTCTAACGATGGCGCAAATTAGTTTATATCTGGAACTACTCGATCAGGAGGTGCAGGAGCGGGATGGAGTCTAATTCTCTACAAGATTTGGGGTTAGCATTGCAGCTAGATTTCGATCGATGGCGCAATGGTTTGATTGATCCTTTACGATCGCTGATGCAGCTAGAAGAAATCAGCTTTCAAGGGTTGGAGGCTGATGTGGAGCATTTTTATGAGCTAGAAGCGGATCTATTTGAGTTCTATGATGCACTCACGCAAGATTTCTTACCGGGTGCTAAACTTTCTAGTTCAGTAAGTTCGTTTGGCGCAGATTCTAGCTTTCCAGGTTCCACAGAGCGCTCCTATGAATCGTTAGATTCTCAAGGCTCTCGTCTGTTGCATTCACCCGGCCCAGATTGGACGAGGGTGACAGAACAAAGTTCACTAAAGAGGACTGAAAGCCGGATCAAACCTCTTCAGTCAGTTGAAACTGACTTCGCACGATTATCCCCGATTTCTAATCCAGGGCGAGAAAGTGCGATCGACGAAAAGCCAGAACCGATGACAACTCGTGCAAAATCTGAGTCTCATCCGTTGCTTGAGAGTTCGTCTCGTCCTGAGTATTTAAGAAATTCATCCGCGATCGAGCCAGTTCGGACAACTGTGCGAAGTGTTTCAGATCATTCATCTGGGCAGAGTTTCAGGGATTTCTCTAGAAGAGAAGTTGAACATTCATCGGAGTCCGAGATTGAGCATTCATCTCGGCAGGAAGAGATAAAAGCATCATCAAGCAAATTTGTTAGACCTAGAGTTGAGCAGGGATCGGCGATTGAGTTCGATCTCCCTGTGGTTGAGAAAGGATCGGTGAGCCAATCTACTCGTCCCGTAGTTAAGATGTCGTCGATCAAAGTTACTCGTCCCGTAGTTGAGAAGAGATTGGTGAGCGAAGTCAATCGTCCTGTAGTTGAGAAGGGATCGGTGAGCGAAGTTACCCGCCCCGGATTGGAAATCGGGGTTAATAGCGCGAAGTCCGTTCAAAACGGACTGAATGAGCCATTCTTGCGTTATGAAAGTAGAAATTTCGATCCTAGTTTTTCAGAAGCACCAAGAACATTACGAGACTTGGCAACGCTTGTAACTGCTTCGCCGGAAGCGATCGAGCAAAACAATGCGATCGCAACTCACAAAATACAGAGCGACATAGTATTTCAGCCGACTTCGATCGAGGTAGTCAGTGAAGCAGATCAGTACTTACGGAGTGATCCAAACCTTGATTTAGACACAATTTTAAAGGCAGTAAGACAAGAGATTAATCAAGAATATCGTCGATTTTATGGGAGTTAACTATGGCAGTTGAAATTGCAGGCATCGCACTCGATCGCATCCATCGAATTCGCACCTTAGAGCAAAATCACTGTGTTCATCAGAATGTTCCTGGAATGCAGGGGAATGTCATTCAAACAATGGGACGCGAATCAATTCGGCTCCAGCTTGAAGGAATTTTTTATGGTGCGAAGGCAAGAGACGAACTTGAAAAACTGCGGAAAGTTTATAGCCAACAAGAACCCGTTGACTTCTTAGCTGATATTGTTGGACAGGCATATTTTAGCCAAGTGATTTTAGAACGATTTGAAGTTCAACAATCGGCAGAAGACCCTGATCAGTTTAGCTATGTTTTGACGATCGCGGAATCAGTCAACGACCCAGCAATGACAACAACGAATGTAGATGCAGGCGTTGAAGTCAATGCAAAAGAACTCATGACAGCGATGACACTGCCAGATGTTTTGAACATGGGAACAATCCCAGAGATTTCTAATCCGGTCATTTCTCTAAAAACAGCTTTAGAGCCAATCAAAGAAACGATGCAGACTCTAGATGAAGCTTTAGGTCAATTCAAAACACTGTTCCGCGCATAACTTCCAATCCACCTTAGCCCTCTTTTTCCGATGTCTCTAGCCATTCTTGACAAGCTTCAAAGTACTGAACTCGATCCCGGTGCAATTTTCGCAGAACCTTCATCAATTCTGAAACAGTCAAAAAACTCTGCAAGTCAGCTTAACCCAAGTACGTCTATCTTAGGCGACGAGTCTACCGCGATTACTAGCCAAATCGATCAAGCAATCTCATCGCTTAGTAACACTCAGAGTAGCGCGGCTGTGCTACAAGCTCCCTTCTCGACCGTAGAACTGCATCATCAACTGGGCGGACAGATGGGAGGCATTGCAGCTTTGACCCCTGAAACGCTGACTCAAGCCATTTCTAAAAATCCGGGAGCCGACAGCTTCAAATCGGGTGCGGGTGACGTGAATGATTCTGTGAGTGATTTAGTGACTGAGCTAACGAAAGGCAAAGACGGAAAGCCGCTGATTCCAGCTCTCTCAGTCACATCGGAATCTAGCCCTTTTGCTGAGTTCCAGCAATTTCTCGTCAATGCGGGCGCACTCCCGTCTAAGGTGCTAGATACGATCGTGAAAGTTTTCAGAAAGTTCTTAGATAAGCTCTCGAACCCTCAAGACTGGATTCAAGACCTGAGTTCTAATGCTTTAACTGACCTTTTCATTGCTCAAGTCAAGGCTCTCAGTAATCAACTTCCAGATCAAGCAATCCAGCAAATCGGAATTCGCGTCCACCAGCAATCTAAGCTGATTAATAGCTATACACAATTCCTCACAACAACAGATTTCGACCCGGAAAAGCTCGATCGTACAACCTTAAAAGAATTACGTCAGACCGTGACGGGCTGGACAGTTGAAGTTCAAGTTTCAGCGCAAGCGATCGAACAAGCTTTGGCAACGCTAACTGCCTTCGATGCTAAGACGTTTGAAACAACCTTAAAGAGCCTCTCACAAGTCAGTGTGAGCGATCCAGAGGGCGGACTGGCGAAGCTTTTCAAAGGAATTCAAGATTTTGTCGATCGATTAAAAGCGAACATTCTAGCTGTAACTAAAAAGCTCGGAGACTTTATCGACAAAATTGGCAAGCTAATCAGTGATGCGATCAAGAAAGTTTCAGAAATTGCAACCAAGATTGTGAAGACGATTTCTGCAAAAATTGATGATGCGAAGAAAGTTTTAGAGAAAGTTCAGGTCTATTTGAAAGAAGCGATCGATAAGCTTAAAAAGTTTGTAGAAGAAGCTTGTCAGCAGTCCAGCGAGAAGATCGTAAAGCCTCTGAAAGAAACCTGCAATAGCCTAATTACAACGGTTGACGGTGGCATTAGCAAAATTGGGAACAACATCAAGCAAGCGACTGACAAAATCAATGGTTCTCTAGGACAATTTAAGCAGACTTTAGAGACGAATTTGAATCGGGAGCAGCTTCAGAAAAAGATTGAGGAACTCCTTGGAAAGATTCTAAGCTTTCTTCAGAGCAAGGAAATTCAAAGCGCGATCGACACTGCAAAAGGCGGGATTGATAAAGCAGTCAAAGCTTTAGAGCAAGTTAGTTTAGAGCCTGCCTTCAAATCCGTTGTTGCTAAAACTACTTCTCTCGAAGGAAAGCTCAAAGAGATCAAAGTTGCGGAACTTAGCACCCCGAAAAAAGTTGCGTTGCAAGTTGGAACCGGAATCATCAAACAGGTCAATGTTCCGGGTATTGTTAATCCTGAACTGAAAGAAACCTTTGCCTCGATCGTTGACCCGCTAGAAAAAATGGTTGGCTCGGTGAACACAGAGTTTAATCAAATTAGCGATCGTGTTGAGCAGTTTGAACCTGGAAAGCTAGTAGAAAACTGGCTCAGTCCCCACATTGTTGATTTGGTTACGGAATTAAAGCGCTATCAGCCTTCTAAGCTGTTAGCCGATGTAGAGAATTACTATCACAGCTTGATCGATAAGCTCAATGTGCTTGATCCTGATCAGCTGATCCAATTGCTGAACACCCTCTATGATAAATTGTTCAGCGTCGTCAGCGCTTTGAATCCAGAGAATTTAATCCAGTTCTTGCGGCAGCAGAAAAGAACGATCGTGCGGGTTTTAGATGATTTAAGCACGACTGGAATTGATAGCGTTGTTCAGGCAGTAAGCAGCGCACTTGGAAGTGCTGAGAAGCTTCTGGGTGGATTGGGATTAGATAGCTTGATGCAAGGTGACTTTTGGACAACATTAAGAGAGATTTTGTCGCTAAGTCTTCAGCAGCAGATTAATCAGGTGAATACATTTCAAGCTAAATGTGTGAGCTACATCAATGCAATCACGCCGGAACAAGATGACAAGATTTTGGCGGAATTAACAGCGCTGAATCAAGCGATCATAGATTACACGAAGAATCCTGCTGATCGGGTGAGGAGCGTTTATGATGCTAGTGTATCGGAACTGACGCTACACAAAACTGCCAAAACTCAACTCAATACACAATGGACAGAAACAAGTTCGATGCTAGAAAGCTTTTCTCAGCGCATCAAAAACGCCGTTGAACCGTTTCGATATGAGTTTGAGTACGAGGACTTGCGCCAGCGCTTAGAAGCCTTGAAAAAGGCGATGAGTGATGCACTCGTTTCGATGAACATTGAGAGTAGCTTAGAGGTCGTTAGCAGAAGCCCGAATTCCGAGAAACTAGCAAACCTGAAAAAGGCAGATTATCCGAAGATCCTCAGCGCTTTCAAGTCAGAAATTCCTAATGCGATCGAACAACAATTAACTGCTCCAATTCGGAAAATTCTCACTTCTCTAGATGAGATTTTGGCTGAACCTAAAAAGCTTTTAACTAAGATCGAGATTGTCTTCAAAGCTTTGCAAGACGCTCCGACTCAGATCAAAGAAATTCTAGACGGGGCAGCAACAGCATTAGCAACCATTCTGAGAAGCGCGATCGCATCCCTGAAGGATCTCGTCGTCTGTTTTGGCATTGATGAGGCAGATATCGAGAGCGAACGCAATCTTTACAAAAACAGCGGGGCAGCTTCAACATCTGCCAGTGATTCTCGATCGTTCAAGTTCATTGCAGATATCTACAAAGAAATTGAGACAACATTGCGATCGCTACGACCTGTGATCATTTTGAATTCGTTTAGCGGCGCGAGTGATTTCAAGAATGCTCCACAAGCCTTGATCGATAGATTGAAGGACAGTAGTAATCCTGTTTCAGCTTACATTTGGGCTAAGTTAGACGAAGCACAACAAACTCGCCTAAATGCGCCCGGTGAAGGAGCAGTTACCGTTCTGGTGAAAGCGTTTAATGCGTTGTTAACTGATGCACAGTTCTATCTAGAGAGTCGATTTGAGGTGTATAAAGATAAGTTCACTACTGTGACAAAAGAATTGATTCAGAAACGCGATCGATTGAAAGAGGAAGAACTTGTCCGGTTGAATCGATTGTTGTTAGAAGCGGTTTATGGCTCTGAAATTACGTTGAGCTTACAATCTGTCTTCCCCAAGCTGATTAGAATGTTGCATAACCTTTACCCGAAGGAAACGATCCAGAAATTGGATGAGTTTCATGCAACAATCATCACAAACCTTGAGGAAATTCCTCAAGCGATCGGAAAGGCTCTGTATACAACCTATCAGAAGCTGATCAAGGTCTATAGAGAGAACATTAAAGAACCGATTCAGAAGGCTTTTAGAGCATTACAAGCAAAACTCTATGCGCTGCAAGGTCAACTGAATATCGGTTTAGATGATGTTGGGGATGCGTTTAATCATCTTCTCTCGGTGATTCCGGTGTAGAGAGGGTTCGGGTATTGTTCCACATCAACCTAAAAGGCAATGGTTCAGATTAACTACAGCATCACGCTAGGCAACACCACTTACACACCCACTTCCGCCTCTCGATTGTTGCAGATCCAAACTAATGCCGCCCTCCAGATCCCAGCCAATCACTGCATTCTAGTGCTAAGTGCTTCACCAACATTAAGCCTTGCACTAGAAGATCCAATGACGATCGACGTAGGATATGGAGAAACGCGATCGCGGATTTTTAGCGGGAAGATTAGCCACGTCAGATCAGATCTTGAACAAGTGATTGTTACGGGTGAAAGCGAATTTCGATCGCTTGTCTCAACTCGTCTCAATTGTTTGTTTGAGCAATCCAATGCGGGTGAAATCGCGAAGCATCTAATCCAGACTGCATCAAAGCTCAAAATCGGAAAAATCGAGACAGGGCTTCGGTTTCCCACTTATACAGTGGGCGATCGACAAACGGTTTGGGACCATCTGCAACACTTAGCGCAACAATGTGGATTCGATTTCTACGCGAATGTTCAAGATCAAGTGGTTTTCGCTGAATATGCGCCTCAGCAGACCCATGTGGGACGATATGGTCAGGCTCTTTTAGCGATCGAACAGTTTCAGCAACAAAGTTCGATCGTAGGGGTTGAGGTCTATGGAGAGAGTCCGATTAGCCAAGGACAGGGAGAGCAATCTTATGCTTGGTTTGCCAAAAAAGAAGTAAAAGGCAAAGCAGGCAAGACTGCTACTGCACCTTTACGAGTGATTGATCCCACGGCTCGCACCCAAGATATTGCTAGTAAAATCGCGACGACCTACTTAAAACGTCATACTCATATAGCACAAGGACGGGTTAAGCTTTTGGGACTGCCTGCTGCAAAATTAGGCGATGCAATTCAACTTGCTGATCTGCCAAACGGCTCACAAAATGGTACGTTCAAAATCACCGCAGTCACACACTCGCTCAGTTTACGCAGTGGATTTTACACCCAATTGGAATGGGAGAAAAATTGATGGATTCGATCGTTGGCGTGATGAAAAAAGTAGCGCAGCAAGAAGCTCAGAAGATCTACACGACTGAACTTGGCATCGTGACTGCAATCTTTCCTCATGCAGCCGAAGACGACAAAGATAACTATCAATGTTCGATTCAGCTTAAAAATCGCAAACAGTCGGATGGCAGCGATTTTGAACTCCGCAAAGTCCCGATCGCAACTTCTCATCTCGGTTGGACAAATATTCCGAGTGTGAATGATTTAGTGTTAGTGACATTTATCGGCGGAGATTTAAATGCACCTGTAATTATTGGTAGGCTATACAATGACAGCGATCGACCTCCCGTTAATAAAGAGAAAGAAATCTTATTGCAGCATAATCTTAAAGAAGGCGGAAGCTTAAAGCTAGATGCAGAGGGAATTATCACTCTTACAAGCAAAGATAAAAAAAGCGTACTAACCGTTAAAGATCAGGAAATTAAAGCTCAAGTTGATGAGAATTGCCATCTTACACTAAAGGAAAAAGAGATAAAACTACAAGCTGAAGAATGCACTGTTTCGCTTCAAGATAGTAATATTTTGATTGACAACGGAACATGTAAGATTACCATCTCTAGCAGCGGGATCGAGATCGATGCTGCGAGTCAGAACATCACATTAAATAGCAAAGGAGGAACCATTCAGATTGGAGATGCTACCACGAGCAGCGTGAAAGTTGGCGGGATCAAACTGGGAAAAGCGATCGCAGATGGGGATAGTTTGACACTTTCAAGTCATACCCATCTTGGTAATATGGGCGCACCCTGCCCGATTTTGATTCCGAATGAGACGTTGAATTCGATACAGGCGAAAGCGAGAAATACTCAGGTGGGGTAGCTCAATGGTCAGGATTAAGGGCGTTAATAGCGACTATCAATTTGATGCAAAAGAAAAAGGAGTTCGAGAGGTAAAGCCCCCGCCAGAACAGCTTTATATGAAGTTGTTTATCTGTCCCAATGATGAATTCAGTACGATCGAGAACATTCCGAGTGAGTGCTGTCATGGAGAGAGTAAAACCTGCCCAGGGCGCAGTAAATCGGGTCATGCCATGATCCAACTGCATCAGAAAGAGGGAATCTCACTCGTTACCGATCGAGAGAGCAAGATTGTGATCGATCAAGCTGGAAACATTCGCCTCGCCAGTCAGAAAAGCTTTGAGGTCGAGATCAATGGAGCCAAAATTCGGTTAGATGAGCAAGGTAACATCGAACTCACCCCCGCATCTTCCAAGCAAGTCAAAGTCACAGGAGATTTGTCGATCGCTGGAGATTTAACTGTAACAGGCACCTTAGATGGCAAGCTATCAAACTCAATCCTACAGCAGCTAGAACAACGATTTCAACTTAAATCAAAATGACAGACTCTATCTTACATTCTTTTGATATTGAACTGACGAGTGGGGCACTCGGACAGACAGGACGAGGGCTTGCAACGGTTCAGGGGAGAGATAATTTAGCACAAGCGATTCTGAATCGGCTCAATACTCGTCGAGGTGAACTTAAAACCTTGGGACATTCAGAGTATGGCTCTCGGCTCTATTTGCTCATGGGTGAGATCAACAACGATCGAACTCGTAAACTAGCTGAATTCTACCTGCGAGAAAGCCTAGCGCAAGAGTCTCGTATTGCTCAGATTCAATCGATCTCGATCGAGCCTCCTTCTCGTAGCGCAGATAAGCGCGATAAGTTGATCATGACGCTCGTAATCCAGCCGATCGACGATCGAGCAATGACTTTGAGCTTAGAGGTAGAACTATGAGTTTTGAACCGAAAAAGTTCGATCAGGTCTATGCTGAAATGGAGCAGCAGACCCGCGATCAGTTACCTGGAATGGCTGATTTTCAGGTCGGCAGCGTCATGCGAACGATGTATGAGTCTTTTGCTTATGAAATTGCGCTGCTCTATGAACAGATGCACCAAGTTTATAAGGCAGCATATATTGACCATGCAGAAGGCGTTCACTTAGATATGCTGGTTGCAATCTTGGGAATTAAGCGCAACCTGCCCGATTATGCAGAAGGCGAAGTGACCTTTAAGCGCGATCCTGGTAAAGAAGATATCGTGATCCCCGCAGGAACATTAGTCACAACTGAAGATCGCAAAGATGCACCCAAAAAATCTTATAAAACCCTTGAAGATCAGTCCTTTGTAGCAACGGCAACAGAACAGTCCGTTAAAGTTCTAGCTGTAGAACGAGGCGAATCAAAAGTCGTCGCAGCCGAAGCCATTCACATTATTCCGCTGCCGATTCCAGGCATTAAATCGGTGATTAATCCTGCTGCGACTCGCTTTACAGGCAAGCAAGCAGAAACCGATGATGACCTTCGCCGCCGTGCCAAAAATGCTCTGATTACTTCTGGAAAAGCTTCGCTAATTGCGATCGAGAACACATTACTCAGCTTACCCGGCATCAAAGAAGTGAAATTAATCGAGCATTTTGACAATGAAAAATATGGCGTAGTCGATGTATTTGTCGACGGGACGGATCTCGATCGGGAAACGCGCAGACAGTTTTTACAAGGACAGATCGACCAAGTTCGAGCCGCTGGAGTCTATATCAAGCTACAACCTGCGGTCAAGATTCCGCTCGATGGGGTGTTTGTAATTGAGGCGAATCCTCAACGGGCTTGGTCAGAGAGCGATCGACAAGTTTTAGAAAAAACAGTTCAAGAAGCAATCATTCACTTTTTAGATCAGATGCGAATGGGGCAAACACTTCAGCTTAATCAACTCATTCGTCAGATTCTGTCAGTTCCTGATGTCAGCAATCTCGATCGAGTTCAATTGTCTGTTGGAAATCCTGCTCAGAACTATACGATCGAGACTCGGCAAATTCCTAGAGCGCCTTCTGAGAAGTTTTATGCAAATAAAATTACTGTAACTGCTTCACCTGAATAGATTCACCCCATAGCTTGCCTTTCTTATGTCATTCAGCGGGCGCACGACTAGCATCACAAATCGCTTTCCAAAGTTCTATCTCCCTGAAGATCAGAATGATGACTTCTATCGGTTGATGGGAGTGTTCGCGGCGATCGTCGAGCAAGCAGAAACTGATCTTGAACAGGTGCTGCGATCGCGCTTTGTCTCAACGGCTGAGAATACTGGCTCTCAAGGCTTTACAGCCGTTGAGAAAGGCGATCTCGATCGCATCTTTGTGATGTATTTAGAACGGCTAGGAAGTACTTCTCAACTGAAGCAAGTTAATCCAAACTTACAGGCGAGTGACATTCTTCAGCTAGATAGTATTCTCGAAAGCTGTGCGATCGCACAGTCTCCTTTTCAAGCAGTTTGGGATCAACGATCGACTAAGCTTGAATCTCTGATCCAGCGATACGATGTTAGTAATACAAAGTTCTTACCTAACTTAGAAAGGGCGATTTCTCCCAGCCTGGAAGGCGCAAAGGCTTGGTTACTCAAGTTATTAGTCGCAACTGATCCCTTGACTGCCTATCTACGATCGCAGTTCTCGGATCAGACGCTACAGGGTTTAAATGCTTATGATGGTTCAACGCCTGACGAATCGCTGATTGCTAACCTTGCTGAAACGCTGAATCAGAAAATCCTTCCTGATCGAACTTTAGCAATTTACTTCCAAGATCGGACAGAATGGCTCAACATCGAAATCCAACTCTGGTATCACTTAAACGAACTTGATCCGTTAGCTTTACCAGGTGTCGCTCAGTACCTCTATGGCTGGCTCTCTCCTTCGGTTCAGAGATCGCTCTATGATCTTGATGATCAGCTTTCTTATCCAATTCAGTCCCAACTCCTATCAGAATTTCGCTCCTTCGTTTCAGATCTGCGATTTCTTCGACAGCTCGATCGCTACGCAAGTATAGAAATCACCAGCCCTTGTAATCTCCAACAGACTTGTCAAGCCTTCCTCAAAACGCAATTTCAGCAAATTCTCACAACGAACCTAAGCCAGAATCTAGGCGCATCTCTTCCTTTTTCTATCGCAGCATTGAGCCTACCAGAGGCGACCCAAACCCTACTCAAACAAACTCCAAAGGGCGCAGACCTCTATCGCCTTAATCGCTTGCTCTTAGAAGCCGCTTATCCGCAAGAACTTCCTCAAAGCGAAATTCCAACCGCCCTCGAAGTTTGCCAAGCGATCGCGCAATTTTTTAATCAAAAGATTCAGACCGATCAGAACTTTCGATCACAGCTAGAAGCTGTGTATCCAACTCAAATCGAAAAAAGTGATGCACCTTATCGAGAGCGGCTACAGCGACTGATCACAGTGCTAAAAAACGGAGCTTCGACCTGTGATGGCATTGTAGATGTTGTCGCTGCAAATCTGGGTATGAGTCCCGATCGCGTTACCGGATCTCGACCTTGGGAAACCTTGATCTTTCACCTGCCTCTTATTCAAGAGAGCTTTCTCGACTCACTTAGAGCATCACCCGGTCTACGATCGTCCTTTGTGAAGCAAGCTGGAATTCAACTGTCGTTAAGCACAACTGTGATTGTCAGAATTCCGGGACAAGAATGGCAAATTACAGATGCGATCGCAGGTCGAGTGTTCCGAGTTGAACGCCGAAAAGATAACTTCGCGGTGTATGAACAACTAATTCGGGTGGTCGAGTTTGTTCCAAATGTCTCTCCAAGTAAGCAAACCATTTATCCTGTTCATCTTTTACAGCTATTTAACCCAAACCCGTCTCCAACTGCTCCGAACTTAGCTTGTAGTATCCAAGATCCCTTTCTGAACATTGAAGACGAACTGATATTAAACTTACCGAATTGTGATCTACTCAAGATTCTGAATCACCAAGAATCGCTTCCACCGGAGTTATATTCAGCATTTGGAACCAATCGAAGCAAGATTGCGATCGCAGGAGTCGATACCTGGCAAATCAAGGTTTATCACGTTGATGAATCGATCGAGACTTATCAGGTGAAATATCAAAATCAACAGTTTCGCTTCTTCCGAAATCGCATCTTGCCACCCCTACGCGATTTCAGCCTACGAGACACGAACAATCAGGAGGTGCTGCGCTACACCCATTCCTTACACACTCAAGAACTTTTTGAGTGGTCGCCAGAAGGAAGAGCAACGATTAATAGTGTTCCAGTTCCACCATCCGCGATCGTCGGCGCTCTACCAGAAATCGCATCCGGTGGCTCAGAATGGCAGATCGCAGCAGATGTTACTTCTGAAGTTGCGACACTCGATAGAACACTGCTCGACTTTTGTTGTTTTGAGCAAGAAAAAACTGAACCATTGAACCCAGAACAAGCTGCGCTCTATGCTATTCAGGTTCAATCCACTTTCTACAAGTTCACCCCAGGACAGTTCACCGTCAGAATTCCGTGGGATATTCCGGGCTATAGCGATCGCTTTAACGAAACGCTAGATCATCCCCGTCATCAGATTCATATCTTAATTGAAAAGATTAGGGCAACCGGGATATCCTCTGTTATTGTTTACGAGAAGCACCTTTCTCCTGAAAATCAAAACACCCAAGACCAATTTTCCTATGAAGAGCAAGACATTACACAGACTTCTGATTTCAGCAATACTCACGACATAACTGAATCATTACTCACTTGTGCAGTGTTTGACTACTCTTATTTTGATAGTCTGAACGGGCTAGGCTGAACTTACAAAATTCCCGGTTTCTTGATCATGAACCTAACTGACACATTAGATATTCGAGGTCGATTGAGCATTCAAGTCTACAATTTAGAAGGTGAATTGCTCGAAACAACGATCGCAAATAATAGTATTGTTCAAACAGGTCGGCAGTTAGTAGCTGAACGATTTGTGAGTAGCCAAATGAGCCAGATCAAACCAATTTCTCAGATTGCAGTCGGAACGGGGAGCCAAGACGTACAGCCCATCGATAGAAATTTGCACGCTCAGGTCGGAGATCGCAAAGCGATCAAAGTCGGCAATTTTGAAGACATGATCACCTGGAAAGAAGTAGACGGGATTGCTCGATGTCACTTAAAGATTAGTGCCGATCTAGAACCAACTGAATACAATGCAGACCTCACTGAAGCGGGGCTATTTAACGAAGATGGCGTAATGTATAACCGAGTCGTATTTCCAGCCATTCGCAAAACCCCAGCTTTTAGACTGACACTTCTTTGGCAAATCTTGTTTTAATCGGTTGGAGAAACTATCATGCCCTTTGTTTATCAGAAAAAAGAATCTGGAGATCCGCTCAAATCTCAAGACTGGAATGATGCAACGCAGGAAATTGCGCGATTAGAGACGGATAAAATCGATCGCAAAGGAGATGAAATCAAAGGCGCATTGTCGATCGCTCAAGCCCTGAGCGTCAATGGTAAAACTTTTGCAAAAGCTGGATTAGAAGTGACAACTGATTTAAAAGTCAGTGGAGCCATTACGCCAAGTGCTGGAAGTGCTGCTAACAATGGAATCACTTTCCCTGCTGATCCCTTTGGTGGAGGTGAAGATATAGCTTGGATTCGCTACTATTCTCGCAATCCAGCCTCCACGATCGCAACTGAAAAAGAGCAAGCCACACTAGAAATTGGAGTCGCTAATGATTTTAATGATCATATTGCATTGATGACAGCAGGAAATGTAGGAATTGGCACGAATGCGCCAACTGCAAAACTGGAAGTGAATGGCGGCGACTTAAAAGTCAGTGGTAACATTGCTGCGACTAATGCAACTTTGAGCGGAACTTTAACAACAATAGGCAAGCTGACGGCTTCCGGAGAAGTTGAAGTCTCTGGTAAAGTTAATGCAAAAGCTGGATTAGAGGTCACTGGCGATGTTCGAGCAAGCGGAACACTCTATGCGGGTGGTAATCCTCTAGGATACGAAGACTATGAAATTTACCTACGGGGATCAGCGTTTGACTCTGTGGGAGGAACAATCACTTCGCTGAAAATTGCGAATGTCTCGATCGACATCGATAATATTCGGGGATTAAACTGTGTCATTCTCAACCCCGATGGCATATTCAAGAAAAAAGCGACATTTGATGTTTACAGCTCAGAAGAAGCATGGAATATTTGGGAAGATTGGGTGCGGACGAATGCCAAGCCTGGGGATGTGATCGCAGTGGCTTCCTTTGATGCAGTGAGAGCCACACCGACGACTGGAACTGCTGCAATTTTATTGAGAAGCATTGGTGCTGTCAGAGCATTTAAGCTACTCTCTAGTGCTGGTGAACGCAATCCTTATGCACTATTGTTTGTCTGGGGTCGGAGGGGAGCGATGGAAGTGGTTCAGCCTTATCAAGGCGATAACGCACATATCAAGACGACTTACTACAATCTATTAAATAATGACGCTGCTATTACTTTCGGCATGATTATGATGTGGTCTGGAGCACATGATGAAGTTCCTGGAGGATGGGCACTGTGCGACGGAAGGAATAATACTACGCCTGACTTACGCGATCGCTTTATTGTCGGTGCAGGCAATGAATATTCATTCGGTAATACAGGAGGAGAGAAAGAGGTCACATTAAGGCTAGATCAGATTCCAAGTCATAATCACACGAACGGTGAATGGAATAAGCTATCACGTGCAAGTCCGGGCGGTTCAAATACTGTAACTGGTGCTAACGAAACAATCGGGGAGCCAGACATCCTGGAAGTCAGAGACATTCAATCAAATGGAGGCGGAAACGCTCATGAGAATCGACCTCCCTATTTTGCGCTCGCATTTATTATGAAATTATGAAACCTTCTCTCATGCAACAACGACTTGAACATCGTCTCAATTTGCTTCGGAGCGAATTTGAAGCGGGGCAAACTGCTTTGGCTGAACTAGAAACAAAGAAAGCTAATTTGCGCGATACGCTGCTACGAATTAGCGGCGCAATTCAAGTGTTAGAAGAAGAACTTGCAAACGCTGAAGCTTCAGAAGATTCTGACTCCATCGTTCAACCTGAATTGCATCATGGTCTGCAAGAGTTGCCATGACTTCACAAAATCCCGCTGGTAAAAAGACAGGCGAGATCGCCAATTCTCTCGAAACGAATGCGATCGCTCAACTAACCCAAGCGCTTACCTCAGTGATGGAAGGGCTACCTATCCGCATCACTCTCTTACCTACTGACATCAAACCTCTCGGCATTGGTCAATATCTCAGCATTCGTCCTGCTACTCCAACCCAATCGGCTCAATATGTTCAAGGCATTCGCTTAAGTGCGATCGCCACATTCAGTTCAACTACACCCACAAATGAAACTCCCTCTACCCAAATTGCTCAACGTCTCTTGATTCAGCGGGCAAATTTGCGATCGCAAGGGATTCTATCTGCTCAACCATCTGAATTCGCCAACACCTATCAAATCCTCTACGAATTTATCGGTCAGATTGCGCCCACCGAAGGGATCATTCAATCGATCGTGATTGATACAGCTAACTCATGAACTTTGTAATCCCCTAAGTCCCCAAATACAAGGAATTCAGGGGACGAAAGATTTTAGCGATGAGGGATCAAACAGGATCAATGACGATCGCGACGAGGATAGCATCAAAATCCGGCTGCTTTGCATGACGATCGGATAACTCAGATCTTGCACCATTCCTGATAAGACAGATTCGGCAGTGATTTGAGAACAACCTCAAAGTGATAATGAGCAGCAATCTGAGCAGTTTTTTTGAGATGTCGGAGAAATTGAAACCACAGC
>JAESGH010000387.1_pt1 | contig 32367 bp, 31 predicted proteins | sample 9269641 | NCBI WGS metagenome assembly JAESGH01 (sample SAMN14515345, study PRJNA621665) | algae metagenome | isolation source: Phormidium tanganyikae FI6-MK23 and co-occurring heterotrophs from granitic... | place: USA: Fort Irwin, California | collected 1998-05-24
CCCGGTGGGGGGGGGTTGGTTTTGGGGGGGGGCACGGAAAGCCAGAGCTCTATCCGGAAACGTCGCGCCGAGCGGAGCTGCCCCCCACCCCAGCCCTCCCCACCGCAAGCGGGGGGAGGAAGAAAAAGCGCTTCGCACTGCGCCTCGGCCTACGCCAGCTCGATGGCTTCAAGCAGGACTGGGCGGAGCGTCTCGTCGAAGCCCGTACCGAACCCTATCGCGATGTCGAGGAGCTGGCCCGCCGCGCCCGCTTGCCGGCCCGCGCCATGCGTCTGCTCGCCGATGCCGACGCCTTCCGCTCACTCGGGCTTGACCGGCGCGAGGCGCTCTGGGCGGTACGCCGCCTGCCGGACGACGAGGCGCTGCCGCTGTTCGAGGCGGCGCAGGCGCGCGAGCTCGGTGCGGAACGCACCATGGCGCTGCCGGCGATGCCGCTCGCCGAGCATGTCGTCGCCGACTACCAGACCGCGCGGCTCTCGCTGAAGGGCCATCCGATGGGCCTGCTGCGCGCCCGCTTCGCCCGCGAGCGCGTCGCCAGCTGCGAACAGATGTCGGCGATGCGGGACGGGACTTGGGCCAGCGTCGCCGGCGTCGTGCTGGTGCGCCAGCGCCCCGGCAAGGGCAATGCCATCTTCATCACGCTGGAGGACGAGACCGGCATCACCAATGTCGTGCTCTGGTCCCGTGATTTCGAGCGCTTCCGCCGCGAGGTCATGGCGGCGCGGCTGCTCCTGGTCGAGGGCCGGGTGCAAAAGAGTCCCGAGGGCGTGATCCACCTGATGGCAAAGCGCGTCGTCGACCGCTCGAACGAGCTGCTCAGCCTCTCCGAGACGCACCGGGCCGAGATCGTGCTGACCCGCGCCGACGAATTCAAGCATCCGCAACATCCGCGGGCGCGCCATCCCCGCAATGTCCGGATCCTGCCGAAATCGCGCGATTTTCATTGAAGCCGGGAACACAGCCGTCATTGCGAGGAGCGAAAGCGACGAAGCAATCCAGGGGAACGTAGAGCTCTACGATGCTGGATTGCTTCGCTGCGCTCGCAATGACGGTGCAGCTCGAACAAAAAGCGTCATAGAATCCCGACATCGCATTCGCAGGCCCAAGGAGACAGCCCATGGAGATCATCCGCGCGGGAACACGGCCTTCCGGGAAAGGGCCGGGCGACTGGTTCAGCGGCACCGTCCGCATCGATCCGCTGTTCAATCCGCATGCGCCCGAGCGCGTTCAGGGCGCCAGCGTCACCTTCGAGCCCGGTGCCCGCACGGCCTGGCACACTCATCCGCTCGGTCAGACGCTGGTCGTCACCGCCGGCTTTGGCCGGGTGCAGCGCTGGGGCGGGCCGGTCGAGGAGATCAGGCCTGGCGATGTCGTCTGGTTCCCGCCGGGCGAAAAACACTGGCACGGCGCCGGGCCGCAAACGGCGATGACGCATATCGCCGTGCAGGAGGCCAAGGACGGCAAGGTCGTCGATTGGCTCGATAAGGTCACCGACGCCGAATATGACGGCCGCGGCCCGGCGGTGATGTGAGGCCAGCCTGAAAAGGAAAAGGCGGCCCTCAGGCCGCCTTCTTGCCCGCGTCGAACGGGATCTCGATGTCGACGGCCAGCGTCGAGACCTGGGCGCCGCGTTCCATCCGGACGCTGACCTTGTCGCTGTCGACCTGCACATGCTTGGCGATCACCTGCAGGATCTCGTCGCGCAATTTGGTCACGAGGTCGGAGCCGCCGGAAGACAGGCGCTCATGGGCCAGCAGGACCTGTAGGCGCTCGCGCGCGGCCGGGGCCGACTGGGTGCGGAAGAAGAGACGACGCAGGTTCATGCCGCTTTCCTTCCGAAGAACTTGCCGAAGAAGCCGCGCTTCTCGCCGGGAATGGTGACGGGGAGGCTCTCGCCACGCAGGCGCCGTACGGCGTCGAAATAGGCGAGCGCCGGGGCGCTGCGCTCATCCGCCAGGGTGACCGGCGAGCCGATATTGGAGGCGCGCAGCACGTCCATGCTCTCGGGGATGATGCCGAGCAGCGGGATCGACAGGATCTCCAGGACGTCGTCGACCTTCAGCATGTCGCCGCGCTCGGCCCGCGCGGGATCGTAGCGGGTGAGCAGCAGGTGCTTCTCGATGCGCTCGCCGGCCTCGGCCTTTGCCGTCTTCGAATCGAGTAGGCCGATGATGCGGTCGGAATCGCGCACCGACGAGACTTCCGGATTGGTCACCACGATCGCGATGTCGGCATGGCGCATGGCGAGGGTCGCGCCGCGCTCGATGCCGGCCGGGCTGTCGCAGATCACCCAGTCGAAATGGCTCTTCAGCGCGCCGACGACCTTCTCGACGCCCTCGGCGGTCAGGTTGTCCTTGTCGCGCGTCTGCGAGGCCGGCAGCAGATAGAGCGATTCCAGCCGTTTGTCGCGGATCAGCGCCTGCGTCAGCTTGGCCTCGCCCTGGATCACGTTGACGAGGTCGTAGACCACCCGCCGCTCGGCGCCCATGACGAGGTCGAGATTGCGCAGGCCGACATCGAAATCGACCACCACGACCTTCTCGCCGTTCTGCGCCAGGGCTGCGCCGAGGGCGGCGGATGAGGTCGTCTTGCCGACGCCGCCCTTGCCCGATGTGACCACGATGACCTTGCCCATTGACCTCTCCTAGTTCCTGGGGACGTGCTGTCTGTCGATTCAGGCCATTGACCCGGCGGTGAAGGTTTCGCCGTCGAGCCAGAACTGGACGGGCTTGCCGCGCAGATTGGGTTCGAGGTCTTCAGCCGTCTTGTAGAAGCCGTCGATGGCGACCATCTCGGCCTCCAGCTTGCGGCAGAAGATGCGCGCCGCGGCGTTGCCGAGCGTGCCCGCCATCGCCCGCCCGCGCAGCGTGCCGTAGATATGGATCGAACCGCCGGCGATGACCTCGGCGCCGGAGGCGACCGAGCCGATGATGGTGATGTCGCCCTCGGTGAAGATGGATTGCCCGGAGCGCACTGGCTGGGTCACAACGAGCGAGGCCGGCGCTCCCGTGGTGGGCAGCGGCGCCGCGGGCATCTCTGCTGCGCTCTCGGCAGGGGCGGGGGCAGGGGCTTCCTGGGCCGGCGCGGCCACTGGCTCTTCGATGTCCCCGGTCGCCTTGCCGCCCGACATGGCCGGCGGCAGGTCGTTGCCGAGCATTGAGGGGCGTGCGCCCTCGATCCCCATGATCCGGACATTGCGCGTGCCGAGCTTGCCGACGAGGTCGCGCAGCTGGGCGCGATCGATCTCCAGCCCTTCGACGTCCAGAACCACTGGCCGCCGCAGGAAGAAGCCGGCGGAACGGCCGGCGAGATCGTCGAGCCGCACCAGCCAATCCTCAAAGGGCAGCTCGGGTGTCAGCGTCAGCGCAAGGTAGGAACGCCCCTTGAGGCGGATCGGCCGGGGTTGGGTTAACACGGCGGTCATCTTGGTAAATTTTCGGTTCCCCAGATGTAGGAACCGAATGGTTAACGAGCGGTAAATCCCCTGGACGATCCGTGGGGAGAAACCTCGCCGAATGTCGAGAGCTTGAGAAAAAATCGCTTACTATCAAGGATTTGGAGCTTTGGATGCGCGGGGGGCACGAAGCTGGGGATGCTGGGAGGCCGATGCTGAAGCGTCCCGGGCGTCATGATCGAGCGGCGCGCACATAACTGCAGTTCTCGCTCCTGAAGCGAGCGCCGGCCCTTGAGAATGCTGCGCTTTGTCCGGTGGGTTCCGTGCGGGAGGGGGGCGATTACGTCGGGGATTGAGCCGAGCGAATCGTATGATTCGAGCGACGGGGCGATCAAGCCCCTGGCTGTTGGCGTCTTACCATGTCCCGTCCAGATTAGGTTGACTCCAGAAAGAGCGCATCGCAGGATCATGCACGATCCAAGATATAGGATGCAGAGTTTTGAACGGAGCGCGCAGGATCGAGCGGGTCGTGCTCGGAGACCAGGTCTATGAGGCGATCAAGGAGCGCATCCTCGATCAGGCCTATGCACCGGGCGAGAAGCTCAATGTCGACGGGCTGGCGCGCGAGCTTCAGGTCTCCTCGACGCCGATCCGCGAGGCGCTGGCCCGGCTCGTGGCGGAGGGGCTGGTCAGGGCCGAGCCCTTCATCGGCTTCGCGACTGCGCCGCTGCCGGACCAGCGCTATTACGAGGACGTCTACAGCTTTCGTGGCGTGATCGAGCCCTGGGCGGCGGCCGAAGCGGCCAGGCGCCGGCCCGGCCCGGATATCATCCAGGCGCTGCGCGACGAGGTCGCAATCATGATGGCGGGTGCGCCCTCGCGCGAATACCGCAGCCATCGCGGCTTCACCGAGGGTGACGACCGCTTCCACCGCATCATCCTGCAGGCTGCTGGCAACCAGGTCGCGCTCAAGAGCTATGACGATTTGCGCTTTCATCTGCACATCTCGCGGCTCTACCTGACGCGCGAGCAGGATGTCGGCCTGACCCATCAGGAGCATTTCCGCATCGTCGATGCGCTTGAAGCGGGCGATCCGGATGCCGCAAGCCAGGCGATGCGCCTGCATCTCGAAGGTTCTTACGAGCGGCTCATCAAATAGCCGCAACAGCCCCGAGGCCGAAAACGGCCCGGTTCACCATCAGGGAGGACAAGCATGATCTTGAAACGCATCGCCGCCGCGGCCTTGATCGCCGGCAGCTTCATCGCCGGCGCGGCGCAGGCGCAGACCCTGCGCTTCGGCCACGCCAACACCACCGCCGAGATCGCCGGCGAGCTCTTCCAGGAGTTCGCCGAGCGGGTGAACAAGGGTACGGGCGGCGCCGTCACCATCCGCGTCTTCCCGGCCGAGCAGCTCGGCAAGGAGGTCGATCTCTTCAAGCAGGTCAAGGAAGGCGCGCTCGACCTCTCCGCGCCCTCGATGGCGGCGGCGTCCTCGCTGGTTCCGGCGCTGGAGATCCCGAGCGCGCCTTTCCTCTGGAAGGACTGGACCGAGGCTGAAGCCGTCATCCGCTCCGACGCCTTCGATCCGATTTTCGACGAGCTGCGCGACAAGCACAACATCGTGCCTGTGACCCGCATCTGGTACTGGGGCTGGCGCAACATGACGACGCTCGACCGCGCCGTGAAGAAGCCGGAAGACCTGCAGGGTCTCAAGATCCGCGTGCCGGAGAGCCCGGTCTGGGTCGAGATGATCAAGGCCTATGGCGCGGCGCCGACGCCGGTGCCGTTCGGCGAGGTTTACACCGCGCTCCAGCAGAAGACGGTCGACGGCCAGGAGAACCCGATCCCGACGATCTTCTCGCGCAAGTTCTACGAGGTGCAGGGCTTCGTCGCGATGACCAAGCACATGCTCCAGAACAACATGATCGTCATCAACAAGGACAGCCTCGCCAAGCTCAAGCCCGAGCACCGTGAGGTCCTTTTCGCTGAAGCCGCCCGCGCCTCGGCGATGAACACCTATCTCCAGCAGAAGCGCGAGGCCTCGATGCTGGAGGACATCCGCAAGTCCGGCCGCTCGAAGATCATCGAGGATGTCGATCGGGACGCCTTCGCCGCCAAGTCCAAGGTCGTCGCCACCGCGATGGAAGGCCGCTGGGGCAAGGCCCATCTCGACCGCGTGGTCGCCTCGATCGACAAGCAGCGCCAGCGCTAGTCCGCAAAGATGACCGGCCTCAACCTGATCCGGCGGCTCGACGACTGGTCGAGCCGCGTGGAAGACGCTGCCCTGGCGATCCTCCACGCCGCCATCGCGACGCTGGTTTGCGCGGCCGTCGTCTTTCGCTACGTGCTGAGCGATCCGCTGACCTGGTCGGAGGAGCTCATCCTGCTGCTCTTCGCTTGGATGGTCTTCCTCGGCATCGCCAGCGCCTTTCACGCCCGCACCCACATCATCATCGATGTGATCGTGATGTTCGCGCCGCGCTGGCTCGCCCGTGCCTTCGGGCTCCTCGCCTTCCTCGCCACGGCGGTTGTTCTAGGCACGCTGACCTTTTTCTCCTGGCGTTATCTCCAGCGCGAAATGCCGAACATCACGCCGATGCTCGGCATCTCGGCCGGATGGCTGATCGCGCCGCTCTTCGTCGGCAGTGCGCTCTCGCTGCTGCATCTCCTGCGCAACCTGCTGGATGAGGGCCCCGCCGGCGCGCTCTGGTCCGACATCACGACGCGCGAGTAGCGGCTATGGTGACTTTGCTTCTCGGCGCCTTCGCCCTGCTCATCGTCGTCGGCACGCCGATCTGGATCGCCATGGCGGGCTCGGCCCTGCTGGTGATCTTCATGGAGGGCATCCCGCTCACCGTGGCGGCGCAACGCATCGTCGCAGGCGTGCAGTCCTTCCCGCTGCTGGCGATCCCGCTCTTCACGCTCGCGGGATCGCTGATGAACGCCTCCGGCATCTCGGAGCGGTTGTTCAGCTTCACCAAGGCGCTGGTCGGCCATATCCGCGGCGGCCCGGCCCATACCCTCGTCGTCGGCGAGGTCTTCCTCTCCGGCATCTCCGGTTCCTCCGTCGCCGACACTGCTGCGGCGGCGCGGGTCTTCGTGCCGCAGCTCGAGAAGCTGGGCTATCCGCGCGCCTTCGGCGCGGCGCTCTCGGCCGTCGCCGGCACGCTCGGGCCGATCATCCCGCCCTCGATCCTGATGGTGGTCTACGCCTGGCAGGCCAATATCTCGCTGGGCAGCCTGTTCGTCGCCGGCATCATTCCAGGCCTCGTCATGGCCGGCTGCATCATGGCGACCATCGCCATCATGGCGCTGAAGCGCGATTTCCGCCCAGCCGGCACCTTCTCGTTCGGCAATCTCTGGAAGGAGTTCAGATACGCCTCGCTGGCGCTCCTGATGCCGGTGCTGATCATCATCGGCTTCCGCGCCGGGCTCTTCACCGCGACCGAGATCGCCGGCGTCGCTGCCGCCTATTCGCTGGTCGTCGGCATGCTGATCTACCGCACGATCCGCCTGGCCGACCTGCCGGCGATCCTGATCGGCACGGCGCGCGAGACGGCGGTCATCCTCGCCATCGTCGCGGCGGCTTCGCCCTTCAGCTGGATTCTCGCCGTTGACCAGGCGCCCCAGCTCGTCACCGATTTCATGAAGTCGATCTCGACCGACCCCTTGGTCGTGTTGCTGATCCTGAACATCGCTTTGCTGATCGCCGGCATGTTCATGGAGACGATCGCCATCATGATCATACTGGTGCCGATCCTGCTGCCGCTGCTGGCTTCGCTACAGATCGATCTCGTGCATTTCGGCATCGTGCTCCTGGTCAACCTCGTTATAGGCCAGGTCACGCCGCCGGTCGGGGTGCTCTGCTTCGTCGCCATGGCGATCACCCGCGAGAAGCTCGGGCCGCTCTTCCGCGAGCTCTGGCCCTTCCTGATCGCCCTCATCGTCGCCCTCGCCATCATCACCTATGTGCCCGCGCTAAGCCTGTGGTTGCCGCGCGTCGCCGGCTTCTAAGGGAATCCCCATGACCAGGATCAGCGAAGTCGAGATCGTCGAATTCTCGTTCAAGGCCAGGAATCTCGGGCCGTCCGCCGATAACGCCCGCGCCGTCTACAATATCGGCTACAAGCCGAATTCCGAGCTGCAGCTGACCAAGTTCGCCGTCGTCATCCGCAGCGAGGACGGTGCCGAGGGGCAATACGTCATGCATTGGGGCGGCACACGCGCCACCATGGCGCAGACGCTCTCGCTCGCGCCCAACATCCTCGGCCGCAATCCCGATCACCGCGAGGAGATCTGGAACGACATGAAGCGGGAACTCCGCCAGCATGACGGCATGGGCATCGGGCCGATCGACATCGCGCTCTGGGACCTCGCCGGTAAGCGCTTCGGCGCCTCGGTCTCGCAGCTTCTCGGCGGCTATCGCACGAAGCTCAAGACCTATGCCTCGACCTATCACGGCGACCGCAATGGCGGGCTCGACTCGCCGCAGGCCTTCGTCGATTTCGCCGAGCATTGCTACGATCTCGGCTATCGCGCCTTCAAGGTCCATGGCTGGCATGATGGCGATGCGCGCGAGGAAGCCGCCAACGTCCTGCATGTCGCCAAGGCCGTCGGCGACCGCATGACGCTGATGCTCGACCCCGCCAACGAGCTCAGGACCTTCGCCGATGCGCTCTATGTCGGGCGCGCCTGCGACGAGGGCAATTACTTCTGGTACGAGGACCCGATGCGCGATTGCGGCGTCTCGGCCTTCGCCCACAAGAAGCTGCGCGAGATGTTGAAGACGCCGATCCTGCAGACCGAATATCTGCGCGGCTTCGAGCCCAAGGCCGATTTCCTGATCAATGGCGGCACCGACGCGCTGCGCTCCGATCCGGAATACGATCTCGGCATCACCGGCGCGATGAAGATCGCCCATCTCGCCGAGGCCTTTGGCGTCGACGTCGAGATCCATGCCTGCGGCCCGGCCCACCGCCACTGCATGGCCGCGACGCGCAACACCAATTTCTATGAACTGGCCCTGGTCGGGCCCGATTGCCCGAACGCGGTGCCGCCTGTCTATGCCTGCGGCTACAGCGACCAGCTCGACGGCGTCGACAAGGATGGCTGCTTCCCGGTCCCGACCGGGCCCGGCCTCGGCGTGACCTATGACTGGGACTATATCCGCGCCCATGAGACCGCGCGGCAGGTGTTCAAGCTTTAAGGTCGCGCCGGGACTGCAGTCTTTCGTGCCTGCCATTCGATGATATCAACTGAGCGGGGAGGGGCTTTGCGCTCCGCCCCGTTCCGCATCTGGCTTCGTCGATCAGCGCCATGAACTCTGCCCCGAGACAAGACTACGGCATCATCGTCGCTCTCGGGGAGGCCGTAGGGCCGGTCGTCGTCCTGGCGGAACCCCTGAGCTTCTGGGGCGGGGTCGATCCGGCCTCGGGGAAGGTGATCGACGTCCACCATCCCTCTCACGGCGTCTCGCTTGCCGGCGCAGTGGTGCTGATGCCGACAAGCCGCGGCTCCTGCTCGGGTTCGGGCGTGCTGCTGGAACTCGCGCTCTCCGGCAAAAATCCCGCTGCCCTGATCTTCGCCGGTCCGGAAGATACGCTGACGCTCGGAGCGATCGTCGCTTCCGAAATGTTCGAATACCGCATTCCGGTGATCCGTCTCCCGGAAGGCGCCTTTGCCGCTTTGTCCTCGGCCAGGGAGGCGATGATCGCTTCCGACGCCATCTCGGCCGATGACGGGCGGGTGCGGATACCTCTGTCCGCCGAGGCGGATGCCGGGCTGCAGCTGTCTCCTGCCGACCGCCAAATGCTCGACGGAAATCAAGGGATCGCCGCACAACAGGCGATGCGCATCCTTGTTGCCATGGCGAGCCAGCAAGGGGCGAGGGCGCTTATCAATGTGACGCGTGCGCATGTCGACGGCTGCATCTATGCCGGGCCGGCCAACCTCGTCTTCGCCGAGAGGATGGAAGAGCTCGGTGCGCGCGTCCGCATTCCGACGACGATGAACGCGATCTCAGTGGACCATGCCAATTGGCGCCACCAGGGCGTCGCGCCCGCCTTTGGCGAACCTGCGGCGCGCCTCGCCGATGCCTATGTCCGCATGGGCTGCCAGGCGAGTTTCACCTGCGCGCCCTATGCCCTGCCGGACCCGCCCGGTTTCGGCGAGGCGATCGGCTGGTCGGAATCGAATGCGGTGATCTTCGCCAATTCGGTGCTTGGGGCCCGGACCGCGAAGCATCCGGATTTCCTCGACTTTTGCATCGCTGTTACCGGCCGCGCCCCGCTCGCCGGAGCTTTTCTCGACGAGGGCAGGAGGGCGCGCCGTGCGGTCAGGGTGGAACTGCCGGAGGGCGCTGACAACGCAGCCTGGCCCCTGATCGGCTACCTTGTCGGCCTCGCTTCGCCCGATCGGATTCCGCTGATCACAGGGCTAGCGAAGACGCAGCCGACGCGGGACGATCTCAAGGCGCTCTGTGCCGCCTTCGGCACGACCTCGGCCGCGGCCATGCTGCATATCGAGGGGATCACGCCGGAATCTGGGGGGCTCGGTGGCTCTCCCGAGGACGAAGTCGTCATTACGCGTGACGATCTCGCCGCCGGCTGGCGCAAGCTGAGCGACGGGCCGCCGCAGGTCGATCTCGTGGCCATCGGCAGCCCGCACGCCTCGCTCGACGAATGCCGGACTATCGCGGAACGCCTCGACGGCCGTCCCGTCGCGGCGACGCTCTCCGTGATCATCACAGCCGGGCGGGAGGTCGTCGCTATGGCGCAGGCCGATGGCACGCTGGCGACGCTTCGGGCGAGCGGCGTCGACATCATCCCCGATCTCTGCTGGTGCTCGATCACCCGCCCGGTCTTCCCGGAGCAGGCGAGGGTGGTTCTGACCAACTCCGGAAAATATGCCCATTACGGGCCAGGACTCTCCGGCTGCGCCGTCAGGTTTGGGACGCTCGATGATTGCATCGAGGCGGCGCTGACCGGAGCAGCCCCCGCGCGCCTGCCAGCCTGGCTGTCCTGAAGGTTCCGGCAGGGCAATCCAGTGAAGTTGTTCATTGCGGCTGCCGCGGGGGCGCGAGCCCTCCTCCCGCTTGCGGTGGGGAGGGTTGTGTGGGGGCAGCGCCGCTTGGCGGCGAACTGAAAGAATGGGCGCACCTGCTTTCCGGCCCCCCATCCCTAACCCTTCCCCACCGCAAGCGGGGGGAAGGGGAGGTGCTTCACCTTCGCCCGATTGCCCCGGCGGCTTCTGCGAGCAGGCTTGACCGCGCGGCCCGGCCTTATAGGGTGGCCGCGATCGAGGTTCTCCGGGTTGCTCCCGGAGCTAAGAGGGAATTCGGTGAGGCGTATTCCGCCAAAGCCGAGGCTGCCCCCGCAACTGTAAGCGGCGAGCTCTCCGTCCATCGTCCACTGGCGCCCTCCGCGCCGGGAAGGCCGGGCGGAACCGGCGTCGACCCGCGAGCCAGGAGACCTGCCCCGATCGTCGAAGACGTCTTTCGGACGGGGTGTTCCGGAGGTGTGTGTCGATGGCGGCCATGCCCCCCATCCATCCACGCCGCTGCGCAGCTCCCCGCCCGTCATCTCGGGGAGCGATGAAATCCATGGTCATGACGACTGCCGCCCGCGCCTTTGCGCAGAGCTTGACGGCTGCGCGCCGTCCATTTTATCAGAAATGCAACATTGTTACATTTGAGGCTTGCCCTGTGCCGGACGCGCGCTCGTCTACCCGCCTGCTGCAAGGAGCCGTCGCGGCGCTTCTCGGCACCCTACTCGCGGGTGCGGCCCTGGCCGCACCGACGCAATATCCGCTGACGATTGAGAACTGCCGCGAGAGCGTGACCTTAGCGGCGCCGCCCAAGCGCGTCGTCGCGATCGGCCAGACGCAGACCGAGATCCTCTACGCGCTTGGCCTCGGCGATCGCGTCGTCGGCACCGCCGTCTGGTTCTCGCCGGTCGCCAAGCCCTATGAGGCCGCCAACGCCAAGGTGAAGCGCCTCGCCGACAATGATCCGAGCTTCGAGGCGGTGCTCGCCCAGGAGCCCGATCTCGTCACCGCGATGTTCGAATGGCATGTCGGGCCGAACGGCATCGTCGGCAAGCGCGACCAGTTCGCCAAGGTCAGGGTGCCGACCTATGTCTCGCCGACCGATTGCATCGGCAAGGACAATTCCGGCGCCGGCGACGGCGTGCGCACCCAGATGTTCACGATGGAGCTGGTCTATCGCAACATCCGCGAGTTCGGGCAGATCTTCGACGTCTCAGACCGGGCCGAAAAGCTCGTCGCCGAGCTGAAGGCGCGCGAGGACAAGGCCGTTGAGGCTGTTGCGAAGCTCAAGGCCAAGGACGTGCCGGTCGTCGTCTGGTTCTCCAGCCGGGACATCAAGGGCGATGGCTTCATGGCCGGCAAGAACGGCGTGCCGGCCTATATCCTGTCGAAGCTCGGCGCCCGCAACATCATCACCACCAATGAGGAATGGCCGCTGGTCGGCTGGGAGAGCATCGCTGCCGCCAACCCCGCGGTGATCGTCACGGTGAAGATGGATCGCCGCCGGTTCCCGGCCGATGACATCGAGAAGAAGCTCGAATTCCTGAAGACCGATCCCGTCGCCAGCAAGCTCGATGCGGTCAGGAACAATCGCGTCGTGATCATGGATGTCGGCGCCACCCGCGCCGGGCTCGACACGGTCGACGGCATCGAGACGCTCGCCAAGGCGATCGCCGGCTTCGGCCTCGCCCCTTGAGCCACGCTGCCCACGGTCCGAACTGGCCGGCGCGGATCGCCATCGCGCTGGTGTCGCTCGTCGCGCTCACCGTCTCGGTGGCGCTGGCGGTGACGATCGGCGAGATGCGCATCCCGTTTAGTACCGCGCTGCGGGCGCTCGGCAACGGGCTGTTCGATCTCGGCTTCCCGGTCAGCGCGATCCAGCAGGGTGTGATTTTCGATTATCGCCTGAGTAGAGCGCTGATGGCGGGGCTCTGCGGCGGGGCGCTGGCGCTTTCGGGCGCGATTCTGCAGGCACTGCTGCGCAATCCGCTGGCGGAGCCTTATGTGCTCGGCATCTCCGCCGGCGCCTCGACCGGCGCCGTCGCGGTGCTGATCCTCGGCGTCGGCATCGGCGGGACCGCGCTGACGGTCTCGGCGGGAGCCTTCATCGGCTCCTGCGCTGCGCTCGCCGTCGTGGCTCTGCTGGCGACGGGGGCGGGCGGGGCGAGCGACCGCGTCATCCTCGCCGGTGTCGCGACCTCGCAGCTCTTCAACGCCGCCACCGCGACGATCGTCACGACGATGGCCAGCGCCGAGCAGGCGCGCGGCGTGATGTTCTGGCTGCTGGGGAATTTCGGCGGCGTGCGCTGGCCCGATCTCTGGATCGCGGCCCCGGTCGCCTTCATCGGCTTCGCCATCTGCATGCTGCACGCCAAGGTACTCGATGCCTTCGCCTTCGGCGTCGATGCCGCCGCCTCGCTTGGCGTCGCCGTGACAAGGGTGAAGGTCGTGCTCTTCGCCACGACCGCCGTGATGACCGCGGTGATGGTCTCGATTGTCGGCACCGTCGGCTTCGTCGGTTTGATCATTCCCCATGCCGCCCGTTTCCTCGTCGGCTCCGGCCATGCCCGCCTGTTGCCGGCCTGCCTCGTCGTCGGCGCGATCTTCATGATCCTCGCCGACATCCTGTCGCGCGTGCTGATCCCTCAGCAGATCCTGCCGATCGGCGTGGTCACCGCGCTGTTCGGCGCACCGGTTTTCGCCCTCATCCTCTACCGCGCGAGGCGAGCGACATGACGCTCGCAACCCGAGAGGTGCGCTGGGGCGCTGCCGGCAAGATGATCGTCGACGGGGTGACGCTGCAGGCGGCTCCCGGCCGGGTGCTCGGCCTGATCGGCCCGAACGGCTCGGGCAAGTCGAGCCTGCTCAGGCTGCTCTGCCGTTTGCGCAATGTCGCAAGCGGCGTCGTCACGCTCGACGAGCGCGACATCGCCGCCGTGCCGCGGCGCGAGCTCGCCCGCCGCCTCGCCTTCGTCGAGCAGCAGGCGACGACCGAGATCCAGCTCTCCGTCTGCGACGTTGTCCGTCTCGGCCGCACGCCGCATCGCGCCGCGCTGGCATCATGGAACGATACCGATGAGGCAGCCGTGAACGAGGCGCTGGCGCGGGTCGGACTCACGGAGCGGCACGACCAGTTCTGGCACACGCTTTCAGGCGGCGAGCGTCAGCGCGTCCATATCGCCCGCGCGCTGGCGCAGGAGCCGAGCGAGCTGATCCTAGACGAGCCGACCAACCACCTCGACATCCAGCACCAGCTCTCGATCCTCGGCCTGGTCCGCCGCCTCGGCATCACCTGCATCATGGCGCTGCACGACCTCAACCTCGCGGCGATGTTCTGCGACGAGATCGCACTGCTCCATGAGGGGCGGCTACAGGCGGCCGGAACACCGGACGAGGTCCTCACCGCCGAAGCCATCCAGTGCATTTTTGGCGTTGCGGTCTCGATCGGCACGGGAGCGTCGGGGCGCCGGCACATCGAATATCTCGTCGAACCGGAACGGAGGCAGTCATGAAAGCGGCGGAGGCGCAGACCCAAGTTTCCGATTACTGGACCCGGCGCGCGCCGGCTTTCGACGGCGTCGCCTCCCATGTCGCGCAGGCCGGGCTCTGGCGCGATATCCTCGCTGCCGCCTTTGAGGCACAAGGCGTCAAGGATGTCGTGGATCTCGGCACGGGCACCGGCGCCTGTGCGCTGATAGCCGCATCGCTGGGCCATCGCGTGCGCGCCTGCGATGGCTCCGCAGGAATGCTCGCCGCGGCCAGACAGGCTGCCGAGGCGTCCGCACTGGACGTCGCCTTCGAGCATGCCCTGATCGAGGAAGCCTCGTTCGCGCATGAGACCGCCGACATCGTGACGCTGCGCAACGTGCTCTGGACACTTCCTGACCCGATGGCGGCTTTGCGCAAGGCCCACTCCCTCCTGCGCACTGGCGGGCTGGTGCTCGTCTCGGACGGGCTCTGGTCGGTCGCAGCGCAATATCGTTCGACCTATCCCGGAGCGCTCGCCAACAGCCTGCCGCGCCATGACGGGCTGACGGAGGGCGACGCACGGGCGATGCTGTCGGAAGCCGGCTTTGGCCCGGCGCGGAGCTGGCAGCATCTCTTCCCGGCCTCGCCCTATCCCGGCGACGTGCCGATGTTCGTGCTCACGGCACAGAAGGGCTGACGATGGCCGCGGGCCTCGAATGCCCGGCTACATCCCGGTCTGGCGGCCATAGGCATGCGGGCTCGCGCCCATCTCGGCCTTGAACGCGAAGATGAAGGCCGAAGCCGAACTGTAGCCCAGCTCCATCGCGGTCTGCGTGACCGACATCCCGCCGCCGAGCAGCTCGATGGCCCGGAACAGGCGCAGGCGCCGTTTCCAGGAGCGCAAGGGAGCGCCGATCTCGGCCTCGAACCGGCGGGTCAAGGTCCGGCCGGACAGGCCGAGTTCCCTGGCCCAGTCATCGGCGCTGCGCTCGTCGGCCGGATCGAGATACAAGGCCTCGCAAAGCGCGGCGAGGCGGGCATCGCGCGGCCATGGCAGGACTGTCGGCAGGGGCGGGGCCCGGCGCAGTTGATCGAGAATGAGGATGGCGACCCGGCTGTCGTAGCCGTCGCTGTTGTCCTGGCCCTCGATCGCCGCGGCTTCGACGATCAAGGCCTTGAGCAGCGGCGATACCGCCAGCACCGTCGGGGCGAGCGGAAGGCCGCCTCCGGCTTCGGTCGCGATCCAGAGGCTCCGGAATGCCGCGCCGAGCAACGAGCCGACGCGATGCGACACGCCTGTCGGCAGCCAGGCGGCCTGGTCAGGGGAGATGACGAAGGTCTGCCCGACCGTGGACACCGTCAGCACGCCGTCGATTGCGTAGACGAGCTGGTGCCAGTCGTGAGCGTGTTCAAGGAAATGATGTCGGGGCGGAATCGATTGGGCCCGCATCGTCAGCGGCCGCGGTGGCAGGGCATCAGGCGGGGCGGTGACGATCGACCAGCTCATTGCGCTCACATTTTGTCTGGTATTCTATATTTTTTGGCAAAACGTCGAAAGTAGGTCAGTCGGCTTTCTGATAGGCAGAGCGGACGAACGGTGAGGCGGCTCACTGCAACCGGTCCGCTGCTCGCCAATGCTGGGGCAGGCCGCTGCATTGCCGCCCGTCACAGAACGCCCTCCGGAAAGTCCAGCTCGCCGCATGACCACGACATCCCCTCTTTCCGACAGCGAGGCGGCGAACTCGCTTCGCCAGGAGCGCAGCAACGTCCTGCGGCTGGCGATCTGCCAGGCGCTTGCCGGCGCCAATGCCACCGTCGTCTTCGCCACGGGCGCCGTCGTCGGCGACATGCTGGCGCCCAGCAAGGCCCTCGCGACGTTACCGGTCTCGATCTTCGTCGTCGGTATGGCGCTCTGCACGCTGCCCGCTGGCGCCATCGCGCAGCGTCATGGCCGCGGCAGGGTGTTCATGCTGGGCACCGGCTGCGGCGTCCTGGCCGGGCTCCTCGCATCTCTTGCGGCGCTTTCCGCCTCGTTCTGGCTGTTCTGTGTCGCCACCTTCTGTGCCGGCGTCTATGCCGCGGTCGTCCTGTCCTTCCGCTTCGCCGCGACCGATTCCGTCGCTCCCGCGCGGCGACCGCGCGCCTTGTCGTTGGTGATGGCGGGCGGCGTTTTCGCGGGGGTGATCGGCGCGCAATTGGTGACGCACACGATGAACCTGTGGCCGCCCTATCTCTTCGCGGCCACCTATATCGGCCAGGCGGCGGTTGCGGGGTTGTCCGCGCTGATCCTGCTCGGCGTCAAGCTGCCGATGCCGACAGCTGCGGAGCAGTCAGGTGGCGGCCGCCCGCTTGGCGTGATCGTGCGCCAGCCCCGCTTCATCCTCGCGGTGATCTGCGGGGTCGTCTCCTACCTGCTGATGAACTTCCTGATGACGGCGGCGCCGCTGGCCATGAAGCTCTGCGGCCTGTCCCAGGAATCGGCCAATCTCGGCCTGCAATGGCATGTCATCGCCATGTACGGGCCGAGCTTCTGGACCGGGCATCTGATCACGCGTTTCGGCGCGGCCAAGGTCGTCGCGGCAGGCCTGTTCCTGACCGGTACGTCGTCGGCAGTCGGACTGCTCGGCATCGACGTCGCGCATTTCTGGGCGACGCTGGTCCTGCTCGGCCTGGGCTGGAATTTCGGCTTCGTCGGCGCTTCGGCCATGGTCCTGGAGTGCCATCGCCCGGAAGAGAAAGCGCGGGTGCAGTCGTTCAATGATTTTGCAGTGTTCGGCACGATGGCGATCGGCTCCTTCCTCTCGGGAGGGCTGCTCTCCGCCTTCGGCTGGGACATGGTGCTGTGGCTGTCCTTCGCACCCCTGTGCATCGCGATCGTGGCGCTCGCTGCCGGTCGCCGCGTGGCGGCGTAGCGAGGCCGAGCCCAGTTGATGGCCGGCTCGCAGCCACCAACTGGTTCAAGGTCATCTGGCCGCTATCAACGGGGCTGCCCGACAGCTGCCCTTAGTTCGGCTTGCGAAACGCTGCGTCGTACAGGCCGTGGCGGTTGTAGCTGAAGAAAGCCATCGGCCAGTTTGCCTCCCGCGCAAAATCGGTTGCGGCGCGGTGGACGCCGTACTGCCCCATCCAAGGGTCGATATGGGCGAAATCGTTGAAGATGATGTAGCCACCCGGCCGGACATGGGCGGCGGCAGCCTGAGCATCGCGCAGGCAGCCCTCATAGGAATGATCGGCGTCGATATAGACCCAATCGAAGTGAGCCTGGGGAAAGGTCGCGATCACCTCATGCGTCAGCCCGGTATGAAGATGGATATGGGTGCCCTCGAGACCTTCCGGATCGAACTGCGAATAGTCGATATCGACCAGATGGAGTTCGGACGGGCGGCTCGTCTTGACGATCTCGCGGGCGAACTCGCCGCGATACGTTCCGAGTTCGCAAACCGCTCCGCCTTTGGGCAAGACCTCGAGCATCATTTCGCGCGATGGGCAGAAGCGGCACTCGGCCAGCAGTTCGACCGGGAGCGGCTCTGCGGTCCTTGGACGACGCAACCCGCCTACCATGCGGTAAGCGCGGCGCAGCGACGCCGGCATGTTCGCGCGCAGGCGCATTTCCCAATATTTCAACGAGTTCCGCAGGATGACGCCCTCCAAAGCCGCCGCTGATCGCGGCCGTTCGTTAACAGAAGGCGGCGCCTTCAGCTACAGCCAAGATCAATGTCGGCAGCATGCTAGCAGGCCAGCAGGCCTTTGCTGCCCTGACCGAATTGAATCTCAAGCCTGACGATTTCGAAGCTGAGGCGCGGCAACTGGACGGCACCTTGCACCATGCTCTTGAGCGGTGCTTCACGATTGCCGCCTGGGCTCGTGGCTACGATGTACGCGACCTGCGAGGGCGCGTACTCGGTTAGGCCGAGGGCGGATCAAGCTCGATTTCGTGGGCTCGACGCAGCAGATACTGGCCATAGTCGCCTTTCGCCAGTTTCTCGCTGAGCTTGCGCAATTGTTGCGGGCTGATCCAGCCTTGCTGGCAGGCGATCTCCTCCGGGCAGGCAATGCGCAGGCCCTGTCGGCTTTCGAGGGTGCGTACGAACTCCCCGGCTTCGAGGAGGCTGTCCGGCGTGCCGGTATCGAGCCAGGCGAAGCCACGACCCATTGATTCCACCGAGAGCTCGCCGCGCTCGAGATAGATGCGGTTGACGTCGGTGATCTCGAGCTCGCCACGCGGCGACGGCTTCAGGTTCCTCGCGATGTCGACGACCTGCGCATCGTAGAAATACAGCCCCGTCACCGCCCAGTTGGACTTCGGCCGGGACGGCTTCTCCTCGATCGAGATCGCCTTGCCGGTCTTGTCGAACTCGACCACGCCGTAACGCTCGGGATCGCGGACATGATAGGCGAAGACCGTGGCTCCCTTGGTCCGCGCCTGCGCCCGCGCCATAATCTCGGGCAGGGTGTGGCCGTAATAGAGGTTGTCGCCGAGGATCAGCACCGAGGGCTCGCCTGCGACGAAATCGGCGCCGATGATGTAGGCTTGCGCCAACCCGCCCGGATGGGGCTGCTCCGCATAGGACAGGCTCATGCCCCAGTCGGAACCGTCGCCGAGGAGGCGCTTGAAGTTCGGCAAATCCTGCGGCGTCGAGATGATCAGCACCTCGCGGATGCCGGCGAGCATCAGCGTGGAGAGTGGGTAGTAGATCATCGGCTTGTCGTAGACGGGCAGAAGCTGCTTCGACATCGCCAGCGTCATCGGATGCAGCCGCGTGCCGGAGCCGCCCGCGAGGATGATACCCTTCATCGTCTATCCCTGGTCCTTGATAAGCCGCTCGACACAGGCCGACAGAGACGAGCGCCACATCGGCAGCTCGACATTATGTCGGGCAGCGAGCTTGCCGCAATCGAGCCGTGAATTGGCCGGCCGCCGCGCCGGCGTCGGATAATCGGCCGTTGCAATCCGCGTCACCGCGACCGGCCTGCCGCCATGGCGCAGGCGTTCTGCGAAGATCGCCTCGGCGACATCGGCCCAGACCGCCTCGCCAGTAGCGGTCATGTGGAAGACACCTCGCAGGCTTTCGTCCTGCGGGCGAGCCACGAGGTTCCGCGCGACAGCGAAGATCGCGTCGGCAATGTCGAGTGCAGAGGTCGGGCAGCCGCGCTGGTCGGCGACGACGCCGACCTCGTCGCGCGTCTCGGCGAGGCGCAGCATGGTCTTGACGAAGTTCTTGCCGAAAGGGCTGTAGACCCAGGCGGTGCGCAGGATGGCATGATTGTCCGTGGCGGCAGCCACGGCCCGCTCGCCGGCGAGCTTGCTGGCGCCATAGGCGCTGATCGGCCCGGTCGGATCATCCTCGCGGTAGGGCCGGTCGAGGCTGCCGTCGAAGACGTAATCGGTCGAGATCTGGATCACGGGGATGCCGAGAGCGGCAGCCGCACGCGCCGCTTCGCCGGCCGCCTCGCCGTTGACGCGCATGGCGAGGTCGGGCTCGCTCTCGGCCTGGTCGACCGCGGTATAGGCGGCTGCATTGACGATGACGTCGGGTCTGGCCGAGCGCAGCGCCGGCGCGACCGTCCGCGGAACGGCAAGATCAAACTCGGGGCGGCGGAGCGCAACGATCTCGACGCCCGCCGGCACCCGCTCCAGCATCGCCTGGACGACCTGGCCGGCCCAGCCGGTGACGACGACCCTCATGCGAAATACTGCGGCAGATCGGCGAGGCGCGGATGCTTGCGATCCTTGTCGGACAGGGTCAGCTCGTCGGCCGACAAGCCCCACTTGATCCCGAGCGCCGGGTCGTCGAAGGCAAGCCCATGGTCGTTGGCCGGGCCATAGGGGGCCGTCACCTTGTAGAGAACTTCGGTATCGGGCTCGAGCGTGACGAAGCCATCGGCGAAGCCGACCGGCACCAGGAGCTGCCTCCAGTTCTGCGCCGACAGCTCGACGGCGACATGCTGGCCGAATGTCGGGGAGGAGGCGCGGATATCCACGGCGACGTCGAGGATGCACCCTCGCGTCACGCGCACCAGCTTGTCCTGCGCGAAGGGCGCCGACTGGAAATGCAGGCCGCGCAGCGTGCCCACCTGCGCCGACAGCGACTGATTGTCCTGCACGAAATCGAGGTCGATCCCCGCTTCGGCGAAGGCCTTGCGGCTCCAGGTCTCCGAGAAGAAGCCGCGATGGTCGCCGAACTTCTTCGGCGTGATGATCTTGACGGCGGGGATCGCCGTATCCTCGACGCTCAGCATCGCTTCCGTCTCCAGCTCAGGCCGCGCCGAGGCGCTCGCCGCGATAGACGCCGGAGCGGATATCACCCCACCATGTCGGATTGTGGATATACCACGCGACGGTTCGGCGCAGGCCTGTCTCGAAGGTCTCCTTCGGTGTCCAGCCCAGTTCGCGGCCGATCTTGCCGGCATCGATCGCATAGCGCGCGTCATGGCCCGGCCGGTCGGTGACATAATTGATCAGACGCTCGCGCGGCCCCTTCGGATCGGGCTTGAGCTCGTCGAGGATGGCGCAGATCGCCTGCACCACCTCGATATTGGCCTTCTCGTTATGGCCGCCGATATTGTAGCTCTCCCCGAGCCTGCCGGCGGTGGCGACTGTCAGCAAGGCGTCGGCATGGTCGTCGACATAGAGCCAGTCGCGCACATTGAGACCGTTGCCATAGACCGGCAGCGGCTTGCCCTCGAGCGCGTTGATGATCATCAGCGGGATCAGCTTCTCCGGGAAGTGATAGGGCCCGTAATTGTTCGAGCAGTTGGTCATCACCACCGGCAGGCCATAGGTGTGGTGCCAGGCGCGGACGAGATGGTCGGACGCCGCCTTCGAGGCGGAGTAGGGCGAGTTCGGCTGATAGGCCGTATCCTCGTGGAACAAGCCGTCCGCGCCGAGCGAGCCGAAGACCTCGTCGGTCGAGATGTGGTGGAAGCGGAAGGAGGCCTTGCGCTCCTCAGGCAGGGCCCTGAAATGGCGCAGCGCCTCCTGCAGAAGCGCGAACGTGCCGACGACATTGGTCTCGATGAAGGCGGCCGGCCCGTCGATCGAGCGGTCGACATGGCTCTCGGCGGCCAGATGCATCACGATGTCGGGCTGGAAATCGGCGAAGATCTCCTTCATCCGTTCGCCATCGCCGATATCGGCCTGCTCGAAGCGATAGCGGTTGCTGCCAGAGACGGGGGCGAGCGAGGCGAGGTTGCCGGCATAGGTCAGCTTGTCGACGACGCAGACCTCATGTTGCGTCTCGGTGATCAGCTTGCGCACGACCGCCGAACCGATGAAACCGGCCCCGCCGGTAACCAGGAACTTCAATGACACGCCGCTTCGCTCCGCAGAGTCGTGTGATGCCGTTATAGGGCCGCAAGGAAGAAACAGCCCTCCTCTGGTCTGTCAAGGATGAGCCGTCTCTGTCGATGATATCTGGCCTGCGGCCAATCTAGTGTAATGCCGTGATGTTTGGCTGCGGCATTACCATTGGGCAATTGCCAAGCATTGCAACGAAGCAGGCAGCGCCGTGACCGGTCGCGAACCGTGCCAGCGAGACACGGGCGCCACATTGCACCGTCAATCCCTTCAAACGATGCTTGCCGGAGCAGGGCCAAGCCTGCCTGTGAAGCCGTCTGCGAGCCCCGTGCGAATGGGCTTGAGCGACCCTGGCGCACCTTTCAGGGCCAGAAGCGCGATCTGGGCCGCAAGAGCGGCGCATGATCTCAGCCTCCAGCGCCACGGCACATGCGCCAGTCCGGCTGTCGCGATGACATTGCGCGCATAGTAGTAGTTCCGGAGCGGGGAATGGCGCAGAATCTGGGGTTGGTTCGATTTCTCTTCGTTCGCCGGCTCGCCCCACCGATGCGGCATCGCCAGATCGGTTGCCAGATAGGATGCCCGGCCGCGATCCCAGGCCCTGAAGCCCCATTCGACATCGATGCCCGCGATGAAAAAATCGTCCCGGAAGGGACCGATGGCCGAATAGGCGGCGAGGCTCACCAGTGAGCCGGAGGTCGGCGCGAAATCGATAGCGGTCAAGCCGTCGGCGCGTGCGGGTCCGCGCCATTCATAGCGGATCGGCTTGTAGAAACCCTCTCCTGGCGGCGTGAGGCGTGGAGCGAGGACGGCGACTTGCTCGCCCTGCTTCTGGAGCGCCTCACAGCGCTCTGTCAGGCGGTCGAGCAGGCCCGGCGGCGGCTCGCTGTCCTGATCGAGGAGCATGATATGGCTGAAGCCGTCACCGGCGGCAGCGTCCATGACGGCATTGAGACCCCGCCCCAGGCCGACATTCTGTTCGCTGAGGATGAGGCGCAACTCGGCCGGCGCCAGGGCGGCCAGGACATCGTCATCGACCGGCCCGTTGGCGAAGACGAACAGGGTTTGTCCCGGCAGGCCCTTCGCCTGACGCGCGAGCAACTCCGGGTCGGGCTTGTACAGCACCACACCAGCACAAGCCCGCGCGCTTCGCTTCTGCGTCTCTTGTGCTGTCACCATGCTGTCGTCCCCGTCCACTCGCTCTATTCCAGCGTGCGTGGCGATAGACAACCCTGTGCCATCCGCAGATTGCGGTCTCGCACTCGTCGTGTCGGAGAGCCGAACGGAACTCGTCATCCGCCCCGCTTACGTGAGCTTGGCGTCCGTGGCCATTGCTGATCCCTGCAATCGAGGGCGGGTTAGGGTCTTTATGGATTCGCTAGGCTTAGATCGTCGGAGCGCTTCCGCCCCCTGGAGCAATGGGCCCGACAGATGGCGGATGATGCTCACCGGATGATGAACAGGGCGTCGCCCATGCCTGAGCATCGGCATATCGAACTGGGTGAGAACATGCGGCCCAATCGATGGGCTGGTGCTGCGAGAGAGGATTGAACTCTCGACCTCTCCATTACCAATGGAGTGCTCTACCACTGAGCTACCGCAGCAGGACCGGGATATGCTGGCGTTTCGGGTCGATCGAGGACCCTTAAAGACGCCGCGCCGTTCCGAAGCGGCGTCCTGATGCCACAAGCCCCGCCCCGACGCAACCTGTTACGCACATATCCCTGCACATGAAAATGAAGGGGCGCTCGACCTCTCCATGACCAAGGCAGTGCTCTACGTCCCTGCAACCGCGCGCTCAATCGGGCAGCAGCAGGCGCTGGTCGATGCGGAACAGCCGGCCGTCGCCGAGAAGATGGGCGGAAAAGCCGAGGCCGAAGAGCGGGCGGAAGGCGGGGTCGCGGACATTGAGGCCGCCGGCATAGGCGCCCATCGCCGGCATGACACAGCGAGTCGGCGAGAGCGCAAAGCAGCGCCGGCGCAGCGCCCGGCCGCGCATACGGACCTTGGCGGCGGGATGCAGATGGCCGGCGATCTCCGGCAGCGCCCCGGCAGGGCTCGGCTCGTGCCGCAGCCTGACACCGCGAAGGTCGATCTCGTCGAGGACAGTGCCGCCCATTGCGGCCGAGATCGCAGGGTCGTGGTTGCCGCTGACCCAGAGCCAGTCGCGGCCGGCCTGATCGGCGCGCAAGGTGGCAAGGCAGCTTTCGTCGATCCGTGCCTCGGCGCCGCGGTCATGGAAGCTGTCGCCGAGCGCAATCACGCGCGCCGGCTGGTAGCGCAGGATCGCGGCGCCGAGCAGCCGCAGCGTCGCGGCGGAATCATAGGGCGGCAGCAGCACGCCGCGCGCTGCAAAGGCCGAGCCCTTCTCCAGATGCAGGTCGGCGACGACGAGCGTGCGCTCGTCCGGCAGGTAGAGCGCGCCGGAGAGGTCGGGCACGAGGGCGAGCCGGCCGAGCATGAACGCCTCGGTTGCCACCTCTCCCGTTTCCTTCGTCGCCAGGTTCACGCCATCGCCTCTTCGAGCATCTGCGCTTCCGCTTCGGCCAGGATCTCGTCGGCCGCTTCGCCACTGACCGCCTCGCGCCCGATCTCCAGCATGACCGAGACCGAGAGCGGCGAGACGTGATCGAGCGGCTGATGCACGATTCGCCCGCTGATCCGTGTCAGCATCTGACCCAGGCGGCCGATGTCGAGCAAGCCGGTCGCGGCATCGGCGCGCGCGGCGCGTAGGAGCACATGGTCGGGCTGGTGCCGGCGCAGCACGTCGTAGACGAGGTCGGTCGAGATCGTCACTTGCCGTCCGCTCTTCTCCTGGCCGGGAAAGCGGCGCTCGATCAGGCCGCCGATCACGGCGCAGGAACGGAAGGTGCGCTTCATCAGCGCCGATTCGGCCAGCCACTCCTCGAGATCGTCGCCAAGCATGTCCTGCGCGAAGAGCTCGTCGAGCGAGAGGGCGCCGCGGGCGATTGCGGCGCCCATGTCGCCGAGCGTCCAGACCGCGATGCCGTAATCATTGCAGACGAAGCCGAGCGGCTTCAGGCGCGCCCGCTCCAGTCTTCGCGTCAGCAGCATGCCGAGCGTCTGGTGGGCGAGGCGGCCCTCGAACGGATAGGCGACGAGGAAGAAGCGCCCCGCTCGCGGAAAGGTTTCGACCAGGAGCTCGCCCGGCTTGGGCAGGCGCGATTTCAGACGCTGCGCATGCAGCCAGGACGAGACCTCGTCCGGCAGCTTCGCCCATTCCTTCGGCGTCGCCAGGATGGCGCGGACTCGCGCGGCGAGGAAGGTCGAGAGCGGGAACTTGCCGCCATTATAGGACGGGATCTTCGGGTCGGTGCCGGCGGCGGTGCGTGAGCAGACCACCTCGTTCTCGACGATGCCCTCGAAGCGCAGCACCTCGCCGGCGAAGATGAAGGTGTCGCCCGGCGTCATCGTCTCGGCGAAATATTCCTCCAGCTCGCCGAGCATGCGGCCGCCGCGGCTGAGCATCTGCTGACCGCCTGGACGGGCCGGGCGCGAGCGGCCGAGCCGGACCTTGAGCATCGTCGATTCGACGATGGTGCCGACATTCATCCGGTATTGCTGGATCACGCGGGCATTGCTGGCGCGATAGATGCCGTCCTTGCTTCGGCGGAGCTTGGCGAAGCGCTCATAGCTCTTCAGCGCATAGCCGCCGGTCGCGACGAAATCGACGACGGCGTCGAAATCGGCGCGGGCGAGGTCGGCATAGGGCGAGGCGGTCAGGACCTCCCGATAGAGCGCATCGGGCTCGAATCCGTCGGAGCAGGCGACCCCGAGCACATGCTGGGCGAGCACGTCGAGCGCGCCGATCCGCGGCGCCGGCGTATCCTGCGCGGCTTCCGCCACCGCATCGAGCGCCGCGCGGCATTCCAGCAATTCGAAGCGGTTCGACGGCACCAGCAGCGCTTGCGAAGGCTCGTCCATGCGGTGGTTGGAGCGGCCGATGCGCTGCATCAGGCGGCTCGCGCCCTTGGGCGCGCCGACATTGATGACGAGGTCGACATCGCCCCAGTCGATCCCGAGATCAAGCGTCGCGGTGCAGACCACGGCTTTCAGCTTGCCGGCCGCCATCGCCGCCTCGACCTTGCGGCGCTGCCCGACATCGAGCGAGCCGTGATGCAGCGCGATCGGCAGCGTCTCCTCGTTGACGCTCCACAATGCCTGGAACATGAACTCGGCCTGCATGCGGGTATTGACGAAGACGAGCGTCAGCTTGTGCTGTTGGATCGCGGCGTAGATGTCGTCGACCGCATGGGCGGTGATATGCCCGGCCAACGGCAGCCGCCGCTTGGTGTGCATGATCCCGATCTGCGCCTGCGCGCCGCCCTTGACGGTGACGAGGCCGGATGGCGTGCCCGCGCCGCCGAGATAAGCCTGCAGATCGGCCGGCTCGCGCACCGTTGCCGACAGGCCGACCGCGCTCATTTCAGGAGCCAATGCGCGCAGGCGGGCGAGATCGAGCGAGAGCAGGTCGCCGCGCTTGGAGGTGACGAGGGCGTGCAACTCGTCGAGCACGACGCGGCGCAGGTTCGCGAAGAACGGCTTGGCGTCGCGGTGCGAGACCAGGAGAGCGAGCTGTTCCGGCGTGGTGAGCAGGATGTCGGGCGGGCGCTCGATCTGGCGGGCGCGCTTGGCCGGCGAGGTATCGCCGGTGCGGGTTTCGACCTTCACGGCAAGCCCCATTTCCCGTATCGGCGTTTCGAGATTGCGGGCGATGTCGACCGCGAGCGCCTTCAGCGGCGAGACATAGAGCGTGTGCAGGCCGTCGCGTTCGCCGCCGCGCTGGGTCAGTTCGACCAGCGAAGGCAGGAAGCCGGCGAGCGTCTTGCCGGCGCCGGTCGGCGCGACCAGAAGGGTCGAGCACCCGGCGCGGGCCTCCTCCAGCAGAGCGAGCTGATGCGCCCGGACGCTCCAGCCGCGGCTGGCGAACCAGGCGGAGAAGGCAGGTGGGAGAGGCGAGGGCGCATCCATCGAGCGACAGAGATAGGCCTTGTCGAACGAAAAGGGAACGGCGACTTCGCCTCTTTCAGGCAGCGGTGCCAGTGGCTGATCCCAGCACGACAACCCTGCTGCCGACGGGAACGCGTCGATAGAGATCCATGATGTCCTGATTGAGCAGCCTGATGCAGCCGGAGGAAACCATCGCCCCGATCGTCGAGGGCTCGACGGTGCCGTGCAGCCGGTAGAGCGTGTCGCGCCCGTCGCGATAGAGGTAGAGCGCGCGCGGGCCGAGCGGGTTGCCGGCGCCGCCGGCAAGCCCTCCGGCATAGCGGCCATAACGCTGCGGCTCACGGCGGATCATGTCCGGCGTCGGCGTCCAGCGCGGCCATTGCGCCTTGCGTGCGATCGTCGCGGCGCCGCGGAAATTGAAGCCTTCCTCCTTGCCGACGCCGATACCGTAGCGGATGGCGCGGCCGCCTTCTCCGATCAGATAGGCGTAGCGCTCGCCGGGATCGACGACGACGGTCCCGGGCCGCTCGGCCGTGCGGTAGCCGACCTCCCGCCGCAGGAACTCGGGTTCGATCTCGCTGAGATCGATTGCCGGCACGGGAAAGGGCTCGCCATCGACGGCGGCGTAGATCGAAGCGTAGTCGGCCTCGAAAACATCGAGGCGAGTGGCCTGCCCCCGGCTGGAGAGCTCGGGTGCGGGCCTCGTCACGCAGCCGGACAGAAGGAATGGGCTGCCGAGCAGCAGGCGGCGTCGGTCGATGGGCATTTTAGGCTATCGGCTCGCGTGACAGGATTGGTGCAGCGATAGACCAATTTGCGCCGATCGCGTCGATCCGTTATGAGGTGATAAGTATCATAACTTATGGCTATGTATGGATATCGCCGCCGCCCTCAGAGCATTCGTGCGCACCGTCGAGCGCGGTTCGGTCACCGCCGCAGCGCGTGATCTTGCCGTGTCGCAGCCTGCCGTCACCAAGCATCTGCGCAATCTCGAGCGGCATGTCGGCGCGCGCCTGCTGGAGCGCTCGACCCGCATGGTCCGGCCCACCGTGCAAGGCAAGGCGCTCTATGAGGCCAGCCGGAGTGCGCTCGCCACCATCGACGCGGCGCTGGAAGGCGTTCGCCATGAGATGGGCGCGATCGAGGGGCTGCTGCGCGTGCACGCGCCGTCCTGCATCGGCGTGCGGCACCTTCATCCGATCGCATTGGCGTTCCAGGAACGCTATCCCGGCGTCACGATCGATCTGGTGCTGGAGAACCGGGCGGTCGACCTGGTTTATGAGGGATTCGACCTCGCGCTGTGCTATGGCCGTCCGGACGGCCAGGAGCTCATCGTCAGGCGGCTCGGCCAGGTGCGCCGCATCCTCGTCGCCGCCCCGCAATTCCTCGCCCGGTCAGGGCCGATCGACACGCTGGCGCAGCTGTCCGAGGTCGATGTCGTGACCACCGCGACGGAGCTGTTACGGCGCGATCTGCTTACGCTGCGACGCGGAAGCGAGACGGTCGACGTATCGGTGCGGCCGATCATGCGGACGAACCACGCCGACGCGATCGCCGCGACCTTGTTGTCCGGCCGGGCTGCCGGCCCTGTCCAGCTTCTGCTCGTCTCGGAAGAGCTCGCGGCAGGGCGGCTCGTCAGGATATTGCCGGACTATGAGGTCAAGCCGACGGAGGCCTTCTGGACCTTTCCTTCGGTGCGCTTCATGCGGCCGGTCGTGCGCGCCTTCACCGATTTCGCGATCCCGGCCTTGCGCGCTGTCGAGGGCGTCGATGCCGGCGACACGCGTTTGGAAGCGGCCTAGCTATCGCTGGCCTCGTGCCGTCAGCGGCACTCCGCTACCACAATCAAGCCCGGCACCGGCTGGCCACGATCGATCCGCGTGCTCCGCGGTTCGACCAGAGCCGGGTTCAGCTTCGCCTCGTCGAGCTTCTCCCTGATCCAGCTTTCGGCATGGGCGAAACGCCGATCCTGGCCGACGGCGATGCCCTCGCCCTCATGGCTCTGCACGGTGAAGGCGAAGAGGCCGCCGGCCTTGAGCACACGCGCGCTCTGATGGAAGCAGGGAGCGAGATCGCCGAGATAGACGAAGACATCGGCCGCGATGACGAGATCGGCCGAGGCGTCGGGCCGGCTCGCCAGGAAGGCGGTCAGGCCCGCAGTGGCAAGCTTGTCGTAGAGCGGCCGGCCGCCCTCCTGCATCTTGGCCAGCGCTTTGGCGATCATGCGCGGTGAGAGATCGCAACCGACGAGGAACTCGGTCTCGGCCCGGATCACCTCGCCCATTAATCCCGTGCCGCAGCCGAGATCGAGGACCGTCCCGAACTTGAAGGGGCGGCCGGTCTGTTCGCAATGCCGCGCCAGTGCGTCCCGCAGCAGCGCCGGCGCCTGATATTGCAGCGTGCCGACGAGATGGCTGTCGAAGCGCTCGGCATAGCCGTCGAACAACGCGCCTGAAAAATTCTCCGAGGTCGCCTGCTCGGCCGGCATCGCGCCGATCCGGGCAAGGTCGAGCTTGGCGCCGACATGGTCGTTCGGATCGAGGTCGAGGCATTGCCGCCAGGCGGTCGCGGCCTCCTCATTGTGCCCGAGCGTCTCCTGGGCTAGCCCGTAAAGATGCCAGGCGGCGGTGAAACCGTAGTTCTCGGCGAGCGTTTGATCGAGGATGTCGATCGCCGCCTGCGGATCGCCATCCTTCAGCGCCGCCTCGGCCCAGGCGTAACGACGGTCGAGGCGCTCATCCCCGGAACTGGCGGAGTACACGCTGCTGCCCTTTTCGATCATGCTGCGGGTTTAGCGAAGGTGCATGACACTGGCCAGACGATGAAGCCTTCCGATCTCCTGACGCCGACCCCGGCCGGGCTCTATTGCCCGCCGGCCGACATCTACATCGATCCGGTTCGCCCGGTGGCACGGGCGCTGATCACCCACGGCCATTCCGACCATGCCCGCGCCGGCCATGGCGCCGTGCTGGCAACCCGGGAGACACTGGCGATCATGGCGTTGCGCTATGGCGAAGCTTTCGCCGGCTCGCAGCAGGTAGCGCCGCCCGGTGAAACCGTCCGCATCGGCGCGGTCGATTTTCGCTTCGTCCCGGCCGGCCATGTCCTCGGCTCGGCCCAGATCGTGGTCGAGCACAAGGGCATGCGCATCGTCGTCTCCGGCGACTACAAGCGCGAGCGCGATCCGACCTGCGCGCCCTTCGAGCCGGTTCTCTGCGACGTCTTCATCACCGAAGCGACCTTCGGCCTGCCGGTGTTCCGCCACCCGCCGGCCCATGCCGAGACGGCCAAGCTCATCGATTCCGTCCGGCTCTTTCCCGATCGCACCCATATCGTCGGCGCCTATTCGCTGGGCAAGGCGCAGCGGCTGATGGCGCTGATCCGCGAGGCCGGCTATGAGCGGCCGATCTTCATCCATGGCGCGGTCGAGAAGATCACCGAGTTCTACCAGGCGCAGGGCATCCCGCTCGGCGATATCCGCAAGGTCGAGCCTGGCGAGCGCAAGACCGAGGGACGCAAGGCATTTGCCGGCGAGATCGTCATCTGCCCGCCGAGTGCGATCCAGGACCTCTGGTCGCGCCGCTTTCCCGATCCGGTCACGGCCTTCGCCTCGGGCTGGATGCGGGTCCGGGCGCGGGCCCGCCAGAAGGGCGTCGAGCTGCCGCTGATCATCTCCGACCATGCCGATTGGGACGATCTCCAGGCGACGATCCGCGAGGTCCAGGCGAACGAGATCTGGATCACCCATGGCGAGGCCGAGGCGCTGGCGCATTGGTGCGGCACGGTCGGCCTCAAGGGCATGCCGCTGCATCTCGTCGGCTATGGCGACGAGGGCGAAGCCGAACCCGAGGCGAAACCGGCGGAGGCTTCTGCATGAACCGCTTCGCCTGGCTGCTCGACCGCCTCGCCTATGAGCCGCGCCGCAACGGCAAGCTCGCGCTGATCGCCGACTATCTGCGCACCACGCCCGATCCCGATCGCGGCTATGCGCTGGCGGCGATGACCGGCGGGCTGGTCTTCCAGAATGCCAAGCCCGGCCTGATCCGCGCCTTGATCGCCGAGCGGACCGACCCTGTCCTGTTCGCGCTCTCCTACGACTATGTAGGCGATCTCTCCGAGACGGTCGCACTGATGTGGCCGGCCCGGCATGGCGCCAACGACGTGCCACATCTGCCCGATGTCGTCGCTGGCCTGCAGAAGTCCGGCAAGACCGAGATGCCGCGCCTCATCGCCTCCTGGCTCGATGCCCTCGACGAGACCGGGCGCTGGGCCCTCCTCAAGCTGATCACCGGCGCCTTGCGCATCGGCGTCTCTGCCCGCCTCGCCAAGACCGCGGCCGCGAGCCTCGGTGGCATTCCGGCCGACGAGGTCGAGCAGGTCTGGCATGGGCTGGAGCCGCCTTACACCGCGCTCTTCGCCTGGCTCGAAGGCAATGCGCCGCGGCCCGAGGCGACCGATCCGGCGCCGTTCCGCCCGGTGATGCTCTCGCATGCGATCGAGGACGGCGATTTCGACAAGCTCGCGGCGGACGAATTCGCGGCCGAATGGAAATGGGACGGCATCCGCGTCCAGGCCGTCGCGGGCACGCGCGCCGATGGCAGCCGCGTCGTCCGGCTCTATTCCCGCACTGGCGAGGAGATCGGCGGGGCCTTCCCCGATCTCACCGAGGCGTTGACGCAGGACGGCGCGATCGACGGCGAATTGCTGGTGATGCGCGATGGCGTCGTCCAGAGCTTCAACACGCTGCAGCAGCGGCTCAACCGCAAGCAGGTCACGGCCAGGATGCTGACCGAATTTCCCGCCCATATCCGCGCTTACGACCTGCTGGCAGAGGCAGACGATGATCTGCGCGCCCATCCCTATACCGAGCGGCGCGCCAGGTTGGAGGCCTTCCTCGGCAGGCTCGACAGCGACCGCTTCGATCTCTCGCCGCGCATCGCTTTTTCGAGCTGGGAAGAACTGACCGAGGCGCGCGCCGATCCGGCTGCCGCTGGAGCCGGCGCCGATGCCGAGGCGGTCGAGGGCTGCATGCTGAAGCGCCTCGAATCGCCCTATCTGCCCGGCCGGCCGAAGGGCTACTGGTACAAATGGAAGCGCGATGCCCGGCTGGTCGACTGCGTGCTGATGTATGCCCAGCGCGGCCATGGCAAGCGCTCCTCCTTCTATTCCGACTACACTTTTGGCGTCTGGCGGGCGGGAGAAGAAGGTGCGGACGAGCTCGTGCCTGTCGGCAAGGCCTATTTCGGCTTCACCGATGAAGAGCTGATCGAGATCGATCGCTATGTCCGCAAGAACACGCTGAACCGCTTCGGCCCGGTGCGCGAGGTGACGCATACGCTCTCGAGCGGGCTCGTCTTCGAAGTGGCTTTCGAGGGTCTGCAGCGTTCGACACGGCACAAATCCGGCATCGCCATGCGCTTTCCCCGCATCAACCGCATCCGCTGGGACAAGCCGCCGGGCGAGGCTGACCGGATCGAGACGCTTGAAGCGTTACTGCCCGCTATTTGACCACGCCGAGCATCGCCGTCCCGAGAAGCACGGCGGCCGCCAATGCGTGATAGCCGGCGAAGCGCAGGAAGGTCTCGCGGCGAACCTGAGCGAACACGATCTGGGCATAGGCCTCGGGCGGCCGCTCGGCCTTGTCGAGCATCAGCCAGATCTCGGTGCGCTTGTAAGGTCGCAGCGGCGCCTGTTGCGCCAGCATCAGCAGCACCGCAACGACGAGGAGCGCGCAATAGCCGCCAGCCTTCAGCGCGGCCGCTGGGCTGCCCGAGAGTCCGATCATCAGGCAGAAGGTCGCGAGACCGGCAAACCCGCAGGCGCGCGCCGTCGATATCTCCGCCAGTGTCCGCAGGCGGCGCAGCGGGTCGGCCTTGTCCGGATCGCCAGGTCTCGACATGCGGCTTCCAATCCCGGAGAGCCGCGCGGGTTCCGTTCAGAGGCCCGTCACCGCCGGCAGCGCCAGAATAATCACGCCGGCCAGCCAGATGCCAAGCGAGAGCGCATCACTATTTCGTCGGCCGGTCACGCGCTCGAAAACTGCGGCCGGGACGCCGGCGATGATCAGGCAGGACACCGAGACGAAGAGCGAGGTGAAGTAGAACAGCAGGATCGGCGAGGACAGGAAGAACGCCGGCGCCAGCAGGAACTTCACCAGGATGAAGGCCGGGTCGAAATAGGGCGAGAAGTGCAT
>JAESGH010000389.1_pt1 | contig 32051 bp, 29 predicted proteins | sample 9269641 | NCBI WGS metagenome assembly JAESGH01 (sample SAMN14515345, study PRJNA621665) | algae metagenome | isolation source: Phormidium tanganyikae FI6-MK23 and co-occurring heterotrophs from granitic... | place: USA: Fort Irwin, California | collected 1998-05-24
GCTTCCTGTTGCTTCAAAATAGAAACAATCTGTGTTTCTGTGAATCGTGTTTTTTTCATGATGACGTATTTAAAATTAAGCAAATTGCTCTGGTTTTAAATCGTCTGATTTTTAGGGGTACTTACAAAGCCACGTTTGTGGGGAGGGAGAGCGAGGATAGCTTGATGGATTTGCATATTTATTTTTATAATGAATTCAAAGTTTGAAAATAGAAAATTAACTTAGTGCCGAAATCCAAAATAACCCTATGGCAAACTTTTTAACCGGCAACGAGTTGGAAGAGAAAATTACTAATATTATCTTCCAAGCTAAGAAAACCCTTCTAATTCTTTCTCCATACATTAAGCTTGATGGTCATTTTAAAAATCTTTTCTCCAACCATATAGAAAACCCAACTGTAAGAATCATTGTAATCATTGGGAAAAACGAAGACAACAAAGGGAAAAGCCTAAATCAAGAAGACTTCGAATTTTTTAAAAAATTTCCTAATATCTCCATCTTATATGTAAAAGATTTGCATGCTAAATATTATGCAAATGAAATTGAAGGTGTCATTACCTCTATTAATCTGTATGATTACTCTTTTAAAAATAATATTGAATTTGGAATAAGTTCCAAAACTAATGAAGAAATACTAGGAGGATTAACTACTATTTCCAATCCATTTAGTGATAGCTTGGATAGGAAAGCATGGGAAAAATCGTTCCAATTAATTGATGAAGCAGAAGTAATATTTATCAAAAGGCCAAAAATTCAAAAGAAATTTTTAGGATTATCTACCAATCATCTCGGTTCAGAAGTATGTTACGACAATATTGATTTCTTTACAAAACGATATGGTAAAAAAGAACCGTCTACAGTTAGGTTTAATGATTTTCCAGCTATTATAGAATATGGAAAGGCAAGATATGAAGTGAAGCCCAGGCGCGAAGAGGTTGCAAATGAAAATTCCCAATCACTTAATAAAAATGGATCTTCCCGGCCTCAAAACTCCAATAGCAATGGAAATTATTATCATAGATCTGAAAATAGTTTCCAAACTACTTTTACTCCAGATAATTACAAAGAGATTATAAGTAAAAAAATCGCTGATTTGACTGGTAAAAAACCATTTTTAAAAAATAATGAAAACGGTAACCTTCAAATAAATACATCGAACCGATATGAAGCATTTATATGGAATGGCAAATCAAATGCTTTAAGAATCTCAGGCATTTTCTCTAACCGAGAATATAATTATGCTAAAAATAATATGAACATTTTTCAGAGTTCAAAAATGATTATTGAATTAGAAGCTGGAGGTAATGGAAAATACGATTTAATATGGGGAACCATGTCTAATTTGAAAACCTGTGATATTAATGAAATTGAACCAAGTGAAATTGAGGAAATTACAGATGCAATTGCAAAATTCATTGCAGGTGTAGAACAATTTAAATTCAAAATTTTTTAAACTCTTAATATATTATATAATATCCACCTATGCCCGAATGTACCCAATGCGGAGCTATAGATAATGACATCTGTATTACTTTCCATTACCTTGTTTTTGGGATGAGCATGGTAGTTAGTTGAATTAAATTTGATGGCGGTCTTTATAAGACCGCTTTCTTCATTATATTAGGGGAGAAAATACTTTGAAACAGTTATTTATCAAGATCTGTAAAAGGAAAAAGTTTACCACAACACCCATTAACCGATGTACACTTATCTGCTTGAACCAAAACTCACAACAAACAAGACTGAATTTGTGGGCTATTGGAAAAACTTCTACGACGAAGCATACGTAGGCAAATACGAAGAAGTGATCGGAAAACCTGTTTGGGATCATGATGACATCCACCTTTTGTTTGAATGGAAAAACAATATGGGAACAAAGCTTTCGGGATCTAAAGAGAAATTTGTAAAAAAGATTACTGATAACTTACCCCTAGTGCATGAGCTGAGGAAATCATTTGACCAAGATCGCTTTAATACGGAATTTGGTAAGCAAGGCGCGGTGTGGTCAATAACTTTTTTGCATGCCTTGCAACCAGATATATTTCCTATCTACGACCAACACGCACATAGGGCTTTTAAATTTCTTACAACAGGAAAAGTTGAAGCTATGCCCCCTGCACACCGTATCAAATTGGTCTATAATATGGAGTATCGGCCATTCTTCCAGAAATTTTCATCAGAAGTAACATCCCTTTATACTACTAAGGAGGTAGATGAAGCTCTTTGGTCTTTCGGACGTTTTATTAAACTATATCCAAGGATGTGCTATGAGTAAATCACCATTTGAAGATTTAAAAATAATTGAGCTCCAAGAAAAGTATGATGAAGTATTAAAGTCAGGTGTAACTGTTCAACCAGAACCGCTTCCTTCTTTTCTCCACATCTCCGGGTTCCCGCATTACGAAGAAGTGATATCAAACTGGTACGCTTTCTTTTTTAATACATCCAATCCTCACGGTTTTGGGACTTTGTTTATTGATTCCTTGATCGAGTTGATAAATGAAAGCAATCCAAATACCGACTTTCCAACATTTGAACGCTGTCAGGTTATCCGAGAAAAATATGTGGATGGTAAGAGCATCGATCTTTTGCTTTATGATGACGCTATAGTTGATCAAGGAAAAGAAAGCTACCGTAATGCAATCATCATAGAAAATAAAGTGTTTGCAGCTTTATACAATGACCTAGACTTTTATATTGGTAACATTAAGACCGATGAAAACAAAATTGGTATAGTTTTGAGTATTACTCCGCTCAATGGAATGCCTACAGGATACACCAGCATTACACATGGAAACCTTATTGAAAAAATAAGTTCAAATCTAGGCAGGTATCTCCTTTATTCCAATGAAAAATATATATTACTTCTAAAGGATTTCATACAGCAGATTATCCTTTTCCGCAAAACCGACAATATGAAAGAGTACGTAAACTTTTACTTCCAAAACGCAGAGAAGATAAACGAGCTTTCCCAGATCCGCACTAAGGCTATGGATGTAGTTATTGAGGAACTGGCTATAGCACTTACTACTACAAACTTTCAGCGAAGAAGGCGCTATCCGGATGCAGTTAACATTCGCTGCCGGCTTCACCCAAACATTTTAATGGTATTACAAACTGCACAGATCTTTGAAAAGGCAATCTATACATTAGAGCTTTGGTTCACAACTGAGTTAGCAAAATCCTTCATAAATGACCAAGACATGAAATCAAAAATCTGGGAAGAAACAAAGGTTCCTGATGGATTCACATTCAATAAAGCCAAAACTGGTGATAAGTATGCCCTTATAGGAAAGCAAGAAAAAGACTTTGGTAAAAAGCTTGAAGACATCCAACAACTTCCTTCGGCAATAGCAACCAACCTTGAATTGCAATGGGTTCAATTTATTGCTCAGATGTTGCAGACAATGCATATAACACCAAGTAAAGAATTTGAGACTACTGACACACCGTAATTAATAACAATATAAAAGTCTTTACCGATTTTTATTTGCCAAACGCAAAGTTCAATATTGAATATTGGGAATTGGGAAGCGATCCTAAAAATGCAAAAAGAAAAAATAAAAAATCGATATTTATCAAAAATATGAATTGCAACTTATTTAACTAATTGTTGAAGATATCTCGAATGATGATCTTTTACTACAAAAATTATTGAAATTTGATTTAAAGGTTTACTAATAAAAAATGATTTAATTATCTCTATATTTAAGAAATTCTCCGAGATATTTCTCAATAATGAAGTCCCTCTTTTCAGCTTGTTCACAAAATTTCTCTATCCAGTCTGATATGTAATAAGAGTAATTATTGGCCAGCTTGGAAAATAAAGGAAGGTTATTGTAAGAATACTGATGGGACACTAAATCAGTCATCACATTCATTATTGCAAAGGCTGTTTCCCCCTCAAGGTTTATATATACATCTGTAAGTTCCTTTGTTTTGCTTTTAAGATTAGAAAATTTATTCAATTCATTTTTATAATTAGGACCATTTTCATTTAGGTTCCAATTTAAGTTCAATGCCTTGCATATTAAAGGAAAGGAAAGGTTGCGATTTACATGGAAACGTTTTAGATTTAAAAGGCTTCCTTTGAATTCGTTTTCCAAGTCCTTTAATTTAGATACATCAACAGTAATACTTACTGGGATATCTCCTTTAGTGTGACTGTATTTTACCTTAATTGTTTTCTTATTAAAAATCACACCATTTGAACAGAGTTTACGAACAAATCCTAATTCTAAAGAAAACTTATGTGTGCGATTATAACTGTTTGTAATGCGGACAAAGGGAAGCCAGGTTTCTTGTTCCCAAACAGTAAAATCAATATTTTTATGAATCAAATCTATGTGACAAGATGTCTTACGCGAGTTTGAAATAACTTTGTATAGAATCAGATCTTCTTCTTTAACCGATGGGAAAAGTTGAACAAAGGCCTTCTTACCAAAATTAATTGCTTGACAATTAGTAAAAAGCTGATATTGATCACTGACAACACAGAGTACTTTCTTACTTTCTGCATTTATCAATGCCACATAATTTTCAATCAGGATTCCGTCATATTCTTTATTATTTAAATTTTGACTATTAGTTATGATTTTGACCTTTCTGACATCAAAGAGAAGTTCTTTTAGTTCATCTGTTGCCGTTTGATAATCTATTTCTTTTAACATAGATAGAAATTAGTTTGGGTTTTCTTTACTTTAAGCTTGAGAGATAGAATAAAACTTAGCCATTGAGCGAAAATTATATATATGTGCGCTTTATTGTTCTATCAAATAAACACACTAATTTAAAATAATTTAAAGTTTACATATAATAATCGATTTCCCTTTCATAAAAATATCTTGGTTCGTCATCATTAAACAAAACCTGGGTTATCCAATGACCTTTCTCGTTAAATTCATAAGCTATTTCTCGTAAATAGCTTTTATCACTTGAAGAAAATCTATAGCCCTTACTCAAACCATTTATATGGGGTAAAAATTCGTACAACCCAACCTGAAAACCATTTTCATCTAATGATATTTCTTTTTTTAATAGCCCCGCACAGTCATACTCATACTTATTCCAATACATTAATTCGTCCTCATGGCGTATTGCTTTTGTTTCTATCAATTTATTTTCGTTATCAAATATTGAAAAAAAAGTGCAATAGTTATTTTCGTCATCACTTGATTTTAATAAAGTCTTTGTGCAGTTGCCGTCGTAGCTATGCTCGCATTCTCTAAGTGAAGGAGGGTACGTATTATACTCATATGAATAGACAATCTCTTTACTTATTCGGCCTTTAACATCATAGGTAAATTGAGATAGTTCGAGCAATTCGTTTGATTCTGACATTAATTGAATTGTTGATAAAAGTTTGCCTTTTCTATTATATCCATAAATAATTTTGTAATTCTTGTGAGTTTCGAAGTGAACACTGTGAAGGAGCAAACCTTGTTTATTAAAATAAAGATCGTAATTGCCCTGAGTCTTTTCAAAATGTAATTCAATCTTTATTTTATCAATTTTTTGAAAAGAGGAGCGACGGCAAATTTTCCTTGCGCCTTTTTCATATTCTCCGAAATATTTAAGATATTCATCTAAAAACATAATGAATGTTTTTTAAAATAAAAATTCCCTGCAAAAAGCTTTCTAATGCTTCCATATTTTCAGACCCCCAATTATCATAAAATGCAATTGAGTCCATTTTCGTTGCCGAATTCTTATAGTGAAATATCCTCTACTACATATAAAACGCATATGATTCCTTTGGCTGCTCATTTTCACTCAGATATTTCATTATTTCCCCTACACGTCTTGCACACCCTATTGTGATTGGATATTTATTATCAAACTGCGTATTATTCCAATTCATTTTCGTTAATCCTAAAATCTCTTTACATATAGTTTTGCCAGACGAAACGGCATCTACAACTCTAATTTCTAAAGGAGCTGGAATATACATACCCGGGTAAGTCTGATATTGATGAACAGAACCTCTTGTGTATAGAACATGTCTGCTTTCGGTCAAGGAAAATAGCGAGCCTCTTACTGGTGGGTAAAGGTTATTCCTAAAAAAACGCAGATCAGTTTCCATAACTGTCACAATATCATATTCAGTTATCCCTAAATCCTGCATTGCCTGAGTAAAACCATCCAATTCATCTTCGTAATATTTTGATGTTTTATGTAATACTACTCTTCCTGGCATAGTACCGATAGCAAATTTGTATTTAGTCAAAGCATCTTTAAGCAATGACAGCGACTGATCATAAGTTAAATGTGGTTTTCGGTCATCTTTATCCTCCATAACCGGTGTCCCTCTTAGTATAACACCTTTTCCATTTTCATTGAATATCTGTGCTAAACTGGTTTGGATCGTCTTTTTATCTCTGCTTCTATAAAAACCAATTCCAACATAGCAAACCTTAGGTTTGTTATCATCAACTTCTAGCTTCCATGGAATTGTCTGAAGCCCCTTATAGTATAGAGCTGTGCAGAAATTCCATGCTTTGGTTGCGGCATCTTGAGATTTACTATTATCATGCAACACATATTCTCTAATTAATTGAATAGGAGTATTGTATTGCATAGCGCGAGCTTTTAATGCTCTTCTGAAATTCAACTCTAATTCAGGCGCTTCATTATCTTCTGAAATTGTTTCAACAGGCTCTTCATCTTTGTTCTCTTTAACAATTTTTCCCTCAAAACTTTTAGGAATAATACAGATTACGACATCACAGTTTTTGATATCTGAAAGAAAGCTAATGTTTTCTCCGAACATTTCAACTGCATCCATTACACGCTTGTCTCTATCAGGTTCATTCAAGATGGTTTTTATATCATTAGGTGAAATCATCCTTTCGTAGTTTGAGCCGTATATAAGTTTTGCACAATACGCTTTATCCTGATTAAAACCAGGAAACGACTTGAACAAACCCTTTTGTTTTCCTTTTGGATTTGCAGGTATATAATTCTCAAATCGCTTTAACCAGCTCTTTAAATTTTCAACGTCTGCTTCAATACCAATTATGCCTATCAACAACTGATTTTTTCTTGCTTCCTGGACGGTATCATAAACATCCAATCCAGAAATACCTTCTCTTGGGCAAATACTTTTTCCTTTGCCAAAAAATAGGTAAGGTTCTTGTATATAGTCAGCTTTCATATTCCAAATAATTCAACATTACCGTTTTCGTCATTCAATTTATCTTGTGCTGTCACATCTTCAAGATTACTCCAAACATTGTCGGGTACAATAGGAGCGAAATCAAATTTTTCAATATTGCCAATTTTTAAAAATGGGTAATCTCTGAACTCCATGAACATGGATTCAGATGAAGGAGGCTGTAAGTATCTTAATATAAAATTGAAATGGTTAAAAACATGCATATTACGTTCTGTCTTTTTCAACCACTGAATGCTTTTGAATGCCAGATTGCATACTCGGAGATCATTCCAAAGAAATATCCATTCTGGCTTTATAGATAAATACCAGCCATCTTCAAAATTGTCAAATCCAGAACGGAAGGCAAGGCATCGCATATTGAAAACCTCATCTTTGTTTTTCAGATTTCTCTTTATTTCTACTACTTTTCTTGTGGCTTTTTTTACGGTTTTCGTCCACTCAATTGACCTTGATTGCCATCTGCCCGACTCATCTTTTTGTGTTGGCAAAAAAACAAATAGCTTTTCCTCCTTGATCCATTTAATTTTAAGTTTATGCAACTTTGTTTCAAGGCACTTTTTCAATAAATATTTGAACTGAGATAAATGATCTGCCGATGACCCATAAAATTCATCAGGAGCAAAGGGCTCTGCTGTGCCTCGATCAATAATTTTAGTTAGACCTACTGATTCATCCTGAAGATTGTGAAAGGTGATAACTTTTCCATCCCATATTATCCAATCGTGAGGAAAAGAAATGTCATTCATATACAAAGCAGAAACAGCATAATCATGTAAAGTTGGTTTAAAGAATGAGCGTTTTCTTTCCTTGTTGTACTGTTTCACCGCTTTTTTATCAATGTCTAAATCGGCAATATAAAGATGCTCAGAAAATTCAATCTTTACCAGGTTAGAATATACCGGCTCAGTTTTATTAAAATATTCGTTTTGCTTTTTATCTATCTCAGCTTTTAAGGCTTTTTCGAATTCATCTTGTAATTCAAAAGCATCCTGAACCGTTTTTCTAAAGAAGTTGGGGTTAACCCTGCTCTCAAATTCTTTTTGTAATGGCTCTTTAGGATATATTGTGTTGAAAACAAGAATAGGGATATCTTTATTTCTTGCCGTTTGGTACTCCATTTCTGTAATGGACTCTTTGTTCCCAGGTTGCCAACCATAACGACCACCTAAAATCAATACATAAATATCTGATTCCATTACCTTACTTAAACAGGCAGTAAGGGAGTCTGTACTTTGAGCTTCCATCGTGAATTCAGACATTACAGGGAAGCCTCCAACCTTTTCCACAGCTTTCAAGGCAGCTTTCCGTTCATTAGGCAAATCCACAATAGTGCTACTTATAAATATCTTAGGTTGGGTGATGAGCATTGTTAACTTATTAATAACCTCAGTGGTTGGTTATTCGAAATCTGATACAACTGATCCCAAAGTGTGGCCATTTCAACGTTTGGAAGATCATGATTATTTAGCAAATGCTTCCATTTGTTGTTGTAAAAATGAAAGAGCTTGCTGTTACCCCAGGGAGGATCTATTTGGATGGTTGCATTTCTTGCCCATTCATAGCATCTAATGACTGGGTTTGTTAGTAAGTTACCGTTTACTGATTTAACCCAACGTAAGTTTTCTTGTAACTCTATCTTGTAGTTCCTTGTTTGTCCTGCGCCATTATCAAAGTTGAAAAAGAGCCGTTTACCTGCTGGTAGCAAAACTTTATATTCAAACTTGTCCATTTTTTCCACAAGTTCTTTTGCTATATCAAGTTCTCTCTTAAAAATTGGAGTTTGGATGTTGTCGTGAGAAAAAGGGTTAAAATACCAATCCTTTAGGTTTTTTAAGTCCACCAATTCTGAAGCGTCAATATCATTGCTATTACAATAGCTGATAAATTTTTCCAGATATTGGTTCAGAGTTCGTAATTTCTTAATTTCAGTAACACCTGTTTTTGCATTTGAATATTCAGTATAATGCTCGTTAGCAGGAAGCAACAGTTTCAATCTCTCTTCAAGTGCTTTACGAAGAAGATTTGCAGAAGTTGGATAATCATGCTTTGAATAATGATATTTTGCTTTTTCCAGATTATTAAGTGAAGTATAAACTAAAGGTGTATCAAATGTCAAACCCTCCTTCTTATTTGCATACAATTCAAAATAACACCATTTACCATTTGATTTTGTTTCAAACCAATCCTTAGCTACGCTAAACCAAAATCTATCATAGGTTGAAATAAAAATCTGATAATTGCGAAAGAATGGTTCTGCTTCAGTTTGAACTACTCCTTCGACTGTTTGAATCCTCTCTGCAATGGGATTTTCGCCTTCCACATATTGCTCTATAATTGGCTTCTTAAAATTTTTAAGAATTTCTAACAATGGGAGCCTATTGCTCATATCTAATCCGATGAAAATGTCATCAAGAAATAAAATTTTAAATGCAAGATTTTCTTGCGGAGTATTTATGAGAGAAGCCAAATAGATAGAGATTGCTAAAGAAGACAAACGGGCTTCATTTAAAACAGTTAAATGATTTTCTTCTTCGTTCTGAGTGCTTTCGCCGAATAGTGATACATCCAAGTCGATTTCATAAATCGGGTAATTTCCAGTTCTGTCAACTTTTGCCGAATGATGATACTCTATATGGTTCTGGCTAATAGAAAGAGACGCAGAGAAACCTACTTCAAAATAGTTGAGAAGCGTTGGGAGTAAAAGGTTGATCCGATTTATCTCGTTTTGAAGACCTCTTGTGAACCTTGTTAAGTTTTCAACCTTATACATTCTTCTGGGGAGAAATAAATCGTTCCAGGATTTTTGAAAGGTTTGTTGTGTTACTGTGTTTATTTGCTTTGCAAGAATAACCTCTATAATAAGCTGGGCAAATTTTACTCTAAATTCTTCTCTATCCTTTGGGTTCTCCATCAAGTAAGTTCTTAGCAACTCACGATAAGAAAGAAATGAATTAAGAAGATTGGCCTGCGATATGTAATTGGCCGTTTGTGTATCGTTTTCTAATACACCAAATGTTTTAACTTCATCGCCTTCATTGTCTGAGAAAGTAACCTTTACAGATACTTCATTGGCAACTTCTGTGGAAGTTTCTCCAGATGTTCCTTGATTTTGAATTTCAGTCCTTGTTACCGGTACTTTTATATGTCTTGAAGGAAATGTTTCAACTGTTGCATCAGAACTTGCAAAAAACTGTTTCAGGCCTTCGTAAATACTTGACTTACCGCTTCCGTTTTCTCCATAAAACAATACACTTTTACCTTCAGGAATTAAGATTTTGTTTTCATCCCCGCTTTGATAAAATGCTTTGTAATTTATAAACTCTATTGAGGTGATTCGCTTCATATTTGAACGCTGTTCATTATTAATTCAATTTGCGGAATAGATAACATGCTGAACAGTGATTGTTTTACAGGGTGAATGTCCTGATTAATAATAATATATATTTTTCGCAATTGGTGAAGTGCTTTTTCTCCCTCAATAAGGTTAGGCAATTCAGAAACGAATTTTGCGATTTGAAGATTACGGCTTATAAACTCTTTTTTGAAATACAATTCAAACACTAAAGCATTTGAAACTTGTTCAAAGTAAATAAACATTAACTGGTCTGTGCTATCTTGAGAATTTTCTTTCTTCAACGCAACTAAGTAATCAACCATTTTCGCAAAGGGGGCTTCCTCTGCATCACCGATTTGCTTTACTGGAATTTTATCAAAAAATACTTTTCGCAACTCCCTAGTTCCCCCTTGTAACTCAGGGAAATTGTCAGAGAAGCAGTACTTGAAAAGTTTGGAGTTAAGAAAGCAAGTCAGAAATTTAAGATGCTTCCCTACAAGTATATAACTTTTATCATTTGAATAGAAATGGTCTAAATCATCATAGATAAAAGGCAAATATTTGGTCATATTTGGGTACATAATTTTTGGATTTTCAAAATCCATTATGTAAGCACAATTTCTAAGATTAGTCCAATGTTCGCCGCTGTCTTGACGTTTTTGTAATTTTTCTTTAAATTTCAATAGCCAATTATAAATGGCTGGATAATCTTGAGGTATATTGATTCTATTTAGCCCTAAGGATTTTACACCATTATGTGAGTTGATTAGCCATAGATTTGCGAAATCGGGATGCCAAGCGGAAAAATCCCTGCCACGAAGTATAGGTCGTAAGACTTTAATGCTATTAGGATCTTCTTTGACTAATTTTTCTTTTGTTTCATTATCTATAATAAATGCATCATTCAAACCTGTTTTAATCCCATAGTTTACTGAAAGTTTCCAGCTTTGTAAGGGCACGCCTTGTTGCTCAATAAAGGATTTAATGTCATAAATATCTTTTTCCCCAATTACCCATGCATTATGGCCTAGTGATGTAAGCAAGTAACTCTTGCTTTTCACATATTCAGTTAAACTTTGGTCTCCCAAATTGAAATCGTTGTTTATGCGGACAGCTATTATTTCTTTCGTTTCATAAATTCTAGATTTTGGTTTGTTTTGAAGTAGCATGATATTGGTATCTACAGTAGCGGTATCAAACACCTGAATATTTCCAAAATCTATTAATAAAAGAGGATAGGTTTTTTCAGCAAAAAAATGGCGAGTACTGGCTCCATAATTTGCCCTCATCCATTTGTTTGAAGTAATGAAGCACAAAATTCCTTTTTCGTTAAGAAGCTGAACGCCTTTTTCATAGAAAATGGAATAAATGTCACCTGTTCTCTCAAAAGTTTCGTAGCCTAATTTCTCTAACTGCTTTGCCAACTTGCCGCTTTCTTTTTGCAATTGTACGTAGGGTGGATTTCCAATAACAATATCAAAGCCTCTTACACCAAACATCCACCAAGGGTCAAACCAAGAGCATGGCAAACTTTCAAAATCAAAAGGGTTAAATTCATAGAGCTTTGTATAAATTTCATAATTTTCCTTTGTCGTAAGTTCTCTTAAACTAAGCAAGTCCGTTTGTACTTTCTTAAACTTTCGTTCAATCTTCAGCTTTTCCTCGCTGCTCACATGAAAAAAGTCGTGGCGTATCTTTTCCAGCTCTTTTACTGCAAGGCTTGCTTTATTTTCCATATCATGTCCACTCAACTTACCTAAGGGAATGAGTGTATTTGCACAAACAATCTTAAAGTCAAGGTTGGGTAATGGTTGTGGTTCTTGTTCGTCAACTACTAAACTTAACCAGAAACGTAAACGGGCAATATCAACCGCACCGGCATCAATGTCTACTCCATAAATACTTTCTTCAATAATGTGCTTTTTTATATCTGCATCGGTAACTCCTTTCTTAAAACCCTTCAGTTCCTGTAAGTAAATCTGTGCATTAAATATTTCCTGCAACAAACCCATGGGGAAAGCACCAGAACCTATCGCAGGGTCGCAGATTTTAACCTGCTCCAATGCATCAATTAGCTTGTAAGCCTGTTTTTCTGCATATTGTTTTTCATCGTCATTTAGTTCTTGCTGATGTATTAATTTTTCAATAGCAGATTTTCCTAATGGATTTTCGTTAATGTGCAATTCAGAATGCGCATACAAATAAGCCTTCAAACATTCTTTGCCCATATAATGCACAATCTCCTTAGGTGTATAGAATGCACCTTTGTCTTTGTTGTCTTCCAATAGATTTTCAAAAATGTGCCCCAGCATTTCTGGGTCAACGGCTACAGTATGTTCATCAGGCGCATCTTCATAAACTGTAAAGTTGTAATTGTTGAAGGTTGTAAAGAGCCGTTCAAATATTTCTTCAGGCAAAAGAAGCTTATTGTATTTCCTGTCATGACTGTCGTCGAACAAGCCACCATTCAAGTAAGGGAAACGTTCCTCTCTTGCTTTATTTTCCGAATCTTCATTGTTTAGTCTTGTAAAGAATAACGGAACAAGTTCTCTTGCATAAAAATCATCCTTGTGTTTTGATTTTCTGAACAGGTCATACAGATAATCAGGATTACCTTCTCCCCATTTTTTGCCCTGCTTTACTGCTAACCAGCCTTTCTTTTGTATAAAATAGAGAAACACAATTCTTCCCATGATACGTTTGCAGAAATCCCGGGCTTGTTTTTCGTCTTTACTGAATATAGAAGTGAGTTGCCAGTTAGGTTCATGGATTACCTGCTCTACATATTTATTTCCCTTTTTTCCATATCGCTTGCCTGTAAGGAACTGAACGAAGTCTTCATAAATTTCTTTATAGTTTTTGAAAAACTCTTTGCTGAGCTTTTCTACTGAGAATGCCTCTTCAAAGTCATCTAATGAAAGAAACTGGAAAATATTCTCTTTTTGCTTTTGAATGAGTTTATCAAAGCGAATGGCAGCTGTTAATGCTTTTTCGCTTTTCCCGAACAGGTATGTATAGCGTTTCGGCGCTGTTTCCTTGTCCTCAACTTCATTTGTTGCACTGTTCTTCACTTTTCGCTTACTAACATAGCTGAATCGCCATTTGTCACCTTGCACAAATACTACCATGGCACCAGCCACCTGCTTTGTAATATCTTTGATAAGGTTTCTTAAAGCAACTCTGTTTCGAACAATATTTACCTTTTCGTTTAGCTCAACTTCAAATATTCCAATATTAATATATTCATTTATTTCATAATTACCCAGGCTCAAACACTGTTTGCTTAGTGTTTTGTCAGAAATGAGTATGGCACGGTCTTCGACATTCAATTTATTATTGGTAAACTGTGTTTGAATAAAGCTCTTCCAAACTTTTCTATTGTATGGACTTTCCAGTATTTGTCTTATTTCTGTTACGGTCATTTGTCTGTTTGTTTACGAAACAAAAGTTTCTGATATAATGATTCTTGGTTGCACTGGCTCTGGCTCCGCTCTTGCCTGACGTTTTATTTTTGAAGTGTATTTTCTGGACAACTTTGACAACTCATTTTCCAGCTTTGATATGTTCCTCTCGTTTCGCAGTTTATACACTTCGTTAGTAAGGTTGGTGTAAGTGCCGTGTTTTAACAATGGCAGCAGGTTTGTTGCCGATTCAATAGCTTCTGGTGAAGCAAGAATTCCACCCGCTAACCAGTTACTTAAGTCATTCAACGCTTTATTGCTTCTTACATCCAATTTATCATCGGCACCTCCTATGATCTCCGGTGTGATAATGTCGCTTGAAAATTGATCCAAGATGGAGTTTATATGTGTATAATGTACTTCTGGCACTGGCAATACACAATCTTCCGTTTTTAGGGCTTCAAAAACACTTACCGCTTTTTCAAAAGGCAAAGCAAAAGATTTGCCATCTGAATGCAGGTAAATGTTTTTGTATTCACCGTTTTTTACAAAGGCTATACTGCATTCTTGTTCTTTAGCTTTGCGAACACAGCGAACTTTTAAGGGCATTCTTCTAATGGTATTAAAATGCTCCTCATGTTGCTCACGGTATTTCCGTAACCACTCCAACCATTGTGTTCTAATGTCTGGATCCTCTTCCTTCTCTTCAAACATAGACCACTGCTCAATAATCTCTCTCAGCGAATAAATCCGGCTGTCTTCGCCATACGCCGTGTGGCTACTTTGCAATTTAGCTTCACTTCTTTCCTTCAGGTTAATGATCAGGTCACCGTGCTGTGAAGGATAGAAGTTGAAATTGTAAATGAACTGGGCTTGTGTACCGATACGGTTGATGCGTCCCAAACGCTGGATCAATCTTGTAGGATTCCATGGAGTATCATAATTTACAATCACATTAGCCCGATGAAGGTTTATTCCTTCAGCCAAAACGTCTGTGGTGAGTATGATATCATAGTCGTTCCTGAATGTGCCTTCAAAATTAGCATCGAAGTTTTCCCGAATAGTCTCAAATTCTCGACTGCGATTATCAGATGTGATGCTAAGAACTTTATAGTTGGTTTCCTTCTTCAATCTATTTGCTAAGTAATTCAAAGTGTCAGCTGATTCAGTGAAGATGACCAGCTTACCTAGTTCATTCTTGTTTGTATTGAAATATTCAGTTTTCAGTAATTGAATAAAGACATTCCATTTCGGATCATTGTTTTCGGGTACAGCTTTCCACTTTTCATTCAATTCAAACAGGTACTCATAGTCCCTTCGCAATCCTTCAATAAAACCTTTTTTGAAGTCTGATTGTTTGAACCTTTTGTTCTTGGGCTTTTCATCATCAATTTTTAAAATTTCGATCTCAATTTCTTCGTCTGTCATTCCACTATTCAACATTTCTGATATGTCGAGGTCAGGAGCAATGAAAACGTTGTCCCGCTCATACATATCAATCATATGTTTGGTAGATGTAGTGATTTTGTCGAGCGACTTTTTGAAGGCATAAAAACTGCTTTCCAGTCTTTTTATCAGTTGAGTTTGCATGATGAATGCAAGCGAACGTGAAATGGTTTGGGCACTTTGATACAAGCCATTGTTTGCTTCATCAGTCAGATAAGCAATTGCTTGATATCGAAAAAAGTCAATCTTGTTTGAGTCAATGATGCTGCTGGCTGTGTCAATGAATAGTTCAGCTACATGGCTGCCTAATTCATATTCATTAGCTATTGGGTCAGCAACTTTGGGAAAGATAATTCCTTGTGCATTCAGGTCTTTTTTGTAGCGTTCATTTTTTCGCAAATCGGTTCTTGTTCTACGAATAGTAATGTCCTTTACCACTTTATCACGGATGTCATTAAAAATGTCCTGGATAGCATCAAGATCCAAAGGTGATTGTTGGATCAGCCTTTTATATCGAATAATATGAGGATAGAAATACCGTTGCAGGTTAAGCTGGCTTAAGTTACTGTTGCGTATGTCTTGAAACAAGGAAATGAGATAGTATATATCCTCAGGCTTATTATTTAAAGGGGTGGCAGATATGAGCACTACCTTTTTCTCAACTCCTTCTACGTTACCAACATGCTCTCTTCCTGCCTTGCAGATTATCTGAAGATTTTGAAATTGCTGGCTCCTATGGTTCCTGAATTTATGTGCCTCATCTACAAGAATCAAATCGTAGCGCTCCTTGTCATCATAATTATGGTCGCCTTCTACAATTTTGCCTAGGCTTCCATTGGCTAAGAAGTGACATTTTTCATCAATCCTAAACTCCTTGAAAGTGGTTTTCCAGTTTTTTTCTAAAGTTGGAGGATATATTATTAGGACTTTTGTTTTGGGTCCATTGTTGATGATAAATTTTTTTGCTAGCAAAGCCGCCATCACTGTTTTCCCTGTTCCAACGACGTCTGCTAAAAAGAATCCATTATGCTTCAACAACAACTCATAACCCTGATTGACTGCATCAATTTGATAACTAAGCTTTTTAAACTTTTTTAGTGGTATATCACTAATACTGTCAGGGTCATACTCGATATTTTTTCCAAAGAATTCTATCAAAAATTTGACAAATAACTCAAATGGCGTTGGCGAAACATCCAAGTATGTTTTCTTGACTAACGATGGGGCATCAACCGGAAGAATGGAAGTGCTTTCAAGCCAAAGCTTCTCAAACTCATCATCTGCAAATTTGACATTTGGATAATCTCTTAACTCAATATTCATTTCATAATTGTGTTCTACATCTTCCAGGCCTAACCCCTGGGCTGTCAAGTTGGAAGAGCCCATAATCACTAATCCATTTGGATTGTGTTCATTGAAGTTTGGTGAAAGAAAAATGTAAAACTTGGAATGAAGCTTTTTCGAGTTGTGTGCTCTTATTTCAATTCTGCCATCAACGATGTCGCCTATTAATTGTAAAATACCTTCTTCAATAGCTTTACTGTAGTTGGCATTAACAATATCTTCCTGAATAAACTCTATGAAAGCTTCTTTTGTGTCTTTAGCATTAAGATTAAATAGTAAGCCTTTTCTTTGAGCTAAAGCAATAAAAGGGTCAACATTTATTCCTGCAATAATTTTTACTTTCATGTCAGCAGGAAAGTGTTTTCGAATGGCGAAATAGCCAGAAGCCCTGAAATAACCTATTACCGATTTGAAGTACTCAATATTCTGCATGTGGCTGAATACCCCAACAAATTTTTTGTAGAGTGAGTTTGATTCCTGATTTGTAAAAAAGTTAGATGCCATTACTTTGCTTTGTTCTTCAATTTTGACTCAGCCATTTTCAAAGCCTCCAAGGCCAATTCCTCATCCTGCAGTTCAATTACAAGCTTATCACTTAAATAAGCAACAATGATTGAATTCTTTTCTTTATAGAAACTTGATAAAGATTTTATCTGTTCTTTGGTCGGCATTCTTTCGTCACGTTCAATCTTACTTAGTAAAGTTGGGTCGATAGAAATGGAAGCAGCAACTTCACGTAACAGCAAACTTTTAGCTTCACGCAAGTTTCGCAGGATTGTACCAATTGAAGAATTTGACAAAGCCGTAGTTTAATTGAAATATTATGACCTGACAGATTTTGTCAAATATAATTAATGGAGCAAAAATGTACATAAATAGTTTGTAACGCATTTAAAATTTCTCACCTAAACTTCGGATGAAACAATTTAGCTGTTAATTTACCTTTAAAGGACATTGCGAACTAGGAATGATATCTAATGTCCTCTACCACCCCACTCCATAATCCTCTCCATGATTACTACTCCCTCCCCAGAAACTTCCATGCTGCCAGTCAAACAAGATCGCATTGATCGGGCCGCTCGTTCTGTCGTCGAAAGTCATGTTATAACCCATTCTGCGGAGTTCTTTACGAACCCAGTCAGGAGTTTGATCCTGGAGTACGATGCTGCCGATGCGGGGTTTGCGGTCGTCGACCTTGGTTCCGCCTAAGGAAAGCCAGAGCTGGTTGGTGTTGAAGTTCGCGGCTTCTGTTGCTTCCTGAACGGTCATTCCGAACTCTACCATATTCAAAAAGAATTGTACAAGGTTCTGATCCTGGGTATCTCCGCCCTGTACCCCGAACGATAAATAAGGTTTGCCATCCTTCATCGCGAACGAGGGGGTGAGCGTTACTCTTGGTCGCTTGCCCGGTGCTACTACGTTATATGGATTGATCGCAGAATCCAGTACGAAACTTTGCATCCGCTGACTCATCCCCACTCCGGTTTTGCCGGCAATCGTTGCAGGGATCCATCCGCCACTTGGTACGATCGATACGATCCATCCTTCTTTATCCGCCGCTTCTACCGTGGTGGTTCCTCTCCACAGCCGGTCATTGTATTCCTCATCGATCGGCAAGCGCATATTCAATGCGGCCATTTCTTTTTTCATAAACCTTGCATAGGGATTGGTTTTTCCTTCAAACGGATATGGATCGCCCGGACCGATTTTCCGATTGTTCTGATCGTCCATGATCTCTTTCGCACGCTCCTTTGCATATTCCTTACTCAGCAATCCTTTGATCGGTTCTTCGGGTGCAGTATATGGATCGCCATAATAAAAATCCCTGTCGGCAAACGCGAGACTCAACGCCTGGTAAACCGTATTGATATAACGCGCCGAATTGTAGCCCATTCCTTTCAGGTCGAAGTTCTCCAGGATATTCAGTGCCTGCAGCATCATCGGTCCCTGCGTCCACTGCGATAATTTATACACGTCGATTCCCTTATAATTCACACTCAGCGGTTCCTCTTCGAGTGGCTTCCAGTTGGCGAGGTCTTCCATGGTGATCAGTCCACCCTGCTCCTTACTTCCCCGCACAAATTCCTGCGCGATATCGCCCTTATAAAAACGATCGTATGCAGCCATGATCGCTTCCTTGCGTGATTTCTTTTTCTTCAGTGCTGCCTGTTCTGCATCCACCATTTTCTGAAGGGTTTCGAGCAGTTCTTTCTGTACGAAGATCTCCCCTGCTGCAGGAGCTTCTCTTTCTTCACCCAGGTGCGGAAGGAATACGGCTTTCGAATAAGGCCAGTCTTTGATCCTTCTTTTCTGACGCTCGATTGAGTTGGCGGTTTCCGCATCGATCGGGTAACCGGCGGCAAGTTCCATTGCCGGTGCCAACACTTCCTTCAGACTCATGGTACCGTATTCGGCGAGCATATGACAAAGTCCGCCGGGCGTACCGGGCGTCACCGCTGCGAGCGGACCGTACTCAGGAGGAAAAGCATATCCTTTTGATTTGAAGAATTCGGCAGTCGCCCCGGTTGGTGCCACGCCGAGGGCATTGATGCCAATAATCTGTTTAGTTTTCGGATTATAGATGATCGCCTGGGTTTCGCCGCCCCAGCTCAGTACGTCCCACATAGTGCAGGTCGCGGCAAGCATGGCGCAGGCCGCATCCACAGCGTTTCCGCCACGGGTAAAGATCATGGAGCCAGCAGTGGCAGCCAGTGGTTTACCGGTGATGGCCATCCATTGCTTTCCGTGTAAAGGAGGTTTCTGGGTTTTGGTTTGGGCATTAGTAGTGAAGACTGTTATCAATAACAGGGCAGGAAGAAATAATTTTCTCATGGCAATTATTTGGAGTTTGGCAGTACAACATTAAAGTTAGGGGCTGGTTGATGAAAATAGTGATAGAATAAAATTTTAATTTGAGGAAGGAAGGGCTCGTGGTTTTTTGTGGGATGGTTTAACAGGTTCGCTTTAAGGTTGAAGGTTTCGATTTGTCGTTATTGCGTTTCGCTTTAGCGTTATTCGAATACGTTTCGCGTTTATCGGATTTCCCGGTTTTCAATTTTTCATTTTCACTTTTACAATACTATCATGTTCCGAATCCTCTCCTACCAGATCGCCGAAAGTATCGACATCAAATCGTACCGGAATGGGTTTTCGATCAAGCCGCACAGTTTCGATACGCACGAAGTGTTTTACATCACCGGTCAGAACAGTTACCTGTATATTTTCCGGTATGGGATCGTCTGTTTCTGTAATTCAACGGATGAAGAGATCGATTCGCTGATCAAACAGATCTTTCCGTATTGCAGGAATATCCTTCCGGAAAAATTGAGTGAAGAATTTGAGGTTGAAACAAATGCACCATCGAACAATTTTGGATTCAACCGGATCAGGATTATGTCGGGAGATGTGGAGACGATCAGGCTGATTATGCTGAATGTCTCGCAGTCGGTCGCCCTCGATTATTACAGCGACCAGGCATACAAACTGATGGATGAAACGAAGCAGCACACTTTATCATTAGAGAAGACCGGCAAACTGTTTTTGTCGGGAGTGAATTTGCGAAAGTATATCGGGAAAGTATTGAATTTAAAGAACCGCATTTCCGAAAACCTCTACATTTTTGATTCACCGGATGAGACCTGGGAAGACGAGCAACTGAATAAGGTAGATGTGGGATTGAAGAAAACTTTCGATTTGCAGGAGAGGTTTCGGAGTATCGAAGAGAATTTAGGGATCGTGAAAGAGAACCTGGATCTGTTCAAGGATATCATGCAGCATCGGAATAGCGTGGTGCTGGAGTGGATCATTATCATTTTGATTTTGGTGGAAGTGGTGAATTTGGCGGTGGAGAAGGTGGTGGGGTGAGGGTTGCACGCAAAGGAGCAAAGGAGAGTGATTATATGCAGGGGTTTATTTCACGCAGGGTGCGCAGGGGAGCAGAGGGAGTATATCCACCGGAGGATAGTATAATCAAATACCAAAATCAAGAATTTTTTTTAGGCTTACCATAAAAAAAGTTCCCACTAAGGGAACTTTTAGTAACTTTGGTGAAATTAACTTTTGAGAGTTATTGCGAAAAAGATATTGAGAGACTTTTGGACTCATCATCCTGATTGTGAACAGCAATTGAAATCCTGGTATCAGGAAGCTGAGGTTGCACAATGGAAAGGGCCAATTGACATCAAAAGAAATTATCCAAGTTCGTCCATTTTAGAAAACAACAGAGTTGTATTTAATATCAAAGGAAATCATTACAGGCTGGTGGTGAGAATCAATTATGACTACGGAATGGTATGGATTAGATTTATTGGAACGCATTCACAGTATGACAAAATTGATTCTACAAAAATTTAAATTATGAGTATCAAACCAATCAGGACTAAAAAAGATTACCAGGCAGCTCTTCAAAAGCTTGAGAAAATTTTTGATGCAAAACCAAATTCAAAAGAAGGCGATGAGCTTGAAATATTAGGCATTCTGATCGAAAGATATGAAAGAGAGCATTATCCAATTGATTTCCCGGATCCAATTGAGGCAATTAAATTCCGCATGGAACAACTTGGATATAACCAAAGTGACCTCGCAAAAGTTGTGGGCTTAAAAAGCAGGGCAAGTGAAATCCTGAATCGAAAAAGAAAATTGACATTAGAAATGATTCGTCAATTACATTACAGCATGGATATTCCTACAAATGTGTTGATCCAGGATTACTAATAAAACATTTATATCATGGCCCGACTTAAAAATATTCATCCGGGAGAAGTTCTTCAAGAAGAGTTTCTAACTCCATTAGGAATTACAGCATATCGTTTGTCGAAAGACATTTCCATTCCTCAAACTCGTATTTCGCCAATTATCAAAGGGCAAAGACGAGTTACAGCTGATACAGCTTTGCGTTTCAGTTAATATTTTGGAAATTCCCCAAAATTCTGATTATGACTTCACGATGATTTCGACATAGAAAAAGAACAACTCGCTTTAAAAGAAGAACTGAAATCTATTCCATCGGCGAAAACTAAAGCAGCATAACAGTAAGTTTTTAAAGAAACTTACCTCCCATACAAACTCCCACCCTTCTCAAACAACCGATCTATCTTTTTCTCCACCTTCGGATCAACCTCCACCGGCGGTGCATGATGGGGTTTGATCCTAGCATCAATCACCAGCGGACCATTACATCCCCAATGTTTATTTTTTACAAATTCATCTACTCCATGTATATCATGAGAAGGATTACACCTGGTAAATGTTACCCATAAAAAGTTGCGGAGATTGGCAGCAGTAAAGTCTGCATCATCACACCATACGATCATTGGAATACCTTGCAAGACATCAAGACTATTTTTAAATTTTTCATTTAAAATTTTAAATTCGGCTGAAGCGTCTTCCGCAGTTGTATACTTTGATGTTTGCATCGCCACCACTCCCGGCATCACCATTTTACATTTTACATTTTCCATTAAAATGGAAGGCATTTCAGTCGACAGTATTCTAACTTCATCTCCGTAAGCCGCAAACACCACCTTACTTCCGGTATTCAATCCCGTTCCGGAATAATCCAGTGTATCGATCGTTGTATTCGTATAAAAATGTACATCACGCTGCAACACGATCCTCTTCAAGATGTATTCTAAATATTCCTGGATATGATGCGTGGTTAATTGATTGGTTTCATCGGCCGTGATGAATAAAAATTTCGCCAGACTCAACTGCCCTGTTCCCAACACATGATTCGCGATCGTCAGTAATTCTGCGGGCTGCTTTGTCTGTAAGTACGGAGTATACCTTTCACTTCCGATTGCCAGCAACAATGGATGCACGCCTGCTGCATCAACCGCATGTACTTCCTTTACTCCGGGAATCTCTGCGGGGATTGCTTCGCCGGTCATTTCATGGATCAGCTGACCGAAACTGGTATCTTCCTGTGGCGGTCTGCCAACCACCGTAAATGGCCAGATCGCATTCTTTCTTGCATATACTTTCTTCACACGCATCAATGGAAACGGATGCTTCAGACTATAATATCCGAGGTGATCTCCGAACGGTCCTTCCATTTTATTTTCACCTGGATACACTTCTCCCGTGATCACAAAATCTGCATCCGTACTGATACAAAATCCTTCATCATACATATACCGAAATCGTCTTCCTCCCAACACTCCGGCGAAAGTCATTTCGCTGATTCCTTCCGGCAAGGGCATCACGGCACTCACCGTATGAGATGGAGGTCCGCCTGCAAACACGCTGACTTTTAGTGGTTGACCTTTTTTATTTGCTTTAGTTTGATGCACTCCAATTCCTCGATGTAACTGATAGTGTAATCCGATCTCTTCATTTTGTTTGTAATCGTTTCCGGACAACTGGATCCTGTACATCCCAAGATTCGATTTCATGATTCCGGGCTGATCGATATCTTCCGTATACACTTGCGGAAGTGTTACGAATGCACCGCCATCCATCGGCCAGTGCTGGATTTGCGGGATATCCTGGATGTGGATCTGCTCATGCAACACAGGTTTGCTGAATGGATTCTTCAAGGGAAGTGCTTTAATGGCTGCGAGACCGGCACCTGCATTTGCAATTGGACTTTTGATCGCTTTCATCGGATCATTTTTTAGTTGAATGATCTGCTGCACCTGTTTTAAAGTGTCGCGAAAAATGAAGCGACTTCTATCCAGTGTTCCGAAAATATTCGACGCAGCGCGAAACCTGCTGCCCTTCACGTTTTCAAACAACAAGGCTGGTCCCTGCTGTTCATATACCCGCAAATGAATCGCAGCCATTTCCAGGTATGGATCAACTTCTTCCTTAATACGAACCAGCTGACCGTTCTTCTCCAGGTCGATCAGACATTCTTCCATTGACCGGTATGCCATCCTCTTAAATTATGCGGTAAAATTAGGGTGCAACAGGTTAGGAAAAGGAAATAAGAAGGGAGAAGCGGAATTATATTTTTTATTAACTGAATGGTATTCTATCCAAAATTAGCTTTGATAAAATACCAATTCTTGGTACATTTGGAAAAACACTAATTATGGGACGTAATACTTCCATTTTACTAGGGCAGCATTTTGAAGATTTTATTGACTCCCAGGTTTCATCCGGACGGTTTAGTTCAGCCAGTGAAGTTGTAAGAACGGCATTAAGGCTGCTGGAGGAAGAAGAATCAAAAAAGAAACTATTAGTTAAGGCACTCATTGCCGGAGAAAAAAGTGGTCTTGATAAAAGCTTTGATCCAAAGACACATTTAAAGAAGCTTCAAAATAAACTAAAATGAAGCCTCTTCCTTTTGTTTTTAGCAAACAAGCCGTACAAGACCTTGAAGAAATCTGGCTCTATACTGTTGATAAATGGTCGGCTGAACAAGCTGACCGCTACTATTTATTAATTATTGAAGAAGTAAATTATATCTGTAAAAACATACATTCAGGCAAGTCATTTGAAGAGATTCGTTCTGGATATAGAGCAAGCAAAGTTAAATCCCACCTGATTTTTTACCGCATAGTAAACAACACCATCGAAGTAATTAGAATCCTCCACGAAAGAATGGACTTTAAATCTCACCTCTCCGAATAATATAATTCACAAAAAAAGCCGCAATTAAGCGGCTAATAATTTTCGAAAATCATTTTACAAAAGTTGAAAGATCTTTAGTTACTCTTCCCCACTTTTTCATTTTAAATTTTCCCTTTTACATTCTAAAACGGCAAATCATCATACCCCGCTGAATTATCAGCTGCAGGCCTGTCGATCGGACCGAAATATTCCTGCGGCGCCTGCTGCGGTGGCATTCCTGAAGAAGAAGCGCCATCAGCCAGTTCCACTTTCCATGCTTTCACACTGGTGTACCAGCGACCATTATACTCGCGGCTCTCCACATCAAAACTCAGTTTCACTTTGTTGCCGGGTTTCAGTACAGCCTCATTGATCTTATCTCCCCACACTTCCACACATACTTTCTTTGGATAGGTTCCTTCCGTTTCAATGATAAACTCCTGTTTTTTCCACTGTCCATTCTTACCCTGACCGGTTTGCATCGGTAACAATTGCACAAGGTTTGCGGTCATTTCCATGTCTAAAAATTTTCGCTAAAGTAAGCAATTCACGCCTACTCCGACAGCAAATCCTGCATCAGTTTTTCAAACACTTTCTTGTGCTCCGTGTAATGCACGCCCGTACCGGGACCGCTGAAGCCCGTATGAATCTTCTTTACTTTTCCATCCCTTCCAAGAATGATACTGGTCGGGAAAACCTTGATCGCATCGATCTGCGGTAAGGTCTTTTCCGTTTTCTGGTTATCCGATACACTTACTCCGGTCCATAAAACAGGATAAGGAATTTTCAGTTTTTCCTGCAGGCGATTCAATGCAGCGATAGATCTTTCTTTATCCGTCGTTCTTTCGTATGCAAGTGCTACCATCTCCAGTCCTTTCGCATTATACTTTTCATACAACTCCATCAGGTAGCGGGTTTCATCGATACAGTTCGGACACCAGGAACCCAGGATCTGTACCACCACAACTTTTCCCTGGAACCGCGGATCTTTGATTGAAACTTTATTTCCTTTCAAATCTTCAAATGCAAAATTGAGCGTTGATTCTCCTTCGCGCAAATGCGTTTGTTCGAACTCATCCGGTAAGGCTACATTCTCATCCTTCACCGCTTCCCACTTTGATGGAGCGCCATTTCCGGAATACAACAAACCGCCGCTGATCTTTTCACCGCTTTCAATCTTTGCTTTGAACAGCAATGCGAAACCTCCATCAAAACCTGATAATACCAGGGAATCGCCGTATACAATTCCTTCGAGGTAACGGTAGTCACCGGAGCTTGTAAGAAAACTTCCCGTCAGTCGTTTGCCTTCCTGTACAAATTCACCAATTCCTGTACTGGTAGAACTATCCCGGATAAACTTCACTGCCCACCTTCCATCTATATTAAATGCATTTTTTTTGTTTGATTGAAAACGAACCGAGTTATTGATCGTTGCAGTGAATGGCAATACCTGGTCGCGATCTGCAAGTCGCTTAATCCAGATCCCCTGCAGGTTTCCGTTCTTCAACTTTACGAGACGAAAAGAAGATTCATAAAAAGGAAGCTGCACGATGATCGAATCTTTTTCGGAAGAGATGTTATCTACCAGCATTCTTTCATCACCATTCATAATGTAGATCACCTGCTTTCCTTCTTCCTGCTTCACTTCAAAATTGAAAATGATCTGTTGTGCATCCGAACGGGTGATGGCTGCGCGATAGATCGCATTCTGCAATTTGGGTGGGGATGCAAAAGTTTTTGATGAAGCATCAGCGGTGACTTCAACAGATGAAGTCGATATATTTTTCTCCGTATCTGCGGATGCAATTTCTTGAGCAAATAATCCGAGTATAACGAGTACGAGTATGCGCATATAATTCTTTTATCGCTGGCAAAGGTAATTTGCCGTTCCTAAACAAACTGATAAATCTACAAAGCCGGTCGACTATCTTTAACGTATGAAACTGAAAATTTACCAGGTAGACGCATTTACCGACCGGGTTTTCGCCGGAAACCCTGCAGCAATTTGTCCTTTAGAGCATTGGCTCCCGGAAGAAACCATGCAGCAGATCGCTATGGAAAATAACCTGGCCGAAACTGCTTTCTACGTTCAGGAAGATAACAGGTACGCCATCAGATGGTTCACTCCAACAGTGGAAGTCGACCTGTGCGGGCATGCCACCCTGGCCTCCGCACATGTACTTTTTGAACACGAAGGATTTACAGGAGATACCATTCAATTTCATTCGCACAGAAGCGGTCCGCTTACGGTAACTAAATCCGGAGACCTGCTGACGCTCAACTTTCCTTCAGATACTTTAACGGAAGTTGAAGATTTTTCTGGGTTGACGAAAGGACTGAATATTCAGCCGGTAAAAGCATTAAAAGGCAAAACCGATTATATTTTCATTTATGAAAAGCAGGAAGATATTGAAGGATTGAAGCCTGATTTCTTCGAGATAGGAAAAGTTCCTGCACGAGGATTCATCGTTACTTCAAAAGGAAATGAAGTAGACTTCGTATCAAGATTCTTTGGGCCGCAATCGGGTATTGATGAAGATCCCGTTACCGGTTCTGCACATACTTCTTTGATTCCTTACTGGATTAAAATACTGGGTAAGAGGGAAATGGATGCGATACAATTATCTGAAAGAAAAGGCTGGTTGAAATGTGTAGATCTGGGTGATCGTGTAGAGATCAGCGGAAAGGGAAAGACCTATTTGATTGGAGAGATCTTTATATAGATTCAGAAAAACAGGAATTCCATTTATTGATTTAAGAATCGCTTTCCTTCTTCTGAAATTTTATCGCCATTCCATGCAGGATCATATACCAGGTCAATAAGGATGTTGTATCCGGGAAATGCATGTTTTAAGTTTTCTCTTGTATTATCAATGATAGACTCTCCCATCGGGCAAAACCTCGATGTGAGGGTCATTGATACAAACACTGTTAAACCGGGCTCATCAAAATCAACCTGGTAGATCAATCCCAGGTCAACAATGTTCAACCCAATTTCAGGGTCAACAACATTGCGCATTGCATCCAGTGCAATCTTCGCGTATGCATCATTGTTAGTGATCATACAGATGGTTTTACAGGTGGAAAATAATTTACCTTAATTACATTAAATGCATACAACACTGCAGAGACCAAAAGAAATGCAGAAGAAACCATCAAAATACTTTCCGCTGATAATAAAACTCCTGCAATAAACATCAGGAAACCGGCTGCATAACAAACCACCATGCTGATAAACAATCTTTCTCCTATAAATTCTTTGAGAGATGGAATCGCATGAACATCTTTCAAATCGTGGTGAATCCTGTTCCACACAATGAATGGTAATGTTTTGAATGTCATTCCAAGAATGATGGCAGTGAGCCAGCCGAAAAAAATCACGAAACCATACAAAGTTCCCAACCGGTAATTCACTTCTTTACCAACGATTATGGATACCAGTAATACAATTGATGGCAAAATCATTAAAGGAATGGAAAAGAGAGAAAGTCTTACCTGCGCGTCCACTTTTTTCCTGATCCTGTTAAAGTAACATGCCCTGATATAGCGAAAGAATAAAAACATTGCCGAAAAAATCAGTAAGACCGGAACAAGAAAAAGGAGAACAGCATCAACGTACAGAAACTGAAATACAAAAACTACCAGTCCAATATTCAATAAGAAAAAAATCTTCCACAGCAGTGAGTTGTTGGAATATTTGGAGATCAGGAAAAGCGGCAACAGTCGGGCACCCACTCCTATCACCATCATCAAAAACCATCCGACAATTCCCATGTGAGCATGGAGTGACAGGTAATAAACGGAACCGTTTGGTAAAAAATTCTCGGTGAGATTGATTAACAGCAACAATCCGAGTAAGGTAGTCAGCAATAACCAGCAGGAAGCAGTGAAAGCAAATAAAGCATGAACATCTTCTTTCTTCGTCTGGAAAATTGATAACCCTGTATTGACCGTAAATGATAACAATGCAAGATTGATCAGCACTCCACCGGCTTGGGGAATGATGTTCAATTTAAAAGTATAGAAACCATAAACCAGCATCGGGATGCCGAATGCTGCGGTATAGAATGAAATTTTCGCGAGTGTTTTGCTGTATAATTTTCCTTCAATAAGAACCGGCAGCAACTGGTGGGCTGCACCAAGAATCATCATCGTTCCCCAGCCAAGTGCCATCGTATGTGTGATAGCCAGTGAGGTGGGATTGAAAAAATGTTGCAGGGAAGAATTAATATGAAATACCAGCAATATGCAGGCAATAACAAAAGATGCGGCAGCATATAAATAAAACGGCACGACCAGGCTATGGTGCGTTGTAGTATTCTCCTGCCTGTTTCCTTCTGCGATGATCATGGGTTGGATTTGTAGATCAGTATATCAACTTTTTCGGGAGCGAATTCATTGATGAGGTAACTGAATTTTCTTTCACTCAATTCAGGCAATAGAAATGCAGGCACCTTGCGATGATGTACGAGCAACGCTTTATCGTGCGGAAGTGTTGCCAGCGTTTCCAGCACTCTCACCATCGGCATGGGCATCGCAAGCTGTCTGACATCTATCTCCACTAAATTATTCCGGTAAAAATCAAATCGTTCTTCCCATCCGTCGGAAACTTCCGGTAAACTAACGGAAGGAACAGTAGATTCTATAGAGGCATTGAAATAGGTTTTGCAAAGTTCACCCTCATGAATTACAAATGATTCATATCCTTTATTGGTAAGTAGGGAAATCAGCGGTGTGGGTTCAAAACTATTGAGCACACAAAGAATTTGGTTCGACTGAAGTGCATTCATTTTTTCAATGATCAGTCGAAGCGGATCCTTCCCGGATTCCAGTACCGGTCGCACATCCAGTTCAACAATGTTTTCGGGTTCAGCATTTGAAAGCCAGGATGGAAAAGGCTCCTGCGAAATCGATTCATTTCCGGAATGATCCACAGTAAATCCAAGCGGCCTGAGTTTGGCAGTGAAATCACTGAAAGAACATCCGGCAATTTTAGAAGCCATTCCGATGGTGGTACGTGCAGCCATCAATTTCCTCAACAAAGGATTCCGAAGTTTCGAAAATCTTGGGTGAATGGAAACGATTGCTTCAAGCGCATCGGGATGCTCTGCAATAAGCTGGGATATTCTGGTGTTTGGATTAATCTCCATCAGCCAAAATTCCGGCTTTAAAATTTAAAGTCCCCTCGAAAGGGATTGATTTTGGTCAGGTTGTGATATAATTATAAGCCGGAAAATGTTGTTATTTAATCAATAAAAAAGCTGCCATTTAAATTTTGGCAGCTTTTATCCTTAAACAAATTTTTATTTTCCTGAAGACACGGTCACTTAAATAGGATCTCTTCTTTATTGCGTTTTCACTTCATTCGGTGGAACCGGCGCCGGAACCCTGTTATTAACAGGCGTTGTCGACTGAAGAAATGCATACATCGCTTTGAGGTCTTCATCTTTCAATTTCATCAGATTGTACCAGGGCATTGGCGGAAGAATTGGTCTTCCATTATTATGACCCAGGTGTTTGCCGGTGCGGAATATGTTGATGAAATCCTTTTCAGTCCACGCACCTATTCCCGTTGCAGAGTCAGAAGTCAGGTTTGCAGCAAACGAGATTCCCCAGGGACCTGCAAAGGCTGTTGCATCGGGTGCCATCGCGGCCCATTCGCCTGGTTTCAGACTGCTCTTGCTCACTTTTGGAAGTGGCGAATTCAATTGATGTCCGGATAATAATTTTGAAGAATCAATCATCATCATTCCATCTTTAAACATCTTCGGAGAATGACAATCGTTGCATCCTCCTACAGTGATCAGGAATTCTCCTCTTGATACCAGATCTTCGGGCTTGAGTGCAGAAACTACGTTTGCAGAAAGTTGGTCGGAGCTTACCGAAGAAAGATTTTCTTCATTATCACAGGAATAAAGCATTGCAGCAATGCAGATTCCGGATAGAATGAACTTTTGTCGCATAATGTTGGTTTGGTCGGGTGAGTGCGGACAGAGATAAGCGGGGGTAAATTCGATTCACAGATAATGTAGAAATTATTAATGGAAATTAAAAGAGAATCAGTTACTATTTAAAAAACTGATCCTGTTTGTGCCCTCTTATCTTATCAACCCTAAACCTTCTTATGACGAACCCTAAATCTTCTTAAAATGCACCCTAAACCTTTTTATAATGCAACATCCAGTGATTTCCGAAACGGTCACTCAAATTTCCAAGTAATGCTCCGAAGTGAGTCTGCTCCACAGGATGCAACACTTTTCCTTCGAATGAAAGTTTTTGAAAGCATTCATGAAATTCATTTTCATCGGTACAGTTCAACACCATGGAAACTGCATTTCCGCGGATGAGTCCGGATTCTCCAACCATATCCGAGCCTAACAAAACGAGATCATCTCTTGTAAGACTCGAATGTAGCACTGCCTCCTTCATTTGATCGGGCATTTTATCGGAGAGGGGTGATTCCTTAACGGTCTGAATAAATAGTTCACCGCCGAAACAGGACTGGTAGAACAGCATTGCTTCCCTGCAGTTTCCATTGAATGTAAGATAGCTCTGGACGTTTTTCATAGATCATATGTTATGCATTTTGCAATGCTTCTATATCGAATTTGTTCATTTGCATAAATGCCTGGATCACTCTTCCCGAACGTTCAGGATCCATTACGAGTTTACCAAGTACGGTCGGAACAATTTGCCAGGAGACACCAAATTTATCTTTCAACCATCCGCATCTTCCCGGAGCTCCGCCTTCAGTTAATTTGTCCCAGAAATGATTGATCTCTTGTTGAGTGTCACATTCAACAACCAGCGATATGCCTTCAGAAAAATTGAATTGATGAGGATGCCCGCTGTCCATTGCCATCATAACATTTCCATCGAGTGTGAATTGTGCATGTTTGACCGTTCCTTCAACATCTTCATTTGGTCCGTAACGTAAAATTCCCCGGACAGATGAATTATTGAAGATGGAAGTATAGTGATGAATCGCTTCCTCTGCTTTTCCATGTTGCGCGTTGACGAACATTAAAACAGGAGTGAATTTTTGTCCGACGTCTTCCAGCTTTCCGAACGACAATTGCCAGGTAACACCGAATTTATCCTGCACCCAACCGTACCTTTCGCTCCAGGGGTATTTATCAAGTGGCATCATGGCCATACCGCCATCAATTAGTTTAGCCCATGCATCATTCACTTCCTGCTCAGTTTCCATCACAACAAAAATGGAGATGGATGGATTAATCGCGAATTCAGGTCCTGCATTGATACACATAAATTTTTGTGAGGAAGATTCGAAGTTCACTACGAACTGGTTTTCGCTGGTGATATGCGTATTACTGAAAACAGTGCAATAAAATTCAGCAGCCTGCTTTGCGTTTTGGTTGAACCAGAAGCAGGGGTAGATGGTGTTTGGCATGAGTGGAAATTAAAAAGGTAAAATTTAAAAAGTAAAATTTTTTGTGCGGTATTTATTTCACGTAAAGATTTATTTCACGTTAAGAGTTTTTTTAGAGAAGGATTCATTTCACGCAGTGATTTATTTCACGCAAAGAGTTATTTCACGCAAAGGACGCAAAGGAGCAAAGGAGGGTTGGAGATTTGATTGTTCATTTCACGCAGAGGGCACAGAGGAGCAGGGTTCGCTTCGCGATGAATACGGGTTCACGCAAAGGACCTTTAGATTAAAATAAGCTCTTTGATCTTTTGGAAGTTTTAAGATTGAATATAATTTGTGGAAGGAAGTGGGGTGAACTTAGCAAAGGCGTAGACTAGAGATCTATTTTGCGTATTAGTCCCCACT
>JAESGH010000390.1_pt1 | contig 31700 bp, 36 predicted proteins | sample 9269641 | NCBI WGS metagenome assembly JAESGH01 (sample SAMN14515345, study PRJNA621665) | algae metagenome | isolation source: Phormidium tanganyikae FI6-MK23 and co-occurring heterotrophs from granitic... | place: USA: Fort Irwin, California | collected 1998-05-24
AAATTGAGCATTGGTGGTGGGTGCTGAAGAATTGGATGCGGCAACGGTGGGATGAGTTTGACAGCTTCCGGGATTGTGTCGATGCTGCCTTCAAACATTGTCCTAACGTGCTTGAGTAGCGCTATAATTCAATTGGTAGAGCATATGGTATTTTTCCACTGTTTTCGTGATGGTAAATGCGAGTGGCTCGATGGAGGATTACGGGGTTTTGTAGCTCAGTTTAATGAAGCATTTGGCAAAGATTATGACCTTTCCAAATGTCCTGACATTTACGACAGAACCAGGAAGCAGCCAGAAGTGCTGTTAGAGTCTAAATCTCTGAATTATCAGCCGGTGGTGATTGAGCGCAAGAAGGTCGTTTATCCTGATAAATACTACGAAAAGCATCGCCTCTCTCACGACTTTTTTGCTTGTTTTCGTGCCCTATATGAGAAAGAACTAGAACCTCATTTGCATAAAGGTATGTACGAGCTTCGCATCGGAGAGGATGCCTTGGGCAGCTATACCAAGAGAAAGCTACCTGTGCTTTCAAAATCAATAATCGAGCATATCTCAAATAACCTTAAAACATTTCTCATCAATGATCGGATTTCCTCAAATGCGCCCATTTCCTGGTGTTTTCGGCAAATTCCGCCTGAGCCTGATGCTCTCTATGATTCAGGCTTGGAAATTTGGACAACAACCCAGTTTTCAGCTTCTGCTTTAGCAGAAGCTGAAAAGGGAATTAAAAGCCAGTTGATTAGGCATTTACCAGCCATTGATCAAAAGTTTCAGGAATACGCCCAATGTCTGAAAATCTTAGTTTTGGAGATATGTGGCGATGCGTTCTCTATACCTTCACTCGATGAGATTGTAGAAATGGTTAATAGTGCTGATATCCCATCTAGTATTGATCAAATATGGTTAGCAGAGCCGCAGGATGAGTCAGGAAGCTTAATCACGTATCACAGAATTTTGATTAGCAACGGTGAGTAATAGTAATTGACTTGTCGTTTTATCGGTGACATCGCGCCGAAAAGGATTGAGCGAGGAACTATTTTAGCGCTACAAAGTTTTCTAGAGTGATCGACTCCTCCTACATTAGGGAAAATATCGATACATCTCCTTGCGATGTAGCACTCGAACGAAAGTAATGATATGCTCATTCATCACCAAGCCGATTCGATAGTCGCCAATTCTAATGCGGTATTTGTCTTTCTCTGCTTTCAGCTTTTTGACATTATTGATTTCTGACAAATCGGTTGCACCTTCAACTTCTTCGATGACAGCTTTGATTCTTGTTAATAATTCTTCGTCTCGAATTTTGCTCAGATCTTTCTCAAAGCTTTTTCTAAACTCGACGTTCACGCTTTCGGCTCCAACAAGCGGAAGATTGCTTCGCGGCTGATAAGTTCAGTCGTTTCACCTTCCTCGATCGCTCTTTCCATCGCAACGTCTTCAATGATTTCTGCTAGAAGGTCAGAGACTTCTTGGCGATTTTCATGAAGCAATTCGACGATCGCGCTTTTCAAAACGGCTTTGAGTTGTTCTGAATTAAGAATAATCTCGGACATGGCATTTTTCCCACGATCGCTATTTCAGCAGTCTAGCTTCAAATTTGGAGCGGGATCGGGTTTTCTTGCAAACATATCGAGTATGAAACGGTTTTAGCGCTACAATGATTAACTGGCGCAGATCGCCTACCCTACTGAACCACTGACAACTTGGGAATTTAATTTCAAATGGCAACGATTCAACAGCAAAAAATTCGGATTCGCCTCAAAGCCTTCGATCGACGTTTACTCGATACATCCTGCGAAAAGATCGTCGATACCGCGAATCGCACAAACGCCACTGCGATTGGTCCGATTCCGCTCCCAACTCGACGCAGAATCTATTGTCTTTTGCGCTCTCCCCACGTCGATAAAGACTCGCGCGAGCATTTTGAAACTCGGACGCATCACCGCTTGATTGATATCTATCAACCTTCTTCTAAAACGATCGATGCTCTGATGAAGCTTGACCTTCCCGCAGGTGTTGATATCGAAGTGAAACTTTAGAACTTTGGAAAGGATGTGAGTCGATCGCATCCTTTATTTTTTTCAAATGCTTACATTTCTTAATAACAGATCCGTTAGAGTAGAGTAAGCCACCCTCCATACAAGTTTGCAGAGTAATGACTTCATCGATCGCGGTTCGAGAACTCCCCCTTTTCCCACTCCCTGACCTCGTTTTATTTCCAGGTCGCCCCTTGCCGTTGCACATCTTCGAGTTTCGCTACCGAATGATGATGAACACGATTTTGGACGGAGATCGACGCTTTGGTGTGTTGATGTGGGATCAGGCAAAAGGACAGCCCGCGCCTGTTGGGTGCTGTGCAGAGATTGTGCAGTTTCAGCGATTGCCAGACGATCGGATGAAGGTTCTAACGCTTGGGCAGCAGCGCTTTAGAGTATTGGAATACACCCGCGAGAAGCCTTACCGCGTGGGTTTGGTCGAGTGGATCGAAGATCATCCGCCTGTTCAAGATTTAAGACCTTTGGCGAAAGACGTAAATCAGCTTCTTCATGATGTGGTACGGCTTTCGGAAAAGCTATCGGGTCAGGATATCGAACTTCCAGAAGAGATTCCAGATCTGCCAACTGAGCTTTCGTACTGGATTGCGAGTAACTTACATAACGTGCCTGACGAACAGCAATCGCTATTAGAGTTGCAAGACACTCAAGCACGATTAGAACGAGAAGCTGAGATTTTAACTTCAACTCGAAATCATCTCGCAGCACGAACCGTTCTGAAGGATACCTTGAAGGATGTTGCAGAATAGCGATCTTGAGCCTCAAAGTGCTGTGTAGAATCATTGCCTCAAAAAGCAATGTAGTGAGCGATCTCACTTCGCCAGATCGTGCGGAAGAAATAGAAGTTTCTTCCTGATTTGGGCGGTATGATGTGTAAGATTAATGGCAAAGCTACTTCCTTTAAGTTCGCATTGATCTCTAAATTGATGCGTTGATAACTGCTATTCGTCGCGCCTCGAAAAAATGGCCATGAGATTGTTGCAAGTTGTATCTGTCATCCTGTGGGTTCTGGGATATACAGGGAATGGGATTCTATTTCTGAATGTTTATTGGAATTTTACGCGACATAGCTTCATTCAATTATTCAACCCATTCTTACATCTTCAAGTTTTTGGTGTACTGCTCACTACTCCTATATTCTGGGGTTTTCTAGGGATGGCAGCAATAGGACACTACGCTGTCATATTTATTGACAAGTACCTTGAGCAAAGAACCAAACATATTGAAGAAACCACTGTAACTAGAACGCCTAAACGATCGCAAACCCTTCCAGGACAAGAGTATAATTTTCCACCAGTTCCTACTGTCTTAGAAGTTGAGCGTCATCCTCATACTCCTAACACTGCACAAGCAGATTGCATCAATACTCAGCCTGAGGAACGTCCATTTGTCAGATGTCGTACCGATGAATTAGAAGGAATTGCAAATTCGGAATGGAATAAGGTGAAAGTGCTAAATGAGCTTTATCACGAGCTGAAATTTCGTTCTCGGCAGAAAGCTGGCAATTTGCAGAAGCGTATCTCGGTTAGATTAATAGAGCTACAGAATTCGCAATTTTCTTGGTCAAGCACATCAGCTACTCCCGGATCTCAAGATCTATCAAGTGGTGTATTTAAGTATGAGGAAGGGTTACTGAAACAGTACGGATATAAAGTTGGTAAGAATGGTCTACCGCAGAATGAGCGGTGGGAGATTCTCGATACAATCTTTTTGTGTCCTCTGTCGCATATGAGTGATTCTGTATATATGGGCGAGTGGGGTGAACCCAAAAGCGCTAAAAGACTGAGAAAGTTAGCCGAATCGATCGCTGCATTTGCTCGTAACGCGAAACGGCGTAACACAGGGAGTTTCAGCAAAGCGGTTCAGGATTGGGAGACGGATTTAGAGTATCTGAAGAAAACTTATTACAACACCAATCGCTTTTCATTTCAGTATCCCAATACAAAATAAGTTCTTGTTGATGGTGAATTTTTGGGATAGGCGAAAACTTGCACTACCCAACAGCCTGTTGTGCCTCTTGTTGAGTCACTTCCTGGAAGCGGATTTCGTCGCGACGCGGATCGACTAGGCTGACTTTGAGGTGGAGTTGATCACCAGGACGAATCGATCGCTGAAACACCATCGGCAATTCCAGCCCCAAGTCTTCCAATAGCACTAAACCTAATCCTTCATGCTCTCGCAGCCAGCGCAGCATTAAAGCTTCCCACACTTCGTCTGAGTGGCGGCGCAAATATTCTAGGCTCCAGTATCGATTAGTGTGACGTTCAACAAAAACTGCTTCTTGAACCGCAAGACCAATATTGATCATCAGTTCTTTCACTTCCTCGACTGAGAAGGGAAGAACGTCACCGCGAAGATGCGCCTTGATTTGGAAGTGGGCAACTAGATCGCTGTAGCGGCGGATTGGAGAGGTAACTTGTGTGTAGGTATCGAGTCCTAAACTGGCGTGGCGGGCGGCTGTGATCGTTAGTTCACTGCGCGGCATACAGCGACGAATCGCACACGATCGAACAGGTCCCGCTGGAAGTTGCAGCAGTTCTTCATCGGAGGGCAATTCGGGCTGAGGCTGACCCCGGAACGGTAGCGGTAAATTGTGCGTTTGGGCATAGCGGGCGGCGACTTCTCCCGCCAGAATCATCATTTCAGCGACTAACTGACGTGAGATCGAATCATCGAGAACCTCGATAGTGACTTCTCCATCACTTTTTACTTTGACCGAGGATTCTGGCATATGAATGCTGATCGCGCCTTGCGACTGTCGCCATAGAGTGCGCTGCTTTGCCCATTTTGCTAACGCTTCGATTTCTGGCTCCCCTTGTACGCTCAGTTGCAGCATTTCATCGACATCATCGTAAGTCAGGCGATACGTCGATCGAATCGAACTCGCGTGAATGCTGTAATCCTCGACTGCGCCTTCTTTGGTCAGCGTTACGGCAAAGCTCAACGCACAGCAAATTTTTCCTGGGTTCAAACTCATTGGACCTGTTGCCAACTCAGACGGGAACATCGGAATCATTCCGGTTGGCAAATAGATCGTCGTAATGCGTTTGCGGGCATCGAGATCGAGTTCATCACCAGGCTCAACCCAGCGAGTCGGATCAGCGATGTGAATCCAGATTTTCTCGCGTCCATCGGGGAGAACTTCTACACTCAAACCGTCATCGATTTCGCGAGTGCTTTCATCGTCGATCGTATAAACCTTTAAGTGTGTCAAATCAAGGCGATTGACATCGAGATCAGCGGGTGGGAATTCCAAGCGGTGGTGCGACACTTCCAGAACCTTGTGAGAGAATTGCATCGGAATCTGAGCGCGCCGGAGGAACAGGTTCTCGTGTGGACTCCATATTCCCAGATCGACGAGAAGCTGAAAGGCGGCAGGAGACGTTTCAGGACGTTTCAGAGCAGCAAGGACTTCGATCGCGCTCGATCGATTCGGTGCTTCTTCAACAGTAGCAAATCGCTCTAACGCATCAAGTCGGGGTCGCTCCTTCGGTTGCCATTCGACCGAATTTCCCTGCAAAGCGAGTTCAATTCGCTCTAAGAAACTCTGCCAATCGCGCTGGCGTTGAGCTTCCATCTCGATTTGATGCTTCAGTTCTGCAACTTGGGTCACAGATCGGGGTTCGTAGCGATCGCTTTTCTGCTTAAAGTAAAGCTTATCTTCGGATAATAAGTAGTGAGCGGCGTAACACATTGACGCGCTTTTATCCGAGAACAGCAGCATTGCTAATTCTGGTGGATCGGTGCTGTCTCCACCTTCGATTAAGATCTCCCAAGCGACTTCTAGACTGGAAGGATCGAGGAAGGGTTTGACTTCTTTAAGAAAACTTTGAATGTCGGAAGGCTTGAAGGTTTGGCTTCCGACTTCGTAGGTAATTTGGCGCGGATGAAGGGTGTGCGACTGAGAACGATCGTCGATCGCGATCCAGTGCTTTTTGCCTTCTGGACGATCGGTAACGGCGAGGCGACGTTCTCCGTTGACGCGAAATTCGACTAGGGTTCCCTTCTCCATTAAAGTTTGTGGGGTGCGGTGATGGACAAATAGAGCAATGAATGGGGGTTTTTGCCCAGGATTGCTCACACCCGATACAAGCACCCCCACAAATGTTTGAAGGTTTGAAGGTTTGAAGGTTTTAGCCTTCTTGATTCACGAATGGTAATAAGGCAATCACGCGGGCGCGTTTGATCGCAACGGTCAGATCACGCTGCTGCTTTGCGGTGAGTCCGGTGATTCGACGAGGCAGGATTTTTCCACGTTCGGTGATGAATTTGCGGAGCAGATCGACATCTTTGTAATCGATCGGGTCGCCTGGTTTGATTGGAGAAATTCGACGGCGGAAATAGCTCATGGGAGTGTGATTGGTAAAGGGTCAATGGGCGGCAGTTTTGGAAACTACGGGCAAAAACTTACCAGCTTTTGCTGACAAAGATTATTTAATTTCTTTGTGTGGGGTGTGTCTGTTGCAGTGGGTGCAGAACTTTTTCAGTTCTAGACGCGCTGTGGTGTTGCGGCGGTTTTTCGAGGTGGTGTATCGAGAAACACCGGGAGAACGTTTTGCCGGGTTGGTGCGGCATTCGGTACATTCGAGCGTAATGATTAGCCTTACGCCTTTATTCTTTGCCATAGTCTTTATGCAAATGAGAGGGATAATCGTGTGCAGACACGAAGATCTATTATTTCATACTTATCGGTAGATGGGCAAAAAATTGAAGGACAATCAAGATTAATAGGTCGCTCTAAGTATATGAAAATTTCAACTGCGGTACTTCCCCCGGCATTGCTCCTCGATCGATTCCTTCAGGATTGGCTACTTGAAGATATTGGACGGGGCGATCGCACAACGCAAGCTTTGATTTCGCCCGGAACTCGGCAAGCAGTTTGGATTGCGAAAGAAGCGGGAGTAATTGCGGGATTGCCGATCGCGGCAAGAGTTTTTTATCTGCTCAATTCATCTACGGTGTTTACGCCGCTGGTTGAAGAAGGGGAAGCGGTGGAGAAAGGACAAACGATCGCTGAAATTCAAGGGGCTTACGATGCGTTGTTGACTGGCGAAAGAGTTGCACTGAATTTAGCGATGCGCCTGAGTGGAATTGCCACTATGACCCGTGAGTATGTCAAGCAGATTGAGGATTTAACAACTCAATTAGTCGATACGCGCAAGACAACGCCCGGATTGCGATTGCTGGAAAAGTATGCAACACAAGTCGGAGGCGCGACCAATCATCGAATGGGATTAGATGATGCGGTGATGATTAAAGATAATCACATTGTCGCGGCGGGTGGAATTGGGAATGCGATCGCACAAGTTCGCGCCCAGATTCCGTATCCATTGAAAATTGAGGTTGAGACTGAGAATTTAGACATGGTGAAAGAAACGCTTGAACACGGAGCCGATATCATCATGCTAGATAATATGTCGATAGAAATGATGCGTCAGGTAGTGCGAATCATACGACAGCATTCTATTGAGATTGAAATCGAAGCTTCGGGGAATGTAACCTTGCAGACGTTGAGAGCGATCGCAGAAACGGGAGTCGATTTTATTTCGAGTAGCGCTCCGATTACGCGATCGACTTGGTTAGATTTGAGTATGAGAATTAAGGTTTAGAAATCGGAGGTTGAGCTTGGAACAAACGATCAACATTTCACAAATTCTGCACGATCGCCTGAAAGTGTCTGAAGTGGTGATAGAAGCGTTCTGTCACAAATGGAATATTGTTGAGTTTGCGCTATTTGGGTCAGTGTTGCGGGAGGATTTTAGGGACGATAGTGATATTGATGTGTTGGTTGTTTTTGGGCAACCCCACGATCCGAGCTTGTCAGGATGGTTGGACATTCGAGAAGAGATTGAGGCGATTTTTGGTCGAAAGGTCGATCTCATTCAGAAAAAGCTGTTGAAAAATCCTTATAGCAAAGCTGAGATCTTACGATCGCATCAGGTAATCTATGTTCGTGAATAATCGTGATGCAGCTTCGCTTTGGGAGATGGTGCAGGCGATTCGACGCATTCAAGAATTTATCGGCACTCTCACGCTAGATGAGTATTTAGATAGTCTGTTGATCCAAAGCGCGATAGAACGTCAGTTTGAGATTTTGGGGGAGGCAGCGCGGCGAATTTCACAGGAGTTTCAAGGGACGCATCCGGAGATTGACTGGCGAGGTGCGATCGGGCTACGGAATATTATTGCTCATCGTTATGAACAGGTTGAACAGGAAACGCTTTGGAGCATTATTAAAACCGTTTTGCCTGACTTGCTGAAGCAGGTAGAAGGACTGTTGCCGCCACTGTTTAACGATGGTTGAGAGCGATCGCAGAAACGGGAGTCGATTTTATTTCGAGTAGCGCTCCGATTACGCGATCTACTTGGTTAGATTTGAGTATGAAGATCAAGCTTTAGAACTGCCATGACTCAAGCGAAAAGTTCGATTTAACAGTTCTGAAGAGTATCTGACCTACGACGATGGGACAGATGCGTTATATGAATTATTTAACGGAGAGCTAATTGAAGTGCTGCCAGAGCCGGGATTAAATGTTGGGATTGCAGCGTTTTTGTTTGCACAGTTTTTGTCGATCGTTGATCATTTGAGAGTCAGACCCCACGGATTAGAACTCGAAGTGAGAGGCGAACCGCGCAATCGCTCTCCCGATTTGACGATTATTCGAGAAGAACATATTCAGCAGTTACTTAGGCGGAATACGATTCGGTTGTCGATGGCTCCGCCTGTGTTGGTGATTGAGGTTGTGAGTCCCGGTGAATTACAGCGCGATCGTGATTACGTTGCGGAGAGAGCGCAGTATCTCGATCGAGGAGTTCCCGAATATTGGATCGTTGATCCAGGCCCTCAAACGGTGACAGTGCTGGAGCTTAGAGAAAGTCAATACGCAGAAGTGGGAGTTTTTCGGGAAAGCGATCGTATTATTTCTCCCTCATTTCCAGAGTTTGTGCTGATGGCTCAACAGATTTTGGTAGCAGGACAGTAGAGGGCTACTCATCTAACGTATTGTTCTGGATTAAATCTGCGATCGTGGGACAAGTAAACCCGTGTATGTGGCATCGACCAATTTCAGACATCCAAGTAAAAGCGATCGCTTGAGGCTTACGTTTGATCTGAGAAACAATCAGTTCTAGTAGAGCCTGTCCACAATTCAATCGGGGATACGCCTCTAAGACTTGTTCCACGATTTCTCTAGGCAAGTCTTGCAATCTAAATCCGCCTACATCCATTGATGCTCCAACTTGAACGAGGGCGACTTCTGGCTGTTTTCGAGACGCAATTCCAACCGATGTATGAAGTGCGATCGCATCCCACATCATCGCCCTAAAAACTCACGGCTTGGAAATAAAATGCACCCAAAAGTTACCGTCAGGAATGCAGAGGCGTTCGATCATCGTGTAGGAGTAGTGGAGCGATTCGCCTTTGTTGTTGTTGCCATTCGGATCGTTGAGGTCGTAGCCCCACCAGAACCATTCACCATACGGATCGTGGATGAAAAAGCCGCGTTCGTCGTAGCCAGCCAGTGCCACAATATGACCAAAATCGGTGAAATAACCGTGAATCACTGCGGGATTGCCATCCGCTAACCAGGAGCGCAATTGTTCGATCGTGGCATCAGTTCTAAAATCATCGCGCATTCCGTAATCTTGGACAATCTTAGCGAGATCGTAAGGACTGTGGCGACTGTAACCCCTGCGAATTGCGTGATTGTAGAGTTCGTCCTCAAATTGTCCAGCGGATTCTTTGCGAGCGGCTCCCAAGTAGTGCAGACACATCGCGATCGAGGTGACATTACAAGCGCCATCAGGATTCAGAACGTTATCACGCTGAGATTTGTAAGGAACATTGAGCTTGAGCGTTGCGGGAAGGCTACGCGGGTAAACTTGAGTGTCGCGGAAGATTTTGACGTGCTTGCCGAAAGCATACCAAACGTTGGTGTCTTTGAAGGTGTCTTTGGTGAAAAAGCAGCGGACGTGACCGCGATCGATAGTATACGAATCGATTTGATATTCTTTGCCCGCTTCGATCGCTTGCTTTTGATCTTCAGGCAGTTCAGAGGACTGAATCGGTTTTCTTTTGAGAACGGTGTTGCTTTCGATTTTGAGGGTTAGTGGCATGAGGGGTGCCCCTTTATGTCCGTGATAGTTGTTTATTGCTTCCTTAGCGTTCCCGATTTTTCGGACAAGCAACTTCACGATTTTGCAGGGCAGAGATTGAAAAATGCTGATAGGTTCGATTCGGACTCAGGCACAACCCTAAAAAGTTGAACCAATGTAAGAATCTAATCGCTCTCACATTGGTTCGATATGGATTAATCTTCTACCGTTGCCGCTGCTGGGGAAGCAGCTAAATCTTGAGGAAGCAACCAACTTAGCATAATTGCAGTTAAGTCACCTGTTGAAATTGCTGAACCAAAGAGATTGTTAAACAGAGCAGGTTTGTTTGCAAAGATTTGAGGCATGAATACAACACCCAAGCCTAAACCCAATGAAACTGCAACAATGATCATCGATCGACGATCCATTCCTGCCGAAGACACAATGTTCAATCCTGCAACAGCGATCGAACCAAACATCACCAAGGTTGCCCCACCCAGAACAGGCTGAGGGGTCGCTTGGAACACTCCACCCACGACCGGGAGTAATCCCAAAATCGCGAAGATTCCAGCCACAAAGAACCCGACGTAGCGGCTTCCAACCCCAGTCATTTGAATCACACCGTTGTTTTGGCTAAAGGTTGTATTCGGAAAGGTATTCAGCACAGCAGCAATCAGAGAATTCACACCATCTCCGAGAACACCGCCTTTAATCCGACGAACATAGAGCGATCCTTTTACGGGTTCTCCCGAAACCGCAGAAGTCGCGGTCAAGTCACCCACGGTTTCAATTGCAGTCAACACATACAGCAGAATGAACGGGGCAAAGGCAGCCCAATCGAAGCTCATTCCGTAGCGGAAAGGAATCGGCAGACTGAACAGCGGCAGCGTACCGAGACTGCTAAAGTTCACAAGTCCCAAGAACAATGAAGCAATGTAGCCGACTGCAAGCCCAATCGCGATCGCGCCCATCCGCAAGAAGCGATTTTTAGACAGCGTTAAGACAACCACGATCAGCAGCACTGAACCACCAAGTGCCAAATTTTGCCAGCTTCCAAACGAGCCATCATTCTTCGCAAGTGCTCCGGCTCCTCCTGCCAAGCTAGTAATTCCCGTTTTGATCAAGCCGAGTCCAATGATCATCACGACTGTTCCAGAAACAACTGGCGTGATGATTTTGTTCATCAAATGCAGGAAGCGGCTCAAGATAATTTCAACAAAGGAGCCGAAGAAGCACACACCGAAGATCAAAGCGAGTGCCTGCTCTGGCGTTTTTCCACTCTGCAATGCGACTGTTCCGACTCCAAGAATGGGTCCCAGAAACGCAAAGCTCGTCCCTTGCAGACTCAATAGCCCTGATCCAACCGGACCAATTCGTTTACATTGAATGAAAGTACAAATCCCGGATGCGAACAGCGACATACTGATCAAATAGCTGGTATTCGCAGCGTCTAACCCTAAACTGGAGCAAATGATCAGTGGAGGGGTAATGATTCCAACAAAGGCAGCAAGGACGTGCTGGAAGGCAACAAAGATCGCTTCGGCAACAGGTGGCTTATCGGTTAAGCCGTAGATTAGTGCGATCGACTGATTGGCTCCTCTGACTCCTGGATATCCACAGCAGTCAGATCGGTATTCGCTTCTGTCATGTGAATTTACGATGGCGGTAGTAAGTGATATACCGTATACAATCAAATACAAATGATAAAAAATGTTAGTTGGGATACAAAAATGTAGTCTATGGTCGCAGAAGGCTACGTATTCTTGTAAAGGTTATTAAACTCGATTTGTCTTCCGTCTACAGGCGTGTTTTGCAGATTGTTCTAGATAGTGGCACGATCGAGCAGAAATTTGAGCGTTTTCTTGGATTTTCGCTACCGTTAAGGGGGCTGAGTCGGTATTCTAGAAAGGCTTGCGCTGTTTTCGGGCTGAGAAATTATGAATGCGACGATCGCGGAATTGAAAAATCGCTTAGAAGCTGCTTTGGTGTCAGCGTTTGGTACAGACTTGGCGGGGACTGATCCGATGCTTGTACCAACGAGTAATCCGAAGTTTGGGGATTATCAAGCGAATGTGGCGATGTCATTGGCAAAGCGATTGGGCAAAGCACCGAGAGCGATCGCGGAAGAAATTTCTCAGAAGCTAGAGATTGACGATATTTGCGAAAAGCCGTCGATCGCTGGCCCTGGATTTATTAATCTGATGTTGAAACCTGCTTATCTTCAGGCGCAATTAGCAGCGATGGAGGGCGATTCAAGATTAGGAATCCCGCTCGTCAAAGATCCGAAGAAAGTGGTCGTTGATTTTTCGAGTCCGAACATTGCGAAAGAAATGCACGTTGGACATTTACGATCGACCATTATTGGAGATTCGCTCGCCCGAATTCTAGAGTTTCAAGGGCATGATGTGTTGCGTCTCAATCATGTTGGTGATTGGGGAACACAGTTTGGAATGTTGATTACTTATCTTAGAGAAGTTGCACCGGAAGCACTGACAACAGCGGATGCTCTAGATTTAGGTGATTTGGTTGCGTTCTATAAGAAAGCGAAACAGCGGTTTGATGAAGATCCAGAGTTTCAAGAGCGATCGCGTCAAGAAGTGGTGCGGTTGCAATCGGGTGCAGAAGATACGCTGAGAGCTTGGCGATTGTTGTGTGAACAATCTCGCCGCGAATTTCAGATCATCTATGATTTGCTCGATATTTGTATCACGGAGCGGGGAGAGTCGTTTTACAATCCGCTGCTCGCTCAAGTGGTTGAGGACTTAGAGCGATCGGGCTTATTGGTCGAAGATCAAGGCGCGAAATGCGTGTTTCTCGAAGGCTTTACCAATCGCGAAGGGAATCCATTACCGCTGATTATCCAAAAATCAGATGGTGGATATAACTATGCAACGACTGATTTAGCTGCGATTCGCTATCGGGTGCAGCAGGATCATGGCGATCGCTTAATTTACATTACTGATTCAGGTCAAGCCAACCACTTTGCTCAAGTGTTTCAAGTCGCACGTCGAGCAGGCTGGATTCCTGACACGGTTGAAGTAGTTCATGTGCCGTTTGGATTGGTGCAGGGTGAGGATGGGAAGAAGCTAAAAACGCGATCGGGTGATACAGTTCGACTGCGGGATTTGTTGGATGAAGCAGTTGAGCGATCGCGTGCAGATTTGGAAGCGCGACTAAAAGCAGAAGATCGCCAAGAAACCGAGGACTTTATCAATGAGGTTGCTCAAGTCGTTGGGATTGATGCGGTGAAGTATGCTGACCTTAGCCAAAATCGCACCAGTAACTATATTTTTAGTTACGATAAGATGCTATCGCTTCAGGGAAACACAGCGCCTTATATGCTTTATGCTTATGTTCGAGTACAGGGTATCAGCCGAAAAGGGCAGATTGACTTTGAGCAGTTAGGCTCTGATATCAAGATTGTGCTGCAAGAAGAAACGGAACTTGCACTGGCAAAACATCTGTTGCAACTGGATGAGATTTTAACTGAAGTAAGCCTTGACTTGATGCCGAATCGACTGTGCCAGTATTTGTTTGAACTAAGTCAGAAATTTAATCAATTCTACGATCGATGTCCTGTTCTTCAAGCTGAGGAATCGATTAAGGTTTCTCGCCTGGCGCTGTGTGATCTGGCGGCAAAAACCTTGAAGTTGGGATTATCGCTGTTGGGAATTCGGATCTTGGAGCGGATGTAAAAGTGCGATCGAATACTACAAGATCTAGATTGGTGCTATGACAATTAGCGAGAGATAGAAATTTCTTTGTCTGAATCGAGCAAGTTTGTAAGGCTTGATTTGCCCAAGTTTGTAGTTTTAGATTCGGGCTTTGAGCCAATTCGTGACAGAGCGCGATCGCTTTTTCGGATTGCTGAGTTTGATGATATGCCTTCACCAAACTCATTTGCGCTTTTAGATATGTCTGTGATTGCGGCTTTGATGATTTTGCACAACAGGCTTCTAAAAATTCAATTGCTTCTGTATAATTCTCAGCAATCAGCGCGGCTTGTCCTTTCTGTAAAAAATCTGTGTCTGTCATGTCTTACCGATTAAATAAAGCATTCACATCCACGTTTTGCCGCTTTTGTTCGGTCGCTTCAAATAACCGTCGTCGCTGATAATTCATAGACGATGCAATTAAATTACTGGGAAACATCTCGATCGCATTGTTGTACTCAGTCACAGCAGAATTGTAGAATCGTCTCGCGGCTGAAATCTGTTCCTCAATCTCATAGATCGCGGCTTGTAGTTGAACGAATTGAGCGTTTGATTTCAGTTCAGGATAGTTTTCAGTGAGAGCCAGAATGTTACCGAGCGATCGAGAAATTCGATTCTCTAAATCAATCCGTTCACTGCGCGTCGCTCCGCCCGTCATCACCTGCGATCACAACCGTGTTACTTCCATTAAAGTTTGCTGCTCAAATCTCATGTAGGTCTGGACTGACGCGACTAAATTTGGAATCAAATCGATTCGCTTCTTCAAAATCACATCAACGCTGGAGAACGATCGCTCAACATCATTCTTTTTCGCAACCAATCCCTTGTAGAGAGCCCAGATTGTAATTGCAATTGCGATCGCAGCAATTACGATCGTTACTATCAGAAAAACCGCAACTTTTACCATGTGGTTAGTGAATGAAAGTTGCTTGTAGTATGCCCCTCAGCACAAAGCCTTTTGACAATCCACCTTGTTACATAGGGATTGAGCGCAATCTTACGATACTGTTAACAAGGATCGCGCTGAGATGAAATTCAATGGTTGCTGCTGTTTCTCTTCAAAACGTTTACAAGGTTTACAACAAAGTCCCGGTGGTAGATGGGCTTTCATTTGAAATCCAAGCTGGAGAAATGTTTGGGCTTTTAGGCCCTAATGGCGCAGGCAAATCTACTACGATTCGGATGTTGACCACTTTGACTAAGCCCTCTGAAGGTCGAATTCAGGTGGCAGGGTTTGATGTAGATCATCAGCGATCGCTGGTCAAATCTCATATCGGCGTTGTCCTTCAACAAATCAGCATCGATAGTGATCTAACCGTCTGGGAAAATATGGAGTACCACGGGCGATTGCATCACATTCCCAATCCACAACGCCAGAAAGATATCGATCAAGCGCTCGAATATGTTGAACTGAGCGATCGACGAAATGACCCCGCGAAAACGCTTTCTGGCGGAATGAAACGCCGACTTCAAATCGCCCGCGCTTTATTGCATAAACCCGAAATTCTTTTTCTCGACGAACCGACCGTCGGACTCGATCCGCAAACTCGCCGCCGATTGTGGGAAATCATTCGCAAATTAAATCAGCAAGGCATGACAATGCTGTTGACGACGCACTATATGGATGAAGTGGAATATTTGTGCGATCGTATTGGCATTATGGATGCTGGAAAATTGATTTCACTCGGCACACTCGAAGAACTGCGTCAGCAATACGGAAAAGGAATTTTGATGAAACAGACTGGTGAACACTGGGATTATAAGTTCTTCCCGACGGTCGAGGATGCCAATCAGTATCTAGAACAGCTTCCAGATAAAACAGGGACAATGACCCGCCCCTCAAACCTGGAAGACATTTTTGTAGAACTCACCGGGCGCAATCTAGACTAACCTTAAAAGCAAACCGCCAATTCTCGGAAGGATTGGCGGTTCACCTAGTATTCACAAAGATTTATAGCTTAGAGCCTTTATATTTGCTGACTCCACTTGATTTTAAGCAGAATGCCATAAAAATCCTAGGCTTCGTGATTTCCTAATCTTTTCTTTAAATTTGGTGTTTGTGCGGAGTCAAAGTCGCGCCCAAAGCTTGAGATAACCAAACCTCCATCGCGTGAACCGGATACCGACGCGCCACTTCAGCCGCCGGATCAACCATCGGCTGCACCAAAATCGTAAACATTCCTAACCGATTACCCGCCAACACATCGGTGAATAAGCGATCGCCCACCATGCCAATTTGCTCTGCGGGCAAATTCATCGCTTCTACCGCTCGTCTGAGCTTACGGCGCGATGGCTTTCCGGCTCCAGTGATGTAGTAAGGCACTTTCAGCACATCCGCAATCCGCTTAATCCGATTCTCACTGATGTTGTTACTGACCAACCAAATCTCGGTAATCTCCCGAACTTGCTCGACCCAGGGCAACAGTTCTGCTGAGATTTGAGCCGTGGTGATCGGGACTAGCGTTTCATCGACATCCAGCACCAGACCGCGCAAATCGTTTTGCCGCAATAGATCCGGTGTTAATCCAAGAATTGTCGTATCGAGAAGAAGATCGGGTTGTAGGAGTTTGCCCCAAGACATGGTGTGTGACTCGTGAGATTGGACAGTATTGAAAAAGCCTGACTACTAGCGTAAGGTCTATATTTGGTAAAATCAATCACAAACGCGATCGCTGTGACAGTTTATTCGCATCTTTACGAAAGTTTGCTCCAAACCTATCCATAGTCTAGAGCGATTGTCGCTCGATTTCGTACCTGAAAACCACGGATCGCTGCTATCTGTTTTTTGCAGGTTGTTCCTTTTGTGCTTGAGCATCGACGCGATCGCGAATTTTGCCCTGAGCCGATTCGTGTTCTGCTAAGGTGCGGCTAAAAACGTGCGATCCGTCGTACCGCGCCACGAAATAAAGGTAATCGGTTGCTTCGGGTTCTAACGTCGCTTTGAGGCTAGCGATACCAGGAGCCGCGATCGGGGTCGGTGGCAGTCCTGGAGTCACGTAGGTGTTATACGGCGAAGGAGTTGCTACCTGAGCGTAGGTGAGCGGATTTTCGGGAGTTTGCTGCACGCCTAGCGCGTATTCCACGGTGGGATCTGATCCAAGCGTCATGTTTTTCTTAAGACGATTGTGAAATACGCCAGAAATCCGACTACGCTCCGCTGGAATCACCGCTTCTTTCTCTACAATGCTGGCGAGTGTGACCCATTGCAGCAACGAAAGATTTGTTTTGGCGCGACTCTGGTTGTATATCGGTAATGCAACCTGCTCAAAGCGGCTCAACATCTGCCGCACAACTTGTTTTGGTGTGATTGCTGAACCCGCCTCTATTTGGTAAGTGTCGGGATACAAAAAGCCTTCTAGAAAAGGCAGATTCGGCGGTAGCCAAGGATAATCAGCGTTAGAAACTTGACTGGCAGCCGTGAGAAAATCTTGCGCTTTAAAAAATCCTTCTTTCTCGAAATAGTTCGCCATCTGCTTCAGCGACCAGCCTTCGGGAATTGTAAAACTGCGTTGGGCAACTTGCCCCTTCCAAATCTTTTCCCCGATCGCCTGCAAACTTTCACCCGTCGAAAGCTCATAGTTTCCGGCTTGAAATCCCCCCTCAGGATTTTTCCACATCATCCAACGCGCCCACACTTCCCACGCTTTTGCCGATCGAATCAGTCCTGCGGCTTCGAGTTCCTGGCCGATCTGTTGAGCCGAAGTCCCTTGCGGAATCTGAATGATGACTCGTTTTCCTTGGTTTGAGGGAGCTTGTGCGGCAACAGGAGAACTGGCAAAGAGCCACCAGGCTTGTGTCCGCCATGCCGAAAGTCCGAGTGCAGCCCCGACGAGAAACAGGAAAAACGAGAATCTCGCAACACTTTTAGCGATTTTCATCTGGAATCAAGGTGAAGAACTGAGCAAATGTCTTTGCTGAGAACAAATGGTAACGGAGTTTGTGAATAAGTCAACCGATATAGAAATGATTTATTGATAAGATTCGCGATCGAGGGGAGCATGACCAGTCAAGAATCATAGCGCTGATTTTAGATTAAGAAAAATATTTTTGGAGTCGGTTGAACATCCTTTGAATGCAGGTATTCAAATTACCGACTCCAAGGAGATTATTCCATTTCATCAAAGAGTTGATCTTCGATCATGGGCAACATTGGCTCAATTTTCTTCAGCTCTTCTTGCGATAACAAATGGGGTGTGCCATCGTCATCGAGTCGCGCCAAAATGAAATACGGATCAAGGGGAGTATAAATCGCGTATTCTTGCTCTTCGTGCCAAAAGCTTGCTAGCAGTTGGAGTTCTTCCTGCTCGTCATCTGAGTCGGATTCTACTCCCGCCCAAGCTTCTTCTTCGTCGAGATCCGGCAAATCGCCTTCCACCGTCAACACCACTGCGGTTTGCTTGAGAGCTAAGTTTTGCTCTTCTAGAACAGCTTTTGCGATCGGAAACACTTGATTCAGCGTTGCTTGCTCTTCGACTAGTACTGCTTCATCCTCGTCGCCATTTTCTTGCCAAGCGAAAATCTCGATCGGCGAGTCAACGGGAAGTAACAGCACATATTCTTGGTCTTCCACGTCCAAAGAATGCTCGACATAACAGGTGAGCGTTAAGCCTGCGTCATCTGTCAGGGTTACGGTTGGAGCATCCATGTTATCAATGCTGTCTTCGTCCATTGGACTCTCTCTATCTCAACTTATAAAACGGATTTCAGGACTTGCCGGGTTCGATCTGTGCGATCGCGGTTTGCCCTCCCAAAAGTATCTCGTAGAATGGGCACTTTTGATATATTGAGCCGAGGAACGTCGATCGCGTGTCTTAACTCTCATGAAAAAATGCGGGTGCGATCGCGTCCGATGCCAGGATGAGGGTGTTGAGGAGGTATCGTCGATCAAGGTAGGAAAGGAGACTTAATGGAAGGAATTACTCGCTCGCACTTCTACCCGAAAAAGCTGCAAGATTCTGAGTGGAAAATATGCAGAAAATTTCTTTATATTTATCTACAGAAGCGTACTATGCAGAAAGATTTCTATATATCATTCCATTCCGGGGCGATAGGCTGAAACTTTTCGGCATGTCAGCCGATGTGGGATTGCTATACGGAAAGTTTCAGTGTAATAAGAGTTAGCCCGCTGCATTTGCTGCGTCGGATTTGTAGCGGGAGTAATCTGGTCGCTGATGTGTTGCCTCATTCTCTGCAATACTTGCAGAGAAGTTTCTGGCGCATAAAGTTTCTTCTCTGGCACAGCTTTTGGCTTTCTCGTTGCGTTAGCCGCTTCGGTCACAAAGATTTGCGGGTTTTGCTTTGTTTGTTCTTCCTTCCTATACTTTTGTTTTCAGAGGAGAATTCATGACTGTTTTGGACGCTGGGCCATTTTACCATGGTACGAAAGCGGATTTGCAGGTTGGCGATTTGCTGACGGCGGGTTTCAGATCAAACTACGACGATAGCGTTGTGATGAACCATATTTATTTCACAGCCTTGGCAAAAGGCGCTGGACTTGCTGCGGAAATGTCCAAAGGTGATGGTAAACTGCGAGTTTACATCGTTGAACCAACAGGAGAATTTGAAAACGACCCAAACGTCACGGACAAAAAATTCCCTGGCAACCCAACGCGATCATACCGAAGTGAACTACCTTTAAAAATCATCGGCGAACTCGAAAGCTGGGAACCTTACGACTCCATACCGAAGTGAACTACCTTTAAAAATCATCGGCGAACTCGAAAGCTGGGAACCTTACGACTCAGAATTCATCCGACAACTCAAAAGCCGCGTCGAAACAGGCATGGGCGAAATTATCAATTAAGGAGTGACTCGCGTGTGTTTTGCCGTGCGCGCTGTTGGTTGTTGCTCTTGCGTTATGCGCTTCGCGTGCGTGTGGTCAAACGTGCTTTGGTTGCGTTATGCGCTTCGCGTTCGGGCGTGGCTCGTCTGCTCTGGTCAAAGGCTGCGGTCGCGTCAGTCTGCGCGTCGGAAACGCACCAACAGCGGGCTAACAAGGCGGTGCACCCGATCCCTACAGCTTCGCTCGTCGTTCCTCCTCACTCCGGCTTCCGGCGGCGGGTGAGCTTGGTCGTTAGACTGAGTATCTCTAGATAAGGCTAAACCATGCCATGTCTCCTATCTTGAGTTTCAGCATTGGCGATGGTGATGAGATCGCTCAACCTTTTTGATTCTGCACTTCAATCTCAGGGATTTCCGATACGATCGCTCAAGTTAAAATAAAGACGCGATCGTTGAAACGAGGACAAATCGATGACAGTGCAACAACCCCGCTACAGCAAAGAAGAATTTGCTCGACGTGGCGATGAGATCTATGAAACTCAGGTGCGTCCTCAAGTCGAGGAGGGAAATCACGGCAAGATTGTAGCGATCGACATCGAAACCGGAGATTTTGAGGTCGGTAAAAACAGCATTGTTGCATCCGATCTTCTGCTTGCTCATCATCCCAATGCTCAAATTTGGTTTGTGCGAATTGGACACCGCGCCGTTCATCGGATTGGATACTCTGAGGTCACTGCACCCCAATGATGACGGGATACGTGAACACAAATCGGGAAGCGATTATTCAGATCGCAATTGTTGGCGATAGTAAACGGTTAAAGAGTGTAAGAGCAATTATTGATACGGGATTTACAGGAGACTTGACTTTACCCAGAACTATCATTGATGAATTAGGGTTTACTTTAAGAGGATTTCAGAGGGTCATTTTAGGTGATGGCAGCCTCCAGTATTTTGAAATGTTTGTTGGCTCGATCATTTGGGATGGACAAATGAGACGGGTTGAGATCAATGCGGCAGAGGCAGATTCGTTAGTTGGAATGGGACTGCTAGAAGACTATAAATTGGAAGTAGAGGGAAGATCAGGTGGGGAAGTCAGAATCACACCGCTGCCTGCATAACGCTTAAGCACAATCTGGGTAAAACGCCATCAGGGATTTTGAAAAGCACAACCTCTACAAAGCGAGCCAAAATTACGAAACCTACCTTGAATCTGAGTTTGGCTCAATTGTGACGACACAATTGAGCCAAACTCAGCGCTCTATTAAAGTGTTTCATACGGGTTTCACGGATTTTCCACCTTTTTCGCTTGTCGATCGTGAAGATCAAGCTTTGCCCGCAGTTCGTCCTTGATCCGGTTCATGATCGAATCTTCGTCCAGCGAAGCCAGAATTCGAGTCACAACCGCTTTCGGGCTTTCTGTACCCCAAGAGGCATCATTAGCAAGATACGCTTTTGTCACTTGAGCGATCGCATAAGTCGAAACGCCCGCAACGGCTCCCTGAGTCAACGCAACTGTCATATAAGGCGCGATCGACAATCCGCCCGTTGCCGGAGCCGATAACCCTAACAATCCTTTCAGCGAACTTAATCCCAGATTTGCTAATAGTTCACTCGCGCTAATTCCACCCATTGCGATCGCGATTCGCTGTAGCAATTTCACTGCACCTTGTTGGGTCATGTGAATGCCGTAGAGCTTTGACAAACTTATAATCATCGCTACATCGATCGCAGCACTGCTAATGATGTCGAGAACCATAATCGGATTCACGGCAGTCGCGATCGATTTAGTCAAAACGCCATTCCAAATCACACGATTGGCGTTTTGCTCTCGGATAGAAAGTTTGCGCTGAAGTAAGCGATCGTGAATATCATCCGCAAACAACATCGAATTTAATGCAACGAGCGATTTTCCTTCTCGGTGCAGCACTTCGAGAATTTTCAGTTTGAGATCTTGAACTTGTGGTTCTGTTTTGATCATTTGGGCAGACATTCGGCCATCTGCGCGTTTGACCGCTCGCGCAACCAACGGAGAAGCTGCTGCCATCACGATCTCATCCGGCGAAAGCAGTTCTTTGACTCGCTCATCGCGGATTTTTTGATAAATGCTCATACGATCGGCATCGGGATACTGATCAACTTTGTTAAATACCAAAATGATCGGTTTCCCAACATCCCGCAGTTCTGAAAGCGCTTGAAATTCGACTTTCGTGATGTCACCGGAAACTATGAAGAGTAACAGATCGGCTTGTTGAGCGACCTGACGCGCTAAAGCTTCTCTGGCTTCTCCGTTGACTTCATCAATTCCAGGCGTGTCAATTAATTCGATCTGAGAATGATTTGTGCTCGGCAACGTGACGCGCAGAATTTCCTGATCGCTGCCCTCGATCGCTTCACTGGCAACGCTCCACTGAGCCGACTGCTGTGACCGCGTCACGCCATGAACCGCACCTGTTTCAAAAATCTGCTGACCGAGCAGGGCGTTTAGCAGAGAAGACTTCCCACGCCCAACCATTCCGAATGCTGCAATGTGAACCACAAGACGATCAAGCTTTTCTAGCATCGTCTCTAGTCCGTGAATTTCTGACTCCAACCCCGATCTCTCTTGGGCAGTTAAATCTAGATTCTCAACTAGCTCTCGTAGCGTCGTTTGAGCCTGTCGATAGTTTAGCTCAACTTGGATTTTATCGAACCCTAAAATCGCTTCGTCTAGCTCCTGATCCAAGGGTTTGCCAGCATCGGGAATGGAGTCAGTCATAAATTCACGAGAGAAGTAATCTTCACTTCCCACATCCTAGCAATGCTGCCGATAAACGGGTTCTGACGAAAAAAATCGATTCTTGTTTAAGAATCGACTGTCACCGTTAGCGGTAGCGGCGATTACGTCGAGCGACGATCGCTTTCCGCTTGCGTTTCTCAAGCGGTGTTTCAAAATGCCGATGTGATCTTAGATCTGCCAAAATTCCAGCCTTTGAGACTTGGCGCTTAAAGCGGCGCAATGCTGAATCGATGCCTTCGTTTTCCCCTAAAACCACTTGGGTCATGCTTATCCTCCAGTAGATTAAAAATCGTAGATTCTCTTTCTGATTAGACTAAAAATTGCTGTCCACACCTGAGTCTGCACAGCATCCCAAAGAACGAGCAACCTACCATCAAGCAGAGTAACATAAATCTCGATGTTCAGCGCACAAGTTGATTTACAAAACACAAATTCAAAGCGCTGAAGTTCGTACTCAGAGCGATGTGCAGATTTTCCATCGCTGCAATCAGCCACTGAACGCGATCTCGACTGTAACTTTCGTAGTGATGAAATAAGATCGAAAATCGTTTTTCTAAATAAGGCTTCACCCGCCGACACAAGAGAACAATTTGCAGTAAAAGTTGGGTCGTCGAAGTCGCGCCTAAATTTGAGAGTAAATCGACGAAAACAAAGTGCTGGGGACGGTGGGCGCTTTCAACCACGAGAAAATTTAGCAGTTGGCTACAGGTTCGCACCATCAGAAAATCGGTCAAGGGCTGCCATTCGCTTTCTGGATAGGTTTTGGCTAATAAAGTGCCTAATTGCTGATTGAAATGACGCTTTCCGTAAGCTGGATTTACCGCATCAGTGAGATAGTGATATAGCTCCGCTTTGAACTGCCGATACGATCGAACTTCTTGACAATGGGTTAGAAATCGTTGCGCCACTTCGCGACAAGTATCGTTTCCGTTCGCTTTTCCAGTGAACTGATGGAGTGCGGTACTGAGAGATCGTTCATCTAACAACGTCGGATTTTCCACGGGATGAATAGTGCGATCGCTAGACTTGCGGCGCACTTGATACGTCACGTACTTGGAAAGGTCAACTTCAAACTGCTTTTGTCGATTGACTTGAAGCTGCCGAATTGAAGCTTGCTGGCTGTCTGGAGTCCCTTCTGACATGAGGCAATGCTCATATAAATAAGGATAGCGGCGAATGATTTTGCCAAATGGCTCAGTTTCCGTCGGTGCTTCCGCAGGTTGTAGAACGGTTGCGAGACGTTTGAGCGTGAGGTATTGCTCGGTGTTCTGAAAGTCTTGAATGAGGTGGCGCTGCTGCTTGATGATCCGCGATCGAGAAAAATCTGCCGTGATCGGACGAGTTGGAGCAGCTTCAAACAGGGCAACTAATTCCGCAATCGCGCTCTGATACTGGGGTCGCGATTGCCAGCGGTTGATCAAAATGTGACAGCAGCGATTGAGAATAAAGCGAAATTCTTGGGCGGAAGTTGTGGACTGCACTAAGCGATCGAGATCTTGTTGGAAGCTGAGATGCGGGTAGCCAGTGCCTTCGACGAACAAAAGGCGAAAGCGATCGGTGAGTGCATGAGGCGATTCGGTTTGGATTAATTCTAGAAGATGATCGTAGAGCCGCTGTTCTTCGGGCGTAATTCCACGACTTTGATAAATTGACCCAGCATTCATGGCTTCAGCACTCCTCAACCCCAGACTTCAGGAACATAGGTTTTGATTAACGGCAATCGAGCTTGACCGGGGCAAGGTCAAAGTATGGCTTATCGTAATGGAATCCGTGAAGACTCGGTGTAATCTGCGTCACTTCATCCAGCCTTCACCCTGGAGTCCGCGTTTTCTCCACGTATCTTTTACTACCACTCTTGTTAGCTCTTTTCCGCGATCGTTGCTTATAATCCGGAGCAATACCGAGAATTTACACAGGCTTCAAAAACACGAACCCGCCGAATCTCTTTGCAAAGAGATTCGGCGGGTTCAGGGTAAAACTGCAAACTAAGCTAAAAAACTCTCTAAAGCAGCCTAAGCTAAGTTCGATTCGTGCAAGACCGTTCTGAAAACAAAAGATTTGAGAAGCGGCTACGCTATGACTGGATGAAAATAGAACGCAAGCCCCAATACAAGATATGCCGCCAGCAGCAGCGTTCCTTCTAGCCAATTCGATCGACCATCAGAGCTAATCGAATTCGTAATCAACACCGCAACCGCAACCGCAACTAGTTCAAACGGATTGAAATCGAGATCCATTGGCTGTCCCATAAACCAACCCGCGATCACCAGCACCGGAGCGACAAATAGCGCGATTTGCAAACTTGATCCCACAGCAACGGAAACCGACAAATCCATTTTGTTCTTCATTGCCACTGTTACAGCCGTTGCGTGTTCTGCCGCATTCCCTACGATCGGCAATAAAATCACTCCTGTAAACAGTGCGGTCAGTCCCAACTTCGCGGTTGCTTCTTCAAGACTATCGACTAATAGTTCCGACTCGATCGCAACTAGCACCGTACAGACCAAAAGCACGATTGACCACAGGACTAGATTTGGTTTTTCGCCGTGTTCTTCACCGGCCAAATTGGCATCCGCGATCGCTTCATTTTCTGCGACTCCCACATCGTAGAGGTAGGTGTGCGTTTTCATCGAAAACAGCAGCGTCAGCGCGTAAACCGTAATCAGCACAATCGCCACTGCGATCGACAATTCTTGCAGCGTTGAAGGCTGAATGCCTGTTGACGTGATGTTCACGGCAGTTGGAAGCAGCATCGCGATCACAGCTAAATTCATTGATGAGGCGTTGACCCGCGCCACGATCGGCTGAAATTCTTGCTCTTTATAACGCAGACCACCGAGCAGCATCGACAAGCCCATCACCAAAAGCAGATTTCCAATAATCGACCCAGTAAGACTTGCTTTCACCACATCGATCAGACCTGCATTCAAAGCGGCTAAGGCAATGATCAACTCTGTGGCATTCCCGAATGTGGCATTCATCAAACCGCCCAAAGTCGGGCCGACCACAACAGCAATTTCTTCGGTTGCAGTGCCCATCCAAGCCGCAAGCGGTAAGATTGCGATCGCAGCCGTAACAAAAACGGCGAGCGCTCCCCAATGGAGATAGTGAGCTGCGATCGACACCGGGATCATCACCAGTAATGCTGTAAAAACCGTGTTCTTGACTGACATTAGCGTTTCTAGACTGAAGAAATTGTCCTCAATAGGATACTCACGATCGACGCATTCCGGCAGAGTAATTCTTGTGGCGTTGCAAAATCGTGCTTGTCACAAAAGATGAACTTTAGTAGCGCGATCGTAAAATCCTATATAAAAGTCTTAAAAGAATTCAAGAACAAGGCTGAAGTAAGGTTCAATCAAATCAGTAGAGATGATTGCGGAAGATGGGTCATAGCTATTCCATTCGTCATTCTGCTTTCACATCAGCGTTGTCACAATCTAGCTCTGCGATCTCGAGCAGAACAGCATCGACTACGGGTTAGATTGTGGTTTCTTTCGGGCTTGTTATGGTGGGACGAAACGCAACGCTCGTCTGGTGCGATCGAGAAATCTAGTTATCCCGCTTGTTAGGAGCCTGCCTCCGCTCCAATCCTTTCTGAGTTCGATACCTTCTGCTTGCACTGCGATTCGGGAACGTGAGTGTGAGCGCACTTTAATGTGGACTTGCCTAATGACTTCACTTTCTGATGCTTTGCCTCGTTTGTCTACTGTCGATTTGAATGCTCAAAACCCTGATTCGGTCAGCGATCCCCTGAATCGCGCGGTCGGAGTTTACGTTACGGTTCACGGCCATTTCTACCAACCGCCGCGCGAAAATCCCTATCTTGATGCGATCGAACGACAACCGAGCGCTTCGCCGTTCCACAACTGGAATGAGCGCATTCATCATGAGTGTTATCGCCCGAATGCGTTTGCTAGAGTGCTAAACGATCAAGGACAACTGTTGGGGATCGTTAATAACTTTGAGTATTTGAGCTTCAATATTGGCGCAACGTTGATGAGTTGGATCGAGCGGCATGACGTGGAGGTGTATCAGCGAATCGTAGAAGCCGATCGTAAAAGCTGCGCTCGGCTGAATGGACATGGAAATGCGATCGCTCAAATTTACAATCACATCATTATGCCGCTGGCGAATGAGCGCGATAAGCGGACTCAGATTCGGTGGGGCATCGCAGATTTTCGATCGCATTTTGGGCGTGATCCCGAAGGAATGTGGCTGGCTGAAACCGCGATCGATTACGACACCATAAAGATTTTGATCGAAGAGGGGATCAAATTCACCGTGCTGGCTCCGTCGCAAGCAGAACGATGCCGCGCGGAAAACAATCCCCACTGGCAGGAAGTGGGCGGCGGTCAGATCGATCCGACTCGTCCATATCGGTGTTTTCTGCGATCGGGTGATCCCGATTCTCCTTATTTAGATGTGTTCTTTTACGACGGCCCGATTTCTCGTGACATGGGGTTTGATACTGCGTTGAGTAGTTCCCATCATTTAGCTGGACGATTAGGTCAGGCGGTGCGCGGGGATCACCGTCCAACTCAACTGATTTCAGTTGCAACCGATGGCGAGACTTTTGGACATCACAAAGGCGGCACTGAGAAATGTTTGGCGTATGCCTTTACTAGAGAATTTCCGCAACGCGACTGGACAGTCACGAACTTCGCGCATTATCTCAGCCTCAATCCGCCGACTTGGGAAGTAGAGTTGAAATCCGTCACGGCTTGGAGTTGCTCTCATGGAGTTGATCGCTGGCAGGATGATTGTGGCTGCGGGGGCGGGGGCGGTTGGCATCAAAAATGGAGACGACCGCTGAGAGATGTGCTGGATTGGCTGCGGGATCAGTTGATTCGGGTGTATGACGAAGAAGGGAAGAAGCTATTTAATGATCCCTGGCTGGCGCGGGATGAGTATGTTCAGGTGATTCGAGATCGCGCTTCAGTGCAGAAATTTCTCGCACGGCATCAGTCGCACAAGTTGAATAACAGCGATGGTTTAGATGCGCTGCGGCTTCTAGAAATGCAGCGTCATGCTTTGCTGATGTACACGAGTTGCGGCTGGTTTTTTGAAGAGCTTTCTCGACCGGAAGGCGTGCAAATTCTCCGATACGCATCAAGAGCGCTAGAACTGGCTGGGGATGTGGCAGGAATTCAGCTTGAGAAAAATTTCATCAAGCGATTGGCATCGGCTCCGAGTAATGTGGACTGCTTCAAACATGGGGCGGAAGTGTACCGTCAGCTTGTGATCCCCGCGCAAATTACCTTCGAGCAAGTTGCAGCACACTATGCGATTTCTTCTTTGTTTACGTCTTACGCGAGAGAACAGCGGGTTTATTGTTACAGCGCCAATCAGTTGGACTATCAGATTCAGCGGATGGGATCGGTGACATTAGCGATCGGGCAATTGCAGTTGACTTCTGAGATTACTCGCGAGAGTCAGCATTTTGTGTTTGCGGTGCTGCATCTGTGTGGCTGGGATTTTCACTGCTGCATTCAACCGTTTGCAGGGCGGCGGAACTATACACAGGTGAAAGATCAGTTATTTGAAACACTTGCACAAGGAAGCGCCGCGCAAACGATTCTGAAGATGAATCAAGTGTTTGGCGATGTTGCGTACAGTTTGCAAGATTTGTTTGCGGAAGAGCGGCATCGGATTATGCGCTTGCTCAGTCAGGAGACTTTGACGCGGTTGGATCAGCTTTATACGCAGGTGTATCGCGATAACTATGGGGTGCTGATGGCGTTCCACCGCGATGATCTGCCTGTGCCGCAAGAGTTGCAAGTTGCAGCCGAGATTGCATTGGGGCATCGATTGTTGTTGACGCTGCGATCGCTAGAACAAGATTCGGATGATCTAGACGCAAGTTTGATGCACATGGGAGAGCTAGAAGCGATCGCGACGGAAGCGACTCATTTGCGTTGTCAGCTTCACCAGCCGGAGGCGCGGGACACCTTACAACGGTTGATTGAGCGATCTCTGTGGACGCTATTTAACGAGAGTGAGCTAGAGGGTGCAGAACCTCAAATCCGCGTTTTGGAACGGCTAATCGTGTTGAGCAGACAGATTAGGCTAGGAGTTTCGTTTTCTAAGAGTCAGGAATTGTTCCATCAGTGGCTGCATCGATCGCCCGCTGTGACTCCGGCAATTTTGGATTTGGGGCACAAGTTAGCGATCGTGATTTAGTCAGCTAGCTCGAAAATCCGACCAATAAACAAAGTCCACTGAAGAGACAGCAAATTGTCTTAGTCCCTTCAGTGGACTTTGTTCTGTTAGCGCTAACTTCCAGTTCAGCGCAGGTTGATAATGCAGGCAAAAAGCCTCAAATCACACCAAAACTATTGCTCCAGATAAATGATAAAAAGTTGGTTTGAACTTCACGTGATTTTTGCTGTCGTTTTTCTATCAGGAATGGTCGATCGACGATTGAGAAATCCCAGTATAAATGTTGATTCAACTACTATCTTTGTGTCGCAAACCTACTGAATCTTGAATCAAAATATAGCGATCGCTAATAAATCCTAAGATTGGCTAAGTAAATTAATCACATCTCGATTGAAAGTGAAACAAAATATCGTCAGTTGTTGATAAGTAAGGTGATTTCCGTTCCGGTTCTATAGATATGGAAATTACGTGATTCAAAGCGTTTTTTAGCGTTCGTTCTTGTCAGCGATCGCATTTCTCGATTTTTTGTTGCTGAATGTCTTCTTTGTGTGTTTGGGTCGCTACGGGGTGAATCGCGTCACTAATCAGCTTCAGCTCAAATGTGTGATTCGCTATCCGGTCTTTCTGATTTGCGATCGCGATCAGATAGAGCGCTCAGTTTCACGATTGAGCAAGAGAATCGGTGCAACTTAGTTGGCGTGATGGATCCGAGTTCGCTCGATCGAGCGAATCGCGATTGCACGCTTGCTGAGATTCGCAAGCTTGGAACCGTCGAAGCGTTTGTGTCTTGGGATGCGATTAAAAACCGTCAATATCTCTGCTAGCATTTTCGCACTGCTGGAATTAGGTTGCACACTCGTAGGTGAAATGAGTTTGGTCGGCCCTCGCCTGTTGCCGCTGCGGGATGTGGAAAAGTTTGCGGAACGGCATGTTATCTGCCAAGAAGTGCTGCCGGGAATTACGGGGCTGTGGCAGGTGTCAGGTCGATCGAACATTGATGATTTTGAACAAGTGATTCACCTTGATGTGAGCTATGTCGAAAACTGGTCGCTTTGGTTAGATTTATCAATTTTGCTGAAAACGGTGAAAGTAGTTCTACAGAAAGCAGGAGCGTATTAAGTGAGTAGAAATTCTCTTGTTTCCGTTCTGATTCCTGCTTACAACGCAGAAGCCTTCATTGATCAGACATTGGATGCACTCTTAGCACAGATTTATCCTCATTTTGAAGCGATCGTTGTCGATGATGGTTCGACGGATCGCACGATCGAGATTGTTAACCAATACATCCAGCAAGATTCGCGCATTCGACTGATCCAACGGAACCCGCAGGTGTTGTTGCCGCGAGAAATTTAGCAATTCAACACGCTCGCGGGGACTATCTTGCCCCGCTTGGCTCAGATGATATTTGGTATCCGCGCAAGCTCGAAAGACAAGTGCAATGTTTAGATGCTAAGTGCTGCGCTGGTTTTGGGAAGGGCTGGGTGGTGATTCCGAGTGCGCTGAAGGTCGTCTTTCCACGATCGAAGAAGTCCTCCAAACCGATGAAAGCTGTGCGGCAACCTCCGACGCGACAGTTTACGATCGAGCAAGTGAATGACCCAGCAAACAAGCGCCGCTATCCTTGGTTGAGAAAGCCTTATGAACTCCTGATGCTGCGCCGTTGGGCAAAAGTGACACGAATCAATCAAGCTTTGGCAGAATACAGCGTGAAGCGGCACGATTCGCGAAAACATTACCGTTGCTTATCCCGCTGCCAGTCTCGTCGAGGTCAAACGGTCGACCGCTTTATCAAAGGCCTGCCGATGAAATACGGCACCCAAATCGGTGAAGGTGGCGGAATGCCCTCTGGCGGACAACAACAACGACTCGCGACGCGATCTCGCCTGCCCTCCTCGGCCGTCCGCACCTTCTGATTCTCGATGAAGCAACTAGCAGCCTAGATGCCAAAACCGAGCGAATTTTGCAGGAAAACTTCAGCACGATTCTGAAACAGCAAACGACTGTGATCATTGCTCATCGGCTATCAACGGTAAGAAATGCGGATCTAATCCTCGTTCTCGACCAAGGCAAATTAATTGAGCAAGGAACACACGATCGAATAATGGCAGACTGAGAACATTACTTTTATCTAAATCAACAACAACTTACACTAAGCGACTAGTGGTCAGTCAAAGTTAAATTGAGGGATAGAGGACTTCTAGAAGCAATACCCTGAAGGCTTTTTGTAAAAAAAATTACCCCTCATTCTGCCTCTGACTAACTACTAGGAATTTAATCATGCAAAACATCTCTCACCTTCCGTTTGATACCTTGATCGAGGATTAGCCTGATACAACCCAAGAAGTGATCGAAACCCTGCCCCAAGGTTTGGCTTAAGAAATATCGCTTGACGATCGAAGACTTTGAAGCCCTCATTTATGCTGAGACCCTTTAAGCGAAATTGTCTCGACATTTGTTTGATCGTCAAATCTAAACCCATTTCAGAGAAAATTCATTCGGTTACACCCAAGCCGTACTTTACAAAGTCACGCCACTCAATCTGACTACGGCTCAGGAAATGTATCAGGCAATTCAAGCGAATGAAATCTTTTTTCATGAAGTTGTACAACGATACACGCAAGATGAGAGCCGCCACCTAAATGGCTACTGGGGAACGTTCACGAGGTCGGATCTCCCTACAGAACTGGCTCCCACCATTTTCTCAGCCAATTTGCCCCAAGCGTTAAGCCCGCTCTCTACTTTTCTCATTTACATTTCAAAAATCATTCAACCCCAGTTAACGGACACTTTGCGCAGCCGAACTCTGGCTGAACTCTTCTCCAACTGGGCAAAGCAACAACTCGATCGAACTGAGATCCGCTTAGAACTCTGATCTAGTCCTTCAGAGGGAGAAGGCTGAAATAATCCTTAACGCTCTTTACAAATCTAAATCTTACTCCTACTATAAAGAGGTGCGGATAACACCACACAAACATCATTTCTTCAATCGGTAATCATAAACCAATGACGACAACCTTACAGAGACGCGAAAGCGCAAACCTGTGGGCGCAGTTCTGCAACTGGGTCACCTCCACCGAAAACCGGCTCTATGTCGGCTGGTTCGGCGTACTGATGATCCCG
>JAESGH010000391.1_pt1 | contig 31339 bp, 29 predicted proteins | sample 9269641 | NCBI WGS metagenome assembly JAESGH01 (sample SAMN14515345, study PRJNA621665) | algae metagenome | isolation source: Phormidium tanganyikae FI6-MK23 and co-occurring heterotrophs from granitic... | place: USA: Fort Irwin, California | collected 1998-05-24
CGGCCACGACCGTCAGTCCGAAATTCTTGAAATATTGCCCGGCGACGCCCGGCATCAGCCCGACCGGCAGGAACACCGCGACGATCGTCATGGTTGTCGCGAGCACCGCGAGGCCGATCTCGTCGGCGGCATCGATCGAGGCCTGATAGGCCGATTTGCCCATCCGCATGTGGCGCACGATATTCTCGATCTCGACGATCGCATCGTCGACCAGCACGCCGGCAACGAGGCTCAATGCGAGCAAGGTCATCATGTTGAGCGAGAAGCCCATGAGGTCCATGAACAGGAAGGTCGGGACCGCCGACAGCGGGATGGCGAGCGCCGAGATCAGCGTCGCGCGCCAGTCGCGCAAGAAAAGGAAGACGACGACGACCGCGAGGATCGCGCCCTCGACCATCGCATTGATCGCCGAATGATATTGGCCCTTGGTATATTCGATGTCGCTGAACAGCTCGGTGAATTTGACCTTGGGGTTTTCCTTTTCGAGTTTTCGCAGCTCCTCGACCGCCGCGTCATAGACGGTGACATCGGAGGCGCCTTTTGCGCGCTCGAAGCCGAAGGTCAGCACCTGCCGCCCGTCCTGCTTCGAGACCGAGCGCTGCTCGGCGTAGAGATCCTTGACCTCGGCGATATCGGCGAGGCGCACGGTCCGGTTCGTCCCGACCGAGATCAGCGTCTCGCCGAGGGCGTTGGCGCTGCTCGCATTGCCGAGGATGCGGACCGCCTGCTCGGAGCCTGCGACCTCCATCCGGCCGCCGGCCGCATTGACGTTGAGCTGGACGAGCTGGGTGTTCACCGCGGCGGCGGTGAGACCATATTCGCCGCTCGAAGCCGAGCAGCGCATCACCTTCCCGATCGAGACCGCGATCGCCGGCATCCCCAACCTTTCCTACACGCGGTCGATCTCGCGCTACGGGCTGAGCCAGGTGACGGTGGTGTTTAAGGACGGCACCGACATCTACTTCGCCCGCCAGCAGGTAAACGAGCGCATACAGGCGGCGAAAGCGCAGCTGCCTGACGGAAGCGAGCCCGAAATGGGGCCGATTTCGACGGGGCTCGGCGAGATCTTCATGTTCTCGGTCGAGGCCAAGCCCGGCGCGAAGAAGCCTGACGGGACGCCCTATAATGCCGAGGATCTGCGGACGATGACCGACTGGGTCATCCGCCCGCAGATGCGCACGGTGCCCGGGGTCGCGGAGATCAACACGATCGGCGGCTATGCCCGCCAATATCATATCACCCCCAATCCCGCCGCGCTGGCTTCGCTCAATCTCTCCCTCAACGACGTCGTCGGCGCGCTGGAGAGCAACAATGCCAACCGCGGCGCGGGCTATGTCGAGCGCGGCGGCGAGCAGATCCTGATCCGCGTTCCCGGCCAGGCCGGCAACGAGCAGGACCTCTCGGAAATCCTGATCACGACGCGCGGCGGCGTGCCCATCCGCATCAAGGATGTGGCCGATGTCGCCATCGGCTCGGGTCTACGGACCGGCGCAGCCACCGAGAATGGCAAGGAAGTCGTGCTCGCCACGGTGGCGATGCTGATCGGCGAAAACCCGCGCGTGGTCGCCCAGGCGTCGGCGGAACGGCTCGAAGAGGCGGCCAAGGCGCTCCCCGAGGGTGTCGAGGTGCGAACGCTCTATGATCGGACGTCGCTCGTCGAGCGGACGATCTGGACGGTCGAGAAGAACCTCGCCGAAGGGGCGCTGCTCGTCATCGTGATCCTCTTCCTGCTGCTCGGGAACTTCCGCGCCGCACTGATCACGGCGGCGGTCATCCCCATCTCGATGCTGATGACGCTCACCGGCATGCTGCAGACGCGCACGTCGGCGAACCTCATGAGCCTCGGCGCGCTGGACTTCGGTCTGATCGTCGACGGGGCGGTCATCATCGTCGAGAATTGCCTCCGGCGTCTCGGCGAAGCGCAGCACCGTCTCGGGCGCCTGCTCGATCGCGACGAACGCTTCGGCCTCGTGGCATCGGCAAGCGCCGAGGTCATCCGCCCGAGCATCTTCGGCATCATCATCATCACGGCGGTCTATCTTCCGATCTTCGCGCTCGAGGGCGTCGAAGGGAAGACCTTCCACCCGATGGCGATCACCGTCGTCCTCGCGCTGACCGCCGCACTCCTGCTCTCGCTCACCTTCGTGCCTGCGGCCGTCGCGCTGTTCGTCACGGGCAAGGTCGAAGAGAAGGAAAACTGGCTGATGCGCCGCCTTGGCCAAGGCTATCGGCCGATGCTCGAGCGGGCGCTCAACTGGCCCAAGGTCGCGATCGCGGGCGCGCTGCTGCTCGTTGTCGCGAGCGGCCTGCTCGCCTCGCGGCTCGGTTCCGAGTTCATCCCCAATCTCGACGAGGGCGACATCGCGATGCATGCGATGCGCATCCCGGGCACCAGTCTCGGGCAATCGATCGAGATGCAGGAAGCGCTCGAATCCCGCATCCGCAAATTCCCCGAAGTCGAACGGGTCTTCGCGAAGATCGGCACGCCCGACGTCGCGACCGACCCCATGCCGCCTTCGGTTGCGGATAATTTCATCATCCTCAAGGACAGGAGCGACTGGCCCGATCCGAGAAAGCCGAGGGAACAGCTGGTTGCCGAACTCAACAAGGCGGTCGCCGAAATCCCCGGCAACAATTACGAGTTCACGCAGCCCGTCCAGATGCGCATGAACGAGCTGATTGCGGGTGTTCGCTCGGACGTCGCGATCAAGCTCTTCGGCGACGATCTCGATCAATTGCTCAAGACCGGGCAGGCAATCGAGGAGATGGTCGGCGGCGTCGAGGGCGCACAGGATGTGAAGCTCGAACAGGTCACCGGCCTGCCGATGCTTTCCGTCACGCCGCGCAGGGACAGTCTCGCCCGCTACGGCGTCAGCCTCCAGACGCTTCAGGATGCCGTCTCGACTGCAACCGGTGGACGGGCGGCCGGGCAATTGTTCGAGGGCGACCGGCGTTTCGACGTCGTCGTGCGCTTGCCGGAGGATATGCGAACGAACCTGCCGGCACTCGGCAATCTGCCGGTGGCACTTCCCAATGGCGGGTGGGTCCCGCTCTCGGAACTTGCCGACATCTCGCTTGCCGCCGGCCCCAACCAGGTCAGCCGCGAGAATGGGAAGCGGCGGGCCGTCGTGACCGCGAACGTCCGGGGCCGCGACCTCGGTTCGTTCGTGGAGGAGCTGCAGGCCAAGGTCGACAGCGAGGTTGAACTGCCCGAGGGCTATTATGTCGAATATGGCGGCACCTTCGAGCAGCTCCAGTCGGCAGCGACCCGGCTCCAGATCGTGGTGCCGGTGGTGCTGCTGCTGATCTTCGGACTGCTGTTCAGCCTCTTCGGATCGGTTCGGGATGCGGCGATCGTCTTCTCCGGAGTGCCACTCGCGCTGACGGGAGGCGTGGCCGCGCTGGCCCTTCGCGGCATTCCGCTGTCGATCTCCGCGGGTGTCGGCTTCATCGCGCTCTCGGGCGTGGCGGTGCTCAACGGGGTCGTGATGCTCTCCTTCATCAAGGATTTGCGCGAGCGCGGCAAAGAGCTGCTCGAGGCGATCCGCGAAGGCGCGCTCACGCGCTTGAGACCGGTGATGATGACCGCATTGGTCGCCTCGCTCGGCTTCGTGCCGATGGCGGTCAATGTGGGTGCGGGCTCGGAAGTCCAAAGGCCGCTGGCGACGGTCGTGATCGGCGGGATCATCTCGTCGACGATCCTGACGCTGCTCGTGCTCCCGGCGCTTTACATGCTCGTGCATCGCCGCGCCGAGCAGAAGGAGCGGCCGAGCACCCCACCGGCGGAGGGCGTGCCCGTCCCCGCGGAATGAAACCCCCCGTTGCCGCCGCGACGCTCCCCCGACGAAGGCGGCAACGGGACATACTGGGCGGAACCTCGTCGAGGTTCCGCTCCTTCTTCAGGAAGAGCGAAGGAAGGACACGGTTATGACGAACAGCCAGGCGAACGCCGACCTCGAACGCCGCACCCTCTGGATCGTCCTTCTGCTCAACGCCGCGATCGCCGCCGCTTTTCTTGTCACAGGCGCCATCGGCGATTCCAGCGCGCTCATCGCCAACGGCCTCGACAATTTCTCCGACGCCGCCGTCTATGCGCTGAGCCTCGTGGCGCTCCGCCACGGCCTGTTGTGGAAGACCCGCGCCGCCACGGCATCGGGCATCATGCTGCTCATCTTTGCCGCCGGCGTTCTCTTCGACGTCGGGCGCCGCTACCTTCAGGGAAGCGAGCCGATCGGCCAGACGATGATGATCATGTCGGCGGTCGCCGCTGTCGTGAACTATATCTGCCTGAAGCTGCTCCAGCGGATTCAGAAGCCCGACGTCAACCTGCGCGCCGCGACCACCTTCAGCTTCAACGATTTCATTTCTAACGGCGGCATCCTGATCGCCGGCGTGCTCGTCTGGTGGCTCGGGACGAACTGGCCCGATCTTCTGGTCGGGTTCGCGACCGCGCTGATCGCCATCAAGGGCGGCATCGAGATTCTTCGCGACGCGCGCGCTGAGGCGCGCAAACGGGCGGACGGCGAGGATTGACACCCGATGTGGAGCGACCCCGTCATCACGGATAGCGCAGCCGACCGCCGTTTCAGGGAGCAGGCAAAGGCGCTCGGCCTCGATCCGGACAGCAAATGGGTGGGCGGCTATGTTCCCGTCGCCGCGCGGGAAATCCGGCATCTCCTCGCCGCCTATGCCGGGAAAATAGAAGGGCAGAGGCTTCTCGAGTCTGGCTGCAATTATGGCGCAAGCGCGATCGTTGCCGCAAAGATGGGAGCCGCGGTCACCGCAATCGACGTCGATGAAGAGGCCATCGCGCTCGCACGGCTCAACGCCGAACGATATGGTGCCGGCGCGGCCGTGGACTTTCGCCATGTCCCCGACACGCGGCACATTCCCTTTCCCGACGAAAGCTTCGACATCGTCCTCGCCATCAGCGTCCTCGAATATGTGCGGCGCGAGGAGTTGGCGGATATTCTGCTGGAGCTGCGGCGGCTGCTGCGCCCGGGCGGGCTCCTGCTCGTGTCGGGAACGGCGAGCCGCCTAGCGCCGCGCGAGGTTCATTCGGGACGCTGGTTCGTCAACTATTGGCCGCGATGGGTCGATCGCAAACTGCCGGGACGCACGTCAGAGTTTCAGCGCGGCCTCAATCCGCTTCGCCTCGTCCGCGCCTTCACCGACTATGAAAATCTCGACCGCGCCGACAGGGGCGCACGCTGGTGCGCGGCTCGCAAAGCGATGGGACAATCGCCCGCGAAACTTCGAGCCGCGCGATGGCTCGCTCGCCTCGCCGCGCCGCTCGGCCTGTCCGTCGGCATGGTCGGATCAAGCTTCAGCGCCGCCTGGCGAAAGCCGGGCGCGATCCGGCCGTAATCCCCGCGACCGCGCGCTGATGCCCGGCGCCAAACACAAAAGAAAAGGGCCGGGTCGCGTGTGCGGCCCGGCCCCCTCATGGATCGCTTCCGCGAGCCTTACATTGCGCGCTTCATTTCGCTGTGCGCGCCCTGCGCCTTGACGATTACCGTTACCGGCGCATCGCCGCGGTTGCGCCAGAACCAGCCGTGATTCCCGTCGAACTCGGCCGTCATCACGCCGTCGTCGCGGGTCACATTGCGATCCTTCTTGTAGCTGATCGACTTGCCGCCGCCGTCGCCATGGACGTCGACATTGACCGGTCCGCCGACCGCGGTCCAGGCGAAGTTGGACTTGCCGCCCGCCTTCATGACCAGCTTCACTTCGGCGCCTTCGCCTGGGGCGAGCGTGATGCGAAGCTCGTCCTGACGTCCTCCGGCTGCGGCGGCCGGAGCCGCACCCTCGGCCTCCGCCGCTACATCCTCCGGTGCGGCCTCGGCTTCGCCGACCGTCATGCCCGATGCCGCGGCCTCGATCTGGGCGCTCTTGTCCGCGGCGCGGTCTGCGGCCGCCTCCTCGGCGAGCTGCGTCTTGATCTCGCCCATTTCGGTAAGGCCAAGCACGCGCCCGACGCCGGTCGGGTCGATCGCATATTCGGACGGCAGGACGACGGTGACGAGCAGCACACCCGCCGTCGCCATGGCGATGACGGTCGAGGTGATGAGCTTGCCGGTGCTCGGCAGCTCGGACTTCGAGGGAATATTCGAATTATACATGAGACAAGTCCTTGATTAGGAGACCGCGTAGCCGGTCAGCTGATATCCGATGAGAAGGAAGCCCGCGGCCATCATGACCACGTTCGCGGTATAAGCGTGCTTCCAGAAGCTGTCGGTCCGGCGCCAGAAGCCCATCACGATCAGGATCGCGCCGAGCGCGAGAAGCTGGCCGATTTCGACCCCGACGTTGAAGGCGAGCAGGTTCGGCAGCAGCCCGTCCGGCGAGATGTCATACTCGATGATCTTCGTGGCGAGGCCGAAGCCATGGCAGAAGCCGAATATGAGCGTCGCAACCTTGGTGTTCGGCTGGAAGCCGAACCAGCGCTGATAGGCGCCGAGATTGTCGAGTGCCTTGTAGACGATCGAGAAGCCGATGATCGCATCGATGATATAGCTGTTGATCCCGAAGTCGAAGAAGACCCCGAGCAGCATCGTCGTCGAATGGCCGATCGCGAAGAGGCTGACGTACAGCGCGATATGCTTCATCCGGTAGAGGAAGAAGATGATGCCGAAGAGGAAGAGGATATGGTCGTAACCGGTGACCATATGCTTCGCGCCGAGATACATGAAGGCGAGGATGTTCACCCCGCTGATCTCCTGGATATATCCCTTGTCACCTTCGGCGACGGCATGGGCCATGGCCTCACCCGTCGCGAAGACGAAGGACATGGCGGCGAGAACGAAAAACAGCAGGAATCGCCAGCGCGCACTATCCATGCGCCCTGGCCCTGTAAGAGCCTTGATCATAAAATTATCCTGAAATGCGTAGATGGATGCCGCGACAAGCGGCGTCGATTTCGCAGTCAGGCGCGGTCGGGTGGGCGGTCGAGCCTTGGCCCCCTGCGACCGTCGAGCGCCGCGGGCGCGAAGCCGGTCCAGGTCGCTGTCACGACCGACGGGTCGATCCGGAGAGCCGGAGTGGCGAGTGGCGGATCATGATTGTGATCGGCAGGGTTATGCCCGTGCATGTGACCCGCACCGCGCTCATTCTCGTCGCCGGTGTCGTGGGAATGCCCATGATCGGCAACCTCGGCAGCGAGCTCGGCGTGCCGCTCGGCCTCGGCCGCGAGCATTGCGACCGGGCTGTGGCTGACCGCCGTGTTGGCGACGGACAGCAGCATCGCCGCCGCCGTCAGGCAGAGCATCATCAGCATTAAAAGGCTAGGGCGCGAGCGGCGGAGCATGAGCGGGTCAGGGAAAATCCGTAAGGGGCCGGAGCTAGAGATACTTCGAAATGGCGCGAAACTCGGCCATCGCCTTGTCGCCCACGTCCGCGTCGCCGCCGATACAATGACCGATATGGTCCTCGATCAGCGTGCGCTTGGCATTGGCGACCGCTTTCTCGACGGCCGACAGCTGCATCGCGATATCGGTGCAGGGACGGCCTTCCTCGATCATGCCGACGATGCTCTTCAGATGCCCCGTCGCGCGGTTGAGGCGTTTGATGATCGCGGGATGGGTCGTGTGCTGATGCGGGTGATGATGGTCGGCCATGGTCAAATCTCTGCGGTCGAGGAGCTCTTGGGCTCGCAACCTTAATATCTCTCAAATTTCCGCGGTGCAGTTGACGTCATCGCGGCGGCTTGTCTATAGGGCCCATATCCCCCCAGGGGGATATATTTCAAGCCCGGAAAAATGCTCGCAGTACTCGCCAATCGCACTTATCGGCATCTCCTGCTCGCCCAGATCATCGCATTGGTCGGGACGGGGCTGGCGACGATTGCGCTCGGACTTCTGGCTTATGACATCGCCGGCGGCGACGCGGGCGTCGTGCTCGGCACCGCGCTCGCGATCAAGATGGCTGCCTATATCGGGATCGCGCCGATCGCCGGAGCCTTCGCCGACCGGGTGCCGCGGCGCGCGCTTCTGGTCACGCTCGATCTCGTTCGCGCTGCGGTCGCGATCTGCCTGCCGTTCGTCAGCGAAATCTGGCAAATCTATCTTCTGATCTTCGTTCTCCAGTCGGCATCCGCGGCCTTCACGCCCACGTTCCAGGCGACGATCCCCGACGTATTGCCCGACGAGCGCGACTATACGCGCGCCCTGTCGCTCTCGCGGCTCGCCTATGACATGGAGAATATCACGAGCCCGCTGCTCGCCGCCGCGCTCCTAACCGTCATCAACTTTCACTGGCTCTTTTCGGGGACCGCCGTCGGCTTCATCGCCTCTGCGCTCCTCGTGCTGTCGGTCACCCTGCCGCGCCCCGAGCGTTCGGCCAGCCGCGACACCAGCATCTATGCCAAGACGACCCGCGGCATTCGCATCTATCTGAAGACGCCGCGGCTGCGCGGGCTCCTCGCGGTCACGCTTGCCGCCGCGGCGGCAAGCTCGATGGTCATCGTCAACACGGTCGTCATCGTCCGCGACCGGCTCGGCATGACCCAGCAGGATGTCGCGCTCACGCTTGCGGCCTATGGCTTCGGATCGATGGCCGCCGCCTTCATCCTGCCGCGCATCCTCGACCGGATTCCGGATCGGCGCGTGATGCTGCTTTCGGCCGCCATCCTCGTGGCGGGGCTCGCCGCGCTCGCTTGGATCAGCAGCATCGTGCCGGCGGGCATGACCTATTGGTATATCCTGCTCGGCGGCTGGGCGGTTCTCGGCATTGCCTATTCGATGAGCATCACGCCTTCGGGACGGCTGCTCAAGCGCTCCGCAAATGCCGAAGACCGGCCGGCGCTGTTCGCAGCGCAGTTCGCGCTCAGTCACATCTGCTGGCTCATAACCTATCCGCTGGTCGGACAGCTGGGCGCGGGGGTCTCGATGACCGCCGCCTTTGCCGCCATGGCGGCAATTGCCCTTTTCGGGACCTTGCTCGGCCTCCTGCTCTGGCCTGCGAGCGATCCCGATGCGATCGCGCACGATCACCCCGATCTGCCGGCCGACCATGAACATCTGCGGCGCCAACATGCCGATGGTGCGAGCCACGCTTATGTGATCGACGATCTCCACGAGCGATGGGTGGGCAAGCCATGACGCGCGCGCGTCCTTCCGCCACGGTGGCGCGGCGTCGCGTTATGCGATTGCTGCCCGGCGCCGCGCTTTGGTTCGGCGCCCTGCTCGCCATTCTCGCGCTCGCCAATGTGATGGGCGCGAGCGGCTGGCACGGCGCGCTGGCAGGCCACGACGATTCGCAGGTTACGGCGGCCGTGGCGCACCATGACGATGGCGAAACCTCACCCCCCGAGATCGATCTTCACAAGATCACGCACGGGATGATGCAGGGTCTCGCCGACATCTCGCCGCAACTTCAAATCTGGTCGGGCTTCCTGCTCGCCGGAGCCCGTTGGGCCTACCGGCTCGATCTCGACTGGGCGAGCACCGCGCCCGAGGGACTTCTGCGACCGCCTAGAATGTGAGGCTGCGCGCCGGTCGCCGGCGCCTGCATCCTTCATTCTAGGAGATTTTCCATGACCGATATGATCGGCCAGCGACGCCTGCGCAGGGCGTTCCTGGGCCTATGTACCGCCGTCGGCGCGCTTGCCGCCGCGAATGCTGCTGCGCAACCCGCACCTTCGTTCGACCAACTCTTCGGCCAAAGCGCCGAGGCGCCGCGAACGCAGATCATCGAAGCCGATATCGCCCGTGCCGAAGGCCTTGCCGAGCAAGCCCGGGTGCGTCCCAATCCGACCGTCAGCGGCCTCGCCGAGAATATCGGCGGCAAGCAGCCTTATAGCGGGTTCAACCGCTCCGAAACGACGATCCAATACAACCAGCCGTTCGAACTCGGCGGCAAACGCTCTGCGCGCATCGCCGCCGGCGAAGCGGGTGTTGTGGCGGCGCGGGCGCGCGGGCGCGAAGCCTTGCTCACCTACGCCTATGATCTTGCCCGGGCCTATGCCGCGGCCGAGATCGCCGACCGCCGCCTTGCCCTGACCGAGGGCAGCCTCAGCGAGGCCCGCGACGATCTTCGTATCGCGGCGGCGCTCGTCGATGCGGGCAAGGAAACAAGGCTTCGCCGGCTGCAGGCCGAGACCGAGGTGGCGACGCTCCAGGCCGCGATATCGACGGCAAGGGCAGAGCGGGTCCAGGCCTATGCCCTGCTGTCCGCGCTGGCGGGCCAGGGGATGAGCTACACCAGCCTCTCCGAGCGGGTGCTGGCGCGGTTCGAGGCAACGCCCAAATATGGGCCGGCCGATCCGCTGCAAACGGCGCCTTATCTCGCGGCACAGGCGGAACGCGAAGCGGCCGCCTACCGCGTCGAGGTCGCGAAGCGTCAGGCGATTCCCGATGTCACCGTCTCGCTCGGCGTCCGCCGTATCGAGGCCGACAAGGCGAATGCGATGCTCGTCGGCGTCAGCGTGCCGCTGCCGCTCTTCGATCGCAACCGCGGCAATATCTCGGCGGCACTCGCGGAAAAACAGGGCGCCGAAGCGCGCGCGACGGCGGCGCGCCTCGACGCCGAGGCGGGCATCAAGTCGGCGATGGCCTTCAACGAGGCCGCCGACGAGCGTGTCGCCGCCGCCGAGCAGACGTTCGAGACCGCCGACGAGGCCTATCGGCTCGCTCGCATCGCCTATGAGGCGGGCAAGTCCCCGCTCATCGAACTCATCGCCGCGCGGCGCGGTCTCAGTGCCGCGCGCGGCACGCTGCTCGACGCGCTGTCCGAGAGGTTCGACGCGCGCGCTGCGCTCGCCCGTCTCCAGGGCCGCACCATCACAGGGGAGGAAATCCAATGACCGAGAAGAATCGTTTCTATGCCGGCGCGGCGACCGCGTTGGCGCTTGCCGTGGCCCTGGGCTTCGGGATCGCTCAACTCACCGGGAGCGATGCTCCGGCTCCCGAGGCTCCGGCCAAGGCCGAGGCCGCGCCGTCCAATGAGGTGGTGATCTCGGCCGACGGGATTTCGCTGTCGCAGATCGGGGTCGCGCCCGCGGCAGGCGGCGAACTCGATGCCGCGATACCCGCCGCAGCCACGGTCGAGGCGACACCCGATGCCGTCGCCGTGCTCACGGCGCGCGCGCCGGGAACGGTGACGCGCATCTTCAAGCGGATCGGCGATCCGGTGCGGGCCGGCGAAACGCTGGCGCTCGTCGAAAGCCGCGATGCCTCGACGATCGCGACCGACCGCGACGCTGCCGCCGCTCGCGAGCGGCTGGCAGCGCGCCAGCTCGAACGCGAGAAGAGGCTGCTCGGTCAGGGGGTGAGCCCGAGGGCCGACTATGAAATCGCCGAGGCCAATCTCGCGGTGGCGCAGGCGGAAGCGCGGCGCGCGAGCGCCGCTGCCGGTGCCGCAAAGGTCGCCTCGGACGGGCGGTCGGTCGCCGTCGTCAGTCCCGTGACCGGACGTGTTACCGCGGCGCAAGCCAATCTCGGCCAGTTCGTCGCCGCCGAGTCCGAACTGTTCCGGGTCGCCGATCCCAGCCGGATGCAGATCACCGCGAGCCTGCCGCCGGCCGATGCCGGCCGCGTCCGCGCGGGAGACCGGGTCGAGCTAACGACGAACGACGGCCGCATGATCGAGGGGCGCGTGCGCTCCGAAACCGGCGTCGTCGATCCGACGACCCGGTCGGCGACCGTGGTCATCACACCCTCGGTCGCGGGCACGCTGCTTCCCGGGCAGCTGGTGAAGGCCCGCATCTTCGCGAGCGGCGGCGCCATCACCAACGGAGTCATGGTCCCGCAGGATGCCGTGCAGACGATCGGCGACCGCACGGTCGTTTTCGTCCGCACCACGAAGGGCTTCCGGGCGCAGACCGTGCAGGTCGGCGGGCGCAGCGCCGGGCTCGTCTCGATCCTCTCGGGGATCAAGGCGGGCACGCCGATCGCGACCACCAACGCCTTCCTGCTCAAGGCCGAGCTTGAAAAGGAGGCAGCGGAATGATCGCGCGCATCCTCAGTCTCTCGGTCAGGGGGCGATGGTTCGTCGCCTTCCTGACCCTGATCGTTTTCGGCTTCGGCCTCTGGCAGATTACCAAGCTGCCGATCGACGCCGTGCCCGACGTCACCAACCGCCAGGTCCAGATCAACACTTTCAATCCGACGCTCGGCCCGGTCGACATGGAAAAGCAGGTAACCTTTCCTGTCGAGACGGCGCTCGCCGGGATTCCCGGGCTGACGCTGACCCGCTCGCTCACGCGCAACGGCTTCAGCCAGGTCACGGCGGTGTTCACCGATGACACCGACATCTATTTCGCGCGTCAGCAGGTGACCGAACGCCTCGCGCAGGCGAAGGACAGCCTGCCCGACGGGGTCCAGCCCAACCTGTCGCCGCTCAGCACGGGTCTCGGCGAAATCTTCTTCTACTCGGTCGCCTTCCGCCACCCGGATGGAAAGCAGACAAATATCGTCGACGGCAAGCCCGGCTGGCAATCGGACGGCGCCTACCTCACCCCCGAGGGCGAGCGTCTGACGACCGAACTGGCCAAAGCTGCCTATCTGCGCACGGTCCAGGACTGGATCATCCGTCCGCAGATGCGAACGGTTCCAGGGGTTGCCGGCGTCGATTCCAACGGCGGCTATGTGAAGCAATATCTCGTTCAGCCCAATCTCAACGCGCTGTCGACTTACGGCCTCTCGATCACCGAACTGGCCGACGCGCTCGAACGCGCCAATCTATCGGCGGGCTCCAACTATGTGCGCCGGGCCGGCGAGAGCTTTCTCGTTCGCGCCGACGCGCGGCTGAAGTCGATCGAGGATATCCAGGAAGCCGTCGTCGCGACGCGCGCGGGCGTTCCCGTTCGCGTGAAGGATGTCGGCGAAGTGGTGATCGGGGGCGCGGTGCGCACCGGGTCGGGCAGCCGCATGGGCTCGGAGGCGGTCATTTCGACCGTGCTGATGCTCACTGGCGACAATAGCCGTATCGTCGCCACCAGCGCGGCCGAGAAACTGACGGCGATCAACAAGAACCTGCCGCCGGACGTGTTCGCCGAGCCCGTCTATAACCGCTCGAAGCTGGTCAATGCGACGATCGCCACCGTCGAGAAGAATCTCGTCGAGGGCGCCTTGCTCGTCATCGCGGTGCTCTTCCTGCTGCTCGGCAATATCCGCGCCGCGCTGATCACCGCTGCGGTCATTCCGATCACGATGCTGATGACGGCATCGGGCATGAACGCGCTCGGCGTCTCGGGCAATCTGATGAGTCTCGGCGCGCTCGACTTCGGCCTGATCGTCGATGGCGCCGTCATCATCGTCGAAAATGCCCTGCGCCGGCTTGCCGAAAGGCAGGAGCATGAAGGGCGTTTGCTCAGCCGCTCCGAACGAATGGAGGAAACCACGCTTGCGGCGCAGGAGATGATCCGGCCGACCGTCTATGGTCAGCTCATCATCTTCCTCGTCTTCGTACCGCTGCTCACCTTCCAGGGCGTCGAGGGCAAGACCTTCGCGCCGATGGCGATCACCCTGATGCTCGCACTCGCAGCCGCCTTCGTCCTCTCGCTGACCTTCATCCCCGCGATGATCGCCATCGTGATCAAGGGCAAGGTCAGCGAGACCGAGGTCAAGCCGATCCGCTGGTTCAAGGAGAAATATGAGCCGCTCCTGAAAAAGGCCGTCGCGCGCCCGCAGCCCTTCGTGGCGTCAGGCGTCGGCGTCTTCCTCGCCGCGGTGCTGGCATTCGGCTTCCTCGGTGAGGAGTTCATGCCGCAGCTCGACGAGAAGGACATCACGGTCACCAACTTCCGCGTGCCCTCGGCGTCGATCGACCAGTCGACGCAGATGCAGCTTCGCATCGAGGATGCGCTGAAGTCCTTGCCCGAGGTTGCGCTCGTCTTCTCGAAGAACGGGAATGCCGATCTCGGGACCGACCCGATGCCGCCCAATGCGTCGGACACTTATGTGATTCCGAAGCCGGAAGACGAATGGCCAGCCGAGGTGAAGAGCAAGGAGGACATCCTTCGCCGCATCGAGGAGCGGATGAAACCGCTCATCGGCAATCGCACCGAGATTCAGCAGCCGATCCAGATGCGCTTCAACGAACTGATCGCCGGCGTTCGCGCCGACGTGGCCGTGAAGCTCTACGGAGACGATCTCGACGCCATGAGCGTGCAGGCGAACCGCATCGCGGGGGTTTTGCGGCGTATTCCGGGTGCAGGCGACGTCAGCGCCGAGCAGACGTCGGGGGCTCCGACCTTCGACGTCAAGATCGATCACCAGGCGGCAGCCCGCTACGGGCTGTCGGTCGAGGAGGTCGCGAACACGGTTGCGGCTGCGCTCGGCGGGCGGGAGGCCGGACTTCTCTTCGAGGGCGATCGCCGCTTCTCGGTGGTCGTCCGCCTGCCCGATGCCCAGCGCGACGACCTCGAGACATTGGGTTCGATCCCGGTGATGCTCGCGGCGGGCGAAGGGCAGATCGCGAGCTCGATCCCGCTCCGCGAAGTAGCAAAGTTCAGCTACACGCAGGGCCTCAACCAGATCAGCCGCGAAAATGGCAAGCGGATGGTCGTGGTGCAGGTCAATGTGCGCGGCCGCGATCTCGGCGGTTTCGTCACCGAGGCGCAGGACAAGATCGGGGCGCTCGACCTGCCAGCGGGCATGTATACCGATTGGGGCGGCACGTTCGAAAGTCTCCAGTCGGCCCGGCTTCGCCTGCTGATCGTGGTGCCGATCTGCTTCCTTGCCATTTACGCCCTGCTTTACATGGCGCTCGGCGGCTTCCGGCCGGCGGCGATCGTGTTCAGCGCGGTGCCGATGGCCCTCGCGGGCGGCGTCTTCGCGCTGCTGCTGCGGGGAATCCCCTTCTCGATCACGGCCGCGGTCGGGTTCATCGCGCTATCGGGCGTCGCCGTCCTCAACGGCCTCGTCATGATGAGCGCGATCCGCAGCCGCCGCGATGCGGGAATCGGGGATGATGAAGCGATCATCGGCGGCGCGATGGAGCGCGTGCGTCCGGTACTGATGACGGCGCTCGTGGCGAGCCTCGGCTTTGTGCCGATGGCGCTTGCAACGGGAACCGGCGCCGAGGTCCAGCGGCCGCTGGCCACGGTCGTCATCGGCGGCCTGATCACCTGCACCGCGCTCACCCTGCTCGTCCTGCCGGCGATCTCGGCCTGGCTCTATCGCCGGTCCGCAGCCGCCAACCAGCGGCCGGGCGATACGGTGGAACCGGCCACGGCAAGCTGACTTGTCCGGCGGCCGCTTACCCCCCGCAGCGGCCGCCGGACCTTTTTTCAATCCCATCGAAGGAGAAATTCCATGGAAGACAAGGATTATGCCCTGCTTCGCATCTACACCGACGAGATGGCGGTCAGCGGCGACAAGGCGCTGTTCGAGGTCATTCTCGAAAAGGCGAAGGCCCATAAATTGCTCGGCGTCACGGTGCTGCGCGGGCGCGTCGGCTTCGGTCACTCGAACCTCGTTCATGCGACGAGCTTCCTCGATCACAATTATCCGCTGATCGTCGAAATCGTCGACATGCCCGCAACGCTGCGAAACTTCGCGGCGCAGCTTCACCAGCTGAAGGGCATCGGGGCCATGACCCTGCTGCCCGTCGAGCTCCTCTGAGCATGCGGCGCGCCTGACGCCATGCTGACCGAATTGGCCGCCCTGCATCCCTGGAGGCGGCCACGCCGCGGGCGCCTTGCCCTGGACCCGCCCGCGGCGAAACTTTTCCCGGCGAACTGAAGCCGGCCCACCCCCTTTGAGGACCCCCCGATGTCGTTTCCAGTCCCCCGACCCCCAGCAACCCGGCACCGCGCGCTGCGCCTGTTCTGCGCTCCTTTTGTGCTGCTCCTCACCGGCGCCTGTTCGGAGCCGCCCGAGGGCGGCAATTATCGCGACATCGCCGCCGGGGCGGAGCGCAGCCAGGAACATTTCCGCTGCACGGACGGATCGCGGCTCCTCGCCGACTTCTCGGCCGACCGCCGCGATTTGCGGCTTCGGTGGAACGAAAGCGAGACGGTGATCGCGCTGTCTGCGCCGGCCCCGAACCTGACCTTCGTCGGCGAGGACATGAACATCCTGTTCCGCGAGGACCGCGCCTTCGTCGAGCAGGTCGACGCCCCGAAGCGGTCGTGCAGGCGCGTGGACTAGCGGCCGGTTCAAACCTCCCCCAAGCTGAAAGGGTCATACCCCATGATATTCGGAAAACGGGTCGTTCTGGGCCCGATCATGCCGCCTGATCTCACGAGCCTGTTCCAATGGACCGACAGCGCCGAAGACGCGGCAATCAACGGCACCTATCGCCCGCCGAGCTGGAACGAGCAGGAGGAGTTCTGGCTCCTTCAGCAGGATCCCTCGCGCATCTTCTTCGCCATCAGGATCAAGCCGCGCTCGGAGATCGCCGGCTATATCCAGATACGCGAGATCGAGCCCGTGCACCGGTCGGCCAAGATCGGGATCTGGATCGGCGAGGCTGCCGAGCGCGGCAAGGGCATCGGCTTCGAAGCCCTCGAACTGGCGATCGACTATTGCTGGCGCCAGCTCAATCTCCGGCGGCTCACACTCGAGGTCTTCGCCCATAACGAGGCGGCAATCCGTCTCTATGCGCGGTCCGGGTTCGAGCGCGAGGGCATGCTGAAGTCGGCCCAATATGTCGAAGGGGCGTGGATCGACATCGTGCTGATGGCGCTCCAGCGGCCGGGAGGGTGACGTCCATGTCCCCGTCCTCGGCTGTATCCTTCGCCGTCCCTCCAGCCTCGCCCGATGGAGCGCGGCAATGATGGAGTTTCGGCGCGAGCATGATCTCGCCTTCACCCCGGGGCAGGTCTGGGCGGTGCTCCTCGATTTCGAGGGCCATCGCCAGTGGAACCCCTATGTCAGGCTCGAGCTCCTCCACAGCGATCCGATCGCGCTGCGATACTGGCTGCGGATGGCCGTGCGCTCGTCGTTGGTGGCGAACGACACCCGCACATGGCAGTTGTCGAGGATCGCGTTGTTCGGCCCGTAAGCCTTCTCGATCTGATTGAGGCTCTGCGCGATTAGGAAGCTCTGGATGCCGTAGCCGGCCATGAACGCCAGCGCGCTCTCGAAGAAGTCGAGCCGCCCCAGCGCCGGGAACTCGTCGAGCATCAGGAGCAGGCGATGGCGCGATTTGCGCGCCTGTAAATCTTCCGTCAGCCGCCGGCCGATCTGGTTGAGGATCAGGCGGATCAGCGGCTTAGTGCGCGAGATGTCGGACGGCGGCACGACGAGATAGAGCGTCGCCGGTCGTGCGCCCTCGACGAGATCCGCTATGCGCCACTGACAGGTGCGCGTGACCTGCGCGACCACAGGATCGCGATACAGTCCCAGGAACGACATGGCGGTCGAGAGTACGCCGGATCGCTCGTTGGCCGATTTGTTGAGCAGCTCGCGGGCGGCGCTGGCGACCACGGGATGAACGCCGGCCTCGCCGAGGTGCAGCGTCGTCATCATCGCGCGCAGCGTGGACTCGATGGGCCGGCGCGGGTCGGACAGGAACGCGGCGACACCGGCCAGCGTCTTGTCCTCGCCGGCATAGAGGACATGGAGGATCGCACCGACCAGCAACGCGTGGGAGGTCTTTTCCCAATGGTTGCGCTTTTCGAGACTGCCTTCGGGATCGACCAGCACGTCTGCGACATTCTGCACGTCGCGGACTTCCCACGCGCCCTTGCGGATTTCGAGCAGCGGGTTGTAAGCGGCCGACGCGGCATTGGTCGGATCGAACAACAGCACCCGCGCGTGCCGGCTGCGGAAGCCAGCGGTGAGCTGCCAGTTCTCGCCCTTGATGTCGTGAACGATGGCCGAACCCGGCCAAGTGAGCAGTGTAGGGACCACGAGGCCGACACCTTTGCCGCTCCGCGTCGGCGCGAAACACAGCACATGCTCAGGACCGTCATGGCGCAGATAGTCAGGACCAAGCCGCCCAAGCATGACGCCATTCAACCCTAGCAGTCCGGCGGCGCTGACTTCCCTGCGGGTTGCCCAGCGCGCCGAGCCGTAGGTCTGCGCATTCTTCAGCTCGCGTGCGCGCCAAACCGACATGGCGATGGCAACGACGATCGCGGCGAAACCGCCCGACACGGCGATGAAGGCTCCGGTCTGGAATATCTCCGGCGCATAGGCATCGAACGAGAACCACCACCAGAAAAAGGCCGGCGGCGGATAGACGGGCCAGTCGCCCAGCATAAACCACGGCGCTCCAAGCTCGGGCTGATAGGCGAGCGCCGTGGCCGTCCATTGCGTCGCGCCCCAGACGGAGGCGGGCACGATCAGAAATACCGCGAAGATCTGGCCCCATAGGATCTTTGTCGCAGACATAGCGCTAAGATCGGAGGGCGTCGGTTATGGAATCAAGCCGCGACTTTCCGAATGGAAAGCCTAGCGCAGAAATACAGGGGATGGCGTAGCTGTACGGACAGCAATGCTGGAGGTATCGCTACTCCCAAACGCGCGGTAATAAACAAGCAGTCAAGCTACCCGAGCATCACGCCGTTACGCCGCTTACTAAGAACGGCCATGCAGCTGGCGAAAATCTGTCGCTGTTTCTCCACCGGAAAGGCCTTCTCTGCATCGTCGGCGGGGAACCAGCGCGCATCGGCTACCTCCTTGGCCTGGAGGCACAAAGGGATATTCTTGTCGATCCTGCAGGAGAACATAACCGCGTCCTGGCCATCATGGTCAAGCGCGCGTTTCGCCTTGTGTTCCGGCGAGTAGATGAAGCGGTTCGTCACGGGAATCTCTTCAAGATCGACGTCCAGGCCGATACCGAGTTCCTCGGAAAGCTCCCTGCGCATCGCGGCGACTGGCGATTCTCCATTCTCGACCCCGCCACCAGCGAGCGTCCATTCGCCTTCGCGATAGCCATGCGGGCGCACCAGCAGGACTTCATCGTCGTCGTTGATCACTACGGCGCGCACCTTGCGGCGCAGCCGCATCCCATCGGCTTCAATATAGGCTGTCATGGCGTGCAGGATGGCAGCCTAAGGTTGAACTATCGTAAATCGCTGTCTTCCGCGGTTCCGAATGCTGACAGGGCAATCGCATTTTCCGCTGCGCATTGGCACAAGAACTTCGCGCAATGCAGCCGGGCGCAGCTGACGCCCCCTCAGTCAAACCCGGCGATGGCCATACTCGCGGCGGGAGATCTCGTGGGCGGCATAGGCCAGAAGCAGCGCGGCGAGCACGCACCAGCCGGACATCCAAAGAAGCTGTTCTGGCAGGCTGACGCCGAGATCGATCAGAATGCCCGTGAGGCCGGGGCCGAGCGCGGTAGCCAGCACCATTGCGGATACCGTCACGGCTCGGATGCCACCAAGATTTGCGACGCCATAAACCTCCGGCCACAGCGCACCTAGCAATGTCGAGGTGAAGCCGTTGCTGATGCCCAGCAGGAACATGAAAACATAGATGCCCCAGAGCGGCGTTATTAGCGCGGCAGTGGCAGAGGCGACCGCCAGCGGTGCGAGAAACCAGGGCAGCAGTCTGATCGCGCCCAAACGGTCTACCAGATGGCCGCAAACGAACCCGAAAATGATTGTCGAGACTGCCATCACCGGAAAGGCTGCGGCGAAGCTGATCGCGTCATAGCCGCGCAGCGCGATGAAATAGCCCTGATGAAAAAATATGGTAGTCCCGATGAAGGGCGGTGCGAGCGTGCCGGCGAGGAGTAGATACAGCATCGGATCGCGCGCAACCTCGCTGCGGCTCCAGTCGCGCGCGGTCCTTCCGGCTGCCATCGCTGATTCCCTGGCATGCGGAACGCGTTCGACACGGGTCAGAACAAGCAAGCTCGGGCAGGCGAGAACCAGCAAGGCGGCGGACGCAACCCAGGCCGCCTGCCAGCCGAGCGAGTCGCTGACAAGGACATAGGCGATGGGCAGCAGCGCCGTTCCGGCCTGAAGTCCCGGCGTCACGATCGCCATGGCAAGACCACGGCTCGCAACGAACCAGCGGCCCACCTCGGTAAAGGCGATTTCCGTCATCATGCCTTGGCCAAACAGACGGAGTAGAAAGATCGCCACGACCAAGACCGCAATATGCGGCGCGAATGCGAGCAGCAAACAGGCGAGCGCCAGCAATGGCATGACAAAGCGTGTAACCTTCCAGCCCGGCATCAGGTCAAGGCTTCGGCCAAGCCAGGGCAGGACTGCCGCGCTCGCCAGGGTCGCGGCCATGTAGATCAGTCCGAATGCACCGCCGGAAAGGTCGAACCGCACACGAAGTTCATTGCCAGCGAGGCCGATAAAAAAGGTCTGGCCGAAAGATGAGAGCATCAACAGCAGGAAGCCTCCGGCAAGCCAACGAAAATTATCACGAAGAAAGCGCAACTGTTCCTGCACCACTACCTCAATGGCCAATTGCCAAGGGCGCGGGATTCGCGCCATCAGCAAGCGGCTATGCAACTGGCCTTCGGGAAAGACTGGATCTGCCCTGTCGTGTCGCGGCTATGCGCGGCAGCAACCGCGCGAACTCCTTCGCCACCAGAATCCAGTCAGGTCAAGGCGGCATCCACGGTTTGTGCGGGAAGTCGTTACGCCGTCAGCCTGGCTTGATTATTCCCGCCCGCGCATAGCATGGCATGAAGGATGCTCGACATTTGTGATCATTGCATTGGGTGACCCAGATGGAAGACCTGGCCATAGCGGCCACCAAGCGAAAGGCAGCATTACATTCAGCCCAGATATCCGACAGCCTCTGCAATCACCCGATGCCGAGGCGGCGCGAAATGTCTAGCGTCCTGATATGGTTGCGATCGCCTTGTCCTTCTCGTCGAGCGCGCTGGTGATTAATTACAATCCAGACGGAGGCTGAGACTGTGTTATTCGGATTCGCTTCTTTTCCTCAATCTCCGAACCTCAGCCCTTGGCGCGGCCGGGGAAAGGGATCACATTGCTCTGACCGCCCAAGCCGACCGCTGGTTCCCCGTTGGCCACCCGTTGGTGTTCGTCTTCCTCTATAACTAGTTTGTACGCGCGGATGTGAATTGGGTCTGACTTGATCCATGAATCCAATCCGGCCCAATCATCGAAATTCTCTGCTTTTCGGCGACGAAGCCAACGGCTAGCGGCATTTACGACATCGGTCGGCAAATCGGTCAACGATTTCTCCATGAGAGCGGACAACTCCCCGGACAGCACCTGTGGGCGGAATCGCCTGGCAAATGTGCGCGCCCAGGTGCCTGATCGGCACGACACGCCGCCTAGCGACCACAGACGGTCGGAAATGAGATTGTCCGCAGTTATATAAGGCACGACGGTGTGCGTCGGCGCTATGGTGGCCCGGCGGATAAGCGGCCGGGATAGCCATCCGGAGTTTCACCGGATCCTAGCGTATTGGGAGAAATCCTATCCAGATTGATGCGAGCATGCAAGTGGGGCAAGCCCCCCCGAAAGGAAGCCAATCACGCTGTTCGCGGGATGGAACTCATGGCGTAGAGCGCATGGGAACGGCGTCGAGCAGTGCATCCCGGCTCTGAGAAGCGCAGGGATCAGTCGATAGACGCGCGCCTGACGCTCCAAAGCGATCGCGGCCAAGTCCAGACAGGCCCGGACGATCTCCTGCTCTACCTCGCTCGGTCCCCGTGCCTCCCGGAAATATAGGGCGAATGCGCCCAACACCATGCCGCTGCTGCCGACAATCGGATTCGACCAGCAGGCGGCAAGACCGGCATGAAGCGCCTCGGGCCGGACAATCTCCCACCGGGGGTCAGTTGCAATGTCGGTTACAGAAACGGGCTGGTTGTGAAAGACGGCCGAGCCGCACAATCCTGCCATCGGCCCCGCTGGCACACCATCAATCAGAGCTTTGAATTCGTCCGACAGACCAGGGGCAGCGATAGTCTGCAGCAACCCGGCTACATCCGTTGCAACGATCGAGCAGAGCGCCTCTGGAATTCGCGCTTCGATTTGAAGGCAAAGCTGTTCCATGGTCAATTTCAGAGGATCGCCACGGGCGATCATCTCTAAAATCGTCTTCTGAAGCAGCAGCATCGCCCATCTCGGTCACGCAATTTACAAATCGCGGTTGAGAATAGCATTGCGGGGTAAAGTCGATCTTAACGGGCTAGCGATCCGAGCCAAGGAATTCGAGATTGGTCGCCGACATTCGGCCATCTCTCCCTTCCTTCAGGTCGAAGCTCCAACGCTGGCCTTTCTTGATGGCTTCCAAACCGGCTTTTTCGACCTCGGAAAGGTGCAGAAAGACCTTCGGCTGCTTGTCATCGCGCGAAATGAAGGCCCAGTCGCCATCGGGGCCGATATATTTGACGGTTCCGGATGGCATGGCTGGGTTCAGCTCTCCCTTGCACACTCGATGCAGGTCGTGACGGCAGGATTGTGTTCGAGCCGGGCAGGCGCGATCTCATCGCCGCATTTAAGGCAGTAGCCGAATTCGTCTTCGTCGATGCGCCGCAGCGCGGCATCGATGGCGGCGCGTTCGGTTTGCCGGCGCCGCGCCTGGGCAAGAGCCATCGCCTGGACCTGCATCGCGTCGATGCGCGAAAGCCGACCCACGCTATCCTGATCCAGAGTCACGGGTGCGCGGTCGGCCTGCGACATCTGGTCCTCGGCGAGAAGTTCCTCGCGCCGGGCGAGGAGCTTTTCACGAAAGCGAGCAAAGTCGAGCGCCATGTTACCGCACGAGCAGCACCGGCACATGGACGGTGCGAATCATTGTCGTCGTGGTGCTGCCGACAATCAGGGTGCGGATGGGTGAATGGCCATAGGCACCCATAACCAGCATGGCCGCCGAGGTCTGTTCGACGACCTTGGCGATGACCGCTTCGGGCTTACCGCGTTCGAGCGTTGTCGTAATCTCCCGCTCCGCACCAAGACGCGCTGCGGCACCGTCCAGCGCACGCCGGTGAGCCTCATTGTCCGTGTCGGCCATGACGATGTTGACGGGCAGGCCGGTGAAGAGGGTGGACTCGACAAGTCGGCCCAGCGCCCGGTCGGCGGCGGGGCTGGCATCATAGGCAAAGACGATATTGCGCGGCTCTGCATATTCGCGCGACGCCACCAACACCGGCTTGGTACTGGCACGCACCACCCGCTCGATCTTCGATCCGATATGACCGGTGGCGAATTCATGGCTGGCGCCGCGCTTGCCGATCACCACCACGCGGGCGCCTTCTTCGCGTTCCAGGATCGTCTCGACGATGCCGCCGTGACGATGGAGCGTGCGAACGTCGAAAGCACCGCCGTCGCGCAGGCGCTTATCGCCTGCGGCCAGAAGCAGGCGGCCGCGTTCCACCTTGAGCTTCGCGTCGGCAGCCTCCAGCTCAACCAGCTCTTCCATCAGGCTGGTTTTCACTCCCAGCCCGATAGCGCCGGACAAGTCGTGGCGGGCAGCAACCGCATCGCTGCGCTGAACCACATGCAGCAGTTCCACCGGCATCTGCAGACGCTCGGAAGCCCATGCGGCAAGATCGCAAACGCTGTCGGCGTAGCTCGACGCATCAATACATGCGAGGACGTGTTCCATAGTGCTGATCCTCTCAATGCCCGCCGAGTTGCGCTTCAGCGCCCGGCTTGTCGTGTATTGCGAAACGATTGATCATCGAAGCGCTGGCTTCGTTGAGCCCGACCATTTCGACTTCGGTACCCTCACGGCGGAATTTCAGGATCGCCTTGTCGAGCGTACCCACCGCCGAAATATCCCAGAAGTGGGCTTGTGACACGTCGATCACAACGCGGTCCAGAACTTCCTTGTAGTCGAACGCTTCGACGAAGCTTTCCGAAGAAGCGAAGAAAACCTGGCCGGAGACGTTATAGCGCCGCGAGAGGCCATCGGCGGAAAGCTCCGACTCCACCGTGAAGATGCGCTTCACCTTGCTGGCGAAGAACAGCCCCGACAGGATCACACCGGCAAGAACGCCCTGCGCCAAATCGTGCGTCCACACCACGATCACCACAGTCACGACCATCACCACGGATGACTGCCACGGATGGTGGCGGATGTCCTTGAGCGAACGCCATGAGAAGGTGCCGATCGAGACCATGATCATGACTGCAACGAGTGCGGCCATTGGGATTTCGGCTACTATCGGTCCCAGAACGACAATGAGGAATAGAAGGACCACTCCGGACATGAAGGTCGAAAGGCGCGTAAAACCGCCCGACTTTACGTTGATGACCGACTGTCCGATCATCGCGCAGCCGCCCATGCCGCCCAGGAAGCCGGTGAAGAAGTTAGCGATGCCCTGTCCCTTCATCTCACGCTGTTTGTCGGATGGGGTATCGGTCAGATCATCGACGATTTGGGCGGTCATCATGGATTCGAGCAGGCCGACCGCTGCCATGGTCAGCGAGTAAGGCAGGATGATCTGGAGTGTTTCCAGCGTGAATGGTACATTCGGGATCAGCCAGGCTGGCAGGGAAGACGGGAGTTCGCCCATGTCTCCAACGGTACGGACATTGAAGCCTGTGTAGTAAACCAGTGCGGTGAGAATGACGATCGCCACCAGCGGCGAGGGCACTGCCTTGGTCAGATAAGGGAACAGGTAAATAATCGCGAGACCGCCCACCACCAAAGCGTAAGTCAGCATCGGCACGCCCGTGAGTTCGGGCAATTGCGCCATGAAGATCAGGATCGCCAGTGCGTTGACGAAACCGGTAATGACGGAGCGCGAGACATATTGCATCAGCATGTTCAGGCGCAGGAAGCCAGCAACAAGCTGGATCACGCCCATCAGGATCGTGGCGGCGAACAGATAATCGACGCCGTGGTCCCGGATCAGCGGCAGCACCAGAACGGCAATCGCGGCGGTCGCGGCCGAGATCATGCCCTGCCGGCCGCCGACTAGTGAGATGATCACTGCAATGGAGAACGAGGCATAGAGGCCGACGCGCGGATCGACGCCGGCGATGATTGAGAAGCCGATGGCTTCGGGAATGAGAGCAAGCGCAACGACGATACCCGCGAGAACGTCTCCTCGGGGGTTCGATAACCACTCTCGCTTGATAGATTGCATGTTTGGCATGAATACCCCGGTAAACTTAAACGAGAGACAGTTCGCGATCGTTGACCGATGATCTTGAAATATCTCGGCTTTTGCGATCGTGATCGGTGATGTAATCGCGGGTCAACGGCACAGCATCGGCCCGCTTTGCTAGCTGAATCTGGAAGTTCATATGCCCCTGCGCGCGGAAAGCGGATTCGCTGGTCGCCAGATAGAACTCCCACATGCGACAGAAACGCTCATCATAGAGTGCTGCAATTTCCTCACGACGATCCGAGAAGCGTCTGAACCAGTGAACCAGTGTTTCGGCGTAGTGCAGTCGCAGAATTTCTACGTCCGTCACCCATAGCCCGGACCGCTCGATCGCGGGCAGTACCTCCGACAGCGCGGGGATATAGCCTCCAGGGAAAATGTATTTGGCGATCCAGGGGTTCGTTATGTCCGGCCCGTCCTTGCGACCGATCGAATGGATGACCGCGACGCCATCATCAGCAAGCAGGTTTGCAACTTTTCCGAAGAACTCGTCGTAGTTCGGCACCCCCACATGTTCGAACATTCCGACGGAGACGATCCGGTCAAAGCTTCCGGTCACATCGCGATAATCCGTGAGTGCAAAGCGGACCTTGGTTCCGGCGCTCCGCTCGGTGGCGATGGCGAACTGCTCTTCGGAAAGCGTGACACCATGAACTTCGACGTCGGCCGCGCGCGCGATTTCGAGTGCCATTCCGCCCCAACCGCTACCGATGTCCAATACCGAGTGCCCGTCCTTGAGAAGCATCTTGCCGATCAGATGTTGCTTTTTCGCTAGTTGAGCCTCTTCGAGCGAGTAGTCTGGCCTAGCGAAATACGCGCAGCTGTATTGCAGGTCATCGTCTAGAAACAGGCGGTAGAGATCGGAGGACAGATCGTAATGATGCGCGACATTACGGCGCGATGCAGCACGATTATTGGCCTGTTGCATGGCGCGAAGGATGCGTAGTTTGAGAGTTCCTGCCGTCGTCCTGGAAAAGGCAGCCGCCTCTTGGTTCCGGAAAATTACGTCGAAGAAGGATCGTATGTCGCCGGACACAATGGTCAGCGCGCCGTCCATATACGCTTCGCCGAGCGCGAGATCCGGATTAGCCGCTATCTTCGCCGCGCCTTCCGCAGTGACGCCAATTACGACCTCCGGCCCCGTGCCGTCGCCAAAGCGCAAGGTTTGTCCGGTGCGACTGCTGAGAAAGGACAAGGTGCCTCGCTGCACGATCTTCTCGATCAATGCGGCAAGCACGCGCGGAGGATGAATGAACGCCTGATTGTGCTGATTGTTGTGAGCTAACACGCTCGCCATCTATATAACCCCCATTAGCTCAGCATGACGAGCCGGCAGACGCGCCGAAACGAGTCGTCCGAAGAAACATGCCGAAGATGAATGACAGGCGCTGCGAGGCGATCTCGTGTCGATCGCGATCGCGCTGCCTGGTTTGCGGTTACCCCGGGGATAGGCGCCGGGCCGAGCCACTCGGCAGAACCGAGTCCAGCGGATGACGGTGCCGGTACGCGAGTTCCGCTCCTGCCGCAAGTGCGAACATGCAATTTCTTGCAAGTCAAATATCTGCGAAGCGTTTAGTCTGTCTTGGATGACCACGATGTTCGAAGAAATCGACTGGCGGGAGACGCCTATTGGCGAGCTGGTGCTGCGGCGCCGGCGGCTGCACGCCGACGGCGAAGACATATGGGAAATCAAGCTCAACGGCGGCTATCTCATGTCGAGCCAATTCGTCGAGGGGGAGATCGCCTTGACCCATCTGGCACTCGCGATGGCCGATGGCGACGCGCTCGACGTTGTCGTAGGCGGGCTCGGCCTTGGCTATACAGCCCAGGCCGCCCTCAATGATCCCCGGGTCGGCCGGCTAACAGTGATCGAGCTGATCCCGGAAGTGATCGAATGGCACCGGCAACGCCTGCTGCCCCTGGGAGAGGCCGTGGCGGGCGATGCACGATGCCGTTTGCAACAGGGGGATTTCTTCGCGCTAGCCGCGGAGGCGGGCGGCTTCGACGCCTGCGCCCCGAACAAGCTGCATGACGCGATCCTGATCGACATCGATCATTCGACCAAACATTTCATCGACGATGCGAGCGCCAGCTTCTACAGTGAAACGGCCATTTTCACGATCGTGCAGAAGCTTAAACCGGATGGTGTCCTTGGCCTGTGGTCCACCGATGCGGAAGATCAGGGCTTTGTCGCAGCGATGCAAGGCAGCTTGCGAGATGTCCGGATCGAGCGGGTGGAGTTTCCCACTCCGTATCGGGAGGAACCTGCCTTCAACCTAATCTATCTCGGTCGTAGACCGTGAAGCTATGACTTAAGTCATTTTCAGGCCCGGCAGAGTGCGACCAGTCAACGCAGCAGGCAGACGGATTGTAATACCGAAGCGACACTGCAGCCGTCAGCGGGCGAGATGGGCTTCTGCGGCAGTGACGAAAGCCCCCCGAAATCGCCAAGGCTCATCTGCATCGCCGTTGAGAGCTATCGTCTCGGCGATGAGGTCGAGCGCCGCTGGAGCGCTTCCGGTTCCCTTGGGCAGCGGCACTGAAAGGATGTCCGCCAAGGCCCTTGCCAATCGCACGAGGTCGCGGATCAACGCATCTTCTTCGGCTCCCGATCGACGCTGAATCTGCTGAGGCGAAACCTCGGGTCCGTCGCGCAAGACTTCCAAAAGATGGTGCAGTGGTCCGGTAATCGTGCGCGAAGCCAGAGCCAGCGCCAGTTCGAGTTCTTCAGGGGATGGAAGGTTGCCCTCGCGACGTTTGGCCCTGCTTTCGAAATCACGGTCGATCTGGCTCTTCAGATCATCGAGCGCGCCATCGAGATCCGACCCACTTCCTGTGAAGACACAGGTTTTTCCAGCGTAAGCGACCGCGGAGAATCCATCTCCTCTCTGGCCAGCGATTAACCGGTAGTGCCGGTAGGTTTCGTCGGTGCTTCTGCGCACCGGAACTCGGCTGGTGCTTGAAACGGGGGCGGTGGAACCGAGCAATAGTAATCTCCTTCGCAGACCATGTGTACGGCAGGCGAACGAGACTGGCGGCAAACCCCCACTATCGGGTTTCCCTGGCGATACCCCCGGTTTCGAGCTTGCTGCCAGGAGCGAACTCCCGGGAGCACGCAAGGACGATTGTCCGAGCCGTGTCTCGAGCGCTTGCGCAAGCTTTCGACCGGGATGCTATGCTGGAAATTGTGAAGCGTGCGCTTCGCGCCAAAACGGCATCCGTTGGCGAGCCCATAGGCTCTGCAAGCCGCCTTGTGTAGCCCTCGATTGGTGATGGGGTGACATTACGGCCGGATTGCATTACTTAGGCACCACTTTTCCGGCGATCGTGCATCACCGGATCGGGTTTCCGATCATTTAGACGGATTCTCGCGAAACACGGAGGTCTTGGCCTCGACGGCATGCAGCCGGCGACGCTGAATATCTCCAGGCTCCGGCCGAATCGCGAGATAACCAGCGTCTCCCGGCCGCAAGGCCGGTCAGTCCCCTGCATGCCTGCGGCAAGTCTCTGCAGGAGACATGGATGTTAATCGATCAATCATCAACGTCACTCGTTCCGGAGAGCGCGGGCTCGAACACTGCCGGAATACAACCCCTCGCCCGACGCACATTCGCCATCATTTCACACCCGGACGCCGGTAAGACCACGCTGACGGAAAAGCTGCTTCACGAAGGCGGCGCCATCAGGGAGGCAGGCGAGGTTTTCTCCAAGGGCAACAGGCGCCGCGCGCGCTCGGACTGGATGGCCATCGAACAACAGCGCGGCATCTCGGTGACGAGCTCGGTCATCACTTTCGAGCATGAGGGCATCCGGTTCAACCTGCTGGATACACCAGGCCACGAGGATTTCTCGGAAGACACCTATCGCACGCTGACCGCCGTAGATTGTGCGGTGATGGTGATCGATGCGGCGAAGGGCATCGAAGCCCAGACGCTCAAGCTGTTCGAGGTTTGCCGTCTACGCAATATCCCGATCATCACATTCATCAACAAGATCGACCGCGAAGGCCGCTCGCCTTTCGAGCTCCTCGATGAAATTGGCGACAAGCTCGCGCTCGATACGGTTCCCATGTCCTGGCCGATTGGCATGGGCGGCATGTTTCGCGGGCTTTACTCATTCGAAGAGAAACGCGCCTGGCTGGTCGACAAGATCGGGGGCGCGCTCTGTCCCACCGTCATCGACGTGACCGGGCTCGATGACCCGAGACTGCTGACCGGCATCGCCGAACAGACGCGGGATTCGTTGCTCGAAGACGCAGCGCTCGCGGCCGAGGCCTGTCCCGGCTTCTCATCATCGGCATTTCAGTGTGGGGATCTCACTCCCGTCTATTTTGGCAGTGCGCTTCGCAAATACGGCATTGGCTCGCTGCTCTCGGCGTTGATCCGTCATGCGCCACCGCCGCAGCCGCAACCGGCATTGCCCGAGCCAATAGAGCCGTCAGCCTGCGATGTTTCCGGGTTCATCTTCAAGATGCAGGCAAACATGGATCCCAACCATCGCGATCGTGTCGCTTTCATGCGGGTGTGCTCGGGTACGCTCAAACGAGGCATGAAGCTCGGCAACAGCCGCACCGGCAAGAAGCTTGGTCTGCACAACCCAATTTTCTTCCTGGCGCGCGATCGTGAATTGACCGAGGAAGCGCGACCGGGCGACATTGTCGGAATTCCCAATCATGGCACCTTGCGCGTCGGTGATACGCTAAGCGAGCGCTCCGGTATTATCTTCACCGGCCTTCCCGACTTCGCGCCGGAAATCTTACGACGGGTTCGCCTCGATGATCCCATGAAGATCAAGCAGATGCGAAAGGCCCTGCTCGATCTTGCCGAAGAAGGCATAGCGCGCGTCTTCCGCCCTCTCGTCGGTTCCAACTGGGTCGTTGGTGTCGTCGGCGCGCTGCAGCTTGAGGTGATCTCGACGCGTTCCGAGGCGGAATACGGCCTCGCCATCGGGTTCGAGCCGACAATGTACGAGACCGCGAGGTGGATCGACATTGCAGATGAGGCGCTTCGCAAACGTTTCATCGCCACCCAGCGCGCCAATCTCGCCGAAGACGGGGACGACGCTCTCGTCTTTCTCGCACGCAACGGTTGGGAACTCGAACGTCTGGAAAAGGATTGGCCCGATGTCCGCTTCCTTGCAGTCCGCGAACGCATCCGTGCGTCGGAGGTTACATGACGAAACTGAACACGAAAAACCTGCTAGATCGGGTTCTAGTGGCGAAGCCAAACGCCACCCCCGACGACGTAAGACGATTAGCCCCTGCGCTGTCGCAACTGCCCGATGGCGAACTCGCTGCGCGGATCGCAAAAGCGCAGCGCCGGAAGGAGCGTGGAGCCGGCAGCCACTAAACCAGGTACGGAATAGACAAAGGAGAACCAATGGATCTGAACGAACTCTTCCATCGCCATCAACTGGCGCTGATAGCCTTCAGTGAAACTTGCTCGCTCGCCGCGCGCGCTGCTGCTGCGCGCTCGGCAGACGAATATGCCGCGAGAATCCACAAGGGCCGGCCTGAGCAGGCTTGCTATCCCGCCGTCCTCAGCGTGCGGACCTTGCTGGCCTTGACTCCTCAGTCTTGAGTTACACCAATCGCAAATCATCATCTGCGAGCGGCGGTCGGTTCCGCCCGCCACTCGCCGGGCTGCAGATTACCCAATCCCAGCGCCGATACTCCACCGCATGGGTCGCAGCGTCGGGTGGCCGATAGCCGCCGTGATGCCGGTTGCATCCTTCCTCGATTGTTAGACGTCACTCTCCACCAAGTTTCTGCGATGGCGGATCGGCGGATCGCGCGGCCAGAGTTCCGGCGCATCGATAGGGCTTGTTGAACAGGATCAACCTCCTGCCTTGGCATCTCACTGCCGACGCTGTGATTTCTCAAAAACGATGCTGTGGATCATCGTCCAACGTGGCCCCCCGGCAGAAAGATTGTCCGACAGCCGTCGTGAAGCTCATGACCGACAAGGCTAGAAGACAGCTCCCCCTGTCACTCACATGATCGCTGGTCCACGACTGCGCTGATAAGCGCTCGCAGGACGGCCAGGGGAACCGTGGGCGCCACCGAGCTGTGTCGTCTATCCCCAAGACTGACCGTTGCGCTAGGAAATATTCCGCATACATCATAACCAACACGCAACTGCCAGTGAGGAAGGAGTTGCGCACTGAGACGCCTACTCTCTGCGGCACTTGAGGTAAATTCTGCCGGCTCGATCTCAAATAACTCGGCTATCGAGGCGTCGATTTGCTTATCGGAACCCGAAACGTTAGCGTCCGCGCTCGTGGTGTAATTTCCGGTGTAGGCGATGGTGTATTCCGGGGTGGGGCATGCCCCACCCCGGAATGCGGCGTCGCTGGTGGCCACCGGGTTCATCGTTATGGTGGAGTT
>JAESGH010000392.1_pt1 | contig 31025 bp, 30 predicted proteins | sample 9269641 | NCBI WGS metagenome assembly JAESGH01 (sample SAMN14515345, study PRJNA621665) | algae metagenome | isolation source: Phormidium tanganyikae FI6-MK23 and co-occurring heterotrophs from granitic... | place: USA: Fort Irwin, California | collected 1998-05-24
TCCGTCTCTGCTGCCAGCGTTTCATCCGCTTTCAAGGCTTCGACTGCCACGGGATAAGCAGCGTTCTTATCCACCGTGAGTTCTTCGAAGCTCGCGCAGCGACTCACCCGTGGTTTTTGAGTGTGTTGAGCTTTCAACACTTTACGGAAAAATCGCGCCGCTGCCTTGCCATCCCGTTTTGCACTCAGCCTGAAGTCCAGCGTGCTGCCGATTGAATCTACGGCACGATAAAGATATTTCCATTCCCCTTTGACTTCGATGTACGTCTCATCCACCCGCCACGAATCATTCGTCTCATTCCAATGAGGACGGAGCCGTTTATCGAGTTCTGGGGCGTAGCTCAACACCCACCGATGGATCGGGGAATGATCCACCTCGACCCCTCGCTCTTGCATCATTTCTTCCAAATCCCGGTAGCTCAGAGGATAACGGCAATACCACCGCACATTCAACACGATGATTTCGGGCAAGAAATGCCGCCACTTAAACCGAGATTGAGCGGGCATTTAGATTGAGGTCAGGGGAAATTAAACCCTCTCACCCCTACCATTTTTGCGCCACAACCTGATAATGGTAAAACGCATCGGCGGTAGATAAGCTTAGATTAAGCACCAGCGGACGGATGAAAGCTGCTGCCGTGACATGTTAGCTTGCCGCATAAAGCAATATTTATAATTAGACTAATTAGACACTGAATCATACCTACCCTTTACTAGGTAGTGTTTATTCTCTTGGAATTGCCAATCCTTCTTTGATCCCGTTACTACGGAACTGAGATATCAGGAAAGGTATTGAACTCCTCCCGCACCAATTACACAGCGACAGAGAAAGAGCCAAAGATATTGCTTATCTCCTACTTTAGATAAGCCTATCTCAATCTGTAGACCCACGTTTTTCCCCACCCTTCCCTCTACGGTGAGTGGGCTAATAGATCCCATTTTGCAACACTTTGAGAATGGGTTAGCGGTAATATGAGCAGGAAGAATAGACTATGTTTTTTCATAAAAAAGAACTCATTCACAACGTTGAGATTAAGGAGGCAAATCCTCGATATGCTCAACTGCTCCTAGAGCAGTTTGGTGGTGCTACCGGAGAGCTTTCTGCGGCATTACAATATTGGGTGCAGTCATTCCATGTAGAGGATGCAGGGATGCGCGATATGCTGCAAGACATTGCGATCGAAGAATTTAGCCATCTCGAGATGGTGGGCAAACTCATCGAAGGGCATACCAAGAATGTTGATCAAACAGAAGCATTTAAAAGCACACTATTTGCTGTGCGGGGAGTCGGTCCTCATTTTCTAGATAGCCAGGGCAGTGCGTGGACTGCAAGCTATCTGAATGAGGGAGGTGATATTGTGCGCGATCTCAGAGCAAACATTGCCGCAGAAGCCGGAGCGCGCCAAACTTACGAAGAACTGATCAAGTTAGCGACAGATGAAGGAACCAAACAAACATTAGTTCATCTGTTAACGCGGGAAATTTCTCATACGAAGATGTTTATGAAAGCCCTGGAGTCGTTGGGCAAATTAGACGAGCCATTTTTTGGCAATATTCAACCTGACGAAACCGTTGATCTTTACTTCAACTTGTCATCTGATGAAGAGAAAGATGAGCGCGGTCCCTGGAATTCTGATGAGAACTTTGAATACATCGCAGACCCCACTAATCACGACAAAACTCAAGCTCAACGCAAAGCTGAACAAAAGCTAGGGTAGTGTTCTAGATGTGTGGAGCCGACAGTGATACCGCTGTTTACCTGCCCAGAGCAACCATGTTTGACCACATTATCTTGACGCACTACCCGATCGATTGGGATAGGGCACTCTGAGCAGGGCTCCTCATTTAGCTTGTGACTCATGAATCAGGCTGTCTGGTATTTTACCGCTGCCCTTCGCTCCCCGCTGTTCCAGTGGTGCGATCGGGCAGTTGGATTGGAACCACTTCACCTTTCCAATCCCCCTCCTACTGTTTCACTAACTATTTAATAGAACTTAGTGAATCAAGATGCGGCTGTATTCCTTGTGCTGATTGGTGTTTAGCGCTGTTTTCTGCCTGTGATAATTTGTGGATGCGCCTTTTTTCACTAAGTTATTAACCACTGGTTGTGATAGGTTAGTGAAAAATTCAAGACGGGTATGGCGTTTCAGAAAGGCGAAAATCCGCATCACCCACTTCCGGGATCTGTGCTGACGGTTGAACCGATTCGGGATAAAAAGGCGATCGACCGGATCAAGAAACTCCTCCGTGACCAACCGCGTGATCTCTGCTTGTTCGTGCTGGGAATTAATACTGCATTTCGAGCGAATGAACTCCTTTCGCTGACGGTCGAACAGGTGAGATTGCTGCAACCTGGTGATGTACTGCGGGTCAAGCAAAGCAAGACCGGGAAGTTCCGCTCGGTCACGGTGAATGGGGCAGTCGTTAAAGCGATCTCTCAATACCTTACTGCTTGTTCCCTTTCTGATGACGCGTTCCTGGTTCAGGGCAAGCGCGGCTGTCTCACCGTTCCCACGGTGAGCACGATGGTGAAAACGTGGTGTCAGCATGTGGGGCTGAAGGGTAAGTATGGCAGCCACTCCGGTTGTGTCGCAAATACTTTTAGTGACAAACGAAGTATCTCGTTCGCGTTCCGTTAAGCGCTAATTCCGAAGAGTTCTTCGATAAACTTGGCTTAAGATACACTGTCCCCTTGACTGATTCCCTTCACCTGTCCTTTGCGAATCATACTCATTGCTTCAATTCCTCTGAGGGTTCGTCTTGCCGTGTTGACTGACCCGAATCCCATCATCGGTTTCGTCAGCCGCTTGATGTTTCGATGATCCTGCTCGATCACATTATTCAGATATTTACTCTGCCGCAGTTCGGTCTCTGCTGCCAGCGTTTCATCCGCTTTCAAGGCTTCGACTGCCACCGGGTAGGCAGCATTTTTATCGACGGTGATCACTCGCGGTTTTTGAGGGTGTTTCGCTTTCAGCACTTTCCGAAGGAACCGGACGGCGGCTTTGCCGTCTCGCTTCGCACTCAGCATGAAGTCCAGCGTGTTTCCCGCTGAATCCACTGCCCGGTAAAGGTATTTCCAGGTGCCTTTGACCTGAATGTACGTCTCGTCGACCCGCCACGAATCGTTCGTCGGGTTCAAGAACGGTCGAATGCGTTTGTCCAGTTCAGGGGAAAATTTCAGCACCCAGCGGTGAATGGTGGAATAATCAACCTCGACTCCTCGCTCTGCCATCATTTCTTCCAAATCCCGGTAGCTTAGAGGATAGCGACAGTACCACCGCACATTCAACACGATGATTTCAGGCAAGAAGTGCCGCCATTTGAACAGGGATTGAGATGTCATTTAAGTTGATGTCAAAGAAAATTGAGTCCCCCTACCTTATCGTTTTTGCGACACAACCGCGCATCTTACGATCCCGAGCGCTGCTGTTAGCAGGGGCGCAGCAGGTCGGACAGAAACCGACCTATCGGATACATGATTTGATGCATGGTTTAGCAAAACGGTTGTTAATCGGGAGCCCTGAGCCCGAGGAGAAGCAAGATTTGCCAGGTTTGGGGTTAACGCTACGGGAGGCACATGCCGCATTGTTGCAACGGTATCGAGTTCAGACGCAGCAGGAGTTGTGGCATACGTTGCCAGACGACGGCTACATTCACGGTCACCTCATTTGGCATTTAGAGCAGGCAGGCTCAGTCGAAAAAATCCATGTCCTCTTACAAGAGCGGACCGCAACGGGGCAAAATGGCTGGTTTGTTGCTTGTGAAGCGTTGGGGCAGACAGCAAATTTTGTCAAAGGTGTAGCGCGGGCATGGCAATGGGCGGATCAGCAGTGTGAGACCAATCCGGTGGGTGCGATTTATTGGCAATGTCGCTATCTGTTGATTTATGGTTCGCTCAATAGTCTAGCAAGCAATATTCCCCCGGAATTGATTGCAGCATTGGTAGAAAAGGGATTCTGGAAGCCGGACCAGGGATTAGCTTATGTACAGCAAATACCAGAGGCAAGGCGGCGTGCTGATGCAATTGCAACAATTTTGCCTCATCTGCCAGAAGAATTGATGGGCGAAGTGCTGGCAGTGACACGCGAAATTCAGGATGAGTCTGCGCGCGCTCCTGCGTTGTGTGCTTTAGTGCCTCATCTGCCAGAGTTGATGGGTGAAGCGCTGGCAGTGACACGCGGAATTCAGGATAAATTTGCATGTGCTGATGCTTTGCGTGCTTTAGTGCCTTATCTGCCGGAAGAATTGATGAGTGAAGCACTGGCAGTGATACGTGCAATTCGTCCTGAATTTGTGCGTGCTTCTGCATTGTGTGCCTCAGTGCCTCATCTGCCAGAATCTTTACTCAACGAGCCCTTAGAATGTGTAAAGGAGATGCGGGATCCTTACCACAAAGCAAAAGCATTTCAAGGCTTCACACAACAATTGACGTGTATCTCTACTACTCCACGCGTTTGGTCTGAAACCTTACATGTTTTCTCTGCTCTACATCGCTATGAATTAATGACAACCCTAGCGAATCTGACTTCCTTCCTCTTAACTCTTGGTGGCAATGATGCGCTGCAAGAAATGCTAAGAGCAATGCGAGAGGTATGTCAGGAGTGGCAATAAGGGTCGACTGTTTCGCTTTCTATCATTAAAAGACCCTTTTTTGATAGGGCATTTTGCCGTCCTACCCTTTCCCCTCAAGTAACTTGGAAGCTAGGAAGACCAAAGCTTTCCCTTAAAGGCTGAAACTGCTGAAAAGATATCCCTTTTTTGACAGGGGGACATGGTGCAAATCAACATATTCTGCATCACGGCTTCTAACACCGCGAAGGCAACCTGATTGAGTAGAATCAGTGCCATTGCAGATCAATCTCTTGTAACCCTTTCTCATTAGGTCAAAGCAGCACAAAATAAACGGCATCAGCGCGAATTTGTCATACACTTTTCTGTGTCATTTTAATTCGACTTATGCCGATCGTCTCAATTATTAATCAGAAAGGCGGATCAGGTAAATCGACCGTTGCAGTACACCTTGCCCGTTGGTTGCAGAAAAAAAAAGAAACAGTTCTGGTCATTGATGCTGACGCCCAATGCTCATCCTCAAAGTGGCTTGCTCGGTTAGAGAGAGAAATTCCTTGCAAAATTATTCAAGCCCCTGATGAGCTCTTGGATGAATTGCCCAAGCTAGGTGAAGCTTACTCATGGGTGATTGTAGATGGTCCAGCAGCTTTATCTGAGACGACGAGAGCTGTGATTCTAGTGGCTGACCTAGCGATCGTACCTTGTCAACCAACTGGGGTTGACTTGGAAAGCGCATCAGATACGGTTCGCTTAATTCATCAGGCTCAAAGGATCCGTCGAGGTGACCCTAAAGCAGCTATGTTCGTGAATCGAGCGGTGAAAGGAACCAAATTAAAGGATGAAGCGATCGAGGTGTTGCGGCTAATGCCAGGAGTCACGGTTTTAGATACAGTGATTCATCAGCGTCAAATTCTAGCAGACTGCTTTGGGCAGAACTCAACTGCATTTGATTTGACGGGTTCGACTGCTGGAATTGCTCGACGTGAATTAGAACAACTCTTTAAGAAGGCATTGGAGGTGTTAGATGGCTAAATCAAGACAATCGCTGGCGCAAGGATTATCAGCATCAATTGCCCAGAAATTCATTGAGGATCCTGAAGGCATTCAATCATCCCAAGCCGTATCTCTTGGACAAATTCACCTTGCAGCTAAACAGCCTCGGTGCTATTTTGATCCACGGAAGCAGGCGCAACTTGTCCAATCTATTCGTGAGTATGGCATTTTGGAGCCACTTTTAGTTCGCCCTTTAGAGAGTGGAGGTTATGAGTTAATTGCAGGTGAACGCCGTTATCGTGCTGCTCAAGAAATTCAACTTCAAGATGTCCCTGTCGTTATCAGAGAGTTCAATGATCAACAAGCTCTTCGAGTATCACTGATTGAGAATCTACAGCGAGAGGACCTTAATCCTGTAGAAGAAACAGAAGCCATTTTAGAGTTGCTGACTATTCAAATCGAAGGAAATCCTGAAGATGTAGTCTCAGTTTTAAATCGCGCGAATCATGCAAAAAATCGTGGTCAGGAATTGGAGGGAAACGTTTCCCTCCAGCTTGAGATAATTGAATCAGTTCTTGCAGAAATCGGACGATTTAATGCTGAATCGTTCCGAAGCAGCCGTTTGCCGTTACTCAATCTACCGGCAGAAGTGTTGAAAGCACTGCGAGAAGGAGAGCTTGAATTTACGAAGGCTCGTGCGATATCACGAGTTAAAGATGAGCACGAGCGTAAATCCTTGCTTAAGTTAGCGACAACAAAGAATTTGAGTTTGAGTGAAATTAAGCAGAAGATTCGGGAATTGACGAAAACTCAAGGGGAAACCGCAGAAATTAACTACACTCAACGCTATGCTCAAATTGGGCAACGGCTGAAAAAGTCGGCAATCTGGGAAGATCCCAAAAAACGGGCTAAATTGGAAAAATTGTTTTCTCAACTTGATGAGTTAATCGGACCTGAGAACTTAGAAGCCTAAAGCTGTTTTAAAGAGCGTCAATATCAATCGTGACCAAACAATCCTCGCTCTTTCCCCAAGACTATGATGCTTTCCTGAATCAGTTGAAGGAGCAGATTCGGTGCGCTCAAGTGTCGGCTGCAACAGCTCTCAACCGGGAGGCAATTTTGCTGTATTGGCATCTGGGTAAAGAAATCCTGGAAAGGCAAGAGCGAGAGGGCTGGGGTACAAAAGTTGTAGAGCGGCTTGCAAAGGACTTGCGGCGTGAATTTCCTGATGTCCAGGGATTTTCGGCTCGAAATCTCAAGTACATGCGAGCTTTCGCAGCAGCCTACCCAAATGTTGAAATTGTGCAGCAGCTGTTGCACAAATTGCCGTGGGGACATTTGATTCGACTGCTGGACAGCTTAAAAAATCCAGATGAACGAATTTGGTATGCGCAGCAAGCGATCGAGAATGGTTGGAGCCGGACAGTTTTGGTGTACCAAATTGAGAGCGGGCTGCATAAGCGGCTAGGCGGAGCGATCACTAATTTCGATCTCACGCTGCCAAAACCTCAATCTGATTTGGCAAAGGATTTAATCAAAGACCCCTACAATTTTTCGTTTTTGACATTAGGGAAAGATGCTCAGGAGCGAGACCTTGAAAACGCTCTTGTCAATCACATTCGAGACTTTCTTCTAGAACTAGGTATGGGGTTCGCTTTCATAGGAAGCCAATACCCAATCACGGTGGATGGAAAAGAGTACAGGTTGGACTTGTTGTTTTATCATGTTCGGCTGCGCTGTTATGTTGTTTTAGAACTCAAGATGGTGGAGTTTGAGCCAGAGTTTTCAGGCAAGCTCAATTTCTACGTGTCAGCGATCGATGATTTACTACGGCATGAAGATGACCAACCCACGATCGGGATTATTTTATGCAAGTCGAAGCGGAAAACAACGGTAGAGTATGCCCTCAGAAATGTAAGTACGCCGATCGCAGTTTCGACGCACCAACTACCAGATCAATTAAGGCAAAACCTTCCATCGAGTGAGCAACTCGAAATGGAGATTGACACAAAACTGTCTGAAATTGCAAGTCAGACCTCAGAAGATGAGGAGAATTGAAACGCTTTGAACTGGATCATTCTATACATGAACTAAATTTGAACTAAATTGCTATCTGGTTATATTTACGAATCTGCATTCTCTCGTCCGTCAACTGTCATATATGCAACGGGAGAACGAGGGTTTGGGCTTGGATTGCTGTGCTCGGGCACAGACGTTCAGACCAATGATTACACTATCGGCTCACCTCTGCATGGGTGCATCTGTGAAGCGGTAGCCTTGGAAGACTACAGCGCCCAGGACCACAAGTATCCCAGCAACCAGAAATACCATGCGCACACCAGCAGCCTGCGCTAGCGTGTAACCATAATGGGAAAAAATGGGTGGGATGATCAGGGTTGAGAACGATAGCCCCATGCCAGCCGAGAACGAGAAAATACTGTAGTGAAACGCTTCTCGCCGCTGTCCCGTGACGCTCGCATCCTGTTCGACGACAGCGCCCATCATTGCATAGACCAAGATAAAATAGCCGCCCAGAAAAGGTCCCAGGAAGCCTAAGCAGAGTGCGGCTTGAAGCCCAGTTGATAGGAAGGAAATCCATCCCACTACGGTCAGCAAACTTGTAGTCAAGGCTAACCCTAACAAAGAAACCTTTAGTAATTGCCGATCCTGATAGTCTCGGCTCAACCGATTCCACACCGGAGCGGCAGCCAGCATCGCCATCACCACCAAACTCTGATATCGTCCCACAGCTGCTTCTGGTTCTTGCAAAATCAAGGCAACAAAGTAAGGCAGGTTCGAGAGCAACATCGCGTAAGCAGTCTGTACGAGAATCGTGGAGCTACAAAGGATCAGGAACGGGCGATTCCGCAGGGTGGCATGAAGACTTTGCCAAAAGCTCATCGATGTGATTTCTTCGCCCTCGCCCGTTGGGTCGAGTGTAGGCAAGATCCGTTTGGGGAGAACAGGGATGGTCAGTCCCACTGTGACTACCCCGATGATTCCGATCGCTCCGCCCATGGCGATCGCGCCCCAACGGCTATAGACACTGCTAGCAATGACTGCACCACCCAACACGCCCAGAATGCCAAAAATGTTTTTCCACATACTGAGCCGAACGCGCTCAACTGCCGTTGCTGCCATCTCGGGCAGGCTGCCATCATAGGGGACACCAACGAGACTCATCCCTGTATATAGAATGATGGTCATCGTCAGGAAATAAAAAGCATTCAGCAAGCTGGGATAGGAAGTCAAAGGCGTCCAGAGGAATAACAGTGCCCCGAGGGTCATGAGGCTACCAAGTACCAAGAAGGGCGTTCGTCGTCCCCAGCGGCTCTGGGTGCGATCGCTCCAATGTCCGATGGAAGGATCAATGATGGCATTCCAGACGCGACCGATCGCCAGTAAGATACCCACGGCTGTGACCGAGAGATACTGCACAGCCCCTGTATCGGGCGGAGGCGCATAGTAGTAAAGCAGCCAAGTCGAAACGGCAGTGTTGATTAAATTAATACCGCTAGAAGTGCAACTGTAGAGCAAAGTGTGCCGGAGAGTAAGGGTAGGAGGCATCTTGAGGGGTGATAATGGGCTGAAATGTACAACTGGTTGCGGGTTTTTCCGGCTGGGCGAATTTGTCTGGAAGCTGCTGTCTACAGTGGCTTCTATCGTTTCTGACTAAAATGGCTCAAGTCTTTTTAGTTGAACTCTCGGTCGGAGCAAAAATGCCTCAAACTCACTAGTGGCAATGGATTCCCACACATTTGACCTTAAAACAGTTTGAAGAATTTGTCTTGCCCCACTTGCATCGTGGCAGTCGCGGTCCTCAGCCAAAGCTCTCTCTGCATACCATCTTCAACTACATTCTGAAACTGTTGTACCTCGGCTGTCAGTGGAAAGAGTTACCGATTGAGCAGAACAAAGATGGGCAACCGGAAATCCACGACACCCGGATCTATTCCGCCTTTCGGCGTTATGAAGCTCAAGGGTGCTTTGATGCCATTTTTGCAGAGACCGTGGTGCTCCTTCACCAGCAAAAATATCTCGATATCCGCGTCATCCACGGCGATGAGACGACGACCGCAGCAAAGAAAGGCGGCGATAACCTCGGATTCAGCGGGCACAAACACCTCAAAGGCGACAAAGTGGTTGCTTTCTGTGACCGCCACTGCAATGTGATTGCGCCTTTTATTTCGGCTCCTGGCAATCGGAACGAATCACCGCTGTTGCAGGCAGCGCTGCCACAAGTGTCCCGTAATTGCCAAGACGGTCGGACTCGACCTGAACCAGACCACCGTCAGTCTCGATGGGGTCTACGATAGTCGGGCGAACCGCAAAGCCATTTTCAATCGCGGCATGATGCCGAATATTCCTGCAAATCCGCGTGGCAGAAAGACTCCAAAGCGGGGACGCAAACCGATTTTCGACTCGGCAATCTTTCAGGAACGTTTTTTCACCATCGAGCGAGTGTTCGCCTGGGAGCATAAGTTCCGTCGCTTGCTGCTGCGCTTCGAGCGGATCAGTCAGTTGCACTATGCCTTGAAAACTTTGGCATACACGATGATCAATCTGCGGCATTTCTGCCAGAGCTAACCTCTCCCTCATCTATTCCCCTTGAGGTCTCGGCGACAGAGACCCAGACGGGTCGTGCTTTGAAATCAGGAATATTGGCAAAAGGGGTAGGAAAACGATCAAACATACTTCCTCCCAACTCACGGGTTGTTCAATTGCATTTTACCTTTGAAAATTTCGCATCAAGTTTGCACCAAACCCGCAACCAGTTGAGCAACATCAAGTCAAGATTTGACGGCTTCATGTCCTTACTTCAATTCCGGTGCCCTGGATGTAGCGACTGATGCAGTTGTAGCATAAGTCTTCACCCTAGCCGCAAATTCCTCTAGCCGCAGGCAACCCTAGAATTCTGCTATGTTCGTCACGTTGAATCTGCACCCGGTTACTTCACCAGGCACAGGGAAAGGTCCACTGAAGTGCAAAATTCTCGTTGAGATCCAGGGACTCGTCGGGCGCAATTAGGCAACTTGATCGGTCACGTCCCCAGAGCGCGATGGCTCGAACGCCGCAATCAGTCTAGAGGAGCCTGTTTCAGGTGATTCTGCCACATGCGAGAGCGAACCAACCTGCTCTCGCACCAGAGCCTCTATTGGTTCAGGAGAGGTTTCTGAGTTCGTTACGTTAATTTCATGATTAGAAGTTTGATCCAGTTTGCGAATTGACGTAACTGACGCTTGCAGCTTGCGCTGTGCGGCTTCAAGCAGTCGAGTGCGAACCGGATTGAAGTCCAGATCGATCGCGAATCGCTCTACATTCTCGCCGCGCTTTCCCAGTCGATCGATCAGCTTCACCGCTCCCGGTCGATCGCGGCGATGACGCTCAAAGCCCAATCTCTTCAGCAAGCGGTGACAAATCTCGATCGGCGTATGGTCTTTTGCAACATGCAGTCCCAGCCAGTACAAAATTTCTTTCTGGAAGTGAAGTGCCCAGGTTCTCACACGCTGACAGCGCTCATCCGCATTACTGTAGATCTCCCCATCCAATAGCTCAAGCACCCCAGATTTGGCAATCAGCAGCGATTTGGCATACGCTTTCGGCAGTCGGTGCAGCGCTCGCACATTCCCGTTTAACACCGCTTCGACCGCTTTGCGCTCTGATTCTTTGGTTGCCTCTAAGTTTTCCGCTCTCGCTTGCAGCAGCACCCCCCGGCGCATAGCTCCGTTTTCTTTGCAGAGCGCCTGGTAGCATTCCTCTGGGTCATCGAATGTCACACCCGGAAACTCTTCGCGCCACAGCACTTTTTGCGCCAGCCGGCGCATATCTAAACTGACTTCTAAGCCGTCGAGCTTCTTCAACGCCCATTCTTTCGTGTGGTCAGGTTCAACCTTTGTGGCTGCCAGATCAAACGCCTGCTCTTGCCACAGCTCTTCGCGCACCGTTTTCCAGAGTTCGATCATTACTGCATCCTTCGCGAGTCGTTCACAGCGGCAGGGATGCCCAGCTTTTTTCAATCGGTCTATCAACGCCATGGACGCGATCGATTTCTGAATGCCCGACACGGCTCTGGAGACGGTCAAATACTGAAGTACAGCAGTCTCGATCGTGCCTTGCAGCTCAGAGCAGTTGTCTTCATTGAGCAGATGCCCCAGATTGTAGACCCCGGCGATCAGATTCGAGTTCAGGTGTAATCGTCGTTGAATGGCTCTGGAGTTCAGCAACGACTCATCGCTACTCGACACGATGAAGTCGGGCACAAAGATGAAACGTGGTACTGCCGGACGATAGCGCCCTAACAATTGCCAGTGGGTGTCGGTTGCTAACGCCGAGAAATAGCCCCACACTGCATCGAAGTAAGCGTCTTCAATCAAGAGACCGCCCTCGATCGACACCCCCGATTTGGCGCTCGGACTGAGAATGAGGATGTCCGGCTGATGGGTTTTCAGCCACGCATCTGGCTGCTCGAAGAACGCCGTAAATTGTCCTTCTTGATTGGTAGTGGAATCAATCCGCACCACGGTTTTCTCAGGATGGGTTCTCAGTAACGCCCAGGCGAGCCGCTCGGCTTCATGCTGCGAGGACGTGACGAACAAGAGTCGCTTGTTTTGCTCAACTGCCTGAAAGAACCGCGATCGATAACCACTCGCTTGCCCTGCAAACACGCAGCAGTCCCACGGGGTTCCTTGCTTACGGTGCTGAAACACACGCACTGAATCACAGGCAGAAATCAGCTTGGCAAAGTCGATCGCGCGATTCGGCAGTCCGTCTTCTGACAAGACGATCGCTCCAGTCGCGATCGCATGACGTGCAGCAGCCGTGAATTTCTCCAGAATGAGGCTATATCGACTGCCCAAGGTATCGCCTTCGCACAAATGCTGAATCACCTGATTGGCTTCATCGAGAATCAGCAGAGTGGGGCGATTCCAGAACCAGTCGGGTAATCGGTGGAGTGAGTCCGGGCACAGCACGATGCCGTGGGAGTGAGAGACATCTGCCCACAGTGCGCTCTGCTCAGCGGACTTGGTGCCGTAGCCGTGAATATGGGGCAGTTGCCAATCGTGCGCGGCTTGTTTGCCTAAATTGTTGATCGGGGTGAGTACCAGACAATTCCACCCGAACGAGATCGCTGCCTTCACCCAATCTGCACCGATTCTCACCGTTTTGCCGCTGTTCATCGAAGCATCAATCACATGAATCGTTCCCTGCTCTACTGGGGGTAATGCGGGGAGGTACTCGCCTTCAGTCGTGCGCTCAACCGGGTAAGTGAGGGTGTTCAATCGGGCGATGAGATCGATCGCTTTGAGTATCCAAGCATCGCGCTGATAGGTTTTGAGATCCAGGGCATCCTCAAAAACGGCAGCCAGCCAAGCAGCAGCGTGAGTGCCACCAGCAAATACCGCCTCATCGATGCCCTTACCGCGTTGACTATCCCAGATGCAAACGTGAACGGCTGCACCCTGTTTTTTTAGGGCTTCACCTAATTTCAGGATTTGAGTCCGCACGGCTTTTTGCGTGGTGAGTTTTTCGTCCTGGTCAAACACGATGTAGATTGAGCGGTTTGCGGCGGCGAAGTGGGCAATTTCCGGGTGCAAATCGAGTTCTCCTTTGGGATGCCAGTTGCAAATCCCACGCAGGGCGATCGCAGGAATGCCGTGAGCAATTAAACAGAGGGCTTTCTTTAGTCCTTCGGTGAGGGCGATCGGTAAGTTGCATCGTCGTACTGTTGTCCAAAAGGTTTCACCGTCAAGAGGAGTGACTTGGTAGCGCTCGTAAATGGCTTGGGCAGTCTCATCGTCTACCCAAGGCAAAATCGGGGTTGCCTGCAATCCCTGTGGCGTTTCGTACTTCACTGTTTTGACTTTTGGCGCTTGACCGAATCCTAAGAATTCTTTGGCTTGACGGGGAGATGTTGGCTTGAAGTAAGGGACGGTGGCAGGTGCGCCGTTGATCGTGCAGCCAGTCGAGACCCAGCCACCAAGAGATGCGAAAGCGTATTTGTTGAGAATGCGACGGGCTTGGACTCCAACGTAACTGTTGACTCGTTGCGACTCTGCGATCGCGTGTTCGCTCAGAAGTTCGATCGCTGCATCTCCTTCGATCCACTCGATATTGGCAGTAATAAGACGGTCAGGAATAGCGGATTGACGAAATTCAGTGAGAAGGGCTTCGGGAAGCCCGATCGCTGCATCTCGTTCAACAAATTCTGTCAGTTCAGTAAAACTACGGGGCTGAGTCGGTAAAGCTTGGGAAGTTAGCATGATTCTCTGTCCAAATGGGGGCAAGGACAGAGAGCAAGAAAGGGTGTGAAGAATTGAATGAATTGCTACAGCGCTATTCCATCGCTCTCTGCCGAGGAACTGAAGCGAATGGAGAGAGCACCATGCTGAGGTTGGCAAAAAATGCACAACAAAACCCCTTGCCATGTGAGACAAATAAGGCATAATAAAAAGCATGGCACCACTAGGTGACACTAACTATCTGCCGGTCAAAGCCTTCAAGTTAGCGTCCCCGCCTCCGTCCGATATTAAAAGCGACTATTTGAGCCTTCAAAAACCTCTCTGTTTGCAGCAGTGGGGTTTTTTGGCATCTAGGGAGCTAGATCATACCGTTCACCTCTTGCATTACATAATGTGGAAACTCGGTCTGTTCTGTCCCGTTCTGCACGCTGCTGAAATGAGTTTAAATGTACCAGGACGATTTCTCTGATTCAGAATAAACGCAGAACGAGCGTTTTGCAATATTAGTCAGGATAACCGTAGAGAGGCGGTTTCGGATCGTCTCGGTCAATATTCAATAACCTGGATATAGATCAAATCATTTACATTCGTTTACTTAGTCTTTGATTCTGCCGAATTGCTGTTCGAGCGCTTCGTACCAGGGCTTGCCCTTCTCAACAAACGACCTGCCACCATCGCCGTAGCCAAACACATCTCGACTTGCCGCTGTTACTCCCAGCTTGAGTGAGTGGAGTGCCATCCATAAGGCTCGATCTGGCTCAGTATCGAGTACCGTTTTGACTTGCTGAGCGTCATCAATGCGATCAAACTTAATCAGCAACTTAATCGCGTTGATTAAGGCTGAGGTGCGCTCCATCTCTGAAGGAGTGAAGCTGATCTGTTCAACGGTCGGGAGGGCATTGTCAACTTAACCGTTCAAAGGCTTGTTTATTGAGAAATGACCTGATTTTCAAAGGATGAAAGGCTGATTTCTTCGTGAGCATAAGTGTGCTCATTCTCAACAACCAGAGCGAAATCCAGTTAAGTTGACAATACCAGCGAGAGCCTTATTAAAAGACCGGAAAATCGGTAGAAAAAATTTCTTACAGTTCTGCTGAACTAGGCTATGATTCATCAAACGAAATACGCGTAGCCCTAAATTGTTTCCCTATAAGCATTTAGATAAGGATCCCTACAAATCCTGTTCCTAAATGTCCCGGACGAGAGGCTAGCAGTGTCATCTCGTCGCACTACTTCAATACCAGGTTGCCCATTGCAAAGGCCCTGTTCCTCAAGGAACAGGGCCTTTTGTCGTTTTTGCCCAAATGCAGCAATTTTGCTACTCCCCCAACTTTCGTTCTGAAACAGGAGAAACCTCATGCCCCGTACTCGAACTCAGTCCCAACGGACTCACAAACTCAACCCGAAACAGGGATGCAAACGACAAAAATCGATGCGAGGCATTCCCGACAATCCCTACGGTGAGGTGAAGCAGAACGTCAGCTTGAGCCTGACTCCAACAGCACTCACTGGACTCGATCAACTGAGCCAGGCGCGTCAGCTTTCTCGCAGTGAACTGATCGAGCGACTTGGGCAAGGACTCTTTGCATTAGTCGAAGTGCCGAAAGAAGATTCCATTATTCCTTTGATGAATCGTAATTCTCAAAATCAATAGAGTTTGGTTTGATTTTCCTTCAAATGTCTGAACCACTCTCAACTTAGGTTATGCAGATTTGCTAGTTATTCAGAAGATGTAAAATAAGCCGAAATTTCAGTATTTCTCAATCGCTAATAAAAGAGAGACAGAGCAATTTTAGCTTTTATTTAAGACCTCGTATTTATTACAGTATCCTCAATTATTTATTGCAGAATTCAAGCTCAAAACGCTCAAATGTCCTTCATAGAGTTAATTTCAGCCCGTAAAACTATTAAGGGTATTTTGGAATGGAAAATGTTCCACTTCATCTATAATTCATTTGCTTTTAATAAAAGCTACGCGCATTTAACTATTTCTTGAATCGCTAGCCTATCAGCTCATTAGCTCTTGCATAAAAGCTGATCTTGTTCACCCTAAACTTCCCTCAAAATTGGAGGACATTATCATGAGAAATAAGTTCACGCTTTGGGATGCTGCTGAAGACCACATCTGTTATCTCCAAGCCCAATCTTTGCCTCATCAAGCGAAACATCGGGTCGATCAGTTTCAGTCAGTGTTGTTTCGGATTGTCGTTTTGGGCTTGGGGCATCTGCGTCCAGATCCCAAGGCGAAGCTGACACAAGCGGACAAAGACGCAGCGATCGCATTTCTCAAGACGCTGCCAGCGTGTGACATCGTTCGGGTGCCCGAAGCCTTGCATCTTGGTTTTGAGATGCTAAGCACGTCGCAAGCTAGCCGCAACAACTATGCTCCTCGTATTCTTGACTGGCAGGAGTGGTCAAAATCGCAGTCTTGGTATCCAGAGTCAGCGCGCTGTGCCACTGACTTACGCTGTCCCCCGATTCTGCCTGAGCATAGTACTGCGGTTCGCCAAAAATTAACGGCTCGCACCAGGAAGCAGATCTGTTACCGGTTGAAGCACGAGCAACAGTCTCCTGCCCTGCAAGCCGACATCGCAGCGATGATTGCTTTTCTCACCGATGGTCATCATCCCGAGCGCCTGATGGAGCTTAAGCCGATCCAAGGCTCCTCAGGGAAGTTGTATCAGCGAGAAACTGAGTTAATGCTTGGGTTCCGGTCGCAATGTGCTGAAAAAAACTCAATTGCGGTCTCTGAGATTCAGCTCACCGATCTGGTGCCCTTGGTGAAGGAAGAACCGATCGAGGACATGACCCCAAAACAAATCCGGCACCTCTGGCTGCACCTCAAGCAACACTTTTCCGATTGGTGGGCAGAGTACGATACTTTCTTGCTGGCCACGTCCGAGTCAATCAGTCCTCGGACTCGTGTCAGCAAGCTCTGTGCTTTGATTGCTTTGGCGAAGTACGTGTACCGCCATGAAGTGACTTGGGATTGCGATTATGAATCCATTCCGATTTTCAAAGTTCTCTACGCTCATCTCAAGAATGAGATGCAGAAAGCGGCAGAGTGGACAGCGAAGCGACGAACTGTGGTCAATCTCGAACACAAGTGGATTGAGCGCCGCGAGGGTCAAACAACCCTTGCAGCAATTTGGGAACAGATTATTTTGCCGTTGCAGATGGAAACTCGACTCCGCAACCAATGGGGACAGCTCCGCAAAGGACAGGCAATTGCCAAGAGTCAGAAATCATTCCTGATTTGGCACCGCATGGGCAGCTATCCGGCGGCTCGGCAGAGCGTATTGCGAACTATGAAAATTGCGACCTCCTGCCCGATCACCCGCCCTGATGACGTTCCACCCGATGGTTGGTATATCCCGAAAGTCCCATTGGAGTGGCGGAAACTGGATCAAGATCATCGTCCGATCGACAACTGTTTCTACCGCACCTATACTCACCAAGGGCAGGCATACCCAGAGGGCGTTTATGTTCTGGAGGTCTGTGCTGATAAGACAGCGAAGGTTTACGGCATGCAGCAATACATCGTTGCCAACCAGTGGTTTGACGACGGTACCTGTTTGTACGATGTGTATCAGTCGTATCTGTGCGGACAATGGCTACCTGGAGGGGACAAGAATGACCTGCGCTGTGACTGGTGGGTGCAGGAATGGCGCGGGCGGCGCGGGCGTTGGGTGACGAAGGGGCGCATGGAGTTCGAGCCGGAGCCCCAGTTGCAGCCGCTAGATTCACTGGGGCATGCGGGTGTCTAGTCACCGTGGAGCTACTTGTTTGTGAACCCCTTGACCGGCGAGTTGCCGAGCGAAACTGATTTTGGTAAGGCTTTTGCAAATCCTGCTTATCGGCTGACCGGTAAGCAAATCACCCCGCATGTGATCGTGCAGTGTGGGCGACCTGGGGCGCAGAGATGGGGCTGAATGAACAGCAGATGATGGCACTGGCTTATGCGATGGGGCATTCGATCCAGACGCTGCGACGAGTGTACGAGCGGCTGACGCCCGAGGAAAAGCGACAACCGATTGACCAGGTGATTAATGAGGTGATTCTGGGTCAGGAGGCAGAGGGTTCGGCAGCGGCGGCAATGCCATTGGAGCAAGCGATGGCTGTCTTTCGACAACTCTCCCTGCAGGACCAACTGCTGCTGAAGAATTGGTTGGATTCGCTGGATTCTCCAATGGATTAGGACACTGTTCTAGCGGGGCTCCAACTGCTCCGTTAGAACGTCCCTGTCAGTACTCCGACTGTAAGCTCGACTTTATCCATTTTAAATTCGCGAGTTTCTCGCTACCGTCTGAATCCCGCTTAACCACTCAAACTTTTTCAGATATCTGAGAAAGGGCTGACATTCAAAAAGTCAGAGCGCGAATCTGAGCGTCTAGAAATCGCTTGAGTAGAGGTTTCTAGCAAATAGATAAGCATGAGTATACGCAAATTACGGAATGTTAAGCCTCAAAATAGCGCATTGCCTCGTTCCAAGCCATCCTACTTAGCTTTGCATCGATTTAGTGGTCGAACCCCACTCTTTATTGCATTGCCATTAGCAAATACCCCGTATAATCTGATTGTACTTATGTACTACTCACTCATGACTCAACACGCTGCTGCCGCTGCTGCCAGTTACTTAATTGATCGAGACGAACTTCTACGGATTCGGAGTTTGAAGCCTTTGACGAGCGAACACTCTGTGAAGCGAAGCTAACGTGATTATGTCTTTTTTGCCTTGCAGATTGATTACCCCGGAAAGCTAACTCCTGCGATCGATGTGATTGCCTTCTGCGCGCCCGAAGGGATCAGCTACGCTGCACGTTGGGAGTTGGATGAGGGGGATCTGTACAAAGCGCTAGGCGATTTGCGGAAGAAGGGTATTGTTGTGTCGATTTCTAGCCGACTGAATCTTCAACTCTCCTAAAGGGACCCAAAGCGCCCTGCATCTCGACTTTCTGCCGATTGTGGCAACTGATCAAAACGAGCGGCTGATCTTGATGCAACAACTGATAAGCCCTAGGCAATTGCCTAGGGCTTCTTCTAATAAATGCCAGCGTGAATAGAGGAGCTAGCGGTTTTGAATATGTTTCTATCATGAACGAATCAGTTCTCTAGGGCTAGGGTTAACCTACCCAATCTGTTCCTACTTTCACTTAGGTAGCCGCTAGTGACTGCATATGCTATGGTCCTGGAACTTCTACGGGGTGCGACAGTTAACCAAGATTTATAAAGAGTGAATTCAGCGGTGACGCTCGCCGTTATCGCTGGCAGGTAATATTGAAACGAGACCAGAGGTTGCTAGTCCGTCTGGTGCACGCAAGGGGTAGCCGACGATCGTCTGAAACAGAGATCGCCGTGAGGTCAGCCGTTCTCTCGTCTTACCAAATCTACGGCACCACTTCGACTGCAGTGATTAAATTCACGGTTTCCTTCTCTTTACACTCTGGATTCCCTGCGCAGGACATAGCAGAAATCGGGGTGGTTTTTCGCGTGAGCCGAACGCGTTTATTAACCAACTGCGACTGTGTGCAGATGTCGAATTTTGCTAGAGCTTCTGAGCTTTGCCCTTTCGCGTTCTCCAACTTCATATAACAGGCTCTATCCCCTGTAGTGAGACTCCGGACGACCACGATTTTGGGGTCGGTTGTCAGGGGAGATGGTGATACAGTTGTCAGAGGAGATGGCGATACAGTGCCATTGGTTGTTTGAGAAGTCTCTCTAGTGCCGTTTTGACAGCTACTCATCGTTAGTCCCAGCGTGACGAGTAGAGTGATCGGAATTGCAGGTAGGGTACGGGAGAAGGTGCGGAAATCGGAGGGATGGAAAGGGTTCACCAAGGTTCTCGATATAAGGGTAGATGAAGCCACTCTACTATAGAGGTATTGTCAACTTAACTGGAGATGTTCAAAATCAAGCACAACCATCCCTCAATCGCTAGGTTCGCTCAATTTATGCAGCTGATTTTAGCCCAGTGGCTTCTCGCCAATCTTGAAATCGTTGGCGCAGTTCTTGGCGATATCGGGGTGCAGTCAGTTGATGTTGTTTCGGGTGGAAGTGGCCTCGAATCGGTCCAAATGTGGAGAGAAATCGTTGCGCTTGTCCAAGGGATTTGAATCGTCGCATTCGTCGCTCTCGGACTCGTGTCGGTTGATGAGAGTTCTCCGCTCGATTGTTTAACCCCTTGTGCGCTCGATGCTCCACGTTCTTCATCACTTGCTTCTTTGCTGCTTCGTAGCTCCTCAATTTATCGGTGACAATCACCCGTGGCACAAAGTCTTGTTTTTTCAGCAGTTTGCGAAAGAATCGCTTGGCTGCCTTCGTGTCCCGATGCCGTTGCAGCAATACTTCCAGCACGTTTCCTTCTGAATCCACTGCCGCCACAAATAATATTGCTGCTGCTTAATCGTCACCACCACTTCATCTAAATGCCATTTATCCGTGATGAACGCACGTTTACGACAAAGCTGATTCGCATACTGCTGCCCGAATTTCTGACACCACTCCCGGATTGTTTCGTAGGTGACTTCGATTCCCCGATACAGCATCATTTTCTCGATGTCCCGGTAGCTCAACGGAAACGTGTAGTAGAGCCAGACACAGTAGCTGATGATTTCGGACGGGAATCGATGACGGGAATACATGGGCAAGGAATCGTAAACCGAGTAGAATCAGTACGATTATTCTACCTTTGGGTTAAGTTGACAATACCAGGACAAGTTAAGGGAATCAACCGGGGGGATAGTGTATCTCAAGCAAGATTTATTAATGAGCTCTTTGGAGTGAGTGCTTAAAACAATACGAACGAGACCCGTTCGTTTGTCACTTTATAATCTTTGCGACAGAACCAATTGACGCGGCACAGGCACATTACATCCTCACGGCAGTTGGCTGTAAGAGACTTTAATTAGCCTCTTGCCCCGGTCACGTAAGCGGTCGTGAGTGGGTGTTGCGGTGCATCAAACAGTTGTTTCGCAGAACCAACCTCAATCAGGTGCCCGGCTCCTGCCTGTGCCCAGAACAAAGCGACCTGATCAGCAATTCGTTTTGCCTGCGCTAAGTTATGGGTTACGACGAGCAGCGTGTATTTCCCGCGCAGATTCACAATTAATTGTTCCACTACTTCACTAGATAAAGGGTCGAGGGCACTACAAGGTTCATCCATCAAGAGCACTTGAGGATTGAGTGCTAAAGCTCTAGCAAGACAAAGACGCTGTTGCTGCCCCCCGGAAAGAGAAAGAGCAGGGGCTTTGAGGCGATCTTTGACTTCATCCCATAGCCCAACATCTTTCAAACTGGTTTCGACAATCTGATCAATTTCGTCCCGGTGTCGAACGCCATGTTCTTGCAGCGGAAATTCAATATTTCGCATAATCGACAGGGGAAAGGGATTCGGCTTCTGGAATAACATGCCAATGCGACGGCGTAAATCGATGACATCCAGGGTTTGAATGTTCTGTTTCTCCAGCACAATCCTTCCTGACATCTGTGCTTTGGGAGTCAGTTCTACTAAGCGATTTAAGCAACAAAGAAAGCTAGTTTTGCCACAACCAGATGGTCCAATAACTGCCGTGATGCTGCCTGGCGCGATCGAGAGTGTTACATCTTTGAAGGCGGGCTTGTTGCCGTAGTGCAAGCTCAACTGTTCGGTGTGCAGCGAAGGGGGATGAGACATGATTACACCACGAGAATGCGGGACTTGCGAAACCGTTCTGCCAGCCAGGACACGCTGCTGTTAATCACAACCAAAATCGTCACCAAGATTAACGCAGCACCGTATGCATGGGACTCCCCACCAGAAACATTCATTGCCAGATCGAAGATGTGCACCGAAAGCGCTCTTCCGGAATCCCATAAAGACTCCGGCATTCGATCGACAGATCCACTGGTGAAGATCAGCGCTGCCGTTTCCGAGATCGCTCGCCCGATGCCGAGCAGCAATCCCACCATCAATCCTGGCATTGCAGCAGGCAGCAGCAGTTCCCAGAGCGTCGCGGTGCGGGAAAGTCCTAACGCTGCCGCAGAGCGACGATAGTCGTCCGGCACAGATTGCAGCCCTTCTTGGGTAGAGCGAATCAGAATCGGCAGCACCATACACGCCAGCGTTAATCCACCGGAGAGAATGGAAAAGCCTAAGCCGAGGGTTTTGCAGAAAAAGGCATTGCCAAACAGTCCAAAGACGATCGAGGGAACTCCGGCTAAGGCATCTAAACTCAAGCGGACGGAACGACCCAGCCAGCTTTCAGTTGCGGTAAATTCTGCTAACAGCACCGCAGTTCCAACTCCCAACGGAACCGAAACTGCCATGCAAACGCCCACAATCATTCCTGTAGCTACCAGGATCGGAGCAATGCCCCCTTCTCGTCCTGCATTCAAGGGCTTCGTGGTGAGGAAGTCCCAAGAAATTTGACCGACACCATGCCAAAAAATGTCCGCCAGTAGCCAGAATAAAGCGCCGCTGATTAATGCAACGACAGTCCAGATCACAAGACTAGAGAGCCATTCTGAAGCCCGGAAATGCCGCGCACTGAAGGTTTGAGAAACTGTGATTTTTCTAGTCATATTTTTCTAGTCATAGAGATGCCCTCGGTTGAGGACTTCTGCGATCGCCACGAGAATCCCGATCAGCACCAGGAGCACTACACCACTGACAAACAAGGCAGAACGATGGTTGTCCACAGCGTAGGCCATCTCCAGCGCAATATTTGCCGTCAGCGTTCGGACTGGATCAAACACACTGTTGGGCACCTGCACCACATTGCCACACACCATTAGCACTGCCATCGTTTCCCCGATCGCTCGTCCCGTCTCCAAAATAATGCCCGTAATCAGTCCGGCGCGGGCAGCGGGAAACACCACGCCCTGAATCGTTGCCCACCGTCCCAACCCTAAAGCCGCGCATCCCTTGAGATAGTCTGGTGAGACATTCGCAAAGCTGGCATCTGCAACCAGGGCGATCGTCGGCAAAATCATCAGCGTGAGAATCAGTGTTCCAGCCAACACGCTTGGACCAGGTGGATGCAGTCGTCCAATCAAGGGCACAAGCACCACTAAGCCCCAGAATCCATAAACGACCGAGGGAATGCCCGCCAAAAGTTCGATCAGGCGGCGATAGAGTTGGGCGATCGCAGGCGGCGCATAGTATTGACAAAACACTGCTGACAGAATCCCTAGCGGTGTCGCAATCAGGACTGATGCCGCCATGACCAGCATCGTCCCGACCAGCATCGGGGTGAGATTAAACTCGTTGCTTGCGGGATGCCAAGAAGCATCTGTGAAGAAGCGAAGCCCATTCACCTGCTGTAACACCGGAATTGCTTCCCACACAAGGAAAATCAGAATCAGCAGCACGATCGCGCCAGAGACTAAAGCTAATCCTCGCAGCCCCCAAACCAGTACTGCCTCACTGCGTCGGTGGAACGAAGTATTGCTGCTTAACAATGTCCTGTACCTTCTGTGAACGGGCAAAATCAATGAACTCTTGCTGCAATCCGGTTGGAGCCGTTTTTGTGACAAGATTCAATGGACGAGCGATCGGAAACTTCCCGGCGGCAACATTCGCGATCGAGGCTTCGATGCCTTTAACTGGTAGCAGTTTGATCGGGGTTCCGTGCGTCGCACCGTACTCTGCTGACCCGATTGACACATAGCCGATCGCGTTCGGATTGCCCGCAACCGTTTTGATTCCCTGCTCGTTGTCTCCGATCACGACATCCGCTTTGATATTTTTTGGCTCTAGCTTGAAGTAGTTTGCAAACAATTCGAGGGTTGAGCGCCCTTCTGCCTTGTTCACAACGGTAATTGGCGCGTCCGATCCGCCAAGCGCTTTCCAGTTTGTGATTCTCTTCGTATAGATCTCAATAACCTGCTGATCGCTTAACTGATTCACCGGATTGTCTTTGTGCAGAATCACTGAAACGCCATCATTAGCGACGGTGAACGCTTGCAAATCTTTCTCATTCTCTTTCAAGGTTCGAGACACCATGCCGATGTCTGCCACTCCTTGACGAGCATCTGCAATCCCCCGCGAAGAACCGCCGGACTGCACATCAATTCGGACACCGGGATGTTCCGCCTCATACCGCTTGGCAATTTCAGCCGTAAGTGGTGCAACGGTACTCGACCCCGTCAAAACCAACTTGCCTTGCGGTTGAGCCGAGGTGGAAGGTTTGCTACAGGACTGTAGCCAGAAGCAAGCGATCGCAAGCGATAAGGGAGCTAAAGTTTGTAGATGTTTCATAGCTTAAACAACAAGGATGAGCATCAACCAGTCAATTCATTCAAACGTGAGCAGACAGCACCCTAAATCGACCGCTCGATCTGCCTGTGCAGGTTGTACTGAAGCCGCTAGGTGATACAGCACCGCTTTACCATCCCGAATAGCGGTCACAAAGCCCTCTTGCCGCAGCACTTTTAAATGATGAGACAGCAAACTTTGCTCTAGCCCAAGAACAGCATTCATGTCTTGAACGTGCAGCGGTTTCTCCATCAGCATTTGCAGTACCGCTAAACGGGTTGAGTCCGCCAGAATTCTTAATTTGTGGGCACAAGCTGACTGAGAGACAAGTTGAGAGGAACTCATACTGGATAACCCTGCTGGCTGTGCAGTCAGCGCGAATGGTATGAATGAACATTGATATGAACTTATCTTTATATCAACTACTGTTAATTAAGCCTCTGTTAACTATTTCTTAACCTAAAGGGAGTTGAGCCGACATACAGGCAAAAAAGTGCAAGATAGGCTGTAAAGCTTTATCCAGACTGAGTTTTAGAAAATCGATCAAAGTGAGGCTCAGCACCAGGACTTCTGCGGGGTGCGGCAGTGAGCCAAAAAGCTCATGCCCATGCAGCCCAGCCCATCGCTGAAACTTCTAAGTTACTGTTGCCAAGTTTGCGCGTTTGCATTGTTTTTTTCCTTTGATGTAGAACTGATATTGGTTGCAATTGATCATTTCTTCTCACTCGGTGCCGGATTCTTGTGCACCGATCTCCCGGACTCTGAATTCTTCCAAGTCGATCAACAAAAAATACTTCCTGAGCAACGCTTCATCAAACTCGGCACGGCGATTCATGTTGTTCAGTAACTCTCGTCGTCGCTCCAGCACTTCCAGATAAATCGATTGATAGCCTTTTATTGAGTTTTGCCAGGCAAAGTTTGATTCTTCAAGTTGGCGATCGAAAAACTTCAGATTAATTTCGAGCTTAGAGAACAGATTATCCAGATGTTCGTTTTGCGCCCGCTCGCCACTGTATTTTTCTTGTAGGAATTGAAGCGAAGCCTGCGCTAATTTCTTTTGAATGATCAGCTCCTGTTTTGGCTCAGGGATGAGGGTAAACCGATCTCTGAGGTTGACGGTGCGAATCAGCCAGGGCAGCGTTAATCCTTGAAAAACCAGGGTGATGAGAATGACGATAAACGTGATGAAGAGAATGAGCTCACGGTAGGGAAATGGCTGTCCGGCTGGAGTCAGTAGCGGGATGGAAAGTGCAGATGCCAGCGATACCACACCGCGCATTCCCACCCAACCAAAAATTAGTGGACCTTTCCAGCCTGGATTCGGGTCTGACACCGTGATAAAGCGGCTCATGACTCGCATCAAAACAGACGTTCCTAGGGTGCAAAGTAGCCGTGTTCCGATCAGCACGATCGCGACGATCAATCCATACCAAATGGCACTGCCCAAACTAATGGTTCCAAGCTGCCGGACGACAAACGGCAATTCGAGTCCGATCAGCAAAAAAATCAATCCGTTCAAGACAAAGACCAGATTCGTCCAGACATTGACGCCTTCAATCCGGCTCTGGTAACTCAGCAAGCGATCACGCTTACTGGATAAGAACAATCCACCACTAACGACCGCTAGCACGCCTGAACCCTGAAAGTGTTCGGCCGCATAATACATGCAGTAAGGCGTCACCAGCGTTAAAACAATTTCGATGCTGGACGTTGTCGGTAATAACCGATGAATGCCATAGAAAATCAACCCCACAACCAGACCGATTGCGATTCCCGCTAAAATCACGAAACCAAAGTTGACGGCTGCGGCTTGAAATTGAAACTGTCCGGTGAGAACTGCCGCCAACGCGAACCGAAACACGATCAGCGACGAGGCATCGTTAAGCAAGCTTTCGCCTTCAATCAAACTGACTAGCGATTTTGGCACATTGACCCGCCGCATGATCGTCGTCGCGGAAACGGCATCAGGCGGGGAGATAATGCCACCCAAAAGGAAGCCCATCGCTAGCGTAAAACCGGGAATGAGCGCACTGGAGACGACTGCAATCACGCATGACGTTAAGATGACGATCGGAAACGCAAAACCGATGATTAACCCTCGCCATTTCCAGAATTCTTTCCACGACCCTTGCCACGCCGCTTCATACAGCAGGGGGGGGAGAAAAATCAGAAAAACTAGCTCCGGGTTAATGGTGATCTTTGAAAACGGAGCGACGAAACTCAGCGCAAGTCCGCCCAATACCAGCACGATCGGGTAAGCCAGTCGCAACTTATTCGCGATCATGACCAGTCCGAGAATGATCAAGATCAGGCAAATGTATTGAATGAAGATGTCTTGCATGCAGCGGATAGATTATTCCGATTTAAGCGATGCCATATCGATTGAGAAGCGGTACTTCACATCCGACTTGAGCAGTCTTTCATACGCTTCGTTGACCTTCTGGATGGGGATGACTTCAACATCGGCGGTGATGTTGTGTTCCCCGCAAAAGTCAAGCATTTCCTGGGTTTCGGCAATACCACCGATGTTAGAGCCAGAGAGATTACGGCGACCCATGATCAGGCTGAAGGCCGCAACCTCCAGAGGCTTTTCAGGTGCGCCGACCAGGGTGATGTTGCCATCGAGTTTGAGTAGATTGAGATAGGCGTTAATGTCGTGCTTGGCAGAGACCGTGTCGAGGATAAAGTCGAAGCTACCCGCGTGTTTCTGCATTTCATCGCTGTTACGGGAGACGACCACTTCATCAGCACCGAGGCGGAGCGCGTCTTCTTTCTTGTCGGGGGACGTGGTAAAGACGACAACGTGCGCTCCCATCGCATGAGCCAGCTTCACGCCCATGTGCCCCAGCCCACCCAGACCGACCACGCCGACTTTCTTACCCTCTGTGACGCCCCAATGACGGAGTGGCGAATACGTGGTGATGCCTGCACACAGAAGCGGCGCAACTCCAGCCAGATCAAGGTTTGGGGGAACGCGCAGCACAAAGCGTTGATCGACAACAATGCTGTTGGAGTAGCCACCATAGGTAACGGTCGCGGTCTTGTGCTTGTCTGGGGAGTTGTAGGTGAAGGTGCCATTCTGGCAAAACTGCTCAAGGCCAGCTTTGCAATTGGGACAGGTGCCATCCGAATTGACCATACAGCCAACTCCCACTCGATCGCCAGTCTTGAACTTCGTCACTGCCGAACCGACTTGAGTGACCTGTCCGACGATCTCATGACCGGGCACGATCGGATAAGTTGTGGACATGAAATCGCTCCACTCGTTCCGCACTGAATGGAGGTCGGAATGGCAAATGCCGCAGAAGAGAATTTCAATCTGCACATCGTGTTCGGTTGGATCACGCCGCGCGATCGTGTCAGATGCCAATGGTGATGTGGCACTGACTGCGGAGTAAGCTTTCGTGTTGTACATGAGATGCTCCTAGTTGTTTATCTTTGGTGTCTGATACTGCTGTCACTGACCTGTTCCATCCAGACTATGGGCAATGCTTTGTTGTCGTGCGTTTAGGTTTGATCAGGTTGGCGACGAACATCACTGCACCGTCTGACCGCCATCGATGACCATGGCGTGCCCAACGACGAAGGCAGCCGCGTCCGAGCACAGCCAGAGGACAGCCTCGGCGATCTCTTCGGGCTTGCCCATCCGACCGACCGGCTCCTCCGCAAACACCTTCGCGCGCCCTTCATCCGTGCCGCCAGTGAAGCGACCCATCATGGGGGTGTCGATATAGCCGGGACAGACGGCATTGACGCGAATGTTCTGCGACGCATAGTCGAGCGCCGCTGCCTTGGTCAGTCCGATCACGCCATGTTTCGCGGCGGTGTACGCGGGGCTACTCTTGATGCCGATGATGCCCGCACCCGAAGACGTGTTGACGATCGCGCCGCGTCCCTGCTTGAGAATTAGCGGGATCTCGTGCTTCATGCACAGGAAAACGCCGCGCAGGTCGATGTCGATAATCCGGTTCCACTCCTCCTCCTCGTACTCCGCAGTCGGAGCCGCCTGCTTCGGCTCGATGCCCGCGTTGTTGAAGGCGAAGTCCAGCCGCCCGAAGGCCTCAACAGTCTTATCCAGAGCCGCCTTCACATCTTCAGCCCGCGTCACATCGCACCTGACGGCGATCGCTTGTCCGCCCAGGTCTTCAATCATGCGAGCCGTTTCTTGCTTGCCCGGTTCTGAAACATCAGCAACCGACACGCTGGCACCCTCACGGGCAAACGCTAGCGCCGTCGCTCGACCGATGCCGCTCGCTGCTCCAGTGACAAAAGCAACTTTGCCTTTGTAGCTTCCATTCTCATTTGTCGTCATTTTCTACTCCTTGTGTTGCTGATTCGGGAAGTCTTTGTCGCAAGCAGTTTGATTTCTATCTCCTTTAAAGTTTTTACTCAATTAGCTCTACCGTCACGTTGATAGAACCAGGGACATTGAATGCTTCGTTGAATGCCCCTAAGGCAGCATCGATCTTGCCGATCGTGATGATGCCGGGCTCAGGGATTGCTTGGCCGTCGTGGCGATAATAAATAGCTACATCAGGACCGGGAGACCAGTAAATGATGTCTCCAACGTCATAGGTTTTGGTTCGCTCTCCCTCCTGCGAAATCGCTCTCGGAAGGTGGGCAAACTTTTCTCTGCCAAACAAATCGTTCATCGTCAGCGTTAACGGCAGCAGGGAAACAAAATCTCGTGTGGTTGGGTTGTCGATCAACATGGCTGTAACGGTTTTGTCTCCGACCTTGATGTTGATCTTCATACTGTTTGCCTGCTGGGTTGATCGTTCAGTTGGCAGCTTCGATGAGGCACTGCCAGGCATCCTGTTGTCGGCACGGCAGGCTGAGTAACTGAAGGACATCGCCAGGGTGAGGAGCAAAACCAGCATTCTCTTCTGGCAGTTTTTCCCCTTGATTGGAAACCATTTCAGAAGCATTAAGATTTTCCTTCGTACTGCTCGTCGCTAACCTGCTCCAGCCAGTCCACGGGCTTGCCGTCGATCGCCTCTTGAATGGCGATGTGCGTCATGGCTGTAGTGGGTGTGGCACCGTGCCAATGCTTCTCACCGGGCGAAAACCAGATCACGTCCCCCGGTCGAATTTGCTCGATCGCTTCACCCCAGCGCTGTGCCAGACCGCAGCCAGCCGTCACGATCAGGGTCTGTCCTAACGGGTGGGTGTGCCATGCAGTCCGAGCACCCGGCTCAAACGTGACACTGGCTCCCGCCGTGCGTGCTGGATCATTCGCCTGAAACAGGGGGTCAATGCGAACCGTGCCGGTAAAATATTCGGCCAGTCCTTTGGTGGAAGGCTGTGAGCCACTGCGTTTGATGTCCATTGCTTAATTCCTCTGGCTAGCCCAATCGTAGAAATTGGGCACTGATCGTTTCTCTATCAATAGGGATGAAATTTTTTAAGCAGCAAGGTTCGCCTTGCCGGTTTGGTTACCAGGTAGGCGCATCGTTTGCCCAATCAAAACTGAGATTGCTCTTAAATAAAAGTCCAGATGCTTGCAAGCAGCCGGAATCACGTTTCATTGCTTTAGCTTTATCTTAGGGGTTCTGGCAGGCAGGCTATAGAACGATCGTCTAAGATCGTTGTACAATCCTGCAAACTTAGACATGAACGCTGCTAAAACCATTGAAACGTTTGATGTGGCTCTAATCAACGACCCGCAGTCAACGCGCGAGGCAGACAGAGCGCAAGCCAACCGGGATGAACTGACTGAGCGCATTGCCCAGGCGACCCGTCAGGATGGGACGATCGAGCCACTGCAAGGATTGCACTTCTATCGCATCTCCTCCCCTTCGGAATGCGTCCATAGTGTCTCTATTCCTGCCTTTTGTGTGATTGCTCAGGGCAGCAAAGAAGTGCTTTTGGGTAGCGATTGCTATCAGTACGATCCGATGCACTATCTGCTAGGGACGGTCGAACTACCGATTGCCAGCCGAATTCTGGAAGCATCCCCGGAGAAGCCCTTTCTGAGCCTTCGCCTCGATCTCGATCCTAGCCTGGTCGGTTCAGTCATGGTTGAGGCAGGCTATTCTTCTGCACAAAGGGGGGCTAGTGTCAAAGCGATCGATGTTAGTCCATTAGATATAGATCTATTAGATGCCGTAGTCCGGCTCGTTCGGCTTCTGGATGCCCCCGCCGAAGCTCAGGTTCTAATGCCACTGATTAAGCAGGAAATCATCTATCGACTCTTGATGGGAGCGCAAGGTTCTCGGCTGCGCCAGATTGCCGTTCTCGGTGGCTACACCCACCACATTGCTAAAGCGGTCGATCGATTGCGGAAAGAGTTCAATCAACCACTGCGGATTGAAACGATCGCACGAGAGCTAGGAATGAGCGTTTCTGGCTTCCACCATCACTTTAAGTCTGTTACAGCTATGAGTCCGTTGCAGTTCCAAAAGCAACTGCGGCTCCAAGAGGCTCGCCGCCTCTTGTTGGGAGAGAACATGGACGCAACCAGTGCTGCTTACCATGTGGGTTATGATGATGCCTCGCACTTCAACCGGGAGTACAAACGCCTATTTGGTGCACCCCCCATGCGCGATGTAGAACGACTACGGGAAGCTGCATCTAATTTCCTCAAGAGTCCCTAATTTTGCTAGAAATTTCTAAACGCGCTTCAACCAATTGCTCTTCTGCGGGGTGCGGCAGAAGTTCCAGCATTACAAAGAAATTTGCGAGTACGTCAAACCATTTAGGCTTATGTTCAAGTTTCCTAATTTTTCCATCTTGCATCGCTTACTGTCGAAAATACCTTTTCTTTAGTCAGGATTTTGTTCCACTTATCTATTGCAGTTAAACACGTCTATTGCAGTTAAACACGGGTCTACCTCTCTATATTATTGGCTGATGTACAACCCTAGAGGGTGTTATGCACTTTCGCTTAGTAAGGACGATGTTGCTCAGAACCTAACAATTCATCTTCTTTAATCGAGCGTTGTTCAATCGAACCTGTGGTAAGACCCTGAAATGTCCATCGAAGCA
>JAESGH010000393.1_pt1 | contig 30777 bp, 26 predicted proteins | sample 9269641 | NCBI WGS metagenome assembly JAESGH01 (sample SAMN14515345, study PRJNA621665) | algae metagenome | isolation source: Phormidium tanganyikae FI6-MK23 and co-occurring heterotrophs from granitic... | place: USA: Fort Irwin, California | collected 1998-05-24
CGTTCACCACGTTTCACCGCAGCAATTGCTTTGGAGCGCATATCTTCGCTGTAGGGGGCAGCCATAGCCATGCTTCACAACACTACCCCTCTAATATACGTCCTAATACGCTTTGGTAACGCTATAAAAGAAAGCGCTGAGAGTTGCCGCGATCGGTAAAGTTAGAATCCAGGACAGCAGAATTTGGGTGAAGACGCGAGAATTTGCCTGCCGAGAAATCAGACCCACGCCGAAAATTGAACCCACGGAAACATGAGTCGTTGAGACGGGCAACCCAAACCGACTTGCCGCAATCACCAAGATTCCGGTAATCAAATTTGCTGTAAATCCTTGCCCTGCATTCATTGCTGTGATTCGCTTACTCATCGTTTCTGCGACTCGTCGAGAGTTGAGCCAGCCCCCGATCGCCATAAATAGCGCGATCGCAAATGCACCCCCCTGCATCGAAACGGCTTGAATCCCAAGCATCAACGGCACAATTTTCGGCGTATCGTTCAAGCCTCTTGCAAAGCTAACCACTCCAGCACTAAGAAAGTGGGCAGCATCGATTAGACGTTGAGTTTTCACGCCCCAGGCTTTGCCGACATAACGCTGATTGCACTCTTTGATCGAGCCTGTTGAAAGCGACGGAGCGCTGACTATCATTGAATTATCTAACGCAACATTATCGGGCGTGGCAAACTGCATTGCCGTTTCACCCACGCAAACGCAATTCTCTTTTTCAATGCCAAGTTTAAGCCGGAGAAAATGAGCAACAGAATACGAGCATTGCTAAAGGAATTGCTAGAACAGGACTGAGCAGCAACGGTAAGAGAAACGATTTTTGCAATGCTGCAAAGTTTACTTGAGTTCCGATCGCAACTAATCCTGCACCGACGAGCGCACTTGTTAAGCCATGTGTCGTCGAGATTGGAAATCCTAGCTGCGTTGCTAAAATCACATCACGGTGATTCCAACCGAAAGCGCGATCGCTAAGTGAAAATCGGTTCCGTTTGCGATCGCGTCTGGGACGAGTCCTTTACCAGAGAAGCTTTTGACCAGTGCGGAAGCTAAGAACACCGAACAGATTGAGCCTGCAAATGTAGTGAGCGTTGCCCAAACGATCGCGGTTTTGTAGCTGGTCGTTTGGCTCCCGAATAGGGTTGCAACTCCTTTGAAGTTGTCATTTGCCCCGTTGGAGTATGCCAAAAATAGAGTCGCGAGAAAGAGGAGAGCAATGTACACCAACCATCTCCCTGAAATGATGTTCTCAAATCATCGGAGCAATCCGCTTATCTTTACTCTTAGTTAACCCTTTCTTAACCTTGTTTTGGTAGAAAAAGCGTTGTAATAGAGCATTACAACGCTTCGCTTACTGTTAGCAGCAGCTTTGAGGGCTACAGCAATCGTCGGACTGTTGGTCGATCGTGTCGCGGTAATTTACGCCTTTGGTGATACGGGGATCGCGAATCGAATCGTCAGAGCAATTAAACGGTATCGCAGAATCGAATGGAACTGAATCACGCGGCGGAACGGGAATGATATCAGAATGATAAGCACCATTCTGATTCGTGTAAATATGAAACGTTTTATCGCACACTGCCATGCGTTCACCCCGATAGAGTATGTGTCCATCGTCATCTTGCACCGACTTCCAAGGGCCGCGATAAATTACCGCTTGATTGCGTTCTAGACATTCGCCTTCTTTTCCTTTGAACGCTTGCACCGTCAGAGATCGAAATTCTACGCCATCGATCACTTGCCAAGGTTCAGTTTGACGCGCCAGAATTTCAACCCCGTAAAACCCTGCCTGCTCGAACATTTCTAGAAACTCATTCTCACGAAATGCGCCTGCAATACAACCGCTCCAAAGTTCAGGATCGTTCAAGATCTTATCTGTTGGGGCTTCATCGCAGACAATATCAGAGATTACGGCTCGTCCACCCCGTTTAAGAACACGAAAGATTTCCTGAAATAGTTGTTTTTTATCTTGAGGACGAACAAGATTGAGAACACAATTGGAAATAACAACATCAACGCTGTCTGTCGAAATTAAAGGCTGAGATTGACGTAAGCGATCGCATTCTGATTCAAACGCTGGAATCTGCCCCACGGACTGGATCGGATGCTGTTCTAGCCACTGTTGTACTAAATCCAAATCCAGCGCTAGGTCTTGAATTTTGCCCTTGACGAATGCAACGTTTTCATAGCCAAGCTTCTCGCTCATTGAAGCAAGATATTTGCGCGACAAACCTAACATTTCGTCATTCATATCAACCCCGATGATCTTTCCGGTCGCGCCCACTTTTTGCGCCAAAATGTAGCAGTTTTTTCCGGCTCCAGAACCGAGATCGACTACAGTTTCACCAGGGTTTACATATCGAGTGGGATCGCCGCAGCCGTAGTCTTTTTCGATGATTTCTTGCGGCAAAATCTCTAGATAGCTCTGATCGTAGCCGTCGGTTGGGCAACAAAGCGAGGCTTGTGGTTGTTGTGCGCCCGCTTCGTAGCGCTCTCGTACTGCCTGTTCCACGTCATAGGGAAGTGTGTTGCTGGAAAGTGTGTCGGTCATGGTGGTGAGTCCTTTCTTGCACGAATTCAATCTAGTCTAGAGAATCCGATTGATCATTTCACAACAAATGTTCGATCGCTAATCGATCTCTCTTCTACGCTCATCCTTACCTTCCAAGTTCCTATTTGGGATTGCGGTGTGAGTGGAGCATTGCAAAAAGTTGTCCAGGGCGATCGCGTAATTTCTTGAGTTTGAGAGCGGCTTTGATGCACAGTTTGACCTGTGGAATCAGTCCAGCGACAACTGATTATCAGTCGATCATTAATCGGAGCATTTTTTAGGGTGACGCGATAAAAGATCTGCGTATCTTTTTGTCGATCGAACTGTGTAACAGACTTTACCGGATTTTGTAATGTCACGTTATCTTGAATGGCTGAAATTCGATCGATTTTGTTTTGTTGTTTTTGATAAACGACTGCGATCGTAGTAATCAATCCTGCAATCATAATCGCGATCGTTGAAATGACGATTTTATGTCGCTGTTGCTGTTGGGCTAAAGATTGACGTTTGCGTAATTGAGCGATCGCATCTTCGAGGAGATTGCTTGGTAAATTGAGATTTTCTAAAATCTGTTTAATCTGCGCGTCATCTAATTCAGCGTCGTCCTGTTGGGAGAAGCGATCGACTTCTGCAACGATTTGAGCGAGTTGATTTTGGGTCAGGCTGTCCATATGAGAAACAGGGATTGATGGATCTTTGATAACACAAGCGATCGTGTCTTTTTCCAGTCTTAAAGATTTCCTCGCAAAGCTTGTTCTCGCTCGATCGCTTCAAACAAAGATTTAAAGTTTCCTTCACCGAATCCTTGCGATCCGTGGCGTTCGATAATCTCAAAAAATAAAGTGGGGCGATCTTGGACAGGACGAGTAAAGATTTGGAGCAGATACCCTTCACGATCGCGATCAACTAAAATTCCGAGTTTGGCTAATTGCTCGATCGATTGATCAATTCTGCCGATTCGCACTTCCAAATCGGTGTAATACGAACTGGGAACGCTGAGAAACTCAATGCCTAAATCTTTCAGTTTGGTCACAGTTTCAACAATGTCGCGAGTCAAATAAGCAACGTGCTGAACTCCCCCGCCGTGATTGTATTCTAGAAATTCCTGGATCTGAGATTTTCCTTTTCCAATCGCAGGTTCATTGATCGGAAGTTTGATCGCTCCCGTTGCGTTTTGCATCACCGATGAGGTTAGCGCAGAATAATCGGTTGCGATCGTACGATCATCAAACTGCACTAACAAATTTAATCCCAGTACATTCTCAAAGAATTGTACCCAGTGATTCATTTGTCCTTTCTCAACGTTTCCAACCACATGATCGATTTTGATTAATCCAGCATCTAAATGGGGTTGCGTAGAACGTGGAACAAATCCCGGAGCGAAAACGCCATGATAGCGATCGCGTTGCACAAATTTGATTAACGTATTGCCGTATCCATAAATCGTCGCGTGTCGATAAGTTCCCGTTTCGTCTGTCTCTTCGGTGGGTGGAACTGCCGTTAAAGCGCCGCGTGATGTAGTGATTGTGAAGATCCGATCGACATCTGAGACGCTTAACGCAATAAGCGCGACATGATCCCCATGCTTTGCGGTTTTTAGCGAGATCGGATGACTTGGATCAAGCGCAGAACTCAGCACTAAGCGAATTTCGCCCTGCTGCATCACATAAGAAGCAACATCGCGCGTTCCGGTGTCGAGTCCTTGATATGCGATCGACTGAAAACCAAAGCCGCGATCGTAAAACATCGCCGCTTGTTTTGCATTGCCGACATAGAGTTCTAAATGGTCAAAAGATTGAATCGAAACAGCGTCACTCATGCAAAGCGTCACTTATCGTAGAAGGCCGCATCAATAAAATGGAATTGCGATTAGAAAAATACATATCATTTCAAAGCGATCGACCTTGATTTTTTACTCAGAATTATAGAATTGTGCTTCGCTTTAAGCCAATTTCTAGTGCTTTATCAGGCTATGCCTAAATTCCGAACAATAAATATACCTTGAGAGAGATTGCCAAAGTGCTGTATTACTGTGCAGATCTGTGAGAATTTATTTCAACGCTTGGCAATTCTGATGCGGATAACTCGATCGTTGTTTTCAGTATCGTTGTTAGCGAGCGCTTTAATAGAATTATTCATCTGCTGAGAACGATTCACTCTCTAAATCTAAACGAATGCCACATTCTGATCACGACGATCGCGTTTTCTACTCCACTGTTGTTCTAGAACACATTGTTCCGAACGAAAACAAAGCTGCTTTTCTACAATGGCACAGCGCCTTAATGCAGACCGCTGAACAACATCGAGGATTTGTCAGAAAAGATATCTGTCCGCCGCTGTACTGTGTGGATGGTGTGATCAAATGGTATTCGATCGTGCATTTCGATACGCCCAATCATTTAAACGATTGGCTGAATTCTAGCGATCGAGAACATTTGGTCGAATCGGGGCGGGAGATCTTTGAGAACTATAAGTTCAAGTCGTTTACTACAGGACTAGAAGGGTGGTTTTCGACTCAGGCAGGACAAGAACGATCGAGTTTAGGGCCTCCGCCTTGGAAGCAAGTTATGGCAGTTGTATTAGGGCTTTATCCTCTGGTGATGATTCAGTCTAAGTTGTTTTCAACGTTTGGCTGGTTACAGTCTTGGTCGCCTGCGAGCGTGATGCTGCTAAACAATTTCATCACCTCTTCGCTGCTCACTTGGGCAGTTATGCCGCGAATTACCAAACTGCTGAGTTTTTGGTTACAGCCTGCATTTCGGCTGTCTGAGCGAAAGATAGACGCGATCGGAGCCGCGATCGTCTTTGTGGTGCTTGGATTGATGGTGTCGCTTTTCAGTCGCGTTTAGTTCGTCAATTCCTGCATCCATTTGCTGACTTGCGATCGCAATCTTTTTCCTGAAATCTCGGATTCGGGAACGCGATCTAATGTCCGGCGATAATCGGAGATCGCATAATTCCAGTCGCCTGCTAAATGATGCGCTCTGCCTCGTGCGCCGTAAATATGTGCCTCTAACACCAAGTTGTCATCTAGATTCACAGACAGTAATTCTTTAATCTGAAGCGCCTGGTCAAAATTGTCGATCGCTTGCGAATACAGCCCCAAATCTCGATATGTAATGCCTTGATTTAACCAAGCGCGAATATTCGTGGGATCAAGATCGATCGCCATTTCATAATCTGCGATCGCTTCGAGCAACAATCCTTGAGCCGCGTAGTAGTTCGCGCGATTGTTGTAAGCGCCTGTAAGCTTGGGATTGAGGCGAATTGCTTCATCGTAATCTTCGATTGCAGCTTCCAAATGTCCGCACTGATAATGGACTAAACCTCGGTTATTATAGTCTGTCGCATTTTCAGGATTGCGATCGATCAAAATTGTTAATCCAGCGATCGCTTCGAGATAGTAACCTTGTTTCGCGTCTGTTAATGATTGCTGGCGCAATAAGCGATCTTGAGCAGCGGGATCAAGCCAGACCGTTTGGGGTCGAGAAATTCTTTTTGCAGTTGAGCGATCGACTTTTGGAGAGCGGCGGCGACTCACCACGGGAACACGACCCAGACTTGCAATTTGTTGCTTCGATTTGTTGCCGTCTATAAAAGTACGAGCGTTCATACCATCCTCACCATGTCTATGAACTAAAGTTAACGACTCGCTCACCGAATGTTTTCTGCCCAAGTGCCATAACTAAATACGTCCACGGTCAGATCTTGGATTTACCTTTTTTCACCTGCGTGAATTTTAGGCTTCAGTCATTCCTACAAGAGGCGCTGATTCCATTTCTGAAACGAGAAACTTCTTACTTATCAATCACCTGCGAAAACTCCAGAACTTAAGACACCACCAGGGAAACCGGTCGTTCACAAAACTCCGCACCTTTGCGGAAACTTCGTATCGACTTCGCACAATCTTAAAGTTCCCTTGCCGTATAAATACGAACAGGCATTTATACGGCAAGAAGACCTGTAAAAGTACTGAAGCCGTGTGACTTGTGCCAAATTAGAGATTGACCCATTTTGCCCAAGAGAGTGATCAAGGCGACTGCTTCTGCGAGAAACCCGAAACACAGAATCATCCGTACTGATAGAACACTGAAGCTATCAGCGATAATGCAAGAGAGCTTTCTCAGCCCGACCGCGCTTTCATGGCATCTTGGAAGAAACTCGTCTTTCAGATGAATTCAAGATGAACCTGGGTACGTTAGGGTTGACATAATCTCAAAAACTTCTAGAGTCCGATCGCGCTCTAGGCTCCCTTGGGATGATTTGGGCTAAATTCAGCGCGAAATCGTCCAGTTAATCAAGCGATCGCATGAAAATTGATGGCGTAGGGTTGGAGAGAAACGATTTATGAAAGCCATGATTTTGGCGGCGGGGAAAGGTACACGAGTTCGACCGATTACCTATACGATTCCCAAGCCGATGATTCCGATCCTGCAAAAACCTGTGATGGAGTTCTTGCTGGAGTTGCTGCGTCAACACGGCTTTGACGAGATCATGGTCAATGTGAGCCACTTGGCAAATGAGATCGAAAGCTACTTCAAAGATGGGCAGCGCTTCGGTGTTCAGATTGGTTATTCGTTTGAGGGTCGCATTGTCGATGGGGATTTGGTCGGTGAAGCGGTTGGATCAGCAGGCGGCATGAAGCGGATTCAAGATTTCTCGCCGTTCTTTGATGATACGTTTGTGGTGCTGTGCGGCGATGCGCTGATTGATTTGGATTTGACCGCAGCGGTGAAGTGGCATCGGGAGAAAGGCTCGATCGCGACGGTGATTATGAAGACGGTCGATCAGTCAGAAGTATCGAGCTATGGCGTAGTAGTGACCGATGAGGACGGGAAGATCAAAGCATTTCAGGAAAAACCGTCGATCGAGGAAGCGTTAAGTACGAATATCAATACCGGGATCTACATTTTTGAACCCGAAGTTCTCGACTATATTCCGTCGGACGTTGAGTTTGATATCGGGGGGCAGTTGTTCCCGAAACTTGTGGAAATGGGTGCGCCGTTCTATGGGTTGCCGATGGACTTTGAGTGGGTGGACATTGGTAAAGTTCCAGATTATTGGCAGGCGGTTCGCGGAGTGCTGAACGGCGAGATCAAGAATGTGCCGATTCCTGGGCGCGAAGTGGCTCCGGGCATTTATACCGGGCTGAATGTGTCGGTGAACTGGGACAAAGTGGATATTCAAGGCCCAGTTTATATCGGCAGTATGACTTGTATTGAGGATGGTGCAAAGATCGTAGGGCCTGCGATGATCGGACATAACTGCTGGATTTGCAGCGGGGCAACAGTTGATAACAGCGTGATTTTTGAATGGTCGCGGTTGGGCCCTGGGGTGCGACTGGTGGATAAGTTGGTGTTTGGTCGGTTCTGTGTGGATAAGACGGGAGCAACGATCGATGTTCAAGCTGCCTCGCTCGATTGGTTGATTACGGATACGCGGCATGAGGTTCCGACCCATCCAGCGGCAGAACATCAAGCGATCGCGGAATTGCTCAATGTGGATACGAAAGTCGCAACCTAAAATCGAATCTCTAATTGTGGAGAGAATGCTGGATTTTGAGTCAAAATGTCTCAAATCCAGCATTTTTTATTTATATGTCGCCATTCCGCGAAAAGATCGCGTTCTATCTCGAAGATATTGATACTCCTTTGGGAAAAAGCATCAATCTTTTTATCACCGGATTAGTATTAGTTTCTTCTGGAATCTTTATTGCTGAAACGTATCAGATTCTGATCGAGATTAGAGAAATATTAGACGCGATCGAGAATTTCATTCTCATTGTTTTTGTGATTGAATACGGCTTAAGAGTTTGGTGCGCTGAACAGAAATTTCAATTTATCTTTAGTTTGTATTCGATTATTGATTTATTGTCGATCGCGCCTTTCTTGATCGGTACAAACGCCGGATATTTAAGAATCTTCCGATGGTTTCGGATTCTAAGATTGATCCGGTTTATTCAAGGTAAAACAATCTTCGGTTATGTCAGCAGTGAGGATAGTGCAATCTTTACGCGAATTATCTTTACGGTTTTCTCGATTATTTTTGTTTACTCAGGTCTGATTTATCAAGTTGAGCATACAGTTAATCCGAAATTCGGGACATTTTTAGATGCCGTTTATTTCTCGGTTTCTACCATTTCTACCGCAGGACTCGGAGACATTACGCCGATATCAGAAATGGGACGATTTTTAACAATTCTCATGGTACTAACTGGTATCGTACTGATTCCCTGGCAACTCGGAGATTTGATCAAACGACTGGTTAAAACCGCCGAGCAAGTTCAAATTATTTGCTCAAATTGTGATTTAGCGTTTCACGATTCGGATGCTCGTTTTTGTAAAAATTGTGGAACTTGTTTAAATCGCAGTCAGCAAACAGAGCAATAGCGCCTCTGTCCATTCCACGATCGCGCCATACGTATCGCCCGTCTGTCCGCCCAATTTCCGATTCAACCAAGCCCCGACGAAAAGCGCGATCGCACTTCCGCCAATCATCGCCGGATGCACTTTCAAACTCAATCCCACCAAAATTACAAACGTCGGAACTGCCTCCCAAAGCGATCGAATTCCTTCTTTATGAAACGCTCCTTTTCCGGTCGGCTTGAGATAGGGATATTTCGCGATCGCCACCAGTTGCCCCCAACGTCCCCAACCCGCGACCCCGATCAAAATCCAGAGCCGATTCGTCGAAATCTCGCTTAATGCCACCGTTTTTAACAGCAGTAAAATCACAGCGGTCATTGCCCCAAAGGCTCCCGTCGCACTATCTGCCATCACTGCCAAACGTCGATCGGGATTCATCACCGCCAACCCATCCGCCGTATCCATCGCGCCATCGAGATGCAGCCCGCCCGTAATCGCAACCCAAAGCGCCACATCGATCGCGCTTCGAGTCAGAATGGGAACTCCGACATACGCCAAACTCAGATCTAGCCCGCCGACAAGTCCGCCGATGACGAATCCGACAATCGGAGCCAACCGAGAGATCGCGCGAAATTCTAAATTTGCCGAAGTGGGAATCGGTAAAGAAGTGTAGAACGTAATTGCTGCAAGGCATTGACTCCAGACTCGATTAATCATTGTGCCAAACCCATTTACATAACGTAAACTTCTAGTATCTTTCGTCTGGATCGCATTCCCGATTTGCAGCCATAATTGCGATAGGAAGCATCCAACTTGAGTTAGAGATCGAGTTTACGCTTCCCTCTGTCACCCCTTTTTGCCTTTGTTTGCGTTATGAGCCACGATTCATTTTCTCGCAATGCTCGAATTCCTGCCCCCTGTATTATTGACGATGGCATGATCATCGACAAACAGGATATGCAGCGCGTGTTGACTGACTTGAATCGCGTGCGCTATGTCCACACGCACGACGGTAGAACGACGAGCGACGGAGAAGGCTGCATTCTCGAAGTGTTTGCCGATCCGCATCGTGCAACGATGGTGGCAAATCACGCCCTTTATCTTAATGTCTACAGCTTTGACTATTTGCAATTGAGCAAGAGCGAGGACGGTTCGCGATTTGATTTGATCCAAGACGATCGACAATTGCGACTGATTCCTTTAACAAATCCGCTGCAAGATCAAGCTGATCGCGGAATTAATGTGGCTGAACTCGAAGCGATGGTCGCTGAAGTATTGTCTGCTAGTTTGGATGTGCAGATTGACGACGAAGAAAATTTCCCGCTTTAGAGCGATCGGATCTCTGCCCTTTTCGCGCTAAATTGATCTCCTTAAAGAAATAGATCAGAGTCAAAACATGGCAAAGGGCTTCAAGCGGCGGCAGTTTTTGTTGGGCGGTGCGATCGCACTTTGGCTGTATAGCTGCGAGGGACAAGAGCGATCAGCAAATCAAAAGCCGCGAGTGGTTTCGACCAGTACGATCTTGACGGATCTGGCAACGACGATCGCGGGGGGTGCGGTTCAAGTGATTGGCATTCTCAAGCCGGGAGCCGATCCGCATACGTATGAGCCTGTTCCGGCGGATACGGCTGCGATGGAAAAAGCGGACTTGATTTTGTACAACGGCTATAACTTAGAACCGGGACTGATTCGGTTGATGAAAGCGGCAGGGTCAAATGTGCGACAGATTGCGATCGGGGAAGTGATTCCGCCGTTGCAGCTTGAGAAGGAGGGGCAAAAAGTGCCTGATCCGCACGTTTGGGGCGATGTGCAAAATGTGGCGAAGATGGCGGCGGCGGTTCGGGATGGGTTGATTCAACTTGTGCCGAACGATCAAGAAAAAATGACGCAGAATGCCGATCGCTTAATTGCGGAGATGAATCGACTGGATGCGTGGATCAAACAGCAGATGCAAACGATTCCGGCTCAGAATCGTCGCTTGGTGACGACGCATGATGCGTTTCAGTATTACGGGAAGGCTTACGGATTGACGATCGCGGGAACGCTGATCGGGATTAGTACTGAAGAGCAACCGAGCGCTCAAACGGTACAGCGATTGGTGCAGTCGATCAAATCGGCGCGGGTTCCTGCGATTTTTGCGGAAACAACGATCAATCCTGCACTGATTCAAACGGTGGCGCAAGAATCGGGGGTGAAGTTAGCGCCTCAGCAGTTGTATTCGGATTCGATCGGCGCACCGGGTAGCGCGGGTGAGACTTATATCAAAATGATGGCGGCAAATACGACTGCGATCGTGGAAGCATTGGGCGGTAAGGTCACGCCATTTGCGGCAAAGTCTTGAGTTTGGGCAGCAACGATCGACCTCTGACTGCCAATTTAGGACGAAAAGGCTCCAACGATTTACCCGTGAAGGCGATCGATTGAGATGTGAGCAGCATTGATCGAGAAAAAGACTCGATTCGTTCAGATCTGATACCGATTTAAAGAATAGACGCAACAGATAGAGCATCAAGGATAAAGCTATAGCCAGTGAGAGAAGCAACAGTTTCGTTAGACAATTCGTTAAGTAATTCGTCCACTTTAGTTTGCAGTTCAGTGATGTCTTTGAAAAAATTCCAGCGCAAATCTTTCTTCAAATGTAGCCAAAGTCGCTCGATTGGATTCAACTCAGGACAGTAAGCCGGTTGAAACAGTAAAATGACGTTGTCTGGAATGCGTAACGATTTCGCTTTGTGAAACGCTCCGTTATCTACTTGAAGAATGTTAAGACTATCGGAATACTGCTGGCTAAACGCATCCAAATAGCGTTGATAGCAATCACTATCAACGTGCGAAAACTGGAGAAAGAATCGCTCTCCCGTCGTCGGTTCCACCACACCATACAGCCAAAACGCTTTGAACTGCCACTGCCACTTACCCAAGGGTTTGACCCCCAGAGCGGTAATCAGTCTGCCCATGATCGTCTTCAAACCGAAGCGACTTTCATCTTGAGCGAAGTAGCGCAAGCGGCTAAACCCTGGTTTCTCGATGGCAGCAAACTGTTTGAGCAAGGTTAGGTCGTCGCCAAGGTTTGCTTAAAGCCCTCCAGGGCAGCAGCATTCTGCTTCGCATGAACCGGATGAGCGGCTTTGAGCTTGGAGTTGAGCCGATAGCGCACCAACTCATGCACCGTGCGATACTCTGCTTCCACTCCCAAGGTGTCTGACAACCACTGTTGGATCGCGCCATAACTGCTGAAGCCATCCGGTTCCGCTAATCGTTGCTGCAATCGCTTTACCGCCCAGCCTGGAATCACGCACGGACGACCGGGACTCTGCTTTACACACAGCAACCCACTCAAGCCCTCTGCCTGGTAAATCGACAGCCATCGTTGCAGCGTTCCTCGGTGCTTGCCGACCACGATTGAGATCGCACTGATGCTCATCGCATTCGGCAGTTTCATCAAGTACAGCACTTGCAGCCGTTCCTTAAAAATTGGATTCGTTTCTGTCTGCAACTGAGCCGCTAATTCCTCGACACTTTCTCGAATTTCAAATCGGGTAATTCCAGCCATTTGATGTCTCGCTCAACCGCAAAATTAAGCTTACGCTATTTGTTGCTGCCTTTCTTGAAATCGGTATGAGCAGCATCGATCGAGAAAAAAGCTCGATTCGTTCAGATCTGAGCAGTATCGACCGAGAAAAAAGCTTGATTCATGCAGCTCTAAGCTCCGCGAATGCGGCTATGAGGCGTAATGTTGGTGTTGAGATGTTGAAGGAGCGATCGGGGGACTGAAACTGACCACCCCAGATTTGAAGCTGATTGTTCGTCGCAATCGCACAAACAAATCCCGGCAACGGGACTGAAACCAACCTGCTTCAAACACGCTGATCTGAGTTCTAATGAAACAGACTTAGATACCCATTCGATGTTCTACAAACAGATCCGTAAGAAGCAAAGAATTACCCTTTTCAGCATTGGTGTTCTGCTTCTCGTCTTGACTGCGATCGATAGATGGCTTCCCTACGCGCTAATCAGCCACTACAAACGCCCCGTCATCGAACATCCACCCATTCTCGATCAATACAACGCAAAAGCAGAAACATTCACCTTCAAAACCCGCGATCGTATCGTTACTGTTTGATAAAGATCCGAATGTTCATAATTCGGTAAGCATCTCTGCCGCTTGAATCTAGATTGACGTTAAATGCCAAGCTACCCTCCGCGTTGGCTTTCAGGACGAAACCATTCGCGATCGACTGAATATCTTGCCTGACATCTTTTTCTTTTAGCTTGGGATTTTCCTGCAACGACGGACTTTCATCTAGAACTTCAACATCTACGATTTCACCTTTCCCAGTAATCCGAAGCCCAAGCTGCAAATCTAAAACATCAACCGGAAGCTTGCTTGGATAGTCGAAACTGCTCTCAGTGGGTGCTGAGGACTTTAGCGAAACTGTCCCTCTCGCATACTGCTCAGGTCGATAGCTAACTTCATTAATCGTTCCATACACTTCACCTCGAAGATTAGTCGCGATCGATAAAGGCTCTCCTCCACTCACTGGAGCATTCGGATTTCCAGCAGGCGGACTGCTAGGATTTCCAGCATTGGCATCACTGGGAGTTTCAGGCTGAGTTGGACTAGTAGAACCGGGCGGCGTTGTTGTTCCTGGTGTAGATGAATCAGGAGGACTAGAAGGCTGAGAAGGATTCGTTCCGCCCGGATTTGTAGTTGGATTCGTGGTGGGTCGAGTCGTAGGAGGCGCAGTCGAATTGCGCTGAGGAGTCGTTTGATCCGATGGGAGTTGTCCAGGTTGCGAACGACTCGGCTGACTGGCTGGAGTCGTAGGTGCAGGACTGGGAGAGGGATTGATGCGAGTTCGAGGACGCTCTGGCGTGAATTGAGGCGTTAAATTCTCGATCGAGCTTGGCGACTGAGCAGGTTCAACCGGAGCAGTCTGAGGTGGAGCTACTTTTGGCGTAGTTTGAGTCGGTGTATTTGAAGGGGTAACGGGTTGCTTTAGAACTGGCGCGTTTGGATCGATTTCGACAAAATCGAGTGGAGCCTGAGCAATACCCGCCGGAGCGCTTGCGGTTTGAGAAAGATACCAGCGACCGAGCAAAAGCAATGCAAGATGCAACACAAGCGATCCGGCTAAAACGGATAGCCAGAGCATCGGGGATTCTTGCGGTCTCGATCGATCCGTTGAAACAGAAAACGCCATGCTGAAATCTCGCGCGAAAGCAACCGGAACAAACTTCCCTATCCTAGCTCTCTCGTCTACGATCGCTGCACTTTAGTTCCGCTTGGATCAAAGAATCAATGACGCACCGGAACACAACTCGGATAAGGACTAACCGAGAACGTCAGCACCGTTTCATCCACGCCTTTTAGCTTCAGCGGAATTTCCTTGGTAATATTGTCTTCATCCACATAATCCGCCACCGCCGCAGAAATCAGAATCGCCCCCGGAGCCGCTGCTTCTTGCAAACGAGCCGCAATATTCACACTCGGCCCGATCGCCGTGTAATCTGCTCGCTCTTCGCCCCCGAACATTCCAACCACAGCAGTTCCTTGATGAATCCCACAGCGAAAACTGACCCGATCGATGCCCTGAGATTCCCACTGTGCATTCAGTCGATCGAGCGTGCAATACATTTGGCGGGCTGCCGCGATCGCGCGTCGGACTTGTTCATTTGGGGTGAGTTCTTCTGGCGCACCAAAGATCGCCAAAATCGCATCCCCCATAAATTTATCGACCGTACCACCGTTTTCAAACACGCAGCGCGTCATCGCAGTGAGATACTCGTTTAAGAGTTCGGCAACACGGCGCGATCGTAAAGTATTTGAAAGCTGAGTGAATCCGACAATATCGCTGAACAACACGGTAATCATTCGAGGTTCAGGGCGAAGATCAAGCGTAAGGTCGCCTTGAGCCGCCCGTTTTACAAGCGCTGGCGGCAAGAATCGACGTAGAACCGATTCGGTCAAATAGGTATTGATCCGAGAAACACGCTGCTCGTTTTCTTTAAGCGACAGTAAATTTCGGACTTCAGCAAGCAATTCTCGATCATTGAACGGTTTCGATAAATAAGCATCTGCGCCCCGCTCCACACCTTCGAGCCGAGTATCTTCGTCGGCTTTCGCAGTAAGCAAGATAATGGGTATTCCTTTAAGATCCTCTTCAGCGCGAATCATGCGGATCATTTCCAAACCGGACACGATCGGCATCATCAAATCGGTCACGATCAACGATGGATAATGAGCTTTCGCCTGTTCAAATCCTTCTGAACCATTGCGGGCAGTCCAAACGAGATAGCCTTGCTGTTTCAAAACGCTAGAGACGTAAGAACGCAAATCGGGATTGTCATCAACGACGAGAATTCGCGGCTGATTGATGTGAATTGAGGTTTCGATCGCAGGAGCGGGTTCGAGTTCGCGATCGTCTTGCAGCTCGACATCTAAGTCCGCAAGTTCGACTGCGGCTCGGTTCGTCTGCACTTCACTCTGCGCGTCAGTCACTTGTTCTGATAGCAGATGATCCGCACCAAATCTCAAATCGATCGTAAACGTAGTTCCTTGCCCGTAGTTCGATTCGACTTTAATTTGTCCGCTGTGCAGTTCTACCAGTTCTTTCACCAGCGCCAACCCTAGACCCGTTCCTTCAAAGCTGCGATTCTCAGATCCTTCAGCCTGACGGAATCGCTCGAATAGATGCGGCAGTTGATCTGCGCGAATCCCAATTCCGGTATCTCGAACTCTCAAACAGCACCGATCGTCGATCGCTTCAAGAGAAACGCTGATCTTTTCACCTGCGGGCGTGAATTTCATCGCATTTGAGAGCAGGTTGTACAGCACCTTGTCGAATTTTTCTAAATCGAGGTAAATATCTGGGCAAGGTTCTAACTGAGTGATTAACGTCAGTCCTTTTTTCTCGCAGTATGGGCGGAACGTCTCAACGATTTGATTGACGAACTCTGCTAAGTTGCAAGGCTGGAATTTCGGCTGCATTCTTCCCGCATCTAAGCGCTGAAGATCTAACAGTTGATTCACCAATCGGAGCAGACGGCGAGAGTTGCGAAGCGCGATCGTCGATTGTTCTAGCGTCAGTCCTTGACCCGATGAAACTGCTCCTTCGAGTGGCCCAACCATCAGAGTTAACGGCGTGCGAAACTCGTGCGAAATGTTTTGGAAAAACTCGGTTTTTTGGCGATCGAGTTGCAGCAGTTTTTCGGCTTGTTGGCGGGTGGTTTGGTAGAGGCGGGATTGTTGTACCGCGATCGCAGCTTGAGCCGCGACTGATTGAGCCAGTTGGATCTCTGAAGCTTGCCAGTTTCGCGATCGATGATTTTGCCGCAGTGAAATACTGCCGATGATCTTGCCATCTGCGATCAACGGAACTACGAGCAACGCCCGCGCGGGAGTTCGGAATTCTGAGATGCTGAATTTTGTATGGTGAGCCAGGTCATTCAGCACGATCGGTTGTTGGGTGGCAATCAGTTGTTGTAGAACGGGATTTCCCTCGATCGAGACGCTCGACTGCGGTAAGAGCGCCTCAGACGGCTTCTGATCCTCCCAGCTTGAATTATGCAGACCCACGCACTGAACAAAGCTGTCACCTTCTGCCCAAAGTGAGAGCGCACAGCCATCGACCTGCAATCCCTGACCCAACTGCTGTGTGATTGCAGCAAAAATCTCTTGTGGATCAAGACTCGATCGAATCGCAGTGGTAATCGTATTGATTAATGCCTCTCGTTTTGCCAGAGCGCGAACTTGCTCGTAGTTGTGAGCTTGAGACAGCGCGAGTGCCGCTTGATCCGCGACGGTGTGAATCAAATCGATTTCTTCGGGTTGCCAAGTGCGGCTTTTTCCCGATTCGTGTAGCGCAAGAATCGCAATCAGTTCCTGCTGACAGATTAACGGAACCATTAAGGTCGAGTGAATATCTGCCGCCGTATAGGCTGCTTGACGATCAGGAAATTGTTGAATGCGGTCGCACTGTTGCACATCGGGGATCGATTCGACTTGGTACGTTTCCCAAATCGTCGGAGCGAGATCGGGCTGCGGGGTTGCAGGATTCCAATAGGTGAAAGTTTGCTCCTGAGTTTCGCCATCGCGGAATGGGCAGACGATCGCGCCGCTGACATCAAAATTTTTGCCGATCGTTTCGACGATCGTTTGCAGAATTTCGTTGTAGCTGAGAGCGCTGCGAATCGTGCTGGTGACAGCATTGAGGAGCGATTCGCGCTGGAGGGTGCGGCGGAGTTCTTCAGTGCGAGTTCTCAAAAGCGTGTGCGTGTCGATCGCGCTTTTTACCACGTCGCGCAGTTCGGTATCGCTCCAAGGTTTGGTCACATACTTGAAGACTTTACCTGCGTTGATCGCTTCGACGAGATCTTCAACATCGGTGTAGCCTGTCAAAATAATCCGGATAATATCTGGATATTTCGAGGCGGTTAGGCTGAGAAATTCTGTTCCGCTCATCATCGGCATTCGCTGATCAGAGATGATCACTGCGATATCGCCTTCTTGATCCAGAATATTAAGCGCCGTTGGGCCATTTTCCGCCCGTAGCACTTTAAATTCTCGATAAAAAGTTCGATAGAGGAGGTCGAGATTATCCGGTTCATCATCGACGACCAGCAATTTTTGCTTCTGAGTATCACGAGATTTCATGCGCCAGTTGCCAATCTATTGTGGATGCGCCCAAGCGGGAGATCGATCGACCGCTTTTGGGCTGGAACATCGCTAGTTCAGGGAACTTACTAACGGGGTTCACTTTAGTAAAGTTGCCCCGGATCGAGGGATTTCTAACGGCAGTGCCTGGAAATCGTGTGATTTAGATCGCGGATTGGAGCGACTTTGGTCAGGGTTGCGTGTGTCGAAGATCAGCAAAACGCAGAGCGATGAAGATCGGGTAAAGAATGCCCCGCTTTCCCCTGCCTGTAGCGCAAATGAAAAAAATAATCAGAGTTGCTACACTAGCTGTATTATGTGTCTGATCATCATTGACAAAATTTATGCGTTGTCCTGCTTGTCATAACATGGAAAACCGAGTGCTAGAGTCGCGCTCTGCCGAGAGCGGTCAAAGCGTGCGGCGGCGACGAGAATGTCTCAAATGTACTCATCGGTTTACGACGTATGAACGGGTTGAGTTTGCGCCGTTGGTCGTGGTGAAGGAAAACGGCAATCGTGAAGGGTTCGATCGAGAAAAATTAGTCCGATCGCTAATCCGAATTTGTGAACGGACTGCGATCGGAGATCCGCAGATCGAAACGGTCGTGAGTACGATCGAAGGAACGTTGCAGCAGCGAACCCATCGAGAGATTCTCAGTCGCGAGATTAGTGAACTGGTGCTGCGGGAGCTGCAACCGTTGAGCGAGGCGGCTTGTATTCGATATGCGTCGGCGTATTGTGAGTTTGAGAATGTTCCGGAGTTTTTGGCAACGTTAGCACGATTGGATTCTGATCCGGAGAGTCCGTCGAACTCGATCGGGTTTGCGGTGGCTCCATTGCGATCGCTCAATTAGGTAATTTCCGCTATAACAAGCTAGACAGCGTTCGCCCCGTTGACTTATCATGATCTCGCCTTGGGGAAGAGTTTTTGCATTTTGAGTGCAGAGTTAGCTAGTGCGGTTTATGTCTCATTCTGCCCTTTTCAGCACAATTGAGACGGCACTGAGGCACAACCCTGTGGCTCGATTAATGCTTGAAGAATGTGAGCTTTTGATCGGTTCTGAGTCTGGTGTAGTGTTACGGGCAATTTCGGCAGAAGCGCGATCGTTTGAACCGATAATGCCTGTTGTGTCTTTGCCACTTTCGGAATGTTTGATAAACGAAATAGTGATTTCTCAAGCTTCAACCGCTCTACAAGCGCAGCGATCGATTGAGATTTACGGAACGGGTTTTGCAACAATCGCTTTGTTGCGATCGTTAGCCGAGCAGTCTGAACTCCGCAACTGTTATCCACACGGCATTTTGTATTTAGATAAAACTGATCCGGTCGAGGATCTTGTACAAACGATTTTTGAGCAATTCTATCGAGTTGCATTGGATGAAAAGCCTTCAAAAGCAGAGCTACGATCGGGATTATGCGATCGACAGGCTTTGATTTTGTTAGATCATTCAACTTTGACACCTTCAGAGCTAAACCAGCTTGAGCAACTTTTGCCGAATAGTACCTTTGCGATCGCATCAATCGAACGCCGTTTTTCTCAGATAGATTGTGCGATCGAGGTTTCTGATCCGAAAGGTGATTTGCACATTGTCTCTGAGTCAGAAAATTCGGCTCTTGAATTGTTAGCAACGATTGGAGTTTCTCTAAAGGCAGAGCAAATTAGAGCGATCGCGAATGTTTCCAACTCAGAGTTGAACAGATTAATTGATCTAAAAGTAATTCGAGTCGAACAAGAGCGCTACAAGCTTCAGAGAAACTATCAAAGTTCAGAAGCTTGGATGGAAAAAGCGCTAGTTTATGTTCTCGATTGGCTTCGCACGCGACCAGATGCCATTGTTCAAGAACGTGAGTTATTGATTATTACGGTGCAATGGGCGGCAAAACAACGGCGATCGTCGGAAGTGATCGAGATTGTTCGATCGATTGAAACTGCCTTTGCGATCGCGAAGTTATGGGGAACTTGGTCGAATCTGCTTCGCTGGAGTTTGGCGGCGGCTTGGGCAGTAGAAGACGAAGCGATCGAGGCGTGGGCTTTGCATCAATTAGGAACCTTAGCATTTTGTCAGCAAGAGATTACGACTGGATACGATACGCTGAGAGACGCTTTAGCTTTGAGAACGGATTTGAACGATCAAACTGCGATCGTATTTAGTCAACACAATCTTGCCGAAATAAAAGCGCTGATTGTTCCAGTAAACTCTAAGAATTCACTCAGAACGCATCAGCGCCACTTCTATTGGATTGTTGGAATCATTTGTGCGATCGCGGTTAGTGTCTCGATCGGGGTTAGCATCTTGAACGCTCAACATCAATCTCCCCGCCGCAACGATCGTTCTAGCTTATCTCGGATCGCGTTTGAACTAGTGCTCTCCCGGTTTTCCTAGTTCAAGGGCTTTTTTCATCAAGTCATCATCTACATTTCCAGTCGCCTCAGCACCGTGGGTAACTTGCTTCGCCATGTCTCGGTAAAGGTCTGGATCGCCTGTTGGCTCTGAAGCTAGATGATCCGGCGTAAGCTGTGTTTCTTCAGCCGAATGCACTGCAAAGTGGGGTGCGGTTGCTGCTTCCGCTGCTGCTTCACCTTCGCCAGACTTATCGAAGCTGCTGCTGCTAAACTCTTGCGCGGCTTCGTAGTCGGCGGAAACATCGACTTTGGGAGCGGGACGATCGCCTGCTGCAATTTCTTCTGCGGTTAACTGAGCATCTTGAGATTCAGTATTAATTTCAGACATATAAATTCTCCTATGTTGCGTTTGCAATGTTGTCACCTTACCGAATTTCAATGTTTGCTTAAACGATCGAAAGACAGATTTAGCAGCTCATCCAGAGGTTAGATTAGCAAGTCGGTCTTGGGGAGGGCGACTTTAGACTGTAAAGCTTGATACGTCTTGAATAACATTATCAATGGAGAAAGTTCAATGCCTCAATCTGCAAGTCAGAACGTCGATCCGTCTGAATATTTGGGCGAGGGAATTCAGAGTACGATCGCAGATTTCAAACAACTCTCTGCCGATGATCAGTTGGCGTTGCTGTACTACGTTTATGAAAAGATGGGTGACTCGATCACACCTGCGGCTCCACAAGCGGCAGAGCCTGAGTTAGCGCCAATTTTGCTGGGTGATTTTTATAACTTGTCGCATCAAGATCAGCTTCAAGTGATGCGCGATATTGTAAATCGGACAGATACCGAATATTCTCGTGCTTATGGTGCTTTGAAAGAAAACAATCAACTATTGGTTTGGTATGCGTGGTCAGTTGGAATGGGTGAAACCGTTGTTGGAATGCCTGCGGAGTATGAGGCATCAGATGCGATCGGCAATTTGCTAAAACGGATTGAAGCGTTTGAGTTTGAGCAACAGATTTCATTGTTGCGAGAGTTGGCAAGTGAGATGGGTCATACGGATGTCAAACCGATTCCATCGCAAGCACAGACTGGGAAAACGGCTAGTTTGTAGTCGCTAATCAATCTCTAAAGGAATGCCCACCAAATTGGATTTGGTGGGCATTTGTGCAAAACGATATCAACAATCAGTGTGCAATTTTATCCAGCTTCAACGCCAAACACTTGATCGAACACTTTCTCGACTTTGTAGCCAGAGTCGATCGATTCCATTGGGTCTTTCCGCAAACGGTGACGCAAACACAGCGGAGCAATCCGGCGAATCTCATCCACGGTTACTTCAGTCCGACCTTCCAACGCCGATAACGCTTTCGCAGCCCGATTGGTTACAATGTCGCCGCGCAATCCGTCTACGTCGAGTTCAGAACACATCTGCGAGATTTTTACTCGCAAATCATAGTCGATCGCAATTCCTTTCAATCGCTCCTGAGCATCGACGATTTGCTGCTGAAGTGCCGTCTGCTCTGACTGATATTTGTCTAAGAACGGAACTGGATCTTGGTCAAATTCGGTTCGCTGTTCCACGATTTGCACCCGCAGTACAGGCTCTTTCACGGTGCGAATTTCAGCGTGCATTCCGAATCGATCGAGCAATTGCGGTCGAAGCTCACCTTCTTCCGGGTTGCCAGAACCTACGAGAACAAATCGCGCCGGATGTCGAATCGAAATTCCTTCACGCTCAACTGTGTTCCAACCCGATGCGGCTGAATCGAGCAGCACATCGACTAAGTGATCATCCAGCAAATTGACTTCATCGACATAGAGAATGCCGCGATTTGCTTTCGCCAATAGTCCTGGCTCAAAGGCTTTTACGCCCTCGGACAATGCTTTTTCAATGTCGATCGTGCCACACACGCGATCTTCAGTCGCACCGAGCGGCAAATCGACCATCATCACTTTCTTCTGGGTCACAGGCACTTCTGCGCCTTGATCAATCAATTGCCGTACCGTATCGCCCATCAATTCTGGATCATTCGGATGGCTGTTAAACGGGTCATCTGCAACGACATCGATTTCAGGCAGCAAATCCGCCAATGCTCGAATCGTGGTTGACTTTCCGGTTCCGCGATCGCCCATGATCATCACGCCACCGATTTTGGGGTCGATGATATTGAGCAAAAGCGCCAATTTCATTTCTTCTTGTCCAACGATCGCGGTGAAAGGAAACACAGCACGCCGCCGAGCGGGAGTTGTGGTCGATCGTCCGTTTTGTGATGTGGTTTGTGTCGTAAAGGTCACGGGCTTTCCTGAAAGTGTAAAGCAGTTTTAATTCGCGTTTCTTATTGTGACACGAAGCGGGGATGGGAGAATAGGGAAGCTGAATTTAGGATGTAAAGCGATGGCAGGTCGAATTCCAGTGGTGGTCAATGGTGCGACGGGCAAAATGGGACGGGAAATTATTAAAGCTGTGTCACAATCGCCGGATATGAATTTAATTGGGGCGATCGCTAGAAATCCCGATTATCAGGGGGAAGATATTGGCGAAATTATCGGCTGTGGTGCGCTCGAAGTGCCTGTAACAAATGAGTATGAACCGATGATGGCGATGCTGTCTCAGGAAAAAGAGTTAGGCGTTGTCGTAGATGTCACACACCCGGATGCTATCTATGGAAATGTGCGATCAGCGATCGCTTACGGAGTTCGCCCGGTGGTGGGTACAACGGGATTAAGCGCAGGACAAATTCGAGATTTAGCCGAGTTCGCAGACAAAGCGAGTACAGGCTGTTTGATTGTGCCGAATTTCTCGATCGGGGTGGTGTTGATGCAGCAAGCTGCGATTCAAGCTTCTCAGTATTTCGATCACGTTGAGATTATCGAATTGCATCACAACCAGAAAGCCGATGCACCCAGCGGAACGGCGGTGCAAACCGCGCAAATGTTAGCGGAAATGGGTAAGACGTACAACGAAGCGATCGTATCCGAAACCGAGAAGATCACAGGAGCAAGAGGAGCGCAATCCGATGAGGGAATTCGGATTCATAGCATTCGATTACCGGGACTCGTCGCGCATCAAGAGATTATTTTCGGGGCGCAGGGGCAAATTTACACGCTGCGACATGATGCAACCGATCGGACTTGCTATATGCCTGGAGTGCTGCTCTCGATTCGGAAGGTGATTCCGCTGAAATCTTTGGTGTATGGGCTTGAGAAAATTCTTTGATTATTTTTTCTCAACTAAGCGATCGATCTTGTTCCATTGATTCGCGATCGCTTCTGCCCCTCTTTGATTCTGTGGGTTGCACGTGTACCAGTAACCCCAAGCAATTAACACCACTTGAAATGGTAATCTCAGCCAGTAAAACAAGGGGCTATGCGGAATGTTATTTAACGTGATTTCGCTGTGCAATGCTAGATAAATATTTGCGGGGAACACTGCGATAAATAGCGAGATCAATCCCCATGCTGCTACAACACTCAAATATGGAACGCATAATCCAATACCACCAAGAATCTCAAAAACCCCACTGACATATACCGAAGTAAATGCTGGAAAGATAGGCGGTACAATCTTGGCGTACTCTTGCGGTGCGAGAAAGTGAGTAATTCCAACAACAATGAGTGTAATCGCAAGAATACCGCGTAAAAGTTCTTTGTGTTTGAGAAGATTCATAAGCCGATCGAATAAAACATAGCCTTTAATCTACCGCTTTGCTCGATCTACTGACTTCATCCTAAAGCTGATTTCTCGCTTTTAGCTGCAAATATCGATCGACTAATTCTTCTGTAATCTGATTCGCAGGCGCATCCAACACCAAAACGCCTCGCTGCTTCAAGGTACTAAATGCAATTTGCCGTTGAGCAATCAAATCTAAAGCAACCGCTCTCTCATACGTTGAAGGCAAATCTTCCGTAACAGTATGCGCCTGTTGATCAACTTGTGGATCACGCAAAGTTACACAGAACGGTAAATATCTCGGTGTCAATCTTCCCAACGCTGCAAGTAATTCAGAAGATGCAGTGTTGTCAACGATATCGGTAATGACAACGACTAAAGCACGTCGCGCCTGTTGATTCACTAATGTCGTTACTGCACCGAGATAATCTGGCTCTAAGATTTCCGGTTGAATCGGAGTTAAGCGTTCGATTAAATGATTGAGATGTGCCTGTCCGCGTTCGGGTGGAATCCAAGTTTGCATTTGTCGATCGAACACTCCAACTCCAACACGATCGCCTCGATGCAATCCCGCCAATGCTAACGCTAACGTCGCATTCAACCCCCAATCAAATCGCGCTAATCCTTTCACTTGCGAGGTCATCAATCGACCTCGATCGAGCAAAATAATCAAAGTCTGCTCTTGTTCCGGTTCTAAGACTCGAACTAAAGGCTGTCCTCGTCGCGCAGTCGCTTTCCAATCAATAAAGCGCGGATCATCCCCGATTCCATATTCTCGCAGTTCAGAAAACTCGGTTCCAATTCCCAATCGTCGCGCCCGTCGAATTGCTCCAGATGATTCTAAAGTGAGTCGAATTGAAAGCGATCGTAGTCCAATCAAGTCTGGATACACTGCAACTTTTTGATCTTGCGGTACTTTCCAATTGTGCCAAGCTAAACGCCATGGACTGAGTTGACGCACTTGAATCTCTTTCCAGTGATATTCACCCCGCTCCGAAGGATTCACGGTGTACGAAAGCTCTTGTTTAAGGTTCGGTGCAAGCTTCGTCGCCAATGGCATTGATGAAACTGAAAACGCGATCGGATATTTGTCGTAAATCCAAACTTCCGCCGATCGCGCTCCCGATTCAACCGTGAGACTTACCAAGTTATCTCGCCCGATCGATAACCTGGATGCTACTTGTCGATCGACTTTCACTCGATGCGATTTCACTCGTGAACTATCCCAGATTGTGAGTCCAACCACGATCAAATCAAATAGTAATAATGCAGAGATCGACAATCCAGGATTGAATAAAAACACGACGGCAGCGATCGCACCACCAAGCAACAATAGTCCGTAAGTTCGGCGTGAAGGAATCATAGTTATCGAGGCACAGGAACTTGATTGAGAACCGCATTGATCACCGTATCGACTCCAACTCCATCTAACTGAGCTTCGGGGCGCAAAATCAATCGATGCCGTAATAGTGGAGGTGCAACCGCTTTAATGTCATCTGGAGTTACATAGTTGCGACCTGCTAACCAAGCTTGTGCTTTACTTACATTCAGCCATGCAACTGCCGATCGTGGAGAAGCCCCTAGAACTAAATCAGGATGTTGTCGAGTTTTCTGAACGACAGATAATAAGTAGTCGAGGATTGGTTCTTCTACGGTTAGCGATCGAACCAATTGCCGAGCCTGCAAGATTTCTTCTACCGATGCTAAAGGCTTAATTCTGTCTAAATCTAATCGTTTTGCCTGAAATCCCGCCTGATGATTTAGCAGCATTTTTTTCTCAGCCGCCGGATCGGGATACACTGCCATCAGTTTGAACATAAAGCGATCTAGTTGTGCTTCTGGCAATGGATACGTGCCTTCAAATTCGAGCGAATTCTGCGTTGCAATCACCCAGAAAAAATCGGACAGCGGTAAGCTCTCACCATCAAGCGTCACTTGCTGTTCTTCCATTGCTTCAAGTAGCGCAGATTGGGTCTTCGGCGGCGTTCGATTGATCTCATCCGCTAATAGGATCTGTGTAAAAACTGGGCCTTTTTTCAGCAAGAAACTCCGAGTATTCAGATCAAAAATATTCGTTCCTAGAATGTCGGATGGCAGAATGTCCGGCGTGAGTTGAACGCGGCGAAACTCCGATCGAACTAATTGCGCCATCACTTTAACTAAAAGCGTTTTCCCAGTTCCCGGAACTCCCTCTAAAATCACATGACCGCCGGAGAGTAATGCCACCAAAAGCTGTTGCACTAACGCAGTCTGACCGACCACAATCTGATTAAGGGCTTGTCTGAGCCGAGAAAACGTCGCTTGAAGGTCGGACATAGATCGAACCGGGTAACTAGGCACAACCATATTAATTCAGAATTTGAATATCGGAGATTTAGAGCGATCGCTTTAATGAGCGAAGCCCTCGATCATCAATTGTGCGATCGAGGGCTTCTAATTTAATCAAACCAACTTAGCTAAGGCGACCCGTCACATACGAAGGCGATAGATCCGACCAAGATTGTTTCACCAAGTCTGCATCCGCTTTCACACTACCGAGGTAGTTTCCAGCAGGCAGAGACGGATAACGCTTGTACGGAACCACATCTTCGCCAAAGTAGCGAGAGTATTCTGCACTGTTGACCATTGCATCGACCGCAGCTTTCAAACCTTGATCCGCCAAGATCTTGTTGTACTCGCGAATTTCGGCTTGCGTTGCAGGCGCACGACCGAGCAAGTGACGGAACAAGAATTCGATCACTTTCGTATTCGGGTACGGTGCATAGAAGCGACGGACGTAAATCTCTGAGCCTGCCAAGGTTTTGACGAATTCTCGCACTGAGATTTCACCATTGCGAAGCTTACTTTCGAGATCCGATCGCTTAAACTGACTCGGCACTTGTCCGCTAAATACATCCATGACTTGAACGTAAATGGCGTTCATCACCAATTCCGTTTCGCCCTGACCCATACCCGGATTCATCCGATAGATGCGGGCAGGCTTGCGGCGGCTGGTTCCAACCCCGACTTCAACCGATTGACCGTCGCCATTACTGAACGATTTGCCGAGTTGAATAAAGCGAGGCTTGCTGCCGTCTGCTTTGCGCTCTTGGGCTGCAATGTCTTCGATCGCGCTTGCGGTCAATGGCATTTGAGCCACATCCATCCGCGACTTAGTTGGCGAGAAGCTCGGATTCTCGACCTTGTTGTTTTGCTTGGTGAGCTTGTTGTACAAGGTTTGAGAATTCGGGAAGTTCGCCGCAGGTAGAGTCAAGAAGCGGTTGTACGGAACCACATCTTCACCGAATGCCTCAGCGTATTCCATACTGTTCACCATTTCGGTGATGAATGCTTTCAAGCCTTGAGATGCAAGAATCTTGTTGTACTTCCGAATCTCAGGTTGATTGAGCGGGGCACGTCCTAAGAAGTGCTTCGTTCCCAATTCAATCACTTTTGTGTTCGGGTAAGGAGTGTAGAACTCCTTGATGTACAAGCTAGAGATTCCCAAGCCGATGATGAATTCTTTGAGGTTGATTTCACCATTGCCAAGCTTACTTTCAAGGACACTGAATTCGTTCTGAGCAACGTAAGGTGCAATGTCGCGCTCGAATACTTGACGGTAAGCGGCTCCGATCACCGTCTTGAGATTTGATTTGTCGGTGAGTTGCGTCAGCTTGAACACTTTGGTTTGTTCGCGCTTCTTGCTCACACCTTGGTTGATGCGGAAATCGATATCGGGCTGAGTCCGCATTCCTGCTGCTGTACCCAATTCCACGAAGCGAGGCGTTTCTTCCTTCGTGACCTTCGTGCCTTTGTCTTGAATCGAGCCAATGCGAACGGTGCGGAGAGACACACCTGCGGGAGTGAGATAGCGCTCATACGGAACGGTATCTTCGTTAAAGGTTTTGTTGTACTCTTCGGTGTCGATAATTGCATCGATCACAGCGAACACGCCTTTCTTCGAGCAAATATCAAAGTATTTGTTGATTTCTTGACGACCGTAGGTGGGACGACCCAGCAAGCGACGGTGAATATATTCGATCGCTTTCGTCACGTACAGTTTTTCCCAGTACAGACTGCGGAACAGCGGCGATTTCGCCAAGCGACGCACGAACTCTTTGACGGTAATTTCGCCGTTTTCGAGCTTGATTTCATCGACTTTGAGCCGTTGCCCTTCGTACACAGCACGTCCAAACACTTGCAGATAAGCTGCTTTGATCACCGCTTGGGTGGAGCTTTCCGAGAATTTGGTACTGATACCTTTTGTGCCGCTGGACTTTTTGCCAAACGATCCGGTGAAACTCGGACTTTGGTCGTATTTGAAGACTTTCGGTCCTAGCGTTCCAGGAGACACGCCTTGTGCGCCCGGATTGCTCAATTGGTTGTTGATACCAGGACCGCGATTGATCAGAATCCGACGAGTATCTTTGCCAAATGGAGCCGGACGAGTACTGGGGTTCTTGGTTTCTTTCGGGAAGATCGCACCGAATTGAATTTCGAGCGGATCGTTTCCAGAACCGTAAACGTGCTGATCGGGTAACGGCTGATCGTAAGCGGCGAAGGTCGTAATGAACTGCGGCACTTTACGGAACGGCGCACTGTAGTTAAACAGGTCTTGTTGCGGACCCCAGTTGCGGCATTCTTGCGCTTCTTGTCCCAAACCACGCAGGTACGGAACGGTTTCTTCTCCGAAGTAGTCAGCGTATTCTTTGGAATCGACAAGCGCATCGACGAGGGCGTTTAGACCACCGCTAGATACGATCGAGAAATATTTCTGCACTTCCTCGCGCGAAGACGGGCCGCGACCGAGGATATGACGAAACGCCAATTCTAAAGCGCGACTATTAATATACGGTTCAAAGAAGTTTTTGCGGTACAGCGGCGATTTTGCTAAACGACGGACGAATTCCTTCATCGAAATGTCGCCGTTTTTTACTTTGGATTCGAGATCCGAAATGCTCAACGAGTAAGCGCGGGTGATGTCACGTTCAAACACCTGACGGTAAGCCGCTTTGATCACGTCGTTCTTTTCGCTGCTCGACAGTCCCGGCTTCATGGCGAACTTCGGACGGCGTTCTGCGGCATTAAAGTAGATTTGCGGCAGTTGCAGACCTTGAAGATCTCCCGACGGACGCTGGCGCACCTTGTCCGAAGGCGTTGGAGCCTTGAACTCAGTGATCAACACATCGAAGTATTGCTCGACGATCGTTTTCGAGTCTTCGTCACCCCGGAAGTAATTTGCGGCTGCAACCTTCATTTCTTGCAGCGCGACGATCGTGGCATCGGTCGAGCAAGCCCGTTCGATGATTTCCCGCAGTCCGCGTGTGTTGACTGAAATAATATTCGGATCACCTGCAACGATTGCGTAAGTCGTATAGCGCAAGAACCAGCTTAAGTCGCGTAACGACTTCGCCATGTTGCTCGGACCGTAGCGCGCGACGTTGATCGGACGAAAACCGGGGGGGATTGCACCCGCACTCGGTGTCAAAAAGAAGTTACGAATGCCGCCGAACAATCCGCCACCGGAGCCTTCCGCATAAGTGACAGTGCCCAGTTTCATCCCTTCTTCGGTATTCAGCATCGTGCCTGCAACCGTTTTCACCGGTTCTTCAGCGGGCTTTTCGAGGAACGACATCGGTGAGCCGCCTGTGAAGATGCGGTTTGCAGATCGAGAAACGATCAGTTCTGAGTTGCGGGTCAGAATTTCAGCGATTTCGAGGCGTTTTTGCCCAGATTTGAAGTACTGCACGAGTTCATCAAGCTCACCTCGACCAAGAAAGCGGTCTTGCTGTTCAGCTTGTGAAATCGTTGCAACTGGTACGGTTTGGTATAGTTGCGGGCGTGCAACCGAGCTTCCACCACTTGCCTTAACACTCATTGGATTCTAAAGCTCCCATTTACGGATCGTTACTGTGTTAAATCTGACCAGAGCGTCACCTGGCTCGTTATTTTCTTAGAGAACCAAAGCGCGATCGAGCGCATCAGCCTTCGCACGTTAAACGATTTGCCCAGGGTCAACCAGTCCATTCTTAGATTAAAACGTTTCGGGTTCTACACTTGAATTATTAAAAAGTGTGACAAAGCCGATCGTGTTTAGTGCTTCTTCATCATAGAAGACGCGGGTTGCTTATCTGAGAAACGGTATAAGTTTTGTAACCAAACCTGAGTTCTGCTTAAGCCGGGAGGAGCAAATCGTGGTCAATCGAGAAGGTGGCAAAACCGCTCAACGATTTTCTCAGTGTCCTTCAACCCACTTCCGACCAACTTTCAAGAATCCCGCTTCATAGTGTTCTGGAATCTAAACTCTCCGAGCCTGGTCGCGTCAAATCACTTCCCGTTGTCGGATTTCGTTGCGCTGGATTGCTTCGCGTCGAACTTGGTCGCGTTGAGCAATTCATCGATCGTCGTCTGTCAGTCCCGCGCCTTTCTTCGACCAAACCCTGAGCAAATCTCGCTGCTGCTCAACGTCGATCGTAACTGTTCCGCCTTCAGGACTCGCTTGAATCGCATTCAGAATTAAGTTGACGACCACTTGCCCTAATTCTCGACGATGCAAGGGAACAGGTGCGGTTTCAACATTCAACGGTAAATAAACCAACTGAACAGGTTTCTCTTCGGCTTGCGATCGTAGCCGTGATACAGATTCTTCAACGATCGCGCTTAAAAAGTTAGGCTAGGAGCTTTCATGTCTTGATTGTGATCAAACAAAATAGAGCAGCCGTTTCACTAACTGATCTAATTCACTAACTGATCTAATTCACTAACTGATCTAATTCACTAACTGATCTAAGTGATCGACTTGCTCCAACAAACTTGCGGTCGATTAAAGAGGTTGTCCCTTGCTGTTTGCAGTTGGCGATCGTCGAATAAGTCACTTTTTCACAGTGCTCTCAGTGAATTACCCACTTTGTGAAAACGAGTGGTGATCAGTCAGTCCTAGAAGAGTCTATTGCTATTGAGGAACATAAGCTCTGCTAATTGAACAGGTGGATGAAGCAGTTGTAACAATCTTCTTTACAAATCTTGACGCTTCGTCTAATATGTAAAGTGTGGTTAACGCCATTTACATTCTTACTTCTTTACCGCACTCATAAACCAATGACGACAACCTTACAGAGACGCGAAAGCGCAAACCTGTGGGCGCAGTTCTGCAACTGGGTCACCTCCACCGAAAACCGGCTCTATGTCGGCTGGTTCGGCGTACTGATGAT
>JAESGH010000395.1_pt1 | contig 30490 bp, 30 predicted proteins | sample 9269641 | NCBI WGS metagenome assembly JAESGH01 (sample SAMN14515345, study PRJNA621665) | algae metagenome | isolation source: Phormidium tanganyikae FI6-MK23 and co-occurring heterotrophs from granitic... | place: USA: Fort Irwin, California | collected 1998-05-24
AGATCATTCAAACAGCGACGCTGAATTGCGCTTAGATTAAAGCAAATGCAGTACGACAATCAAAAAGAATGCGCCCTTGCGAGCGCCTTCTTTCACGTCATTGGTTGAGGGAGCCTGATGCCACCGGAAGTTGACTCTTTTCGGCTGAATTGGGGGGATTCCGGCGGCTGCTATTGTGCCTCCAGCCATATAAACGGCCGTTAGATCGGCCTGAACATGGTTGCTTCGCGTGGACGAGGTAAACTTGTGGCGCTGTCACCAACAGCACTGGTCCAGAATAGCTATACAGTTCGAATGCCATATAAGGAGGAACTCAGTTCATCGCGCAGCGGTTACTCTCCCCGTCGAACAGATGTACGGACTGAAGTTCGGGTTTGAACCTCATCACAGATCCCGGTGTAACAGCTAAACGCTCGCGGACCAGACTGATTAATGTCGTTTGCCCAAGCTTTAAGACGAGCTGAGTTTCGGATCCCATTGGCCCAACGACAACAACTTCCATCGGAATGCCGTCAAAATTCGGCACTAAGTGTTCTGGACGAATACCGTAGAAGGCCGCTGATCCGGTAGCGGACGGTGCCGGAAGGACTTGACCGTCCGAAGTGACAAACCCTTGCTCAGTTAAATTCACCTCTACGATGTTCATCGAAGGCGATCCAATGAACTGGGCAACAAATATGTTTCGCGGACGGTCAAAAAGATCGATCGGCGAACCCATCTGCTCGACCTTGCCGTCGCGCATCACGACAATTGTATCCGCCATCGTCATTGCTTTGACCTGATCGTGCGTGACGTAGATCGTGGTAGTGCGGACCTGTTGATGCAGTTCTTTGATCTCCGCGCGCATCTGGACCCGAAGTTTGGCATCGAGATTAGAGAGCGGTTCGTCAAACAGGAAGACCGCGGGATTACGGACAACCGCTCGTCCCATTGCAACCCGCTGACGCTGTCCACCCGAAAGCTCCCGAGGGTAGCGGCCGAGCAGATTTCCCAAGCCTAGCATCTCGGCAGCCTGTTCAACCTTGGCGTCTGCTACGCTTCGATCCATGCGTTTCATCCGGAGCGAAAACGCCATGTTCTCGGCCACGGTCATATGGGGGTACAAAGCGCAACTCTGGAAAACCATCGCAATGTCACGTTGCTTTGGCGGAAGTCTATTCACCACACGATCTCCGATGGCGATGGTCCCGCCAGAAATCGGTTCAAGACCTGCTACCATCCGGAGCAGAGTAGACTTTCCGCAACCCGAGGGTCCCACGAGGACGACGAACTCGCCCTCTGCAATATCAACGGAAACTCCCTTGAGTACTTCGACGCTGCCGAAGCGCTTGAAAGCATTGCTGATTTTAACCGGTTCCATTGCCGAACACTTTCTTCTGCAGTTTCAACCCTTGACAGCACCGGCCAGAATGCCCTGCACGAGCTGCTTCTGGACGCGGGCGAGAAGTGGAATGAGGGGTAGGAGGATCAAGACGCCTCCGGCGGCGATGAGGTCATATGGGGTGGTGTTTGCATCTGCCCTGACCAACACCTCGAATAAGCGCACGGTGAGCAACCTGGTTTCAGGCGATACGGTGAGGGTGAAGGCGTAAAGGAACTCGTTCCACCCAGCTATGAACAGCAGGAGGAACGTTACGGCGAAAGCAGGCATAGCGATCGGGAATATGATCCTGAACAAGGTGCTGAAGAGCCCTGCCCCGTCGATCCAGGCAGCTTCGTCTAACTCCCGCGGAATGGATCTGAAGTATGCGAACAAGGTAAGGAACGCGAACGGGATGCCGTCTGACATGAAGATCAGGATTAGCCCAATATGGGTGTCGAGAAGTCCAAGCTCGTTGTAGGCGATGAACACCGGCCCTAGAGTAACCATGCCTGGGATGGCAACTGTAGCCACCAGAGCGCTATAAAGGGCTGACTTGCCCAGGAACGTCATCCGGCTGAAACCATATGCCGCTAGCCCACCGAGCAGTGTCGCTCCGGCCGCGGCGCTCCCGGCTACAAGGACAGTGTTGGCGAGGCTCCCGAAGTAGTTCTACGCTTTGACCACGAACGGATAGGCATCGATGGTGGGATTCCTTGGCCATAACGTCGGTGGCAAACGGTAAGCCTCGCCCGGCGGCTTCAATGACGTGATGACCATGTAGTAGATGGGAAAGGCCAGCAGAAGAAGTACGATGATCAGCGTGCCATATTGGGCAGTGCGCCCCAGTCGTTGTTGCATCATTGGAGGCATGTCAAACTCCGCTTCTGTTCGCGCGGTAAAGTCTCCATGCGAAGAAGCCGCCGATCGTCACGCTGCATAGCAGCAGGAGCAAGTTGATTGCGGAGCCGTAGCCATACCGAAGTTCCTGGAAGAACCGAGAGTAGGGATAGACGGCGATGGTTTCGGTGGCCGTCCCCGGCCCGCCTCGCGTCAAGCCGTTGATCTGCTCAAACGTCTGAACCTCGGCCATGCCGCGGAGCATCACGATCAGGTAGACAGTAGGCATCAGCATGGGCAGCGTGACGAACCAGAACCTCTGAAGAATGTTGGCCCCCTCAACCTCGGCGGCCTCGTAGAGCTCTTTTGGCAGGGCTGCGATGCCCGCCATGAAGATGAGCGCGCACCAGGATACGTTCTTCCATACAGTGACCATGATCACTGAAACGCGAGCAGTATTGGCGTCGCTAAGCCAACGGGCGAACTGATGAGGCCGATGTCCCAAGTGCAGCCGTCATCGGTTATGCTTGTGAAGCTCGATACCTTCATGAGACCATTTGAAACGACCGATACAACAAAAGTACGGGTTTGCTCAGCAGGTGGATCAGCCGATTAATTCACAAGATCTGCCATCTGCCGGTTTTTCAAAGCAATGCCGACCATACGGTGCTAAGTTGCTTAGAAAACTAAGATGAAAGGCAGCATACAGGACTTTGAGCGTCCTTTGCGGAGGTCTGAAATGGGGTCGGCAGCGGCCTCTTGCTCCACTGCGACTTTGGGGTGGTTTCCGGCCTGTCGGCTTTCGGTGGTTTTCCTGCGTAAGCCGCCTAGAATTATAACGATCGGGGCTCCGCCTATGTAGGGGACCAATGATCTTTCTAACAACCAATGCAACGACGGCTTCTATCAGCACGAACCGTATGGTGTCCTGAAGCTCCGCCCACTGGCCGTACGATGTGAGTATTCCATCTATGTCCCTGACAAAATCGCCACCGCCAGATTGGTAGCTAAAGTTAGGATCATGATTGGCTTGCCATCGTGACCAGTACTTCCAGATAAAACCGATAGCCGCCATAAGGGCGCGGAGGCGCCGACGCCGAGCGGCAAAGATCGGCACACTCGTGGCTGGACCGACAATCCGTTCCAGATCGATGGTGATCTAGCAGAAGACGGGCAGACCCGTTCAGTTTGAGATCACCTCGGACACAAGAGCTAGCCTTCTGGCCTGGCTTGGGCGACGAGGCGGCACCGTCGATGACTTCGCGTTTCCGAGCCGCGTCAATGCTGATCGCCACCTGAGCACGCGTCAGTATGCACGGCTGCTCGACAAGTGGGTCACCGCCATTGGTCTGACACTGCAAGAATATGGTACCCATTCCCTGCGCAGAACCAAGGCGTCGATCATCTACAAGGCCACGAGCAACCTCCGAGCCATTCAGATACTGCTCGGGCATAGCAAGATCGAGAACACGGTGCGGTATCTGGGCGTCGACGTGGACGATGCACTCTCGCTATCTGAGGCAACGGAGATCTAAGCAACGCGGCTTTGCCCAGTCCGGGCAGAGTCGCTACATGCCCCTGCCCTGCCCGTCTTCACTGCGCCCCATTCTGGCGGTCTGTCCATATTTTCCCCGTTCCCGAAAGCAGACATTCAACAGTGGCTAGTGGGACGGCCAGTTCGAAGCCAACGCAGACTGTAAAACAGTTCGTCGTCGCGAAATTGGACGAATATTGAATACTTCAGGGCGTTAGCAGCACTAATTGTTTCGCGTGCAAAGTGCATGGATCTGAAAGCTGGCGCCTTGGCTGGAAGGGACAAGCTCGATCTCAGCGCCGTGGCTCTGGAGCATGGCCCTGACGATCTCAAGACCCATGCCGGTGCCGCCGCTGTCGCGCCTAGTGGTGAAGAACGGTTGGAATACACGGTCCCGATTACCATCGGATATGCCCGATCCATCGTCGGTGACTGTGATGCAGAGGCGGCCGCGATCTTTGGTGGCGCCGGCCGTTAGGTGTGATGCGCCATGCTGCTCCGAGTTGCTGGCAAGATGCGCCAATACAATACCGAGTGTCTCTGCAGGCAGCCCGATTGGGACGTCTTCGCCAAATAAGACGATTTTGAGCTTGGGGAATTGAGCCTGCAGCTTAGGAAGGATCTCGCCAAGCGTTGTTATTCCTGGCCTGGTGGGCAATTCGGCCTCGGCGAGTTCTCGTAGCCGTGCAACAAGCTGAGTTAACCGGTCAGCGTCCTTGACGATGTTGTCGAGGAACTTCTGCCGCTCCTTGGGTGTCATGCTATCACCCTCGTCACGCATCAGCTCGGTCGAGCCTTTGATAGCTGTCAGCGGTGACTTCAGCTCATGCGATACATGCGCTGCGAACGAGCGCATATATTCAGTCCGATTCATGAGCTTGGATGATAGGTCAAGGAAAGCCTGCGACAGGACAGCCAATTCGGCTGTCCCATAGGCGTCGGGTGGCCGAATTGCGTTCCGACCGCCCTGCGCGATTTCGCGCGTGCGCATCACCAGACCTTCAATGGGCTTAGTCACTGCACGGGTGAGTACATAAGCGATCGTGAGCGTGCCGATGAGCGAGACGATGAGGACGCCAATCTCGAGGGTTGACAGTCCACGCCCACCGACAAGGCGCACGAGCACGATGAGACCAGAGGGCAGACCGAAGACAGCAAGCAGGACACCATAAACTACGAGCCCCAGCGACGGTCGCCATTTGTCGGGCACCTGCGGCGCTGTCACGTGACAGCCTCCGGTAAAAACAGTCGAAAGCCGACACCGTGAATAGTGGCGATTACATTCGAGCCACCGACCGCAATGAACTTGGCGCGGATGTTGCGCACATGGCTGTCGACCGTGCGGTCCGACACATGCATGTCCCTGCCATGGGACGCTACGATCAGTTGCTCGCGCGAAAACACCATGTCAGGCCGCGACATCAAAGCAGATAGCACGGAAAACTCCAGTGCGGTGAGGGTGACTGCCGCTGCGTTCCACGTTGCACTATGGGCAGTACGATCTAGTCTCAGCAGCCCGCGCACCAGGACATCAGGCCGGTTCCCTGCATTCCCCGCTGTTCGCTTGAGAATGGCTTTGACACGGGCCACCAGTTCGCGTGGACTGAACGGCTTACTCACATAGTCATCGCCGCCGATCTCGAGGCCGACGACACGGTCCACCTCTTCACCGCGGGCAGACAGAAAGAGGATCGGGACGTCAGAGGTCTTGCGAATGGTTCGGCACACATCCAACCCATCGCGTTCAGGCATGCCGATATCGAGCACGATGAGTTCCGGCTCATGGCGTCTCCAGGCGATCAGGGCTTCGGCGCCATCGCGGGCCGAAGTGACCGTCATGCCGGCCCGTTCGAGCGCAAAGGTGATGACATCCCGAATATGGGGCTCGTCGTCGACAATAAGAATGCGGCTGCTCATGACACCTACCTGACGAACGCCGAACCGTTTTGCCGGTTTGGCGGCGCGGAGGCAAGTTCGTGCATGACGAGGTAATCCTGCAGTCGCTGCATGCGCCAGAACCAGCTACGCCAGTCGCCGGGTTCGTCAACGACGCCCCGGACCAGGGCCGCCCGGATCGTTACCGCCTCAGCCCAACGACTGCCGCCGGGAATAAGACGCGGGATCAGCCGGTCAAGCGCCGGAATGGCGCTCGGCCCGAGCGTTTGCAGATAAGAAAGGTCTGTAGGCAGATTAGTTTTGGTGAGCTCCCAGCTATGCTCGACGTTGAAACGGGCGATATAGCCGGAAAGATCAAGCATGGCGGACGCATAGAGTACCATCATCAACGCCACCAGATTTGTCGCGATCAGCCAGCTATTGCGTTTGCGCAACAAGATGCGCAGCGTGACCAGCACCAATCCGGTGGCCACCAGCCCCATCCAGATTCCCGCCGCTAGCCTCAAATCGGTCATTGAATAAACCTCGACATAAAGGTTCAGCCGCAGCATGGCCGAGAGGCAGAGAAGAACGTTTTGCGCGAGAAACAGGTACACCAAAGCCCTGATGACCTTGTGGTGATGTCCCGGCCCATTCTCGCGCATCGCTGCCAACACGAAGGCTCCGGCCAATAGAGCCGTGGCGATCAGGGGATAAGCACCGCGATGGGCGTATTCGGCATGGCTCATGCCATCCGGCAGGGCCATGCCGCCCCAAAGATAGGTCAGATCAAGCCCTGTCTGGAGGGCAAACAGCCCATTGAAAACAACAAGTGAGCGGAAAACGGCCGCCTGCCCCAGCCAGATGGAGTTTGTCTCGGGAAGCAAGTGTACACTCTCCCTGCGCGGCCGCCGACCTAGCAATTTTGGACGCAGCAGCGACCAGATCGCCATCGCCAGCACAAGCCAGAATAGCATGCGGATGGGATCAAGAAGGTCGAGCACGGTTTCCAGCCGCAGCTTGGAAAGAAGCCCCTCGATCACCGGGTTGGCCGACGCGAAGAGGAAGGCAAAAACAGCGCCCAGGCTCAGGGGCACGACCCAGGCCATCAGCCACACTGCCGCTTTTCGTCCGACCTGATCATGAATGGCAGGACGCAAGGCGGCAGCATCGCGGATCAGCGTAGCGGGCGTGGGCACCAAAAAGCGCAGCACTGTTACGGGAACGCGCTCCAGTTCATCTGGTAGGAGCCGGACAGCAATGAGCGCAGAAAGGCTCAACCCCAAAGCCGCGAAGCCACAAGCCAGCAATGAGGGTGCTTCGACAAGCGGCAGGGACAGGACAGTTGCTGTCATCAAACCTGCCGCCCCTTGGCGGTAGCGCTCCCGGCGGCAGGCGATAACCAGAATGCCCAAGGCTATGGCGACAACGCTCAGAAAGAGGTTGATGCCGGGTTCGGCGTCGAACAGCAGGACGTCACTCAGCGCCACCAGCAGGATCGTTACGATGAACGCCCCAAGCAGGATGTGGGGCTTTGTCGATCTTGGTTTCGTCTGGTTCTGCATCAGGTGCGCCTTTGTTGATGATATAAAGGGCGCAACCTAATCGCCGTTGAACCGGGCGGGTTAGGGTGGGGAACTCCTCCACCAGCCACCAGCCGTTGTCGACGATGCTGCTGGGGAGGCGCACGGCGGACCGGGACGAATTGGGATCAGGATTGCGCATGCCGCTAGAGTGCTGCGCGTGATTGCAGAATTTGTGCAGATGCTCCTCAGAATTGGATGTTGCTACACGTTTAGGCTTCCGCGATAGGCCATCAAGCGTCCAATGATTGGCAGAGCGATCTCGACTTTAAAGCAATGGCGCCCTGCCACGCTGGTTTCTCGAGCAGTGACGACTGGCAGGAGGAAGCGCGGCAGGGGAATGCTGTTGAAGCGGCCCCTCAGCGGATGCATGTCCAACCCCTTTGCTGTCGCGACAAGTTGCATCGTAATGGCCACCAGGCCAAAACGCTCCTCGAGCAGGCTTCCATCGACGCGCATGACAGAGTGCATCGTGTGGGAGCCAAAGCGCAGGGTCCAGTGCTCATGGCCATCCCTGCTTTCGATGACCACTGCCAGCTGGTGCTCGCCAGCCGCTGTAGGCAGCCTAAACATCTTTGCAAGGACCCGGCCCAGGGGCGAGGTTGCTGGCTCAACCGTTGCGCTGCCGCGAGCAATAACGGCAGGCCATCCGCGGTGCAGTTTCCGCGTCACCTCCGGCATTTGCTCGAAACTATCCCCAAGCACGCGCTGAAAAAGCGACCGTTGAAGTCCTGGCACTTTGCTGTGTGTTGAGACTGAGACCTGAATACCAGGGCATGATCTCGTCTAGGACGAGCCAACCTGCTGCGTTGGCTGCGCCGGTCGTCACATGTTCGGAGAGCACGAGTCTTTCGATCAGCGCCGCAGCGGGTCCAATCGGAACATAGGGTCATGCCCCTTGCTGGCCTTTAGTAGCCAGATGGCTCGTCCAGGATGGCCAGAGTCATCAAGGCCGGTCACTTCCACCATCATCCCGCCGTCCTGACTGCCGTACCGATCAAGGGCGTTGGAAATCAGGTTACCGAGTGCTGAGAATGTGCGTGCCGACCTGACAAGACGCAGCCGCACGGCTAGCCCGGCTAATCCAATCAGTATGTTGAGTAAAGGCAGCTCCATGCCGGCATCGAAGCCGGCCCGGATCCTGGGCGAGAAGCGTGCGGGGACAACATCGAGATCGGGCACCTCCGCGAGCATGACTCGACGTGGGGACACACCATCAATGGCTATGGTCCGCCCGCTAGTCCATCCCACGCCTGTTCGCCACATGCCCTCTCGGAAGAACTTGATGGGCTGCCCAACCCAGCTGAGGATCCCATCGATGACAGACTTGCCCTTCGGAGTCTGATTGCCTGGAACAATGGCGCAGTCGATTGTGTCGATGCTCACCCAGTTACCAGCAAGGTAATCCAGAACGGCGTTGCTGAGACAGGGCGATGAACTTGCTCCTGATAGCACAGCTATGCCGGCCTCCTTGGCCGCAAGATCAAAACGGCCAATCTGGGCGACGAAAGCTCGGGAGTCCGCCAAATCCAGTGGCAGTGAGCTCCGATCCCGGCCTCAATGAGGTTGGTGCCCCTCGTCTGAAATGGGCCGGAACAATCGACCACTACGTGGCAACACAGTAATCGAAGGTCCTGCGGCTGGACAAGATCGCGGTTCAGAACAACAGATTCGTACTTGCCGTCCGGATGGGTCTTGGTGAGTTCCGGCTGCAGCGGCAGTATCTTCCCGAGCGTTCGTCCTGCAAGGGTTACTTGATACGCCTGTCGCCCTGCGAGCAGCCGAGCCAATCTGGAGCCGAAGACCCCCGATGCGCCCACAATGACGACATGTGGTCGGTTCACGCCTTCGCTCCATTGAACAGAAGCGGACGGCGCGGCAGCAGAAGTTGTCCGGAAATCAACTTCGCTAGCAGCCACGGCATAGGGGGTATCTTGGCCAGACAAGTGGTGCCGATGTCACGGAGAACGGGGTAGATAGAGCTGTCTGACTGATAGAGCGGCGTCAGTGCATTGGACAAGAATTGGTACAGGCGAACATGCCAGCGTCTCACCTGGACGTACTTTGCCAGGGCGTCCTGAATGTTGCGTGTGTCACCAATTGCCCAAGCAAGGGCGGCAGCGTCGAGCAGAGCCATGTTGGCTCCCTGGCCCAATTGTGGGCTGGTTGAGTGGGCACTATCGCCAATGAACACGATCCCGTCGCCTGCCGGCACCCTCAGAGTTGAGTGAGTGTAGCGAGCCAGGCTCAACTGGTCGAGCTCCTCAATATTTTCCAGGTGAGATTGCGTTTCGGGGCCAATGCTTGCGGACTTCGGAGCGCCATGCGGCGATACCGGCGCTGGGCACCGCATCATAATCGGCTGGTTTGAAGCTCCAGAAAAACGCGGCGAGCTCTGGGCCATCGGTGACTTGCCGGCCTGCAGGAAGAACGCCGATCATGACATTGGCCTTCCGGTAGCGTTGCACCAGGGCGCTGCGGTCAAAGCGATGCTCCACCCAGGGCAGGGTAGCCCAAAGGGCGCCGAACTCCAGGGGGCGAGCAGTTGGCCTGCGCTTTGCGTAAGGCCGTAGTGGAGATGATGAACCGGTGGCGTCGATGATTAGATGGAAGGGACCGTGGCTTCCTGTGCTGCCTTAGAGGAAATAGCTCCCTTCCGACGCGAACATACCGGTCGCGGTGAACCCAACCATGATCTGAACTTTGGCAGCGATAACCGCATCGTGCAGCACGTTGAACATTGCCGCGCGGTGGACGGCCAAGGCATGTACATCAGGTCCCAGGGGCTTGTAACTGACATCGAGCACCGTCCGACCCGATCGAGAATCTGTGCCCAAAAGGCGGTCAACACGTGAGCCCAGCTTGCCGAGTTTCTCGTTCAGCCCAAGCGCTTCGAGAACTGCCAGTCCCGTGGGTTGCAGCATGAGGCCTGATCCAAGAGGCCGGGGTGTTTCGAAGCGTTCAAAAAGGTGAACCCTGTGGCTGTGGCGTGACAGGAACAAAGCTATCGCCAGTCCACCCGGGCCGGCACCGGCAACTGCAATATCGAGACCGCCGCTCAAAATGATATCCCCACTTCACCTGATCAGCAGGTTAGCTGCCTATCCTTTCTAAGCCGTAGTGGCAAAGTGACGCTCCAACTGCAGAGCTTGCGGGCTGCCTGCCTAAATTTCAGCATCACTTCGTTGAGCACGGCAACTCTCGCCGCGAGTGTTCCTGCGTACAAGACGCGGACCGGCAAATACCTGCCACGATGAGAACCTGCCTTCTGCAACGCGCCCCCTTCCGGCCTTAGATGCGGGTTCGTCTGGCTCCCGAAAGCTGACGTGAAATCAGGGCTCCGATTGGACCGTCGGCATCGTTCCATCGTCCCTTTGCAAGTCGCTTACGAACGAACTCGCGATAATCTTCAGGTGGCTGCGGCGCCTTCCGACGATGCCGGCGGCCGTTGCAGAGGAAACAAGCCGCCACAACGTTTCGAGAAGTATCTTTACCTCCGTCGCATCGCGCACGGAGGTGTTCGGCAGTGCATCTGCGTGGACTTTTGTCTGAGGTCGGCAACATGGTGCGAGCGCAATACCAGCATTCCCATTTTGGCGGTTGTAGGCTTGATTGCGCAGCTTGCTGAGCTTTGACGTGGCACTTCCAAGATCAATGACGATCCAGAAAGTTGCCGAGACCTGCATAGGCGCCCCTGCACCCGGCCGCTAAGAGCGGGCAACGGACGGGGCATATACCCGACCCTGATGTGTGCCGAATTAGAATAGCGGCGGTACTGGCTTCACACAAGCTTGGCAGGCTCACGCCTGCAACCCGCCCCAATTCAGCCGTTCAGGGCTCCACAACCGGTTCCTAAAGCAGACGTCCGCCAGTGACTCGCCAGGATCTTTTAAGGAGTTGAATACAGAGATGCTTTCAGAAGATTGTGTGCTTGAGCAAAGGATTGGCTGGGCTCGGTCCTGGGGACGTATGAGCGAAAGAGACTGGAAGCTCTTTTTGTTTCTACGCATTCATCGCCAACTAGACCCATGAGGTCCGCTGTTAGCATCACGACACCAGCGACATTCCTGCGAATGCTCGAACTACTGTGGCATCGTTTAGGGATAGTTCTCCAGAACACCCAGCCAAAATTTTGTATCTAGCTGTCTTGCTGACTACATCTAACATGTTAGTGTCCGCGCAGCTTGTGGCCATAGGCCAAAGCACAACATGCCAGTTTAGGCGTGAGGGAGGACATCATGAAGAAAGCATTCGTTCTGGGTGCGCTGGCAGCTTTGCTCGTATCGAGCACTGTTATGGCTGAAACCAGCGGTAAACGCATAGCGTTGTCGAACAACTACGCTGGGAACTCCTGGCGGCAAGCCATGCTGACGAGCTGGGATACGATCACCAAGGCCGCCGTTGAGTCGGGCGTTGTAGCTGCTGCCGACGCATTCACCACGGCGGAAAACCAGGCCACCGAACAAGCGGCCCAAATACAGAACATGATCCTGCAGGGCTATGATGCCATTGTTGTCAATGCGGCATCCCCAACAGCACTTAACGGCGCGATCAAGGAAGCTTGTGATGCAGGCATTACCGTTGTTTCCTTCGACGGCATTGTGACCGAACCCTGCGCCTGGCGTATTGCCGTCGACTTCCAGCAGATGGGCGTTAACCAGCTCGATTTCCTTGCCAAGAAGCTTCCCGAAGGTGGCAATCTGCTCGAGATTCGTGGCTTGGCAGGTGTTTCGGTCGACGACGAGATCCATGCAGGTATCGAAAAGGGGCTCGCAGCCCACCCCAATTTTAAGGTCGTCGGCTCGGTGAACGGCGACTGGGCCCAAGACGTAGCGCAGAAGGCTGTCGCGGGCATTCTGCCCAGTCTTCCCGAAGACATCGTTGGCGTGGTCACGCAAGGGGGCGACGGCTATGGCGCCGCCCAAGCTTTTGCCGCTGCCGGGCGCGAAACCCCGATCATCATCATGGGCAACCGTGAAGACGAGTTGAAGTGGTGGAAGGAGCAGAAGGACGCCAATGGATACGAGACCTATTCGGTTTCGATTGCGCCCGGCGTCTCAACTCTCGCCTTCTGGGTTGCCCAGCAGATTCTTGACGGCGCCGACGTTCCGAAAGAATTGGTCGTGCCTCTGGTGGAAGTGACGCAGGAAAACCTTGAGGACCAGCTAGCCGCAACTGGAGCGGGCAGCGTTACCAACGTGGAGTACACCCTGGAAGACGCTCAAGCCACCATCGCTGCTGCGAAGTGATCTCTTGATGAACGCTGCTGAACCAGCAGACGTGTTCGCGTTGAACGGTGCCGAAAAGAGTTTCGGTGCCGTTCGTGCGCTAGCAGGTGTCGACTTCGTCGTCCATGCTGGTGAGTGCGTGGGTCTCGTCGGTCACAATGGCGCCGGAAAATCAACGCTTGTTAACATCATGACCGGCGCTATCTCGCCAGACAAAGGCAGCATCCTATTTGATGAGCGCAATGTTACCGAAACCTACAGCATCAATACGGCTCGCCTGAACGGGCTCAGGTGTGTGTTCCAGGAGCTTTCGCTCTGCCCTAACCTAACCGTCACCGAAAACACGCGCATAACCCATCGTTCCATTTCAGGACTGGGGTGGAGGCGCCGTGCGGAGAAACTAATTCGCCAAAAGCTTGATGAAATCTTCCCAGGACACGGCATAGCCTGCGGCGCGAGCATTGCATCACTTTCCATTGCCAAGCGTCAGATGGTCGAAATCGCGACCGCCTTTTCCGAGAGCGACATCAAGGTCCGCCTTGTCATCCTCGATGAGCCCACATCCTCGCTGGACGCCGGCCTTGCCGCCCAGTTGTTAGCCTATGTTCGTAAGTTTGTTGTCGCAGGTGGTTCGGTTGTCATCATCTCACACATCTTGGGAGAAATCCTGTCCACGGCCGACCGTGTCGTCGTAATGAAAGACGGACGGGTGGTGACAGAACGCCGTGCCGCCGACTTTACCGGTGATAGCCTCGTTGCGGCCATGGGAAGCGTGGTGCGGGAGCGCGACAGCGTTGCCCCGATCGGCGACCGTACGAACCACAAGCCGGTGCTCACACGAAAGGCTGCGGGTGGGTCCGGCGCGATCGACTTCAAAGCCTATCCCGGAGAGATAGTGGGCTTGGCGGGGCTCGGAGGGCATGGCCAAACCCAGACGCTGGTCAGCCTTTTTCTCGGCCAGGGAGGAGACTGGATCACGCGCAAAGATGGCAAGGCTGCTTTCGTTGCCGGTGACCGGCATGTCGATGGCAATCTGCCACTCTGGAGCATTCTCAAAAACCTAACCGTGACGCTCCTGCCGGATCTCTCGCGGTTCGGCATCGTGAACGAAGGGAAAGAGGCGGATATTGCGCGCCAATGGCGGGCACGGATTGAAGTGCGAACGCAAAATCTCGACAATCCTATCCTCTCTCTTTCCGGCGGCAACCAGCAGAAGGTTCTGTTTGCACGCGCATTGGCGACACGTGCTCCCGTAGTGCTGATGGATGACCCTATGCGCGGGGTCGATATTGGGACCAAACAGGAAGTCTATGCCATCCTGCGCCAAGAGGCACAAAAGGGCCGAACCTTTGTGTGGTACTCAACAGAAATGGATGAGATCTGCCAGTGCGACCGGGTCTACGTGTTCCTGAATGGCGGGATCGTTGCAGAACTCAGTGGCACAGACATAACCGAGGATCGGATACTGGCTGAATCGTTTTCGGAGCAGGCCGCGTGAACTGGTTGACTGCTGATCGCCTCCGCCTGCTGGTGCCGGCCTTGTCGTTGCTGGTTCTGCTTGGAGCCATCTTTTACCTTCAGCCCCGCGCCATGAGTTACGTCGGGCTCAACTTACTGCTCAACCTTGCGGTGCCAATTGCGCTGGCGACCATCGCGCAGATGTTCATCATGATGGTGAACGATCTCGACCTGTCCATGGGTACCTTTGTCAGCTTCGTTGCCTGCGTGACGGCTACGTTCCTGCAGACCACGCCTTGGTTGGGGCTGCTGATCCTTGTCGCATCGATCCTCGCCTATGCCGTGCTCGGCGTCGTCATTTACCTGCGCAACCTGCCTTCGATCGTGGTTACTCTGGGCATGAGCTTTGTATGGGGCGGACTTGCCGTGCTGATGCTGCCAACTCCGGGTGGAACAGCCCCGGAATGGATCCGCTGGCTGATGACCAGCAAGCCGCCGTTTGTTCCCGTTGCCATTGTAGCCAGCGTCCTGATTGCAGCGCTGACTCATTGGCTGGTGATCCGCTCTGCACTGGGTGTCCTGTTGCGTGGCGTCGGCGGCAATGAACGCTCTGTGCAGCGTGCGGGCTGGTCGGTGGTTCGGGCCAAGGCCTTGGCATACGGCTTTGCTGGCCTGTTTGCCGTACTTGCGGGCATGTCTCTTGTGGGCCTCACTACGTCGGCGGACGCAAACATCGCCTTGCGCTACACCCTCCTCTCAATTGCCGGCGTCATCCTGGGTGGCGGGGAGTTCGTAGGCGGACGCGTGTCTCCCATTGGTGCGGTGATCGGAGCCCTCACCTTGACCCTTGCCGCCTCTTTCCTGAGCTTCCTCAGGATCTCCCCTGATTGGCAGATCGGCGCACAAGGTGGCATTCTAATACTGGTACTTGCCCTCAGGCTATTGCTGAACCGGCAGCAGGCAAGGACGGGCGGCCCATGACCAACGTGCTCCGTAAACCTTGGATTTGGTCGTTCGTTGCGGCTTTCGGAGTGTGGCTTACGACCATTCTCTTTACTGGCGGCGCATCAACCGTTGGCGTGACGCAGGCCGCTCTCACATTTGCGGCATTTTCTGTCATCGTCGGCCTGGGGCAAATGTTCGTCATAACACTTGGTCCTGGCAATGTGGATCTGTCCATACCCGCTACCATGACCCTCGCGGGAACTGTGGCCCTTAAAACTATGGAGACCAACGACAGCTTGATCGTGGCGGGTATCTTAGTCGCCCTAGCGATCGGCGTATGTATCGGCCTTGCCAATTTCGCTCTTATCAAGTTGCTGCGCATACCGCCGATCATTGCCACCTTGTCGTCGAGCTTCCTGATCCAGTCCACGGCGATCTGGTACAATCGCGGATTGCGCATTAAACCCCCAGCCACATTGACCCAGTTTGCCATTGGGACAACGGCCGGTATTCCAAACGTTGCAATCGTCGCGCTGCTGATCTCCATAGGCACGTGGATCCTATTGGAGAAGGGCATCTTCGGCCGTCGCGTCGCGGCCATCGGGCAGAACATGTGGGCAGCGCGTTTAGCTGGAGTTCCAGTGGATGGGACTCGGCTGGCGACGTATGTGCTTTGCGCCACTCTCGCCTCTCTCGCTGGGCTGGTCCTGAGCTGCTTCTCGGGTGGAGCAGCTCTGAACATGGGCGCAGAATATCTTCTAACCTCCATCGCAGTCGTTGTCATTGGAGGCACCGCTGTTGCCGGCGGGTTTGCAAACGTTCCTGGGATTTGGGGTGGCGCACTATTCCTGTTTCTGGTTGTTTCGATGCTGAATACCTACGGCGCTAGTGCCGGGCTCCGGATGCTGCTTACCGGCGTCATCATCATAGCTGTCATAATCGCTGCCAGTCGAAAACCAGCACGTTAGTGGGTTTGCCAACTGTCACTGTTGACATGGTACTCATCCAGCGGAATGTGTGTTTCGGATACCGCTTCTTTGCGGCCGCTGGCTCAAGCTGGGCTTGAGGTGCCTTTTCCGCTACCTGAGTGGACAAGGCCAGAACCCCACGCAAGCTAGAACGTCTTCGCGCCGTTGACGAACAGCCGAACCGCATAGAGCCCTGTCGTGGCGCAGATAAAGAGCCGATCTCGCTTGGGCCCACCGAAACATACATTGGCGACGACCTCGGGAATCAGGATCTTACCAATCAATGTTCCGTCGGGATGGTAAACGTGAACGCCATCGCCGGCCGAGGTCCAGATGCGGCCCTCCATATCGAGCCGAAAACCATCGAATAACCCATTGCTGCAGTCGGCGAACACTCGGCCATTGGAAAGCTGCCCGCCTGCATCAACATTGAAGACGCGCATATGCGCAGGATGGTCCGCTCCATGCGTACGCCCGGTATCGACAACATAAAGTAGCTTCTCGTCGGGCGAAAAAGCTAAACCGTTGGGTTTGACGAAATCCTCGCAGACAACGCTGATGTCACCGGTCTGTGGATCGATTCGATACACATAGGACGAACCGATCTCGCTCTCGGCCTTGTAGCCCTCATAGTCTGAATCGATGCCATAGGTCGGGTCGGTGAACCAGATCGAATTGTCTGACTTGACCACCACATCATTGGGGCTGTTGAGGCGCTTTCCTTCAAAGCGATCCGCCAGAACGGTGATGGTGCCGTCATGCTCGGTGCGGGTGACGCGCCGTGTGCCATGCTCGCAGGTCACCAGCCTTCCCTGTCGGTCGACCGTGTTGCCGTTAGAATTGTTGGCTGGCTGGCGAAACACGCTCACCGCGCCACTGGCTTCATCGTAGCGCAGCATCCGATCGTTCGGCGCATCGGACCAGACAAGGTACCGTCCAGCGGGGAAATAGGCCGGCCCCTCTGCCCAATCGCATCCGTCGAAAAGCTTGCGGATCGTCGCGGTTGGACAGGGCAAGCGCGCAAAACGCTCGTCCAAGATAAGATAGTCAGACGCAGGCAAAGTACTCCTCCTAAAATGCAGCAATCTAAAGGATCCTAGCCGCGGTCGGTTCTGGATCCTGCGGTACTCAACAGGCCGACCTCATCCTGTCGCAGGCGGTACGTCCGTGCAAGGTGGGAACGCAGAGCAAGGCGCTTCATCAAGATGCCCAGCCACTTCTGCGGCTGGTCCGTATTGCTTCTCTCGAGAATATACTGACGGACTCTATAGAAATGCGCCAGCATGTTGCCAGCGCCACTTGCCACGAAAGCAAAGCCACGAAGCGCTTTCTATACAGAGGAGATCATCATGCCGTTCATCAACATCCGCCTTGTGCGCGAAGTCATTGCCCACGATCCGGCCCGGCTGAAGGCCGAAATGGCTGGCAATATTACGCGCGCCGTCACCGAAGCAACTGGCCTCTCCAATGGGGATGTTCGGGTTGTGTTCGAGGAAGTTGCCGCCGCGGACTGGTATGTCGGTCCGTCTAGCGTCGCGCAAAGCCGAAATGCAAAAACCTAGCCGGCCCCCCTGCACAGCCAACAACCAACGAACACGCTTTGGCAGCTTCAGGAACTTGCGATTTGCCCTTAAACCGCAAGCATGTGTGCCCGGTGAACTTGAAGAGGCCGCACGGGTGGATGGCCTCGGCCGCTTCAAGATCTTCTGGATCATCGCTTTGCCGCTGGCCAAGCCGGCGCTCGGTGCCGTCGCGATCTTCACGTTCCTGCACAGCTGGAACCTCTATCTCGAGCCGATCGTCTTCATCTCCTCACGCAGCATGTTCACCCTGCCTCAGGCACTCACCCAGTTCACCGATGCTTGCGGCGGCGCCATGTGGAATATCCAGATGGCTGCAGCAACCATGACCGCCCTGCCTGTTCTCGCAGTCTTCATCGTTGCCCAGAAGCAGTTCGTCGAGGGCCTCGCCCACACCGGCCTCAAGGGCTAAAGGATTATCAAATGGCGCCTGTCACCCTTCGCCACATCAAGAAGAACTACGGCGACGCTCCTGTTATTCACGGCGTTGACATCGACATCGCCGATGGTGAATTCGTCGTCCTCGTTGGCCCCTCGGGCTGCGGCAAGTCAACCTTGCTGCGCATGATCGCAGGCCTCGAAACCATCACCGATGGGGAAGTGTCCATCGGCACCCGCGTCGTCAACGACCTCGATCCGAAGGATCGCGACATCGCCATGGTGTTCCAGAATTATGCGCTCTACCCGCATATGACGGTTGAGACCAATATGGGCTTTTCGCTCGAACACCGCGGCGCCAGCAAAGCTGAAATCGTCGAGCGGGTGAACTGGGCCGCAGATATCCTCGGCCTAATGCCGCTGCTGAAACGCTATCCGCGCCAGCTCTCAGGTGGTCAACGCCAGCGCGTCGCCATGGGACGAGCGATTGTGCGCAATCCGCAGGTGTTCCTGTTTGACGAACCGCTATCTAATCTCGATGCCAAGCTGCGTGTGGTCATGCGCGGCGAGATCAAGAGCCTTCACCAGCGCCTCGGTGTCACCATGGTCTACGTCACGCACGATCAGGTCGAAGCGATGACCATGGCCGACAAGATCGTTGTCATGAATACAGGCAGGGTTGAGCAGATCGGCGCCCCTCTTGATCTCTACGATCGCCCGGCCAACCAGTTCGTTGCCGGCTTCATAGGCTCACCTTCCATGAATTTCATTGGGGGCAAGATTACCGGTTCCGGCTTTGAGGCGGCTGGCGTCATCCTACCCCTGCCAGCGAATGTCGGTGGGGATGACGCTGTTTACGGCATCCGCCCAGAACATTTCGAGCTGACGTCTAACGGTCTTCCAGCAATTGTGCTTCTCGTCGAGCCTATGGGTTCGGAGACTCAGGTCACCATGATGCTGGGCGAACACAAGGTCATCGGAGTGTTCCGTGAGCGGGTCCGGGCCCAGCCAGGCTCTACGATTAGTGTTCGTCCAAACCTTGCCAATGTGCACCTCTTTCACGCCACCACCAGTCTCAGGATCAACTGACATGCCGACCTATCCAGAGACGCCGCTCTATCGCTCCATCACCAGTGGTAGCTTTCCGATTATCGTCTCGCTGCCCCGCCATGACCTTGACCTCGCCCGGGCAGCGTTGGACGGCGGCGCCAGTGCCATCAAGGTACATCTGAACGCCCACCACCGCGCCAGTGGCACAACTTTCGGCAGTTACACTGAAGAACGAGCGTTCCTCGAAGCTCTGGCAAAGTTCGGCGCGCCCATGCTGGTCATGGCCGGTCAGGAAACTGTACCAACTCTGGAGGAGATGAATGCTTTGGCCGATCTCGGTTTTGTTGAAGCGCTCCTCATCGTTTCGTCTTCGGCGAAGTTGCTCAACGCCGCCCTGGATACCCATCATCAAATTGTTGAAGTCGCGTGCAAGCCCTCCAGCGAGTTTGCTTAAGGCATCCAGCCTCTGCCACTCAGCGATCGCTGCATCCTGCGCCTGGCGCGCCTTCATCTCTCGTCTGAAAAGCACGGCTGTCATCCCGCTCAGGAGCATAACAATTAGAAGTGAGGTGATCAGAAGAGTGAACGAAGTTTCGCGTGGCTGAGAGAATTCGCTCTGAGGCATCGCGACAACGACTCACCAGGGAGATGTCGAGAGCGCACTTGCAGCAATCCGAAGTGGCGCAGACCACGGCACATCAATATTTATCGGCTCCTGGGCTACTGTCTCGAATGATGTCAGCTCGGGAATATCAGGTGTTGTTGCGCCGATGATCTGGCCACGATCATCGACAATCCAGCTTGTCCACCTTGGCGGCAACGAAGTGGATGCAAGCGAAGCTGTGAGGAGCGAAGGCCGCAGCAGGGCTGAGACGACGTAAACAGTCTCACCCGCGCGGGTCACCGGCACGCGCACGGCAAAGCCTGCGTTACCTGTTGGGCCACGGACCATGTGACCGATCGTTGGCTGAGCAGTCTGAACAACGATGTTGTGGCTCGTAGGATCAACAACCTTGGTGTTGATGGTGTTGTCGGCAACCGGGGAGGTCAGCAGCACTGTTCCAGTCGGATCGGTAACTCGGATGCTTGACCAGACTGGTACCCGGAGACGAAGCCGGTCCGCAATCTCTCCAAAAGATTTGGATTGCAGCGGGAAGTCCAGCCGCGGAGACTCAGCGACGATGCTGAGGAGGTCCACTTGGGCCTGCAGCTCGCGCGACACCGCGCTCGCTGTCCGGCCGGCGGCGCGCTGCAGCTGCAGATCAAGTTCGCCTTGTTCCCGCGCCGCATACCATTGTGTCAGCACTGCTCCAAGAACAAGAAGCGGTACAATGGCCACCAATGCAAGCAAGGCAAGCGGGCGAGATCCGCGGGGCGTTTGCAGCCCAGCTTTGGTGGTCATCAAGACTTACTCTTCGTTCCGAACGCATCAACTTAGATCGTTCGCCGTCGCGTCGCTAGGCAACAAGCTATCACATCGCCCCGAAATGTTCGGGAAAGGTACGCTCAAACCCGCTCCCGGTGGCGCCGCGCGGGAGACGGATTGCGAACGGCCAACCAAAGCAAGGATGCTTGCTGCATCGATCCATTTGCTTGTGCACAATTTGGGGATATTTCTGCTCCACTCGGCGGCGGGTAGTTCGTAAGGCGAGATGACTTTAATCAATGGCATCTCTATTGCGGCATAAATAGCTGTTGCGCAGGTTTGCTAAAGAAGGGGAAAATGAGACCGGTGCGGGCGGGATAAGGGCTCGGCTGCCAATTCGTTGGCCGGGGCGGGAAACCGGAAAAACCATCCCCGTTCCCTATGCCGCCATGTCCGGTTGACGCGCAGCCAGTCTCGGGAAAGCTAATGCGATAAGGGCGGTATCGTTCCGTTTTCAATCCACGGGCATTCGGAACGTGAAGCGGGTCTCGGCGGCATCGGACTGCACGTCAATTTTTCCACCATGAGCCTCGGCGATCTGTGAAGCGATGTATAGTCCTAGGCCTAGACCCTCGGCATTGCTGCGGACCTGGCCGCGGTGGAAAGCCTTAAATAGATGCTGCACCATTTCCTGCGGGATCGGTTCGCCAGGGTTGGCGACGCTGAGCTCGAGGACGCCGTCTTCCAGCAGTGCGCCCCTGATGCGAATGACGCCTTCCTCAGAGCCGTGCGCCACTGCATTGCCAAGGAGGTTGGAGAACATCTGGGCCACGCGGTGATGGTCCACCTTCACTGCCCTGGGAATATCGATTTCCGCCTCAATCATGCGATCTGGATTGGCCGTGCGGATTTCATCGACTACCTGTGCGATCGTCGGCTGCAAAGGCTTCTCGGCATCGAGGTTAAGCCCAATGCCGCCACCCAACCGGCTGCGAGCTAAGTCGAGCACATTGTCGATAAGCCCGCTCATTCTGGTCACGCTGTTCTTCATAAGCCGCAAAATAGTCGGTGTCTTCTCCGTCCACTGACCATCACGCATCAGCTTGTTGGCTCCGGCGTCGATGGATGCAAGGGGATTGCGGAGGTCATGTCCGAGCACGGCGATGAACTGCTCACGAAGCTCAGCGGCTTCCCTCTCTTCCAATAGACGACTGGTTTGCTCGGCCATACCCTTGCGCAAAGAAGCGACCAGTGTTTCCAGTTCTTGGCGCGCCCGGCGTTCACCAGCCTGAGCTTCGACAAGTTCGCGCTCGAACCGGCGACGTTCCGTAGCCTGGAAGATGGTTACGCGTGTGAAGAGCAGATTGCCGTCGTTATCCCTGCGCTCCGCAGCGTTGGCGAGCACGGCCAGTCGCGAACCGTCCGCCCGGACCATGTCCAAGGCGACTTCGTGGTAGAAGCCCTGCATCCGCAGCAATGGGGCGAAATGAGTTTCGTAAAAAATCGAACCCGCAAGGTTCAGCAGGTCACGCAAACGCCTGCCAAGCATTTCCTCTCGAGATTTGCCGAGCCAAGTGCACAAGGTCTGGTTGACCTTCACGATTTTGCCGTCAGGCCGCAGTGACAAGTACCCACATGGGGCGTTCTCATAGAGATCTTCGAGGTCTTCTCTTGCGCCTTGATCAGACAAAGTCGTTCATGGCCGAAATGACCTCTGCCGGAGCGCTCAAGTTGGGACAGTGCCCGCTTGCTTTTAGATATACGAGGCTGCTGCCCAGTATCTCGCGGTTGACATACTCCCCAATCTGCTCGCCCGCGATGATGTCGTCGCTGGCCTGCAGGATGAGTGTGCGCGCGGTGACCCTCGACAAATCACAGCGATTGTCTGACGTGAACGTGGCACGGGCGAACTGCTTGGCAATCTCGGGGTCAGTCCTGCAGAAGCTGTTGGTCAGCTCTTCGCCGAGTTCTGGACGATCCCTGTTGCCCATGATGCCAGGCGCCATGGCAGCGGACCAGCCCATGTGGTTGTCGGCAAGAGATGCCAATAGTTCCTCGATCTGCTCAGCGCTGAAGCCTCCAACATAGTCGCCGTCATCAATGTAACGGGGCGACGGTCCGACCATCACCAGGTCGCTGAACATTTCTGGCGCTTGGATGGAAGCCAAAGCGCCAATCATGGCGCTGACGGAGTGGCCCACGAACACTGCGTTCGTCAGTTCGAGTTCATGCCCGATCTCCACTACGTCCTGGGCATAGCCGTAGAGGCTCATATACTTGCCAGGATCATAGGCAGTAAGGTCGGACTGCCCAGCGCCAACATGATCAAATAGAACGGTGCGGAACCGGCCGCGGAAGGCAGGTTCAACGAAGCGCCACATGTTCTGATCGCAGCCAAAACCATGGGCAAAAACCATCACCCGGTCGCCGGACCCGTTCATGCGAACATTGTTACGTGGGATAACCGACACGGCGCTCTCCGATCGTTCTTTCTTCTTGCGCGTTTATCGTGGCTTAGCAATCGTGATCGGGTTCCAGGATCGAATTGTCTAAACCTACGTTAGAAGGGAATAATAAGGATATTGAGTTGTTGGTTGCTCCACCGGTTGTCTTAATCGTAGAAGATGAAACTCTCATCCGCATGAACGTCACCGACGAGCTTGCCGAATACGGGTTTGAGGTCATCGAAGCCAGCAATGCTCAAGAAGCCTTGCTAATCCTATCCGAGACCGACGCGATCAATGTGATGTTTACAGATGTCGATATGCCCGGTGCAATGGACGGGCTGATGCTTGCAGATCAGGTGCGGGACCGATGGCCGTTGGTCAGGATCATCGTGACATCGGGCAAGCACGTCGTGTTGCCTGAGCACATGCCGGACGACAGCCGGTTTTTCAGCAAGCCCTACGCCGTTACCGCCATTGCCGGTGCAATGCGGGAAATGGCCCTCTGATGTTTGTTCAACTCTATAGCGCTTAAGACCAAGCGCTACTTGTTCAGCTCACCACTGTAGTTCCAGACGCTTTGATCATTGCTCGCATCTGACGTAGCAAACTACCACCGCTCACCTGATCAGTCTGGAAGCCTTCTTTCTTAAGCCGGCTCTTTATGTCCTCGATGTTGCGGTAATTTCCGGACCGAGCCAGCTCAAATGCACGTTCAAGTGGTGTTGCAATGTTTCCCATAGGACACCTTAGCACCCTCAAGGCTCGAATTGATACCACTTGATCCTATTGCCACTACCTCCTTAAGGAAAAACGTTCATGAGACCACCAAGCCATTCCGTGCAACAGGCAAGTTCACATGCAATGCTGGACAGCCGCGGCATATCCTTGGCGCGCTTGGAAAGAACGGCTGGCGCTAGAACAATTGCGCCTGCCTGTTGTCACTACCAATTGTAAGCTAGGCCCAGATAGTTCACTTTGCTCGGGCGCTGGCTCGTAGTTGGAAACTTGATAAATAGCTCGTCTCATAGGCAAGTTTACGCCAAATTCGCTATACAGGTGATCTTGGCCTGCCGGCGTAGAATCGTTTATTGTTCTAGCTCCTCAGGGAGCGGAAAGATTACCTGGAAGCTCGTTCCCGGCGGACCACTTACCGTTAACTGGCCTTTTAGTTGCCGGACAAAGCTACTTAGAAGCTTCATGCCAAGCCCGCTAGACGACGTTGCATCATGGTCTGGTGGTAAGCCGATGCCGTTATCTGAGACAACCAACTTGTACTGGCTATTCTCTTCCTTGGTGAGCTCAACAATGATCTGGCCATTGTCACCAGCTCTGAAAGCGTGCTTGCAAGCATTGATGATCAGTTCCGTCACGAACAATCCCAGAGCGACGCCTTGAGCGCTCGATAAATGAATGTCATCGGCCACGTTCAAAGTCAGGGTACACTGATTGTCGGTAATGAAGGCAGGCCCCACCTCACCTAGAAGCTCGTGCAAATAGTCGCTGACATTGAGCTGAGTGATGTCGTCCCGGGTAATTCGGAACAGGTGCCTATGAACAAGCGCCATGGCATGAAGCCGTTGCCCTGCCTGCTCGACGGCAGCCTTTGCAGCGGGATCGGTGATGCGGCCCGTCTGGACCCTGAACATACCTTCCATTAGCTGAAAGCTGTTCATGACCCGGTGGCTCATCTCACGTGCGATCAACTCATTATGTTCTGCAAGCCGGTTTTTCTCGGCTAGCGTGACCTCAAGCCGTGCCCCTGCTTCAATTCGCTCGGTGACGTCATATCCCTCAACGAAAATGCCAACAACTTCGCCTGTCGGCCCTGAAACTGGTTGGTATACGAAGTCCACGAAGCGCTCATCGATAGGTCCGTCCGGAACGACCTGAACGGCGTACTTCGCACCTGCCGAACTGTAGGCTTCACCACTGCGATAAACTTTGTCCAACAGGTCCACGTAACCCTGCTTGGCTGCATCAGGTAATGCTTCAGCGACGGTTTTTCCTAATATGTCGCGGTGACCAATTAGCTGCATATAAGCAGAATTTGCCAGGACAAAACGGTGGTCCGGTCCGCGCAGCATTGCCATAAAGCTCGGGGCCTGAGCGAACAGGCGCTTCAGATCGTCTAGCTCATCCGCTAAATTCCTCCGAGCTTGATCCGCTAAGCTTTGTTGCCGGTGGAGTTCGACAATCTCGATGTTAATGCCAGACCAAGCAATGATTTTGTTATGGCTGTCCATCATTGGTGCGGCTCGGGTGAGAAAGGGCTTGTAAAGCCCATCCGCCCCTTTCATGGAAAGCACTCGATCAAACACTTGACCCGTTGCTACAGCCTCCGCCCATTCGCCTAATACTGCGGCAAGCTCTTCCGGGTGGAACAGATTTCGCCATTCCGTAGCTTCACCATCCTGAGGCGTGCCCCCCGTATAAGTATGCCAATTGGAGTTCGCCCAAAACACCTCACCATTGGGAGCCGCCATCCAACAAAGTGACGGCAAAGCCTCTGCAAACTGCCGAAATAAAATTGAGTCAGCGCCATCGATTTGCTGGCGGAGATCATCTGCGGGTCTGAATAGCTCAGCAACATCATTTGCATCGTTAGAGCGTTGATGATCGTTCATTACGCTGATTTCCGGTATTGCTGATAAGCGGGACGAGCAAGGCATCTTGCACCAGCATGTATGCCTAGTCGCCGAACCCCGCTGAGACATTATGCCTAGCTTGCCTCTTTGCCAATTCGTCTTTTGCAAGCCTCCAATACTGCGGGACATTGCTGCCGGAAAGCCTCTGCAATGCCACGTAGCTCGACACCCCAACACAATATGCTTTCGAACAGTCGGGATCGATCACATAAGCTTTGTAGAAAATCTGGTACCCCTGCGCTTAAGTCTTTCCACGTCTGCGTCTGGAGTCGAAAGATCATCAGTGAACGTCTGAAATGGGGTCTGCAGCGGCAGATCAAGGAAGACCCTCTCTAAGTCAGGTTGAGTTCGGCTGAGATGCTGAATCGTCAGGCGAGTTTATGAGCCTTTCGCAGGGCGTCTCCCCCATCCGTCGTGAAGGCAGTGCCAAAGAGAACTTCGTCTAGGCTTTTGACATGGTCCATTGGGAGCGTGGTACCAAGCTCCGTTACGGGATCGTGCCTTGCGACGAACAAGTCGTTCAGCAGGCCCTTGAGCTCTTCCACATTGCGGCTCAGCTTCTAGAGAAGGAGCTAACAAGCCGATCCTGGCTAGTGGGAAACTAGGTCTCTTTTGCAGACTTCCGCATGTCCACATTCCTGTGTTCAACGATCCTGCCCAACTCCCAATCAGCGACTACCCTGCTTTAATCCGTTGGTACAGGCAGCTCGAAGAAATAGATGAGTGGCGCGACCCTTTTGTGGGGCTTTTTGCTCCGCAGCTTCCCCCAACATCGACATGAACTCAACGGCAGGTAAAGTTCTTTAAAGACCTACATTCCCATGAAGATGCGAGTTCAAGACACGACCTCGAAGGTCAGCGACGACGGTCCCAACGGCAGCCATCCTCGCACTTGTTCATTGAGAGATATGTATGCGGGCCGCGCACCAGAGAATCCAAGCGGCCTTATGACCTTGGCCTTTCAACTTGGAGCATCCGTGCAAGACTATCGAAGGTGTGGTTAGCGCTGAGCTGCTCCAGCAGACAACTGGTGCGAATGCTCCAGTTTGGATACTCAGTAGTGGTGCCCGGTAAGTTAGCTTGCTTGTGAGACATCAACATGTCGTCGAGTTGAACTGCAAAGAGAATAGAGGTGCTGCGTGCAACGTAGCGATGAATAGCCAAAACTAACTCGTTATCCAATTGCTTGGGCAGCCTCACCTCTGTGTTGATACCGGCGATATACTGCTCACCTAGAAGACCCACTTGACCCAATGCCTCGAGCAAGGCGATCCGGTCCTTGGAACGCTGTTCAAAAGCGGCTTTCGTGTCCTGTTCCGATTGCCTTCCCATTTCGGCACGCAACTGAATGTCAGAGGCTTCCCACCAGCCTGCCAGCGTCGCCAGATCATGGGTCGAAATGCTCGCAAGTGCGTGTTCCGGATAGTTCTCCGGTGGGTTGAAAGAACCGCGCGCATCCTTTTCGAAATAAAGAACCCGGTAAGAAAAAAGGCCCGCCTTTTGGCTTGCTTCTCGAAAGCCTTCAGGAACAGTACCCAGGTCCTCTCCGACCACCACCGTGCCGGTTTGCCGAGATGCCTTAGCCAGTGTGTTCAGCATTGCGCCAAAAGGATAGCGCACATACCCGCCTTCGTTGGGTTTGCCGCTGGCCGGGACCACCACAGCCGGGCAAGACCCATGGCGTGATCGATCCTGACAGCTCCAGCATTTTTCATCAGGGCCAAATAAGCGTCAGTCAGGGGCTTGAACTGGCGAGAAGCGAGCATTTGCGGCGCAAGGGGGGCAAGCCCCCAGTCTTGGCCTTCAGAGTTCAGAACGTCAGGAGGTGAGCCAATCCGAACGTTGCGTACAGCAAGATCTGACTCCGCCCAGGTTTCTACGCCGTCGGGCGCAACTCCCACCGCAAAGTCAAGGTAGAGACCAAGCTGCATACCTGCTTGCTCGGCGCGGGTGTGGGCTCTGGCAAGCTGAGCCTCCGCTATGAACTGCAGCCAAAGGTGAAAACAAACATCAACTTCATGGTCGTTTTCAAAGCGTTTAACTGCATCGGTGTCTCTATGCTGCATATCACCGGGCCAATGGCTCCAACCCGCTTCACTACCCGACGCAACTTCATGGTGTGAGATTGCCTCAAAAAGTGCAAATGATCGAAGGCTTGCCCCGCCTTTATGACAGAACCCTTGAAAGTCTCTATTGGCCGAGGGATCAGCGCTCTCGAAGAGAGTACGCAGCAGTTTGACCTTCAGCGCCGTGGCAGCAGCATAGTCTACGAATTCCCCTTCGAGGTGATAAAACAGTTCAGGTCGTGTCTCACGCAAGTGCCTTTGCGCTTCTTCGCCGCCCTCAACCTCATCAACTGCAATGTAGAGCGGGTTCAGATGCTGCCTTGTAGAAGGAGAATAAGGACTTGTGCGGAGCGGGTCCGACATAAAAAGCGCATGCAATGGGTTTACCCCGAGAAAGTCCGCTCCTAAGCCGGCGCAAAGTTCTGCAAGACGGGCAAGGTCCTCAAAGTCTCCGATACCCAAATTGCGGGCCGAACGCAGGGCGTACAATTGGCAAGTCACTCCCCATAGGCGCTTTCCCCTAATTGCTGAGGGCAATGCGCAGGATACCGCGTCTTGCAGGTTCATGTCGTTGAAGGCACCCAAGCGTGATCCTTCTGGATCAACCTTCAACGCTTGTAACAGGGCGCGTTTCGCCTCATCAGAAATTTCGACGTTTTCGCCTGCTTCAGAAGTGTAACGGACCTCGATCCCATGGCTTGCGGCTAATTCGTCGAGATGGTTGGCCATAAACATTTTTCTTGAAGTTGGAGTACGGACTTGTATGCCGCGAGTAAAAATCCAATGCGCACTGGCGACTTCCGGCGGGTGCTCGCCATGCCAAGTTGAAGCGCCTTCCCCTCCGGAGGTTACACCAAACCTCGAGGGTTCGTGTCCGGTGAACTCTGGAGCAAGAGATATTGCATTGTGCATTTGAGGTTGCAGACACCAACAACGATGCGAGGCTTGCCGGGTTGCGTATACCTAATCACGATATGACAATCTCCGAGAACCCAGCAGTGGCCTAGCTCAAAACCCTGGCCTTCCGAACCGGAACTGGCGCTGAGGCTCTCAAGCGCAAAGACCTTGATGGCCCTAGCTTGCTTCTGTTAAGCCATCTATTTTTACCGATTATAATTGCAGCGTGCATCAGAGTTGAGCTTGTTCGAACTACTTGCAGAGCCGGGTCAAATCCGAAACTCATGCGGTCACGTGATTGGTCGAGATTAGTACTTAGCCTCCATGACCATTGGCCAATACCTCTAAGGCTCTATGCAAGCCTGGTGTTGGAGGCACGGCAAGAGATGTTCATTGCATGGGAGCAGACCTAAGTCTCTCATACAGTAATGGGTATGCCTCAATTCTGGGGGCGAAGCATTCGAACGCGTCGGCGCGGCGCTTTGCTGAGGTATGGTCGGACATTTGGGAGCAGACCAACTAGGCCATACCAATAATCAATCGCAACCACTCCAAAGAGGGGTCGGTTTCGTCTAGTCAGCCAGCTCGAAGCCGGCGACCGCCCACTCAGGTAGTGAGATCGACCTCGGTTGGGTCAAGTAGCCAATGGCGGTCCGCTGGACCTCCACAGAGCCGGCTTTGGACAAGTCAGCCCGAAGCGCCTGCAGGTCTCGGGCGTCCTGGATAGTAAGCGCATCGCCAATGTGAAAGGTAAACCTATACGCGGGCATGTTTACTCTGTTGTTTGCCGCGGCTCGTCAGCGCCGCACTGCTTCTCTTACGAGCAGGCTTGGTCACCGCTGGTGTTATCTGGTGCGCCATATTTGTCAGTCACATCATTGAAGCACGTCTCAAACGATCGGAAGATGTTTCCCCTTCGGCAAAGGTGCTGTTTTCTAAGCTTGTTCGAATAGGGCTTGTTATTGGCGCCGGCGCCTTTGCTTTGACGGCGAGCGGCATTGACTTGACTGCCTTGACAGTGGTGTCGGGTGCGATCGGCGTTGGAGTTGGCTTCGGTTTGCAGAAGGTAGTCTCTAACTTTATCTCAGGTACCATCATTTTGTTCGACCGGTCCATCAAGCCAGGCGACACCATTGCGTTGGACGGCACGTTCGGCTGGATCGTGGACTTAAGAGCCCGCTTTGTTTCCGTCATGACCCGGGACGGTCGAAAGTACCTCATCCCCAACGAAGACTTTATTACCTAGCAAGTTATCAACCGGTCGTACTCGGATGAAAATGTCCGTGTCGATGTGAAATTCGGGGTTGCTTACAACAGCGATCCACACCATGTCAGCATACTAGCCATTGCAGCGGCCAAAACTGTAGAGCGGGTGAGTTCCTTCAACGACCCGGTGTGCTGGCTTACTGCATTCGGCGCATCTTCGCTCGATTTCAAGTTGCGCTTCTGGATCACCGATCCATGTAATGGACTAACCAATATCCGCGGCCACGTTGTGCTCGCATTATGGGATGCTCTCAAAGCCGCAAACATAGAGATCCCGTATCCGCAAACGGACGTGCGGTTCCGAACGCCACTGCAGGTCAGAACGGCACCATCAACGGACAAGAGCTTGTAGGCTGTTCAGTATCGTTCGACGTAAATTGATATAATCGACCGCTGAATACGTATCTGCAGCACCTTTGAAAGTGACTCTGATGATCCAGTTTGGGGCGACACCCGCACTGGCTTTGCCGCCTAGACAACAGTCAACTTGCTTATGGTCGCAAGGCTGATCAACCACGATTATCATCGAAATAGAAGCTCAGCTGGTGATATTTTGAGCCCGCGACTGAAGCCCTTGCGCAAGACGTCTGAAATGGGGTCGGCTACGGTCATCAAAGATTGGGTGGAGAGCGGTAAGGTGCGCTAGCTAACAAATCCGGTTACGCTGGTCCCAAATGAGACGAAGACCGCGTGAGCTCTGACTATGGCGTGCCGTGAGCGGTGGAAGTGCTGAATTAGGCAGGTTGAAGCAGACCTTGGCGCTATCTGGGCTCGGTAGCCACCGCAGTGCCCACAAAGGGAAATCCAAGCTCCGGCAATTTGAGAGCATGGAGCTTGGGCATGAACAACATCACCCCCAGCGTGCAAATCAACAGCCCTTTCAGAAGCAAAGCTCGATAGCGGCGCCGGCGAGTGGTCAACATCAAAATTCCCCCATGGCTCAGCAAGTGGGTTCGTAGCGGACTGGTTTCAGATCGCTGGAGGGAGTTTGTTTCGATGGTTAG
>JAESGH010000396.1_pt1 | contig 30262 bp, 36 predicted proteins | sample 9269641 | NCBI WGS metagenome assembly JAESGH01 (sample SAMN14515345, study PRJNA621665) | algae metagenome | isolation source: Phormidium tanganyikae FI6-MK23 and co-occurring heterotrophs from granitic... | place: USA: Fort Irwin, California | collected 1998-05-24
AAAACCCTCGCACAACCCTCGCAACCCTCGCAGCCTGCAGGATCAGGGCACATGAAGACGATCGGGATCGAAGCTTTCCTGACCTGGGCCTATCGGGAAGAGTTGCCGAAGGCGCTGGCGACCAGTGCTGATATCGGGCCGGGCTGCTCGTCCATGTGGGGCGCCATCGGCGGCTGGGCCGATTCGCTCGGCGCGCTCGTCAGCGACGGCAGGCCGAACAGCTATGGCGTGATGGCGACGAGCTTTACGGTCAGTGCGCCTCATGAGGACGCTATTTCGGCCCATGCCGCTGTCATCGGCCTCGACAGCTGGGATCTCGACATGCCCGACGATTGGGACCCGCTGACCGATCTCGGGCTCGGCGAGCATGAGCGGCTCGATGCGGTGGCGCGGGCGCTGCCGCGCATCCTCGTCGATGTCGGCGGGCAGATGCGGCACAGGCAGCGGCCGGGCGAACTGGTGCGCCACCATGCCATCATGCGCAACACGCCTGTCTGGCAGGCCGAGGTGCCGAAGGCCCGCTTCGTCAGCGCCTATGGCAAGCCCCTGTGGTTCCGCATGATCACGGAAACCATTCGGGGTATCGACTATCAGCGTGAGGTGGATGGCTTCAATCCGAAGTCCCGCCGTCCCTATCCGGGCGCCTATCGCAAGACGGTGCTCGACCCTGACCCGGCCTTGGCTGCTGCCGATCGGGCGGAATACGAGGTCTGGCATGCGGCCCTCGGGATGCTGGTCGAGGTGCTCAATGCGCCCGGCTATCTCAAGGCGCACAGGCTCATCGGGCCTGCTGCCCCGCCCCGGCCATGGGAGGCCAGTGCATCGGCTGCAATACGCGCTTGACTTGCGACAGTCGCTTGACGTAGCCCTTATGCGCTAAGATTTGTGTCCGCCGCCCGGTTCGCCCCGAGGCGGCGTTTTTGTTGGAAGGAGCCATGCCTTATCGCCCTCCTGTTTTCCGACCGTCCATAGGCCTCGGCTCTGACGCCGATCGTGCTGCTGGCGCTCGGGAATATGAGGCGCGGCGAGGAAGCGCCCGGCAGCGTGGTTACGATGCGCGCTGGGATCGCGAGCGCTCCGTCTTCCTGCAGCTCAACCCGCTCTGTCTTGGGTGTCAGGCTCGCGGCGAGACGACCATTGCCACGGTAGTCGACCACGTCATCCCACATAAGGGCGATATGGCCCTGTTCTGGGATGTGTCGAACTGGCAGCCCGCATGCTCATGGGATCACGACGTCATCAAGCAGAAGCTGGAGGCGATGTGGTCGAAAGGCGAGATCGAGATCGCCGACCTGCGCCTTGACGGGCCGATGGCCCGCCGCATCGCCCCGCCTCTCCGCTGCCTCTGACCGGGGAGGGGGAGGGTCGATCTCTAGCCCCCTCGGGACCTCGGACCGGCTGGGGTCCAACGCGTAAACCGTCGCGAAATTCTGAGAAAAAAAGGTTGGCCCTATGGCTCTTCGCGGTCGCAAGCCGAAGCCCGATGCTCTGAAGAAGATCCAAGGCAATCCCGGTCGGCGTAAGGTCGCGCAGGCTCCGGCGGCGTCCGACCAGAAGGATCTGGGTGCCTTCTCTCCGCCGGCATCTCTCAATGCGGTCGAGCGCAGGATCTGGGAGGAGATGCTCGGCACGCTCCGGCATCTCAACTTCGTCCGCGAGTCGGACCTGCGCGCCTTCGCCCGCATGGTGAAATTCCATGCGCTGTTCGATGCCATCGCGCCGCTCGTGACCGTCGACAACCTGGTCGAGACGACGGTTTCCGACAAGGTCACCATGCAGCGCGTTTCGAAGCACTTCTTCGTCATGGAGCGCACGAACAAGATCCTCGAAGGATTTGACGAGCGGTTCGGCACGAACCCGGCCGCGCGCCAGGCTCTGCTTTCGCGACTGGCCTCGTCCGCTCCGCAGCTGTTCGATCAGGCGAAGCAGCAGGCGAAGACCGAGGACGAGTCTAGCAAAAAGGCTGACGCGCCGGCCGCTCCTCCTCCGCCGGCGCCTGCGATGCCTGCGTCGCCGGTCGGCTTCGGTCGCCCGCACTGATCCGCGCGTGACATCGACTGCCATCCCTGTCTGGGTCGCCGACTTGGCAGCCAATCCGGTGCACGATTGGGTGCGCTCGGAATGGGAGCGTGCCGCGAAGACGGCTGGCGCGTGGTTCGATCCTGTCGCGGCGGACAAGGCGGCGCAGTTCTTCCCGGGCTACCTTGTCCACACGAAGGGCAAATGGGCCGGACGCCCGTTCCACCTGTCACCGTGGCAGGAAGCCATCGTGCGGATGCTGTTCGGGTGGAAGACGGCCGAGGGCAAACGCCTGTTCCGCCGGGCGCTGATCTGGATCGCGCGCGGCAACGGCAAGAGCGAGTTCGCCGCGGGGCTTCTCCTCCTCGCCTTCCTGTTCGACGGCGAACTCGGCGGCGAGGCCTATGTCATCGCCGCCGACAAGAAGCAGGCGGGCATCGTCTTCACCATGGCGACGCGCATGGTGCAGCTCTCGCCGGCACTCGCGGCGCATATCGAGACGTTCAAGACGTCGCTCTATTGCGCCGAGCTGCTCGGTTCGATCCAGCCGATGTCGGGACAGGCCGAGGGCAAACACGGCCTTTCCTGCTCGGTCCTGGTTGGCGACGAGATGCATGAATGGCGCGACGGCGACCTCTATGAGTTCGTCAAGCAGTCGGAGATCAAGCGCGATCAGCCGATCGAGATCCTGATCTCGACGGCCGGTCAGGCGCGGCGCGGTTACGGTTGGGTGCTCTGGGAAGAGTCCCTGAAGATCAAGGATGGCACCTTCGAGGACCCGACGACACTCGTCGTGATCTACGCGGCCACGGCGAACGACAACTGGAAAGACCCGTCGACCTGGGCGAAGGCGAACCCGAACCTCGGCGTTTCCGTTCAGCTCGACGACATGCGCAAGCTGCTGGAGCGCGCGCTGCAGTCGCCTCGGCTGGAGACGAACTTCAAGCGCTACCATCTCGATATCTGGGTTGGGCAGGATCTGCGCTGGCTCGATACCGAGGCATGGCGCCGGGGCTCCGGCCAGCCCAGCCTTGCCGACGATGCCGGCTGGCGCTCGATGGCCGAGCGATGCCGCGGGCGGCTTTGCTATGGCGGGCTCGACCTCTCGTCGGTTAGCGACCTGACCAGCCTGGTCTGGCTCTTCCCGCCGGATGCTACGGAAAAGAACTGGCTCGTGCTGCCGCGCTTCTGGGTGCCGGCGGACAATATCGAGCGCCGGGCGCGTCGTGATCGCGTGCCCTACGACATCTGGCAGGCACGCGGCGCGATCGAGCCGACGGTCGGTAACGTCGTCGATTATGACCCTGTGATCGCGGCGATCCACGAAGGGATGGAACTCTTTACGGTCCGGTCCGTCGCATACGATCCGTACAACGCGACGGCGACCGTCAACACCCTCGTCAACGAGGGCGCGCCGATGGTGCTGATGCGCCAGGGCGTGCAATCGCTCGGCGCCGCTTCCAAGCAGCTGGAGCTGCTGACGCTGAAGGGCGCGCTCGATACCGGGCAGCATCCGGTGATGGACTGGCAGGCCGGCAACGTCGCCAAATACGAGGATCGCAACGGCAACCTGAAGCCGGACAAGGAGCGGTCCTCGGAAAAGATCGACGGCATCTCGGCGCTGGTGAATGCGCTGGCCGTCGCGGATGTGGCGATCGAAACGGCACCGGCTTCGCCCTGGGATGATCCGTCGTTCTCGCTCTCGAAGATGATGAGTGCAGCAGCATGAGATTTGCGATCGAGATCGGGCGGGACCGGGAAGCTCGTGCGGCCAGCATCGAGAGCCCCGGCGTTCCGGTGAGCCAGACGAAGGAATTCATGACCTTCTTCGGCATGGATTCGGTCGCGCTGCCGAGCGTTTCGCTCGCCTCGGCCATGAAGGTTCCCGCGGTGAATGCCGCGGTGAACTTCCTGTCGCGGACGCTCGCGGCCCTGCCGCTGCATGCTTTCGTCCGGAAAGACGGCAATACGAACCGGGAAGATGGCGCCGTTGAAAAGGTGCTGCGCAACCCGACGCCGGAGATGGATGGCTTCAAGGCACGGCAATATTTCTGGCAGAACGTCTTCACCGGCGGTCGCGGCCTCGCCTGGATCGAGCGCAAGGGAAGTTCCGTCGAGAACATCTGGCCGCTCAATCCGCTGAAGGTGCAGATCCGCCGGCGGGGCCTGTCGACGGTCTATCTGCATGACGGGCAGGAGTATGTCGCCGCCGACGTCATCGACGTTCCGTACATGCTGCTGGAAAATCAGCTGGGTCATTGGGGGCCGATCAAGCTGGCGAGCAAGGCCATTCAGCTCGCCCTGGCGATGAACGACTACGGCAGCACCTTCTTTGCCGGCGGCGGCGTGCCGCCCCTCTCCATCTCGGGCGCTCTGCCGACCGGCAATGAAGCGCTGAAGCGCGCCACGCACGATGTCGAGCAGGCGGTCCAGTTCGCCCGCCTCAACAAGAGCCCGATCGTTCCGATTCCGGCCGGCTATGAGCTGAAGCCGGTCGGTATCGACCCGGCCAAGGGGCAGATGGTCGAGGCGAGGCTCTTCCAGATTCAGGAGATCGCGCGCGCCTGGCAGCTGCCCCCCGCCTTTCTGCAGGATTTGTCCAAGGGCACATTCACGAATGTCGAGCAGCAGGATCTGCACCTCGTCAAGCATGTCGTCGGCCAGTGGGCGAGGGCTTACGAGACGCAGGCGACGCTCAAGATCTACGGCCGCGAAAAGGCCGATTCCGAATATGTCGAGCACAATCTCGACGGGCTGATGCGTGGCGATCTGAAAAGCCGCATCGAGGCTCTGGGGCGCGGCATCCAGACGTCGCAGATCACGCCGAACGAGGCGCGCCATCTCGATAACCGGCCGAAGCACGAGAACCCGCTCGCCGACGAGCTCCTCGTGCAGGGCGCGACCGTCGTCCTCGGACAGCAGCCGGTGCAGGCGCCGCCCGCCGAACCGAAACAGGATGGAGAAGGCGATGACCCACGCAAAGCCTGAAGGCCCGGAGCTGCGTTCCTTCGTCGCGAAGGTAGAGCGGCGCGCGGCGGATGACGGCAAGGTGACGGTCGCGGGCTATGCCGCGGTGTTCGGGGAGGTCGCCGATATCGGCGGCTGGTTCAATGAGACCCTGGCGCGCGGCGCCTTCACCGAGACCCTGAAGACCTCGGATGTTCGGGCGTATTTCGATCATGACCGTGGCCGCATCTTGGGACGCTCGACGGCCGGAACGCTGCGTCTGACCGAGGATACGAAGGGGCTCCATGTCGAGATCGACCTGCCGGATACGACCGATGGTCGCGATGTGGCCGCGCTGATCGAGCGCGGCGACGTCTCCGGCATGTCCTTCGGTTTCGCTGTTCAGCGGCAGCTCTGGGATGAAACGGTGGAGCCGCCGCTGCGGACGATCCTGGCGGTCGACCTGCGCGAGGTCAGCATTGTCTCGGAGCCCGCTTACGAGGGTGCCACCATCGCGCTGCGCTCGCTGGAGGCGGCCCGCAAGGAAAAGCGGGAACATCCCGCCCATCGCCGCATCGAGGCGCGGCGCGCCGAGATGGAGCAGCGCATCCGGCGCATTCGCTAGTTTCCCCGGTTTCGTCCGGAGGTGGCGTGGCAGCTCCCGCTTCCCGCCCTAATCGCCCGCTTCGGCGGGCATTTTCATGGTCAGAGGTAAGAAAGGACCCCCAATGACCCTTCGCCAACTGCAGGAGAAGCGGGAAAAGCTGGTTGCCGATGCCCGCTCCGCTCTGGAAGAGATCCGCAAGAACACCGACGACGCCCGCACGGCCGAGCTGGAAAAGCGCCACGACGATTTCATGGGTGATCTCGACAAGCTCGACAGCCAGATCGCCCGCGAAGAGCGCATGTCGAAGCTGGAAAAGGCCGAGGAAGAGCGCCGCGCCCGTATGCGCCCCAATCCCGGCGGTGATAAAAACCTGGGCGACGACGATGACAAGCCGGTCGAGTACCGCCAGGCCTTCCACAGCTGGGTGCGCGCTGCAGGCGACATGTCGGCGTTGACCGAGGAGGAGCGTTCGGCCCTGCGCGCTGGCGTGGCGCCGAAGGAGGTTCGCGCCCAGACGGTCGGCACGCCGGCCGCCGGTGGCTACACCGTGCCGACCGAGTTGGCCAACGAGATCATCAAGTCGATGAAGGCCTGGGGGCCGATGTACGACGAGGACGTCTGCACGGTCCTCACGACCTCGTCCGGCCATCCGATCGACATGCCGACGATCGACGATACTGCGCAAACGGTCGACAAGCACACCGAGGCCGGCGCCGTGACCGACGACGGCAGCAAGGATGCCGTCTTCGGCAAGAAGACGCTGAGCGCCCATGCCTACGATACGAACTGGGTCCGTTTCAGCTATGAGCTGGCGCAGGATTCCATCTTCAACATGGAAACGCTCCTCGGCGGCCTGCTCGGCGAGCGTCTCGGCCGGCGCGCCAACGTCGAGCTGACGGTCGGCGACGGCACCGGCGATCCCCAGGGCATCGTCGTTGGCTCCACTCTGGGCAAGACGGCGGCGGCGACCGCGGCCTTTACCTATGACGAGGTTGTCGACCTGGTTCACTCGGTCGACCCGGCCTATCGTTCCTCGCCGAAGGTCGGCTTCCAGTTCCACGACACGACGCTCGCGGCGCTGCGCAAGCTGAAGGATGGCGAGGGCCGCTATATCTGGTCGGCGGGCGACGTGCAGCAGGGGGTGCCGGGCACCATCCTCGGCTATCGCTACCGCATCAACCAGGCGATGGACACGCTGGCCGCCGCCAAGAAGGTCATGATCTTCGGCGACCACGCGAAGTATTTCGTCCGCAAGGTCGGCGGCATCGTTCTCTTCACGGCTCGCGAGCGTTTCGCCCCCGATATCGGCCTGCTTGGCCTGGTGCGCCTCGACGGCCGTCTCGGCGACGCGGCTGCCGTCAAGCACCTCATCACAGCCGCCTCTTAACGCGGTTGGCTTGAACCGGTAGGCGCCGCCCAGCGTGGCGCCTGCTTCTCAAGCCAATGGAGGATCGCATGAAACTCAAGATTCTGATCGGCCTGTCCGGGGCGGATTTCTCGCTCGCGCCGGGTGAGGAAACCGAGCGCTTTTCCGGCGAGGAGGCTCAGCGCCTCATCGACGCCGGCATTGCCGCCCCGCTCGCCGATGACAAGCGCGAGACCGCCACGAAGAAAGCTGCGCCGGAGAAGCGCGGCTGATGTGGTATCCGGCGAAGACGACAGCGGGGCCGGAGGCCGAGCCCGTGACTCTCGATCGCGCTCGGCTGCAGGTCGGCGGCGACGGGACGGAGTTCGATGCCGTCCTCACCGACCTGATCGCGGCCGCACGGGATCACGCCGAGAAATACTGCTCGGTTCGATTCGCGCAGCGCACGGTCGATCTCGTTTGCGACGACTTTGCCGAGCTGTCCCGCTTGCCGGAGGCGCCAGCGAGCGCGTTGACCTCGATCGACTATGTCGATGTCGACGGCGCGGCGCAGTCGGTCGCGAGCACGGTCTATGAGACGCGTTTTGACGGCTACGAGGTCTCGATCGTGCTTAAGCCCGGCCAGCGCTGGCCGGAGCGTGCGCGCGGCACCCGTGTCACCTTGAAAGGGCTGGTCGTCGGCGGTTCGGCCCCGGAATCGGTGCGTCAGGCGATGCTGTTGATGATCGGCGCGTGGTTCAAGGATCGCGAAAACGTCTCGGCTGCCATCCGGACGGCCGTCGACAACCTGCTATGCAACGACCGTCGCGGGGCTTTCTGATGCTCTCGGCCGGGAAGAGAATTCATCGCGTTCGCTTTGAGCGGCGCGGCGTTGGCGAAAAATCACCGTCCGGCAACGTCCTGCAGAACTGGTCGGCCGTCGTCACCTGTTTGGCCGCTTTTCGCCCCGTCTTCGGGCGTGAGCAGGTCGCTTCCGGACAGCCCCAGAGCACGCTTACCGGTACGCTCACCACGTTGAGCTTCGCCGAAGCCAAGGCGGTGACGTCCGCCGACCGCGTCGTGTTCCTCGCCGGTCCCTATGCCGGCCGCGAGTGCCAGATCCGTTCCATCGTGCCGACCCCGGATGCTCGCGAGATCGAGTTCCTGATCGAGCACGGTCCGCAAACCTGACCTTAGGAGCTATCCATGGCAGATCTCACCATCACTGCGGCGAATGTCGTCGCGGGTGCTAACGCCTCCGTCGCGAACGGCGTCGCCGGCGAGGCGGTCACCGCCGGAAAGCCGGTCTATCTCAGCGCGACCACGAAGAAGTGGATGCTGGCCGATTCGAACAGCGCCACGGCCGAGGCGCGCAAGGCGACGGGCGTCGCGCTGAACGGAGCCGCGCTCAATCAGCCGGTCGCCATCCAGACCGGCGGTGATATCACGATCGGCGCCACGCTGACGCCCGGCGCGGCCTATTATCTGTCGGACACGCCCGGCGGCATCTGCCCGCTCGCCGATGTCGGTGCCGGCGAATATGTCTGCCTGCTCGGCCTCGCTAAGAGCACCTCGGTGCTGACGCTGGATATCCAGTTCCCGAACGTCGCGCTCTGACGCTCCATGCCCCATGTGATCTTCACGGCGGATTTCGATTGGTATCCGCCGGAGCTGAACGGCCGCTGGTGCCGGGCGTTCAAGGCCGGCGATCAGCCGCTGCTGGTGACGACGCCCTGCGCCCGCGCCGCCATCGCGGCGGGAAAGGCCACCCTCTGGAAAGGCGCTGCCCATGGCGAAGCTCAGCCGACGCGAGAACCTTCTGCGCAAGATGGCAGCGATGCCGCCGGCGGTGCGCAGCGCCATCAAGCAGGCGCTAGCGCAAGGCGCCGACGAAATCACGGATGACATGAAGCGCCTCGCGCCGAAGCGAACCGGCAAGCTGCGCGGCTCGATCCGCCAGAGCTGGGGTGGCGGCAAGGTCCGCTATTCGTCGCTGGCCGGCACGGCGGGCGAAGCCGGCGATCCCGATCTGTCCGTCAGAATCTCCGCTGGCGATAGCGGTGTGCGTTATGCCCATCTTGTCGAGTTCGGGACTGCACCGCATCTCAATGGCGGGCTGTTCGCCGGTTCGCGCCATCCCGGCACCTCGCCACAGCCCTTCTTCTTTCCAGCCTATCGCGCGAACCGGCGGCGGGTGAAGTCGCGCATCAGCCGCGCGACGACGAAGGCGGTGAAGCAGTTGGCATCATCATGAGCGAGGCGACGCTCCCGATCCAGAAGGCGGTTGTCGCCCTGATCGACGCCGATGCCGATCTGCGCGCTATGGTGCCGGTCGGCATTCTCGACCCGATCCCGCAAGGTACGAAGCATCTCTATCTGCGCCCATCCGGCTGGCAGGAGCTGGAGGACGGTCATGATTGCGGCGACGCCGTGCGCGTCACCTTTGAGATCCAGTGCTTCGCGCCGCCTCCGGCGCGGGATGACCTCGCCGTGCTCGCCGGCATGGTCAAGCGCATCCTGCATCGCGCCACGCCACCAGCCGAGGGGTGGAGCAATGTCGAGATCACCTGGCGCGACACCCTTTGGTTCGATGAGCCGGACGGCCTGTCGCGCCGCGCCGTCCTTCGATTCGAGGCCCTGGCTGATCAGGCCTGAGACCTTCGATCCACCCTTTCGCAGCGGCCGCCTTCGGGCGGCGTTTTCATGAGGTGAACCATGGCCCAGGCCAAGACCTTCCGCCGCTCTGGTCTGCGGCTTCTGCTCGGCGATGGCGCGACGCCGGAGGGCTTTGCCGCCCCCTGCGGCCTGCTGGAGCGCGCGATCACCCTGTCGAAGGAGCTCGGCGAGACCAATGTGCCGGACTGTGCCGATGAGGATGCGGCGCCGTGGACCGAACGCGATGTCACCTCGAAGAGCGCCTCGATCGAAGGCTCGGGCGTGCTCGATGCCGATGCGCTGCCGATCTGGCAAGGCTTCTATGACGATGACGGCAGCCGCAACTGCCGGATCGAGCTCTGGCGCAATGGCGCGAAGGTCGGTCACTGGCAGGGTTCCTTCCATATCGAGACCTTCAACCCCGCCGCGCCGGAGGAAGGCCGCGTCACGTTGGAGATTTCGCTGCAGAGCGACGGCGCCGTCGTCTGGAGCCCCGTCTGATGAGCGAGGAGAGCCGCAACGCTGCTGTCGATCTCGATTTCGGCGGCGGCAGCTATCGCTTCCGGCTCGCGATGGGCGAGCTGGAAGAGCTGCAGGAGGTGACGGGCGCAGGGCCGTATCACTGCCTGCGCCGGCTGCTCGCCGGCGACTGGCATGTGCAGGATGTGCGCGACACGATCCGCCTAGGGCTCATCGGCGGCGGCCTTTCGGCGAATGAGGCGCTGAAGCTGACCCGGCGCTATGTCGACGAGCGCCCGGACTGGATTCGGAACGCGACGCTCGCCATCGCGGCGCTGAGTGCGGCGCTCGCGGGCGCGCCGGAGGAGCAGCCGTCAAAAAAAGGCGGCGCACCGAAGGTTCGGAGCAAGGCGCGTCGCTCCCGAACGGGCGCCTCGCCTTCGGTGCGTTCTACCGAGCCGCCGCCGCCATCGGCATGAGCCGGGCGGATCTCAGGGCCGCGAGCTACTGGCAGTTCATGGAGATGGTCGACGGCTGGACCGCGGCGCATGTGCCCAACCGCAAGGAAGGGCTGAGCGCCGACGAGGAGGGTGCGCTCTGGGAGCTCGCCAGCCTGTCGACGGAGGAGTGAGATGGCGACCGATCTGGAAAGGCTGACGGTCTCCCTCGAGGCGAACGTCAAAAAGTTCGAAAGCGAGCTCAACAAGGCGCGCGGCCTCGCGGTCAAGACGCTGAAGGATATCGAGCGCGAGGCCGGCGGCATCGAGAAAGGCGTCAGCGCAGCGCTCGGCAAGGTCGCTGGCGCAGCGCGCAACGCACTCGCCGGTGTTGCTGCCGGCCTCGGCGTCAACGAGCTGCGGCAAGCCGCCGACGAATATACCAAGATCATCAACTCGCTGAAGGTTGCCGGCGTCAGCGGCGGCCAGCTCGACAGCGTCTTCAACGCGCTCTTTGCCTCGGCTCAGCGCAATGCGGTTCCGCTCGATGCGCTGGCCCAGCTCTATGGCCGGGTCAGCCAGGCCCAAACAACGCTGAACGCCTCCTCGACCGATCTCCTCGGTCTGACTGATATTGTCGCGCAGTCGCTGCGCGTCTCCGGCACTTCAGCGAGCGAGGCCTCGGGTGCGCTGCTGCAGCTCGGGCAGGCGCTCTCTGGCGGCAAGATCCAGGCGGAGGAGTATAACTCTCTGCTCGACGGCATGTATCCGTTGCTGCAGGCAGCGGCGGCTGGCCTGCAGGAGGCGGGTGGCGACGTCGCCAAGCTCACCGCGCTCGTGAAGGACGGCAAGGTCTCGTCGGAGGCCTTCTTCCGCGCCATTCAGGCCGGTGCGCCACTGCTGGAATCCAAGCTCGCCGGCGCGGTGCTGACCACCGACCAGGCGATGCAGCAGCTTCGCAACGAGTTCGTGCGCGCCGTCGGCGAGTTCGACAAGGCGACCGGCGCCAGCCAGGCGCTCGCGGGCGCAATTCAGGGATTGGCTGGCAGTATCGGCGGCGTCGGGCAGGCGGCGGCCTCGGCGGTCAACGGCGTGCAGGCTCTGATCGCCAAGGTCGGCGAACTCGCCAAGGCCAATGCCGGTCTGCAGCGGCAGGCGGCGCTGTCCTATCAGGAAGAACGCGCCCAGCGCGTCGCGCAGGCGCGCGAGATGGGGCTTGCTAACGCCGGAGGCCGCGAGGCGTTGGCGCAGGAGCGTGCCGCCGCGAACGCCGCAGCAGCAGAGCAGAGTCGCAAGGCGCTGCAGGATTTCCGGTCGAGCGAGCGCGAGTTCCGCAACGCGCTCGTCGATGCGCCGCAACCGCCGACGCGGCCGGCAGGGCTCGGCAATTCCGGCATCAAGCCGGTCTCGCTCAAGGATTTCAAGGTTCCGGGCGACGACAAGGCGAAGGGCGGCGGTGGCGGCTCGGAGGATAAGGATCGCGCCACGGCCCTGGAGCGCTATGTCATCAACCTGCAGAAGGCCGGCGAGCTCGCCAAGGCGGACCTCGCCACGGCCGGCAAGTCCAATGTCGAGCGGGAGAAGGCCCGTGCGTTGGTCGAGGCCACAGCGGCGGCGCAGAAGGATTTCGCCGCCGGCCTGCGCGAGACGGCGACGCTGACCACCGACGAGCGCGACAAGATCCTCGGTCTCGCCCAGGCGACGGCGCAGTGGAAGGAGGAGGCGCGGCAGGTCAAGGAGGCGATGGACTTCTCGGCCGACCTCGCCAAGGACGCCTTCAAGGGGCTGGTCTCGGACCTGATGCAGGGCAAGAGTGCCGCCGAGGCATTGGCCGACGCGTTGCAGCGAGTGGCCTCGAAACTTGCCGACAAGGCGATCGACAGCCTGATCGACGGGCTGTTCAAGACGGGCGGCACTGGCGCGGGCGCCGGGCTGCTGGGCGGGCTCGGCAAGCTCCTCGGCTTCGCCGAGGGCGGCCGGGTCTCCGGCCCCGGTTCGGGTCGGTCCGATTCCATCCTCGCCAGGCTCTCGGATGGCGAATTCGTCGTGAACAGCAAGGCCGCGAAGAAATACGGCCCGCTGCTCGCCGCGATCAACAGCGGGCAGATTCCGAAATTCGCCGATGGCGGCATGGTCGGGGGGCTGCCGGCGTTGCGCGCGCCCGCGGTGCCGGCTGGGCGGCGTATCGGGGCTGGCGCGACCGCAGCCTTCAACTATGCCCCGACCACGACGATCAACGCCCCCGGCGCGGATGCTCGGCAGATCGCGGCGATGCTGGATGCGCGCGACCGGGCCTTGCCGGAACGGTTTCGCGACTTCCAGCGGCGTGCCGGGAGCTAGCCGACCATGTCATTCCTTGGCGTCAATGCCGATGCCGTCTCCGGCCCGGTCGCACGCCTCGCGCTGCTCGCCTGGTTCGATTTCGCCGATGATCCGCGCTGGTACTGGACCGGCTTCGGCCCGCTGCGCACCGCCGATGGTCAGGCCTGGGAGGGCACCGCCGGGCTGGCGTCGATTTCGGGCCTGTCGGTGCCGATCGGAACGGCGGCGCAGCAGGTCAGCTTCGGCCTGTCGGGCGTCGATCCGCGCGTGATCGTGCTGGCGCGCCAGCAATCGGCCAAGGTCAAGGGGCGCGACTGTGCGGTGTCCCTGCAATTGTTCAATGAGGATTGGAGCCTGCGCGGCCCCGCTCGTCATGTCTGGAGCGGGCTGCTCGACGTGATGACCTACAAGGCCGATAGCGACGGCACCTATTCGGTCGAGCTCACCGCCGAGAATCTCTGGGCCGGCCGGCGCAAGCCGCCGCACGGCTACTACACCGACGCCGACCAGCAGGCGCGGTTTTCCGGCGATCTCGGCTGCCAGTTTGTGGCCAGCCTGCCCGGCAAGACGATCAACTGGCCCGCCTGACCATGACGGCACGTTCCGAACGGCTGAGCGCCTTCCTGGCGGCCGGTAGCGCCCTGCCTTTCGCCTGGGGCGAGCGCGATTGCTGTCTCTGGGTCGCCGACTGGATCAAGGCCGAGAGCGGGCGCGATCCCGGAGCGGCGCTGCGTGGCTATTATGGCAGCTCCGGCGCCTGCCTGCGCCTGCTGCGCCGCGGCGGCGGCCTGTCGGCCGTCGTTTGCGAGCTGATGAAGGGGGCCGGTTTCGAGGAAGCGCGTTCGCCCGTCGTCGGCGATGCCGGTCTGATCGAAACGAAGATCGGCGCCATGGGGGCGATCTGCCTCGGCGAAAACTGGGCGGTCAAATCGGCCGAGGGCGTCGCCATCCTGCCCGCGGCTCCCGTCAAGGCCTGGAGAATCTGATGCCAGTTGCGATCGGAACCGCGATCCTCGGCGCGTCGCTCGGCGGCACGGCGATCCTTGGCACCACAGCGGCAGCCATCGTTGGCAACATCGTTATCACCGGCGCGCTTTTCGGCGCGAGCTTGGCCATGCAGTCGCTCTCGCAGCAGAAGCCGCGCCGCGAGCGCCAGCAGGCGACCCTCAACGAGGCGATGGGTCCGCGCCGCTTCATCTATGGCAAGGCGCTGGTCGGCGGCACGCGCGCCTTCTGGGATGCGCGCCACGGCATGATGTATCAGGATCTCCTGCTCTGCTCGCACGAGATCGACGGCATCGCCGAATACTGGGTCGGCGATGTCAAGGTCGATACCGATGGTGGCGAGGCGGGCGGCAACGTCACCACCTTGCCGATGAGCGGCGCGATCTTCTTCGAGCGCTATCTCGGGACGGCCGACCAGGCGGCTGCGACCCTGCTGCGGGATCGTTTTCCCGAGGTCTGGAGCGCCGATCATCGCCTGCGCGGCATCGCCCATGTCTGCGTCGTGTTCGCCGGCGTGCCCGAGAAGCATCGGAACAAGGTCTTCCCGCAGGGCGCCTACACGGTCCTGCGCTTCGTGGTGCGTGGCAAGAAGCTCTACGATCCATCCGTTGGCGGCATGGACCCTGAGAACCCGGCGACATGGCTCTGGGGCGACAATTCCTCGGATGTCATCCTCGATTACCTGCGCAGTTCTGACGGCTATCGCCGCTCGCTGGCGCAGGTCGATATGCCGTCCTTTGCCGATTTCCACGCCCACTGCGCCGAGAACGTGCCGCGCAAGGATGGCACGCCGGTCGGCCGCTACCGGACCTGGGGCACGATCGGCTTCGACGAGGAGCCGCAGGCCGTGCTCGCCCGCCTCAGCGCCAGCTGCGATGCGACGCTTTATCAGGGGCCGAGCGGCCAGATCGGCATCCGCAACAGCGTCTGGACCGGCCCGCTGATCAACATCTCGACGCAGCATATCGTCGGCGCGGCGCTGACTCAGGGCAATGACAAACTCGACAGCTATAACCGGCTGAAGGTCAGTTACACCGACCCAGAGAACTACTACCAGCCGACCGAGCTGACACCTCGGGACGATCTCTCGTCGCAGGCCGCGATCGGCGTGATCGAGGAGACGCGCGACCTGGTGATGGTGCCGGAGTTCACCCAGGCGGCCCGGCTCCAGAAGATCATGATGGCCAAGGAAAACCCGATCTGGAAGGGCACGATCGCGACGGACCTGATGCCGCTCGATGCCCTCGACGCCAAGGTCGTCGACATCACCTATGACCCGGTGCCGGGTGGCTCGGAGCCGTTGATGAACGCGCCCTGCGAGTTCACCGCCTTCTCGCTGCGCGGCGATGTTTCCGGCTGCGATATCGGCTTCCGCTCGGTGCCGCTCTCGGCCTTCTCCTGGAATGCCGCGGTGGAGGAGCCGCCGAAGCCGGCGACGCCGGGCGCGATCGCGCATGTCGACGAGATCGACCCGCCCGGCGAGGTTGCGGCCGAGGTCGAGCGCTCGGACATCTCCGGCGGCATTTCCGGCGTTGCGATCCGGTTGAGCTGGGCGGCGTCGCCTCGGCCCGACGTCGCGGCCGAGGCGCAATATGCCGCCGCCGGAACTGAAGGCTGGCTTGCCATGGTCCTGGCGGCGGATGGGCTTTCGGCGGTGACGCCGCTGCTGACCGATGGCGGTGGCTACGATCTGCGTGTGCGCTTCGTCGCCGGCGGCACCGATAGCGACTGGAGCGCGGTCGGGCCGATCACCGCAGTCGCCGACGAGGTGGTCACCGGCCCGCCGACCGGCTTCGTCGCCAATGGCGGCACGGGCCAGGCCATGCTGGCCTGGACTGCACCCGCCGACGCCAATATCGGCGCGGTTCGCATCTATCGCGCCCCGTCGGGAATGCCATTCGGCAGCGCGACGGTGGTGGTGACGGTGAGCCTTGGGCCGAACCAGCCCTTCGACATGACCGATGGCGGGCTTGTCGCCGGCTCCTATGATTATTGGGCGCGCGCGCTCAATCGATCAGGCCTGGGCGATGTGGCGAGCACTGCCGGGCCGATGACCGCCACGGTGAGCTGATGACGATTTCGACTTGGCCGGCCGTGTTGAAGGCCCGGATCTGGGATCCGCACCTGCGCAACCAGAGCGCCTCCGGCGGCAGATCGCCGACGGGGCGGAGCCAGCGCGTCTTCGGCGATGGCGGCTTCTGGATGGTCAGGGTGAGCGGCATCAAGGTGACCGACCGTGCCGCCGCCGCTGCTTATCGCGCGCTGATTGCCCGGCTGCGGGCGGGCGAGGATATCCTGCTGCCGGTGCGCGACCTCTACCAGCCGGCCGGCAGCAGGCTCGTCGATGCGGCCATCACGCTAGCCGCCGATGCGGCGCTCCGCTCGACGCAGATCGCCGTCAACGTGGCGGGCGTCGATGTCGCGGCCGGTCATCACCTGACGATCGGCGACCGGCTTTATCTCGTCACCGAGATCGTCTCCGGCCCGGCGCAGCCACCTCTGCTCAACCAGCTGGTCAGCGATTCGCCATGGTCGGACGCGCTGCCCTGGACCGACGCGGTCGATGGCTCTTCGTCCTATGTGGTGAAGATCCTGCCGCCGCTGCGCGCCGATCTGAATGCCGGCGAGCCCGGCCGTTTTCGCGACCTGCTCGTGCGCTGCAAGCTCGACGATCCCGCCAATGGCGATCTCGACCTCGACCTCGGCCGCTTCGGCGCGCCTGAGCTGACTTTCATCGAAAGCATCTGACGGCTCTGCCGTCTTTTCATCCGGAGAACTCGACATGGCTATCGCTCCGATCACTGTCGGGGATATGACGGCGCGCGCCAAGATGAACGCGGCGATCGTCGAGGCGAACAAGGTTGTCGGCAAGGTCGAGCAATCGGCGCTGACGGCCGAGGCGCAGGCGCGGCAGCAGGGGCTTGCGGCCGAGGCGCAGGCGCGGCAGCAGGGGCTTGCGGCCGAGGCGCAGGCGCGGCAGCAGGGGCTTGCGGCGCGCGACAGCGCGATCGCGGAGCGTCTGAGTCAGGCGGAGCATCTGGCAGCCACCGGGCGGCTCGGCGAGGCGCCGCGTGCGGCAACGGCCGATCTCGATGGCGCGCCTGCATCGACCGAGCCCATCGCAGCGGATCGGCTGTCTGTCTCCGCCACGGCGGGTGCGGTTCTGAGCGTGGTCGGCGCCGCCTCGGTCGCGCCGCGGGCGGTGCAGAGGCTTGAGCCTGGCCGGCGCTATCGCCTGCGCGTTGTCATCCAGCGGGTGTCCGACACCTCCGACCCGGCCGGGGATACGGTGCGGATCGGCCTGCGCTGGCTCAGGGCCGACAAGTCGGGGCTGTCGACCACGATCCTGTCCGATCTGGTCGGCGTTTCTGTCGCATCGGGTCGGCTCGAATATGTCTATGCCGTCGCCACGATCGACGACGATGTCGACGCGGTCGCGCCGACCGGCGCCGTCTATGCCCGGCCTTTCGTGCGCTTCTATGGCGACGGCGAAGCCCAGGTCGAGGTCATGGCCTGGGAGGATCTCTCTCTCGCGACCGAGTGGTCGCCCGACGTCTCCGAGTTCCGCCGCTCGCTCGCCGGCGTCGATCATCGCCTGGGCGATGCCGAGCAGGAGATCGCCACGCTCGCCGAGGCGTTGGCCATAGAGCAGCAGGCTGCGGCGCGCGCCTCTTATGCCCTCGTCGAAACTGACGGCGATTTCACGATCAGCGCCGTCTCGGATGCTCGCTTGATCCGGCACACCGCGACGCTGACGCAAACCCGCCAGGCCGCATTGATCGTCCCCGGCGCGGAGGTCGGCGCGACGGTGCGCCTGGTCCGCTCCGGGGTGGGGCCGTTTCCGCTCAATGTGGGGCCGGGGCTCAAGGCCGTGGCCGCTGGCAGCTGGGCCGACTTCACCTTCGACGGCGCCGCCTGGTTCGTGGCCGCAGCCGGCACTCTCTAGACCGAAAACGGAGCACGCAAGATGGCAGCCTTCACGGTTGCCGCCGGGACCGACTGGCTCGCCACGCTTCTGCTGGGCGAGCTGGGCGAACGCTGGCGGCTGGACGATTACAACATCGCCGCGCACCTCAAGCGCCCCGGCGACGACACTGTCCTGCTCGAACTGACGCTCGCCAATGGGCGCCTCGTCATTGCGGACGCCAGCGCCCGCCGGCTCGAGGTCAATGTCGGCTGGGCGCTGATCGAGCCGCTTCTGCCCGGCGACTTCGTCTTCGACCTCCTCTTCGAAAACCTTTCGACCGGCGTGCGCTCGCGCAGCGCGACGCACGGCCTGTCCATCACCACCGGCATCACGCAGGAGCTCTGACCATGGCGCGCGCGCTTTCCAATCCCGTTCGTATCGCCTCGCCGCTGCAGGGCGTCGATGGCCGCACCGTCCTCGCCAAGGCGCGGGCGCCGCTGGTCACTGACGGGCGCATCGGCGATTTCTGGATCGATACCGTCGCGAAAAAGCTCTACGGCCCGAAGAACGCCGGAGGCTGGCCGGATAACGGGCTGATCAAGGGTGACCGCGGCTGGGTGCCGCTGCTCGCCGCGGTGACGGATGGAACGCGGCGCGTTCATCGCATCGTCGACTGGTCGGGTGGCGAAGGCGTGAAGCCCGCCACCGGCAGCTATGTCGGCGCGACCGGGCTGGTTGCGGACATCGCCGACGCTGTCGACATGCGCGGTCCAGATGGCCCCGCAATGCTGATCGATGCTCTCGCCGCCGGTGCTGACGATATCGCCTATGACGACAATGCCGCCATCGCCAAGGTCGGCGACGACAATGAGCGGCAGCCGCTCAAGCGCCTGCTCGGGGCGGGCGGCCTGCTGCAGTTCGATAGCGTCTCCGATGCCGCGGCGCTCGTCGTTCCCGCCAGCGTCAAGGCCGTGCAGATCAACGGCGCCGATAGCACCGAAGGCGGCGCGGGCCATATCCGCCGCCGCGTCGACAGCGAGCCGGCGATCGGGCCGAAGCACCGGTCTGCCGATCGCTTCACCTCCGATGGCAGCTCCGACGCCGCCAATGGCGGCTGGTGGGCATTCGTCGAGGACCGGGCTTTCCTGCCGGCGCCTGCCGTCAATTTCGTCCGCGGCATTGGCGAGAAGCTGCGGGATCGCTTGCACCTCAAAGACTTCGGGGCCGTTGGTGATGGTGTCACAGATGATACTGCCAAGGTGCAGGCGGCGATCGATGCTGTCTACGCGCGCGGCGGCGGAGAGATTGACTGCTCGGGTGGGCGCTGGTTGATTGATAGCGGCGAGCTGCTGGTCAAGGAGAGTGTGCACCTCATCGGGCCGCACCAGTTCTATGCGTGGCGCGGCGCGACTATCGATCATTCGACCACGAAGGGCTCATTCGTCGTCAGTCCTGGTGCGCTCATCCGACTGGTTGGGCATCAGGCGGGTCTGCGCGGTCTCGTCTTCCTGCGCAAGGGCATGGTCAAGCCGAGCAATCTCCGCGAGGGGCTCGACTTCATCGCGGCCATGGCCGGCACAGGCGTTCGGATCGGCTATGACGCCGGGGCGACCAACCGCGCGGTCAATACCTATATCGGGCATTGTACGTTCTTTGGCTTCGAGTACGCGGTCTATTGCGATTTTTCGACGTGCCCGGTGGTTGAGTACCTAAATATCGACTGTAAGCACGGCGTATTCCTCAAAAATGTCTTCGATAAGAATCATCTGAGTCACGTTCACTGCTATCCGTATCTGACCGCTCACCAGCCTGATTGGTCATATATGAGCTATGAGATCAGCAATGTCGCCAACAACGGCGGCGGTCACTGCCGGGTCACGCTCGCGGCGCATGGGCTGGCCACGGGTGACAGCATCGTCGTCAAGGATGTGGTGGGAACGACGGAGGCCAATGGCCGCTGGACAGTCACTGTCATCAACAGCACGACTGTCGATCTTCAGGGCTCGGTCTTCGCTAACGCTTATGTCTCGGGTGGCGTGCTCTCCCCCCGTCCGCTGGCTCGCGATGGCGTGGCCTTCAATTTTGACGCCAATGTCGATTGGGGTCAGGCTGACAACTGCTTCTCCTATGGCTACCAGACGGGTTTCCGCATCGCGAGTTCGAACCACTGCCAGCTCGTGAACTGCGGTGCGGACCACTACGCGCCTGCCGGCGATCCTACCACGATTGGCTTCAACATCGTTTCGGCGGTGTCCGCAAAGCTGATCGGTCCGCAAGCTGCCGCGCAAGGCACTGGAATCCGTCTGGACGTAGGGACGACGAACGGCGCCTCGGTCGTCGGCTGGGACACCTGGGGCGACATCGATAAGTGCATTCATGTCGTCAGCGGCGGTGCAGCCATCGTCGGCGGCGAGATGAAGAACGGCACGTCGGCGGCGACCGCTGGCATTGTAATCGATGCAACCGCCGAAGATTGCGTGGTGACCGGCAACAAGTCGCGCGGCATAGCCGCTCCCATTTCCGCCAGCGGTACGGGCCTGCGCAAGCTGACGGCGTGGGCCAATTCCTGGGCGGACTCGGGCTCTGTTGGCAACCGTCTTGCCGCCAGCAACTCACAGCGGGCCGTCACATTCGACGAGATCAGCGACAACGGGGCCGGCTTCAGTCTCGTCGGTCAAAAGGCGCGGGGTACTCAGGATGCCCCCACGATAACGCTCTCTGGCGATACGCCAATCAACATCATCGGCCGAATCTATGACGGTGCGAATTACGGAGCGCTCGCGGGCCTCCGGGCGAGCGCTCGCGGGGCACCTTCAAGCGGAAGTGTGGCGGGCGGCTGGCTCTTCTCCACAGCGCCATCGGGGTCGTTAGTTGCGGTAGACCGTCTTCTTTTGAATGAGGCCGGACACCTAATGCCCTTAACCGACAACGCTTATGCTTGCGGGACAAACGGCTTTCGGTGGTCATCCTTCTGGGGCGCCAATGCGACCATCCAGACATCCGATGCTCGGGCCAAATGTGAGATCGCCGATAGCGCTCTCGGCCTCGATTGGGTAATGAGCCTGCGCCCGGTCTCCTACAAATTCGTCGAAGGCGGCAAGCGGGCTGTCCGGCAGGTCTACCGCGACGCCGAGGGGAATGAGGTGCCGGAAGGCGTGCCAATCCCCGATGGCGCCAGCGCTGCGGAGATCATCACCGAAAGCGTCTTAGGTCGGCGCACCCATTGGGGCTTTCTCGCGCAGGAGGTCAAAGCCTCGCTGCCCGATGGCGTCGATTTCGGGGGCTGGGTTCTGACGAACAGTGATGATCCCGAGAGCGAGCAAGGGCTCCGTTACGAAGAGCTGATCGCTCCGCTCGTCAAGGCGCTTCAGGAGGCTGTCGCGCAGGTCCGTGACCTTCAAGGTAGGGTCATGACGCTTGAGGGCGCAGATCTAACCTGAATTGAGCGAGGAGCCTGACCAGGGCTATCTCGTCTTGCCGGTTCTCGAAGTTGACGCCGTTGTTTCTCGACGATGGCGTGTAACGGTAGCATCGGTCCCGGCCGTTAGCCTGGACCTGCACCATCGATGAACAGACATCATCCCATGTAGGCGTCGTTAACTGAACGCAAATGAAGGTTGAGTTGCGCGTGATCTGGCCTAGCGCATCCGAAAGTTGAGCAAAGAGTTCGACTGCGTCGTGCTTCGCCTCGGATAGCATCCAGAAAATCTTGCCGTCTTCTGAGGCGCAGACATCCCGAAAGCGTTGAACGCAGCGTTCAAAGTATGCGTAGTGCACGGGCTCGGTGGGGTCGCGATGGGCGAACATCTGGGTCACATTGAAGTTCTCAACGAACCAAAGATGCTCTGCCCCGCGCTCCCCTTCGGGCCGTGGGATACTTCGATAATGAGAGGCGTCCAGAAAGGTGCTGAAATCGTCACGAAGGCAATGCAGAACCGCTCCAGGAGACGAGAATAGCCAATCGAAAGGCGTTGAATATCGCTTTAGGCCATTCGATTTGAGGACAGCCGCAGTAAGGCAGTTCGTACCAAGGGGCACAACGTGCTTCACTTCGCAGTTCGCGATTAACTGCTTCGGAACAGACAGTGAAGAGAGGAAATCGAGGATCCCGTTAAGATGCTGAACGGCCAGCAGCCTATATTCTTGTGAGGCGAGCATCGAACTAACCGCAGCGGCAACCCCACGATGGCCCCCGTGGCCCAAAAGCAGTGCGGCGTACGAGTTAAGGCCGCCATCGTCAGCCGGCCGCTTGAGAACGGCAGGATACAACGCTGCAACGATCTCGCGAGCCTCGTCTTCCTGGCTCTTCGATTGTTCCTCGTGAGCCAACATTCTCTCAGCCCTTATACGCCATGACATTCAGATGCCATGGCTCGCTATCTTTACCCTGAAGCACGCGCTCGACGCGTGAAAATCCGGCGTGCTTCAGCGCAGCGGATAGGGTTTCGAATGAATAGCCCCAGCGATGGGCATCGTAGCGGGAGCCGCCACGGCTCTCGACCTTCCATCCATAGAAGCCGGCCATGGCGTGGAAATGCTGGTCGTTAGTGATCGTGCTTATCGCCATGCCGAGATATTGCTTGGCGTGAAATACCAGGTCCGGGCAGATGATGTGAGCATGCCCGCCGGCGCTTAAAACGCGCGCCCACTCGCGGAAGGACCTCGTCGCATCGTCGGGCTCAAGATGCTCGATCATGTGGCGTGTATAGATCGACGCGACAGACCCGTCCTTGAACTCATGCAGGTCCCAGGCGTCGCCGACCAGATCGGTGGCGACTGTATTGCGGACATCCATATTCAGATAGTCCGGCAACCGAACATCAGCGCAGCCGAGATGCAGCCGGATAGGTTTCGTTTGCGAAAGGCTCTCGTTCATTGCGCCGCCCGTTGTTGAGATCAATTGCTGGCCTCGCGACCTCTATACCAAAGCGCTCGCCCGCGCCCATCCCCCCAGCCGCCTCCGGGCGGCTTTTCCATATCTGGAGCACGCTGCCATGAGCGATCGTTTCGCGATCTGCCTGCCGATCACGCTTGCCTATGAGGGCGGCTATGTCGACCATCCGAAGGATCCGGGCGGCACGACCAATCTCGGCATCACAATCAAGACGCTGTCGGGTTGGCTCGGCCGGCCGGCGACGAAAGGCGAGGTCAAGACGCTCACGATTGCCAAGGTCTCGCCGATCTACCGCGGGAACTACTGGGACGCCGCGGCCTGCGGCGGCTATCGGCCGGGCGCCGATCTTTGCGTCTTCGACGGCGCCGTCAATTCCGGCGTATCGCGCTCGATCGGCTGGGCGAAGCAAGTGAAGGCCGGCGCCGACGCGAAGGCCTTTGTCGCGCAGTTCTGCGACCTCCGACTTGGCTTCCTGAAGCGCCTCGGCACCTGGTCGAGCTTCGGCAAGGGATGGTCGAACCGCGTCGCCTCGATCCGAGCCAAGGCTACGACGATGGCGCTGGCGGCCATGGGCGTGACCGGCGCTGCCGCGGCGCAGCAGCTTCGGGCCGAGGCCGCTCGCGCCGAGGGGCAGGCCAAGGCCGACACCACGAAGGCGACGACAGCCGGCGCCGCGACCGTCGCCTCGCCGGCCGTAGCGCCGCAGGCGGGCATCGAGGGCGCGACCAGCTGGGGCGTCCTTGCCATTGTCGCCGTCGTCGTTCTCGGCGCCGTCGCCTTCCTGATCATCCGTTCCCGCAACCGCCGCGACGAAGCCGCGGCGTTCCGCCAGGAGGCTGCCCTTGTCTGATATCCTCGAATCGCTGGCCGCGACGCTGGCCAAGCAGGGCGCGCCGGTGCTCGGCGGCATGATCGGGACGGCGATCGGCGGGCCGGCCGGCGCGGCGATCGGTGGGCTCGCCGGCAAGGCGCTGGAAAGCCTCGCCGATGCCTTCGGTGTGCCGGCGACGCCGGAGGCGGTGACCGTTGCCGTCCAGCAGCCCGGCGCCGCGGCGACGGTCGACACGGTCGAGGATCGCGCGAAGTTGATGTTGCCGATCTGGCAGGCCGAGGTGCAGCGCGTCAGCGACGCTCAGGCGGCCGAGATCGAGAAAGGCTTCGGCTCTTGGCAGTTCTGGCGCGGCGCCTGGCAGGCGCTGATCATCGGCGGTTGGGCCATCATCCTTCTCGCCGGGATCTTCGGCGGCGGGCGCGTCGTGCCCCTGCTGCCGATGAATGACGTCGTGACCGCCTGGGGCTCGGTGACGCTGACCTGGCTCGCCGTCTTCAATGGCGGGCACACCCTGAAGGAGATCGCACCCTCGATCGGCTTCGGGGGGCGGCGCTGATGACGATCACTTCGGAGCTCGTCGTCTTCATCATCACCGTCCTGGGCGCGCTGGGGGCGATTTGGGCGCGAATCGAGGCGATCGTCAGCCGCGCTCGGACCGAGGCCATGCTCGCGGCCAACGGGGCTTCCAACAAGGCGGACATCGTCGCGTCGGACCTCGCCGCGCATCGGCTGCATGTGGCCGAGACCTACGTCAGCAAGGCCGGCCTGCGCGACCAGGTCGGCCAAGTCATGGACCTGCTGCGCGACGTGCAGAACGATGTCGGCAGCGTCAATGAGCGCCTCGACCGCGTGATCGAGACGCGGTCCCATCCGCCGCAGCGCAGAGACTTCAAATCGACCTCATGAGATCAGGCGGCTGAACGCAGGGCCTTCTTCGCCGGCCGCATCGCCACGGATCAGCGCCGTGACCTGATCCCACTGCTGCTCCAACAGACGCAACTCGTGATCGCCATCAACCATCACGACGTTGACGATTGGTGGTCGTCGAAATCTTGCAGCGCAGTCGAGCCCTCCATAGGGGTCGCGCTCACCCTGCACGATCAGGGTCGGCGTTACCAAGGTCGGCAAGTGCGCGTATCGCTCTGGCTCGTCGGCGCGCTCTGGATGCCTGAATGGATAGCCGATCGCGACGACCGCACCGACAGCGCTGTCACCAGGCCGTTCCGCCGCCAACATCGTCACGATGCGGGCTCCGGACGAGCGCCCGATCAAGACGATGCCTGACCGTCCCAGGGAGGCGATGGCGTCTTCGAGATGCGCGCGCCGAGCGAAGCCTTGATGGATGATAGGGCCGACAATCTCTCTTTCTCCGAGAAAAAGCGTGCCCGGCTCGGCTAACCTGTTCCGCAGCGCTTCCTCGATATGCTGGTCCAGCGGATAGGAATCGCCGCCGAGATAAAGATACGTGCGTATGGCCATTTTCCGGGATCGTGCGTGATGCGGTTGCAGAGCGGTGTCAGCCGGTCCTCGGATACCAGCCTCGGTGTAAAAATTCGACGATCAGATCGCGGCCCGGTCGATCTCGATCTTATCGCTCTCCAGATGGATTCAAGGAGTTTCCGTGCAGGCAGTTCAGATATGCCTGTCGTTGGACGAGATCGCCGCCTTTAGCGGGGCGATCACGATTCCCGCCTGTCGGGGCGGCAGCAGCTCAATCGGCAATATGGGGAACGCGCGCGAAGCAGCGCAGACGGTTGGCACCGCTTCCCAAGCTGAATGTCGTCGGTTCGATCCCGATCGCCCGCTCCAAATCCTCTTTCAAGCACCGATCCGCAGCCGCTATGGCTCGTATGCACCGACGCCCGGGGCATCACGCGTGCGCTGCACGACATCGAGAAATGCCTTGATGATCCGGCTGGTCTGCCGCTGCTTCAGCACGACCACATGGGCATAGGTGTAGACCTCGGCGCCCTCGATCGGGATCAGCCGCAGCGTCTCGTCCGGAACGAACTCGGCCTCCGAGACATAGCTGATGCCGAGCCCGCGGATCACCGCCTCGCGGATAGCTTCGCGGCTGCCGATCTCCATGACGAGGCGCGGCTTCGTGCCCGTCTTGGCCAAGGCGCCCTCGAAGGCACGCCGCGTCGTCGAGCCCCGCTCACGCGCGATCACCGGCTCGCCGTCCAGTTCCGTTAGCCGGACACTGCGGCGTCCAGCCAGGCGATGGTCGTGCCGCACGAAGACCGCGACCGGATGGCGGCGATAGGGGATGGTCAGGAGCCGGTCGTCCTCGTCGATATAGGCGAGGACGGCGACGTCGCAGCGATAGCTGGCGAGATCGTCGAGGACCTCGGTCGAGTTGCCGATCTTCACCGCCAGTTCGATGCCGGGATAGGCCCGGTTGAAGGCGGCGAGCATCTCGGTGACATGGAACGGCCCGACCGCACCGATCGAAAGCCGGCCGGTCCTGAGCTCGCGCGACTCTGTCAGGAAGGCGAGCGCCTCGGCCTCTTCGGCAAAGAGGCGGGTGGTGATCCCCAGCAATTGGCGCCCGGTATCGCTCAGTTCGCGCCGCCGGCCGCGCTTGACGAAGAGCTCGACGCCGAACTCCTCCTCCAGCGCGCCGACCTGAGCGGTCAATGTCGGCTGGCTGATATTGAACGCCTCGGCTGCGGCGTTGAAGCCGCCGGCATTCGCGACATTGTGGAAGGATCTGAGCTGAGTGTAACGCATAGAGAATTGCTATCTATTCGGATCAAAAAATCAATTTGTTATAGAAACCGAGCTCTGTGAGCATCCTCCCCAACGCAGCCGGCAAGGCGCATGGCAAGGGATGGACCGCATGAACTGGGCGTACTGGAACCCCGTGAAGATCCGGTTCGGCAACGGTCTCCTCGATGAGGTCGCCGGGCTGATCGCTGGGCGGCGCTGGGCCCTCGTCACCTATGACCAGCCGATGTTTCGCGAGCTGTCCGCCCGGCTGACGGCGGTTGCCGGCGCGCCGGTCGTCTCGATCACCAATATCGAGACCAATCCGGATTGCGCCGATCTCGCCGAATCCTGCCGCCAATTCGGTGCGGCCGAGCCGGCCGAGGTCATCGTCGCGCTCGGCGGCGGCTCGATGATCGACGCCGCCAAGGTGCTGGCCGCCAGCGACGGCGATTTCGAAACCGTGCGCCGGCATCTCGTCGAGAAGACGCCGCTGGACGAGGCCGCAATCATTCCGATCATCGCCGTACCCACCACGGCGGGTACCGGCTCCGAAGTCACCTCCTGGGCGACGGTCTGGGATTCAGCCAATGGCAGCAAGTACTCGCTCGCCCATCCCAGGCTCTATCCGGAAACGGCTGTGCTCGATCCCTCCTTGACGGTCGGCGCCCCCCGCGGCCTGACGCTGGCGACCGGGCTCGATGCCCTCTCGCATGCGCTGGAGAGCATCTGGAACGTCAACGGCAATCCGGTCTCGGCGAACTATGCGGTCGAGGCGGCCCGCGAGATCATCGACACACTGCCGCGCCTGCTGGAGCGGCCGGGCGATGTCGAGCTCAGGACCCGGCAGATGCGCGCCAGCCTGCTGGCGGGCCTCGCCTTCTCGAACACCAAGACGGCGCTCGCCCACAACATTTCCTACGACATCACGCTGAAGAGCGGCACGATCCACGGCATCGCCTGCTCCTTCTCGCTGCCGATGGTGATGCGCTGGGCGATGGGGGCGCAGCCGCAATGCGACGCGGCGCTGCGCCGGGTCTTCGGTCCCGACCTCGAAGCCGGCGCCGAGCGGCTCGGCGCCTTCCTCAGGGATCTCGGCGTCGCGACCGAGCCTTCCGCCTATGGCGTCTCGGCCGGCGAATGGAACCGTCTCGTCGGCAAGGCGCTCGAAGGCGAGCGCGGCCGCAACTTCATCGGACGGCAGGCGGCCATGGCCGCTTGAGATCAAGAAGGGCAACGACGCCCGCAACGGTTCTACCGGCAGATCGCAAAGATCGCCGGATCATCTCGGGAGGATGACATGACCACCACGCGTCGCACGATACTCACAGGGTCACTGGCCGCCGGAGCGCTGTTGGCGGCGCCGGCTTTGGTCCGGGCCCAGACGAAACTCATCCGCGTCGGGCTGATCCCGTCCGAGGATTCCAGGGCGATGCTGGAATCGAGCGCGCAGCTCCTCGCGGCACTGCAGAAGAATCTCGGCATACCCGTCCAGGGCTTCGTCGCGTCCGACTATAACGGCGTGATCGAGGCGATGCGCTCGAACCATGTCGACGTCGCCTATCTCGGCCCGTTCTCCTATGTGCTCGGCACCACGGTCGCGGCGATCGAGGCCTTCGCCACGGCGGAGACGGCCAAGTCGAGCCGCAGCTACTATCGCAGCCAGATCATCGCGCGGAAGGATAGCGGCATCGGCGAGTGGAAGGACCTGAAAGGGCGCACCTTCGCCTTCGTCGATCCATCCTCGACCTCCGGCCATCTCTTCCCGAAGGCCGGGCTGATGAAGCTCGGCTTCGATCCCGAGAAGGATTTCGGCCGCGTCCTCTTCACCGGTTCGCACGACGCCAATGCGCTCGCCGTCGCCAACAAGCGCGTCGACGCCGCGACGATCGCCGACCGCATCCTCGATGCGGCCGTGCAGAAGAAACTGGTCGATCGCGCCGACATCCACGTCGTCTGGGAGTCGGACCCGATCCCGGAATCGCCAACCTGCTGGCGCAAGAACCTCCCCGACGACCTGAAGGCGAACATCAAATCGGCCTTCCTGAACATCCGGGACATCACCTGGGCCGACCAGGGCAAGCTCAACCGCTTCGTCGAGACCAATGACCAAGCCTACGACATCATTCGCGAGACCGCGAAGGTGCTGAAGCTCGATCTCACCAAGATGAAGTAGTCGCGCAAAAAAGCGACCGTTGGAGGAAGCGGCATGATCAAGATCGAAGGGCTGAAGAAGTCCTATGCGGGCCGCCCGGTCCTGCAGGGCATCGACCTCAGCGTCAAAGCCGGCGAGTTCCTCGTCGTGCTCGGCCCCAGCGGTGCCGGCAAGTCGACGCTGCTGCGCTGCATCAACGGGTTGGCTCAGCCCGATGCGGGGCGGACCGTCATCGACGGCAAGGTGCTCGATCTCAGGCGCGGCGCGGCCGGCAAGCGGCCGGTGGCGATGATCTTCCAGCACCACAACCTGGTGAGGCGCCTGTCGGTGCTGAAGAACGTGCTGGTCGGCCGGATGGCGGGGCTGTCGTCCTTCCTCTCGATGCTGCAGCTCTTTCCGAAGCGGGACGTCGCGATCGCGATGGACTGCCTGGCCCGGGTCGAGCTCGCCCAGAAGGCGAATTCGCGTGGCGACCAGCTCTCCGGCGGCGAGCAGCAGCGCGTCGGCATCGCCCGCGCGCTGGCGCAGCAGCCGGCGGTGATCCTCTGCGACGAGCCGGTGGCGAGCCTCGACCCCAAGACCTCGCGCATCGTGCTCGGCTACCTCAAGGCGATCTGCAAGGAGGAGGGGATCGCGGTGATCTGCAATCTCCACCAGGTCGACTACGCCGTCGAGTTCGGCGAGCGCATCGTCGGCCTGAGCGGCGGCCGGGTGGTCTTCGACGACACGCCCGACCAGCTGACCTCCGAGATCGTCCACCAGATCTATCCCGGCCTGGAGGACCCCGGCATCAGCCGCGTGCTGAAGCCGCGCCCGGCCAGCCAGCCTGTGCTGGCGCCGATGATCGCCACCGCAACCGCCTGACGGGGAGCTGAGCACATGTCGTTCGGAACGCTGCAACTCGTCCTTCGTCCCCCGCAGGGCCGCTTCGGCTGGTGGGGTGTCAGCTTCATCGCGCTCGCCACCCTGGTCTTCCTGTGGTGGGCCGCGCTTGGCTCCCAGATCAACGCCAGCAATCTCTGGAACGGCATCCCCTATATGGTGGATTTCCTCGTCCGGATGATGCCGCCGAACCCCGAGTTCATCGAGCGGCTGTGGCGGCCGGCGCTGGAGAGCCTGCAGGTCGCGGTCTGGGGCACGCTGCTCGGCGTCGTCATTGCCCTGCCGGTCTGCTTCTTCGCGGCGCGCAACCTTAGCCCCAGCCCTGTCGTCTTCCATGCGACGCGGCAACTGCTCAACTGCATGCGCGGCATCAACGAGATCATCCTGGCGCTGATCTTCGTTGCCGCCATCGGCCTCGGCCCCTTCGCCGGCGTGCTCGCCCTCGCCATCCATGGCGCCGGCATGCTCGGCAAGTTCTTCGCCGAGGCGATGGAGGATATCGACGAGGGGCCGCTGGAGGCCTTCCGCTCGGCCGGTGTCGGCCCGTTCAAGACCTTCTTCTTCGGCGTCCTGCCGCAGGTCCTGCCGGCCTGGCTCGGGACGATCTTCTATCGGCTGGAGACCAATGTCCGCCAGTCGACCGTGCTCGGCATGGTCGGCGCCGGCGGCATCGGCTTCGAGCTCGTCTCCTCGATGAAGCTCTTCAAATACCAGGACACCGCGACCTGCATCCTTGTCATCCTGGCGATGGTCTTGGTGGCCGATCTTGTCTCGTCCCGCGTCAGGGCGCTGATCCGCTGATCGGCGCCGCCTGAGGAGTTTAGTTATGAACGCGCATTCTTCGGTTAGCTCTGACGTTGTGGTGAACGGCCGTGGCTATGCTCGCCCTTCGCGTCCTGTGGTGGTGATCTGCATGGACGGTTCGGAGCCGGCCTATGTCGAGGCGGCGAGCGCCAGGGGGCTGACGCCGAACCTCGACCGGATCATGAAGACGGGCGCGAGCACGCACGCCTATTCGGTGATCCCGAGCTTCACCAACCCGAACAACCTCTCGATCATCACCGGGCGCCCGCCTTCCTGGCACGGCA